>Ga0315903_10003353_pt1 | contig 22295 bp, 17 predicted proteins | sample LakEriMetagenome_7_FD_203524 | JGI IMG/M metagenome (GOLD analysis project Ga0315903, IMG submission 203524) | Freshwater fungal communities from buoy surface, Lake Erie, Ohio, United States - Buoy 2 MA119 | ecosystem: Environmental > Aquatic > Freshwater > Lake | place: USA: Lake Erie, Ohio... | reverse complement strand
TGACGCTAGATCACTTTCTAGACGCTACACAACAGGCTGGGAGCGCTATGTCCGTGAACTGGCTCATCACTTACCAAAACTCATAGATGCCACTATTTGGACTCCAAATACCAATAATCGACTGGCTCTACTAATAAGTGATTTCCAAACAGCCAAAAGCCAAAGTGGAAACCAAGTTGTCCACTTTCCCACCTACCCACCTAGAAACAAAAATAGTGAAACCTCTCAAGTTATAACTGTGCATGATTTAACTTGGTGGAAATATCCTGAAACAAGTTCATTCTTAGGTAAAAACTATTACAAGAAAAATATGACCAAGGCAATTTTGCAATCAGATTTAATTATTTGTCCAAGCAGTGCCATCCGAAAAGAAATACATAATAAGTTTTCTATTCCAACATCTAAAATTATTTCAATTCCGCATGGAAATTCTTTACCAAAAGGAACCGTTAAACCTTCAACAAAACCATATTTTTTATCAATTGGCACAATTGAACCAAGAAAAAATTTAGATTTTTATGCTCAAGCAGTAAAAGAATCAAGATTAGAAAGTAATTTTGACTTCGTTCATGTGGGAAGAAAAGGGTGGGGAAATTTACCTTCTAATCTAAAAAATATTGATGTTAAGAATGACCAAGAATTAGCAGATTTGATAATAAATGCCCAAGCTGTTGTTATTCCATCTTTGTATGAAGGTTTTGGGTTACCTGTTTTAGAATCACATGCTCAAGGAACACCTGTTGTTATCAGTAATGATCCTGCTTTAGTTGAACTTTCAACAAGTGGCGACAAAATTTTTGAATTAGGAAACCTTGAATCACTTACTCTTGCTTTAAAGTATTTATCTGAAACAAAACAGAATCTTGACTCAAGCCAAATTGTAGAAGCAGAATCAAAGACTTGGGCTAGTTCGGCTCAAAAACATGTTGAAGCATTCCTAGGATTACTTAAATGACAAAAGTAAATCTAGGTTCTCTTAAAGTTGATGCACTTTCGCAAGAAGAAGTAATCACCCAAATTAAAAGTAAAATCCTTAAATCAGTTGAACCAAATATAATGGTGACACCCAATGCAGGTCATCTATCAAATATTTTGGATAACCCAGAACTAAGTGAAATCTATTCTACTGCGGAACTTTCCCTGATTGATGGCTGGCCAATTGCAGTGGCTGCAAAAAATGCAACAAAGTTGAAAATCGCAAGAGTTACTGGAAGTGATCTTTTGCCAGAGTTGTTTTCTCAACTAACAAAAGAGGTAAGGGTTGGAATAATTGGAGGAGATAATGAATCACTCATTCGACAAAGTTTGGAATCAAGATTTCCTGAATTAAATATTCAAATCATTGATACTAGTCAGTGGACAAATTCAATCTACGATATTCGAAGACTTAGAGAACTAGTTCAATACAATGCGCTATCAATAGTTTTACTTTGCTTGGGTCACCCAAAACAAGAATTGCTAGCTAAAGAATTAAGAAATTATGATTGGGCAGGATCTCGTCCTGACTGGATAATGTGTGTTGGGGCAACGATTGACTTTCTCACAGGAGAACAAAAGCGTGCACCAAAAGCGTTTCAAAAAATAGGTTTGGAATGGTTTTTTAGGTTAGTTACAAATCCAAGGAAGTTTACCCAGAGATATTTTAACGCGGTGATTCCTTCTTTAAAATTAATTTTAAAATCATTTGGAATGAGAAAGTTTAATTAGTTTTGTAATAAAAGAACTAAAATAATTTTTGTACTTACTTTGTAAGATAGGATCTTGCCAATCTTTGCCAGTGATTTTTCCTCTACACTTTTCTTTTCCACAAAAACATTTAAATTCGTCATACTGGGATGAATCTGTCATCGCATAATCAAAAGTTAATTCTTCGCCAGTTTCAATATCTCTCATGGCTATCACGCTAGAAGTACCTGAAGTTCCACAGTTAGGTTCGCATGAATGATTAATCATGTCCCCGGATTCAGGAAGTGGGCCAGATAATAAATAATTTGCTTCATCGAGTTGCAATGATCTTGCGACTCGATCTGTTGAATAGTCCTTTAAATCTTTTTGTCCGACTACAAATCCACCAAAGCTTGCAACGACTTCCCCTTTAGTGATTTTTTCTATCGCAAAACTTCCCGAGCCTTTTCCTGGGGTTTGGCGCATTTGGGCTCTAGGGGTAAGCCAGTTGTAATCCAATGGTTTTTCCTTAAATTATCCAATTAGCGCTCCAAGTGTACTTATTCTTGATAATCAAATCAGTAGGCTATCAACTGTGATTAATCCAGATTTTGTAAGAAACAATCCTCAGATTGTTAAAGCCTCTCAAAGTGCTCGGGGAGAAAACCCAGGACTAGTTGATGAGTTTCTCAAAAACGATCAACTATGGCGAAACCTCACAGTTGAAGTTGATAACCTACGTGCTGAACAAAAAACTTTAAGTAAAGAAATTGGCAATCTAAAGGGTAAACAGAAAAACTCTCCATCTCCAGAAATAGACAAGCAATTAGATGCTTTAACTAAAAAGGGAACTGAACTTTCAGACAACATTGCTTCATTGACCATAAAGCAAGAGGAAATAAAGAAATTAGCTGATAAAGCTATGTCTTGTATCTCAAATCTTGTTCACAAAGATGCACCAATTGGACAAGAAAAAGACTTTAAAATAATTGAAACAATTGGTAAACCTAGAGATTTCAGTACCGAAGGCATAAAAATAAAAGACCATGTTGAACTTGGTGAAGAATTAAAATTAATTGATTTAGAACGTGGAGCAAAAGTTTCCGGATCAAGGTTTTATTACCTTGTCGGAGATGGCGCCCTTCTTGAATTGGCACTAGTTAATTTCGCAATTGAAATCGCCCAAAATCATGGATTTACTCCAGTTATTCCACCTGCCTTAGTTAAACCTGCTGCCATGGAAGGAACAGGATTTTTAGGTCAAGCTGCAGAAAATGTGTATCGAATTGAACAAGATGATATGTACTTAGTTGGAACAAGTGAAGTTCCTTTAGCTGCCATGCACATGGATGAGATTTTGAATAACAAAGAATTGCCAATTAAATATGCAGGTTATTCACCTTGCTACAGAAGAGAAGCAGGATCTCACGGCAAAGACACTAGGGGAATATTTAGAGTTCATTGGTTTGATAAAGTCGAAATGTTTATATTTTCCAACATTGAAGACGCAGATAAAATCCACAGAGAACTACTAGAAATTGAAAAAGAGATTCTAACTAAACTTGAATTGCCTTTTAGGGTAATTGATGTAGCAACAGGTGATCTCGGGTCAAGTGCTGCAAGAAAATTTGACTGTGAAGCTTGGATTCCTTCCGCAAACGAATATAGAGAACTAACTTCAACGTCTAATTGCACTGAATTTCAAGCACGACGCTTAAAGATAAGAACACGTGTTGGGGACAAAACAAATTATGTTGCAACTTTAAACGGAACACTTTTAGCTGTCACTAGAACAATTGTTGCACTGTTGGAAAATCATCAACAAGCAGATGGTGTTATTTATATACCCAAACTGCTACAACCTTATTTAAATAACAGAAAGTATTTGAAATAATTGGGCATCTCAACCACTTTATTCTTGAGTTTAATCAATCTTGCCCTTAAAAAACTAACTTTTGAAAAAATATATAGGGTCATATATACAAATCACCACAATATATATGTTCGTATACGAGAAAAAAATTACAGTTTTTTGTATAGGTCAGTAGCAGAAGATGATTTGAATATGATGTGTAGGGAAAATCTGAAATTCTGGGAATCATCTTCTAGATCGATATTCTCAGAATTAGCCATCGAGTCCAAGATTGTCTTAGACATTGGAAGTTATACAGGAATTTACACATTAATTGCGGCTAAGAGCAATAAATATGTTGAGACAATATCTTTTGAGCCAAATCCTGTTATGTTTCAAGCGTTAGAAAAAAATTGTAAACTGAATAGGCTTAAGAACGCTAAACTTGAAAAGCTTGCATTAGACAGTTCTGCTGGGTTAGATTACTTACATCTAAATCACGACGTTTACACAAGTGCCGCCTCAATAATCCAAGAAAACTTAAATGGTAAGAAGTATGAAATTCAAAAAACAACATTAGATAATTACTTCGATGATAACAACATCAAGTCTGTTGATTTGATAAAAATAGATGTTGAAGGACTGGAATTGAGGATTTTAAATGGCGCTAAGAGAGTACTAATTAAGCACTCCCCTATTCTTTTAATGGAAGCGCTTACAGCAGATAGGCTTGAGTCTCAACGGTCTTTTATGAGCACTTTGAACTATTTAGATCCGTTGCAAGTGAAAGGGGATGGCTATGATTCGAATAATTGGGTGTGGTTTACGGCAAAAGATTTAAACAAAGTCAACAAAATAAATAATTATTTGAATATTGTTAGTCCTTAATTTTTACAATATAAAAACAGAAGAGTGTGATTAGTTGAAGTTAAAATTTATAGTTTATCCAGTCGGCTTAAAGTACAAGCGTCGAAAGTGTTTGAGAGTGGAAATATCCTCCGTGGGTTTAAGTCCCGCCGCCACCGCGTTTAGTCCGTAACAAACTAATTTGGCGGAGGATAAGGGATTTGAACCCTTGAGGGATTGCTCCCAACTGACTTTCCAAGCCAGCGCCATAGGCCACTAGGCGAATCCTCCAAATTTAAATTTAATTCACTGGACTTTTTTTGGGATTTCTGGCCAATTTGCGGACGAACAGTTTTCCCGCAAAAATGTCTGAATATCTGGATTATTTTCAAATACTTTAGACAACATAGGATCTTCATGCGGATTGGAACACCCTTGATGCGCATACCACGCGCCGGTAAATGAGTGGTAAGGCATAGTGCTATGAAAAGCGGAACCTAATACTGAGGCTACGTAAGATATAAAAAGTATAATTATTGCGGCAGAAAATAAAAAAGTGTTGTTTTGTATCTGTGACAAGACTTCGTCAATTTTAGGAATCTTTTTAATGTAATCTATTAAGAAAAGAAACATTAGTAGAAAAAGTAGATTTAGGCTATATCCTTGGACTTCGCCAGCTCTTGGCCAAAGATCAACTCTTTGGGTTACTTGCATCTGGCTCAAAATAAGATACATAAAAATAGTCGAACTTACGTATGCTCCACCGAGTATAGAGAAGATTAAAACAAATTTTTTTACTTTTATTAAATAAAATAGAACTACTAGAAATAACGCGACAAAAACCAAATTACTTTCTCTGAAGGATATAACGGCCCCTATGGTAGGGTTGTATCTTTCTATGCCACCCTCAACCCATACATCTCTCTCGCGCAACCCTATAAATGCAGCAAGGAAAGCCAGTAGAACTCCTGAAATAAGGATAGTACATAAATAGTTCTTAATTTTGTTTAATTTCCAGGTACTTATGAAAAGTATTAAGAAAAGAATTAAAGTCAGATTATAAATCTCATAACTAATGCCTATTCTGGGATAGGCGAAAGGGCCCAACGCAAAAGCTAATCCCAGATATAAAAAGCTTTTTATTTCAAAATACAACAACCTAGCTTTTGAAAAGAATGATGCAAAAGTAAGTAGAGCTAAAAGAGGAATTAGCCAATAAAGGTAAGAAGAATAGAGCAATGTCAAAAATCCGAGAAATAGACCGTAAATGAAAAATTCAGTTTTTAGCTTAATTCCAGTATTAGTTAAAGACTTTAATCTTAAAATTATATAAATTATAAATGGGATGAGTAAATTGAGAACTATTTTCTTATAATCAAAATCAAAAATTAAAGCCTGATTAATTGTTACCACTAAAGCCATCCATGAATCTAAAACAAGTCGCCAGACAAATAAAATTAGAACCGGAGAAATCACCATCAAAATAAACTCAGCTGGTTTAACTACATCAAGGACATGCAGATTGAGCAATCGAGCAGTATTTCCAAGAATTGTAGGCCAAAGTGGTGGATAGTAATATCCAGACCAATAAGAAATCTCGGCTTGCTGTGCCCAGTTTACAATATTTAGAAGGTCACCCCTTATGTCTGATGATGGTAAGGGAGTCCCTTTCAAAGCTATCGCTTTTGTCAAAATCTTTATGGTCATGACTAATATAAGGATGGAAAACAGATTTAGTGAAACTAATTTTTTTTGTTTATTTCTTCTAATGAAAATATAATTGAGGCCAAGTTGCAAGATCGCCCATGTCCAAATTATTAAGTTCACTGTCCCTGTTCCGCTTACAATACTTACAGCTTGAAAATTTTGAATTGGAATTACTTTGTAAAAACCATATGCCAAAGAACTTGGCAGTAATAAAATCGATGCTAAAAAGATTGCGGCACGAAAAAAATTATTTGGAATGGAATCAATTCTCTTCCGCAAATTTTACCCTCTCTAAATTACAATCATCTATCATTATTCTGATACTCTACATTGACTCTTCGTGCGGTGGCACGACTTGTATTTCACCCCAGGGTTGAAAAGCAGCAAGGTGTTTACTCGTTTTCTTGCTAGGTGTGCGAAGAGTCGCTTCTTTCCTTAGCTCGGTGTCTTAATTCGGTTATCGCTGCAATTACAACCAAAATTAATGTGACCCCAATTAATGCAGAAACTACAGTCACAACTGAGTCTCTAGAAACTAGCCAAACACTTACTACGGCGAGAATTGAACCAAACCATAAAAGAATAGATACCTTGGAGTCTTCTCGGGCAATTCGTCCGTAAAGTAAGACTTGAAGTACAGCAAACAATGACCCCTCCATTGCAAACAGCCAAACTTCCGAATAAAGCTCTGCATACCCTGAACCACCAATAGCATTAACTACAAATTCTGAGGCAAAAAAAGTGACAGCAATGTAACCTCCTCCAATTAATGCAGTGCCTAAAACTGCTAAACGAAGTGCTGAAGAATCATTTCGGCCCATTTTTGGAAAGAGCACAACAGTTATTGCTTGGGGCATAAAGAAAGCAATTTTTGCAACCAGCATTCCAACTGTATAAATTCCTGACTCTTCTGGAGTTAAAACAATTCTTGCTAATAAAACATCGATGTTAACTAGAACATATAAAGCAAATAAAGCTTGAGTCGCTTTCCATAATTCTTTAATACTTTCATCTGCACGTTCTGTTTTCCAAAACTTTTTGCTGTTCCCTAAAATAAAATGAGCAACGATTGCACTTAAAAGCGTTCCCCCAAAAAATCCAATTCCGACTGAAATAAGTTCTGGATATATAGATAATCCAACAATTGCAGAAATACTTCGTCCAATTCCAAATACGATATAAATTCCAGCAAGTTTTAAATAAAACTCTTTACCTTGAGCAATCCCTAATTGAGTACTTATAAAAACAAATGGAGCTATTGCTCCTATCGTTAGCACCAGAACTATGTAATCAATATTAAATATTGACGACAAGGGAAATGAAATCAAAAGGGTTGCAAGCATGACAGCAATTGATATCTCTAAGCCAAATCTCAATAAGTCAAGGTGTTTTTTTGCAGAATTCTTAACAAGTCTTCGAGCAGCTATTGCTTGAATTGCCAATCCAATTGGTGTTCCAATTTGAGTTATTCCTTGCATCGCACCAAATGCACCAAATTCGGCTGGAACAAGTAAGCGTGCAGCAATGACACTTGCAGCATAAGCAAGTACTTGTGGGACAGCTAAACCTGCGCCGACAACGATGACTCCTTGAATGAGTCGTTTTCGTTCTTGCGGTGTGCTAACCATTGCTTGTTTTAAGTCCATTTCCCACAAGTAACACTTGTTGCATCTATTGCTCGCTTTGAGTCTAGAGATTATCTAGTCTGTGTAGGCATTTGGCGAGCAATTTCTTATCTGTCGCCTCCCAGACATAGGCTTAACTAATCATGGTGCTTGCTCTTTATCGTCGCTATCGTCCAGACACTCTTCTTACTGTCATTGGACAAGAACATGTCACAGAACCTTTAGCTCGAGCGATTGATTCAGGAAAAGTTCATCATGCTTATTTGTTTAGTGGACCTCGTGGTTGTGGGAAAACAAGTACTGCTCGAATCATGGCTAGATCTCTAAATTGTGAAAAAGGACCAACATCAAATCCTTGCGGAAAATGTGAATCTTGTATTGCACTTGCACCCGGTGGTGCAGGAACTGTTGATGTTGTAGAAATCGATGCTGCAACTCATGGTGGCGTTGATGATGCAAGAGAACTAAGAGAACAAGTTGGTTATGTGCCAATTAAAGACAAATACAAAATTTACATAATTGATGAAGCTCACCAATTATCAACTTCTGCAAATAATGCCATGTTGAAAATGATCGAAGAGCCACCTAGTCATTTAAGATTTATTTTTGCGACAACTGAGCCTGAGAAAATGTTAGGAACTATTAGATCTAGAACACATAATTATGCATTTCGTTTAGTAAACAGAGAAGTATTGGCTAAACACTTAGCAGAAATTTGTAAGAAAGAAAACATTAGATGTGATGATGCTGCACTAAAAGCAATAGCAACAGCAAGTGGTGGAAGTGTTAGAGATGCTTTAAGTCTTTTAGGGCAATTTTCTGCAGGTGTGGATGAAAAAGGTTTATCAACTGAATATGTTGAATGGCAACTTGGTTTAACACCTCTTGGTATATTAGATGAATTAGGAAATTTTGTTCTAGATAATGATTTAGCTAAAGCACTTGAAGTGGTAAGAAATGCGTGTGCCCAAGGAATTGAGCCTCATAGATTACTTAGTGATTTTCTTAACTATTTAGGCATTCGAATCAGGGAAGCAGATACAAATGATCGAGATGCTATGTCCATTCTTGTTACTGCTGCCACAAGTGTTTCAGTTTCACTATCACAATTAAAATCCTCCTCAAATCCAGAATTGTCACTTGATTTAGCAATTGCCAGATTATTTGTTCAACCCGCCACCCAAATTCAAACCAGTGTCCCAAAACAATCAGCACCAGTTGCAAAAACTGAAATTAAACCTGTTGAAAAGAAACTAGAAAAACCCCAACCAGTTAAAGCAGTTGTAAAAAAAGACATAACTAATGTTGAAGACTTAGAAGTTAGATGGAAAGACATTATGGGTGAACTAAGCAGAGTCAGCAGAGTTGCTTGGCTTGCCTACATGGATTCGAAGCCACTGGAGTTAAATCAAACTGTTTTAGTTATTGGACTTAAAGATGCATCTAAATTAATGATGGCATCAGAAATGAAACATATTGAGAATTTGAAGAGTGTTCTAGTTTCAGCTGTCTCATTAAATGTCTCAATTGAATTTAAACACATGGAATCAACTAACACTGAAGAAATTGATCAACCAAATATGAATGATGAATCCGTTGAATACAAAGATGGTTTATCAGTAGCAATGGAAGCCTTAGGTGCTGTAAAAATTCACGAATTTGAAAACGGTGGAAACTAAAAGTGTATGAAGGTTCCCTTCAAGATTTAATTGATGCACTCGGACGACTTCCTGGGGTTGGTCCAAAAAGTGCGCAACGTTTAGCGTTTCATTTATTACAAACAGATGCGGCAACTGTAGAAAATTTAGCAAAATTACTTTTGGAAGTAAAACAAAAAGTAAAAAGTTGCAAAACTTGTGGAGCAGTTTCAGAAACAGAAATGTGTAATATTTGCTCAGATACCCGACGTGACTTAACAAGCATTTGTGTTGTTGAGGAAGCAAAAGATATTTCTTCACTAGAAAAAACTCGAGAATTCAAAGGTCGCTATCATGTTCTTGGTGGAGTAATTTCACCAATTGATGGAATTGGTCCAGATCAATTAAGAATCAAAGAACTAGTTAACAGAGTTACTAAAGAAGAAACAAAAGAAGTAATTATTGCAACGAATCCAAATTTGGAAGGCGAAGCTACTGCTGCTTATTTGGTGCGTGTTCTTGAACCAACAGAGGTTTTAGTAACCCGATTAGCAAGTGGGCTTCCAGTAGGTGGCGAGTTGGAATATGCCGACGAAGTTACTCTAGGGCGTGCCCTAAAAGGCAGAAGACAAGTTTCTTAAATTACTAATCAATTAAATTCTAAAGTTTTAATTCAATATTTAGTCTTAAAATAAAAAGTCGTTTTACTTCATCTCGTTGTAAATCCACTCGTATGTTTTTTCAATTCCCAATTCTAATCTGATTGAAGGGCTCCACCCCAAATTTGATTGGATAAAAGTGTTGTCGGAATTTCGCCCCCTTACTCCTTTCGGTGCACTTAAATCATATATTCTCTTTAGTTTTAACCCAGCAATTTCTTCAACCAAGGTAACCAGTTGATTTATAGAAACCATTTGATCTGACCCTAAATTAATTGGCTCTCCTATAGTGGAGTGCATAATTAATTGGGTTCCCTTAACTGTGTCATCGATGTAAGTAAATGATCGTGTTTGTTCACCATCTCCCCAAATGTTTATCTCATGTAACCCAGATTTTTTTGCTTCAATAACTTTTCGGCAAATCGCTGCGGGTGCTTTTTCCCTGCCTCCAGAGTACGTGCCACGAGGTCCATAAACATTGTGATATCGAGCAACTCTAGTTTTTAAACCGTAATCTTCTAAAAAATGCTTGCACATTCTCTCACTAAAAAGCTTTTCCCAACCGTACCCGTCTTCAGGTAATGCCGGGTACGCATCCGATTCTTTCAACCCAGGATTTTTTACATTACTCTGTTTATCCCCGTTGTAAACACAAGCAGAGGATGCATAAAAAAAATTTTCGGTTTTATTCTCTCTTGCTGCAATAAGTAAATGTGTATTTATTAAAACAGATAACATACAAGCTGCTTTGTTATTTTCTATAAAACCCATTCCCCCCATATCAGCTGCTAAATTATAGATGTGTTCTGTATCCTTGACGGCAATTCTACAGTTGTCTAGTAATTCGAGATTCAAACTTAGGTTTTCGACTTCTCCAAAACGTTGGTGCCATTCTGAAAATGGTTTGACATCTACGGCACGAATATTTCTGTACCCTTTTTTAATTAAGTCCTCAACAAGCCACCCACCAATGAACCCTCCAGCGCCAGCCACAAGTACCAATTTGTCTTTGTCAGTTGACGTAAACAAAAGTACTCCCTGAACCATTTAGCTGTGGACATTAACTTAATCGGAGTCTATATGTTTCGGTCTGTGATTTCAATTAAAGGACAACCAGTAAGTTTTCTGCCATCAAGATATCGTGAAAATGGGTTATTTGTCATATTGCCGTAGAATGACCTATTGTAAAAATGTTCACTCCAGGAGATGCAAAAGAACAGGTGTGCGAAGATATCAGACAAGTTTCATAAAGAAAACTTGCATCTCCTAGAATAGAGCTTCCTTCTAGTTTTTAAAGCAGGTTTTCTTGGCTCTAATTGTGCAGAAATATGGTGGTTCATCAGTCGCTGATGCAGCCAGTGTTAAACGTGTTGCGCAAAGAATTGTTGACACCAAAAACCAAGGAAATGAAGTAGTAGTAGTTGTTTCTGCTATGGGAGACTCAACTGATGAACTTATTGAATTAGCTGAACAAGTTTCACCAAAACCAGCAGCAAGAGAGTTAGATATGTTGCTAACTGCTGGTGAAAGAATTTCAATGGCAGTTTTAGCAATGGCAATTCACGATTTAGGAATGGAAGCACGTTCTTACACAGGCTCCCAAGCTGGATTAATTACTGATGCAACTCATGGCAAAGCAAGAATTATTGATGTTGCACCAGAAAGAATTAAACAAGCATTAGTTGAAGGTGCTATTCCAATTGTCGCTGGATTTCAAGGAGTTTCAAAAAGCACTAAAGACATAACCACACTTGGTCGCGGTGGATCTGACACAACAGCTGTTGCCTTAGCTGCTGCTTTAAAAGCAGATATTTGCGAGATCTATACAGATGTTGATGGCATCTTTACTGCCGATCCTCGAATTGTTAAAAAAGCCCATCCTCTAAAACACATAACTTATGAAGAAGTGTTGGAGTTATCGGCAAATGGTGCGAAAGTGTTGCACTCAAGATGTGTGGAATATGCCAGACGCTTTAAAGTATCAATACACGTTCGATCTTCTTTCTCAAATAAAGAGGGAACTTGGTTGATCAGTGATGACGAAAGGAAACCTGGAATGGAACAACCAATCATTTCTGGTATCGCCCAAGACTTAGGTGATGCCAAAGTAACAATCATTGGCGTTCCGGATAAACCAGGAACAGCGGCCTCAATTTTTGAAAACATTGCCACAGCTGGAGTAAACATTGACATGATTGTGCAAAACGTTTCAGTTGGAAAAAGCGGAAAAACTGATGTTACTTTTACCTGTCCAAAAGCAGATGGCGAAAAAGCTTTGAAATGTTTAGAAGGTTTCAAATCCCAAATAGGTTTTGAATCATTAGATTACGATGACCAAATTGCCAAAATTTCTCTTGTTGGTGCGGGAATGAAATCTCATCCTGGTGTTTCAGCAACTTTGTTTAGAGCAATGGCAAAAGCTGGGGCAAACATTGAAATGATTTCAACTTCAGAAATCAGAATTTCTGTTGTAACTAGATCAAGTGATGCACCAAAAGCTGTGGAAGCAATTCATACCGCTTTCCAATTAGATTCAGAAAACGAAGCTGTTGTTTATGCCGGAACTGGTAGATAAGTAAATGGCAAAACCAAGTTTGGCAATAGTTGGCGCCACTGGTGCTGTTGGTTCTGTCATGATTGAACTCATTGATAAACGTGCCGATATTTGGGGCGAAATCAAGTTACTAGCTTCAAAAAGAAGTGCTGGAAAGAAACTAAAGGTTCGTGGACAAGAATTAACTGTTGAAGAAATATCCCCAGACGCCTTTGTTGGAATTGATGTTGCTGTATTTGATGTACCCGATGAAATCAGTAAAGAATGGGCACCAATTGCAGCTTCTAAGGGAGTTGTTGTTGTAGATAACTCAGCTGCATTTCGTATGGATAAAGATGTTCCCTTAGTTGTGCCAGAAGTAAATGATGATCAAATAAATAATCGCCCAAAAGGAATTATTGCAAATCCAAATTGCACCACAATGTCCATGATTGTTGCTCTTGGTGCACTGCATAAAAAATATAAAGTAAACGAATTAGTAGTTGCTTCCTACCAAGCAGCATCAGGTGCTGGAAAACCTGGTGTTGATGCTTTACACGAACAAATTAGCAAAGTTGCAGGAAAGGATTTAGGATCAAATGCCAAAGATGTCGCTAATGAGATTGGAGATCATTCACCATTTCCAAGACCTTTAGCGCTTAACGTTATTCCTTGGGCTGGTTCTTTAAAAGAAGATGGTTTTACTAGCGAAGAATTAAAAGTTAAAAATGAATCCAGAAAAATTCTAGGTTTACCAAATTTGAAAGTAACTGCCACTTGCGTTCGAGTTCCTGTCGTTACAACTCATTCATTAGCTGTGCATGCCACATTTGATAACAAAGTTAATGTAAAAGAGGCAAGAGAGATATTAAGAAATGCACCTGGTGTGGAAGTTCTTGATGATCCAGAGAATTTGATCTTTCCAACACCCGCTGATGTTGTGGGAACAGATCCAACTTGGGTGGGAAGACTTAGACAAGATCCAAGTGCCCCAAACACCCTGGATTTCTTTATTTGTGGAGATAACTTGAGAAAAGGTGCTGCCTTGAACACATTACAGATCGCAGAACATTACGTAGCAAGTCTCTCGTAAATAAATTTAAATAATTGATAGTTATATTTCCCATGAAATTGAATAAGTTAATTTCGAGAAAAACACTTAATCAAATTATTTGGTTTAGAAGTTTATTTCGCAAATTCCATTCACTAAATCAAATAGATAAAAAGTTGTCCCTATTATTGAGAAATAAAGGAGGTTTCTATATTGAAATAGGTGCCAACGACGGGATATCCCAAAGTAACTCACTATTTTTCGAACGTCGAAAAAAATGGAAGGGGATCCTTGTGGAACCTAGCCCTGTGACTTTCGATTTTTTAAAATCTAATAGGAATCCGTCAAATACTTTCTTTAATTGCGCATGTGTATCATTTGATTTTAAAGATAGTTTTATAGAATTCAACTATTCTAACTTAATGTCTACAACAGTTCACTCGAAGAATGATTCTGATAAGAATAAAGTTCATTCAGAGTCTGGTTACTTATATTTAGCCAAAAATGAAAAGCCTGAAAAAATTAATGTACCGGCATTTACCCTTGAGTACTTACTTGATAAATGTAAGGCCCCCCCATTAATCGATTTTTTTTCATTAGACGTGGAAGGAAATGAACTTGAAGTTCTAAAGGGTCTATCGCATATAAAGTATCGCTTCAAATATATCGTCGTGGAAACTTCAGATTTTGAAAATGTTAGTGCATTTCTTTCTCTGAAGAATTATCAATATATTCGTAGACTCTCTGTTCATGATTACCTTTTCAAAGATTTAGGGGTCTAACGGGGCTTAAAACTAGTATTTAAGCCCCAACATTTATTTAATATTGCACGCGATTTACCTCTACATTAAGGGAAACTGGATGGCTGAGCAAAAATAAATTCAAATCGCGTAAACTGAATCTATGCCACTACCCAAAGTAAGTGTTGTCCTCGTTAACTTTCGAGGCATTGATGACACATTAAATGCAATTAAAAGCATTAAGAAAACAAATTATCCTAAAGAACAATTAGAAGTTGTTGTTGTTGATAATGCATCAGGAGATAATTCTGTTGAAAAACTTGAAAGTCTAAGTAACCAAATTGTTTTAGTTGAATCAAATGAAAACCTTGGCTTTGCTGGGGGCGTAAATCTTGGAGTTAATAAATCAACTGGTGAAATAATTGGTTTACTGAACAACGATGCTAAATGTGATATTAACTGGATTAATACTGCTGTGGAAACTTTCTTAGCCGATAAAAATGTTGCATCTGTTGCTTCCAAAGTTCTTACTTGGGATGGAAGTGCAGTGGATTTTGTTGATGGATCATTAACTTGGTATGGCATGGGTTATAAACGTGAAGCTCTAAAACCAACCGATGAAGTAATCGATTTTAAACGTGAAGTTCTATTTGGAACTGGTTCAGCGTTATTTTTTAAGAAAGATATTTTTGAAGAAGTTGGTGGATTTGATGATCGATTCTTTATGTTTTATGAAGACGTTGATTTAGGTTGGCGTCTAAATCTTCTTGGTTACAAAGTTATTTATGAACCAAAGTCAATTGCTTATCACAAACATCATGCCTCAATAGGTAAGTTCGGCAAATATCACGAAAACTTTCTGTTAGAACGAAACGCTTTGATGTCGGTTTACAAAAACTATGAAGCAGCTTCCCTTGATCGAGTGCTACCTGCTGCAATGGCTTTAACTGTAAGAAGAAGCATTACCAGAGGAGAGCTAAACCCTGATTTGTTAGATATTAAGAATTCAAAACAATCAGATACAGCTGATGTGACCATCAAGAAAGATGCGCTAACTGGTTTGTTAGCAATTGATTCTTTGGTAGAGCATTTACCATCATTAACTGAATCAAGAAACAAGATTCAAGCATCAAGGAAAAGATCAGATGGTGAAATGGTTGCCTTATTTAGGCAAGCATTAGAGCCTGCTTATCCATGGCCACGATATCTTGAGGGATACCAAAAACTAATGGATGTGTTTAATATCGAATCTTCATTTGGACGTGAACGAAAAAGAGTGTTAGTTGTAACGGGTGAACCTCTTTCAGAAAATCTTGCTGGTCCTGCCATTAGAGCTTTAGAGATATCAAAATTTCTTGTTCAAGACTTTGATGTGTTACTTGCTACTACTAAAGGCAATACTTTAAAACACGACACAGTATCCACAATTAGTACTAGACACAGAAAACTACAATTGTTAGTTGAGTGGGCAGATATTGTTGTCTTTCAAGGATTGTTAATTTCAGAAAACCCTTGGTTAGCTGACACTGAGAAAATACTTATTGCTGATGTTTATGATCCATTTCATCTAGAAATTCTTGAACAAAGAAAACAACAAGGCATCAATAACCGCCTTCGTGGTAGCAGAGACACAACTGATGCTCTTAACAGACAATTAAGACGAGCTGATTACTTTATTTGTGCATCTGAGCGCCAAAGAAGTTTGTGGTTGGGTCAACTTGCAGCAGAGGGAAGAGTTAACCCTTACACCTATGACGCATCTGCTGATTTAAGAAGACTGATTGATGTTGTTCCATTTGGAGTTTCAGCCAAAGCCCCTGAGAAAAAATCTGATCCGATAAGAAAACTGTTTCCACAAATTAAAACTGATGATGTAATCGCACTTTGGGCTGGTGGAGTTTATGACTGGCTTGATCCTCAAGTAATTGTCAAAGCTGTAAAAAAACTCAATAATCCAAAACTAAAGCTTGTATTCATGGGCTTAAAGCATCCAAATAGCGAAATACCAGTTATGAATGCGGTTCAAGAGTTAAGAGATCTAAGTAATGAATTGTCAATGACAAATTCTTCGATCTTCTATGTTGAAGATTGGGTTAACTACGAAGATCGATCTCAATTTTTGTTAAACGCAGACTTTGGTGTAAGTGCGCATAAAGAACACATTGAAACTCAATTTAGTTTCAGAACAAGATTACTTGACCATTTCTGGTCAGGTTTACCAACAATATCAACAACAGGAGATGCCTTAGCTGAAGTGATTGAGGCAAATAACGCTGGTTTAACCGTGCCAATTGAAGATGTTGATGGATGGGTTAATGCGTTGAATAAAATGATTTCAAATGGCAAACTAAGAAATACCTTCAAAGAGAATTCACTAAAACTAAGCCAAAATTACACTTGGAACAAAGTACTTCAACCACTATATAAATTCATTAAAACAGCAACTCCTGCAGCGGATCGATTACTAATGCCTGATCTATTAGGTGAAAATAGATTTGCTAATCCTTACTTAGCAAGTTTTCCAAGACTTACCCGCTCTAATTTAATTTCAGCAACAGATTTGCTTAAAGATAAAGGTTTAAAGGCTTTTGTAAAAAAAGTTGTGAAGAGAATAATCGGTAGAACTTAATTAAGGTAAAGCTTGGTAGGCAGCTACTACTGATTTAGTGTCACCTTGCGCTAGTAATCTTCCGTGATCCAATACAACTGCTGCATCGCAAAAATTCTCTACAGTACTTGTGTCATGTGTCACCAAAATGATACTTCTTCCTTCATTTTGCATTTGCTTAATTCGATCTAAGCATTTCTTTTGAAACGGGGCATCACCCACAGCCAATATTTCATCAACTAGAAGTAATTCAGGATCAGTGTGAATTGCGATGGCAAAACCTAACCTGGCATACATTCCACTTGAATAAAACTTAACTGGTGTGTCAATGAATTCTGAGATTCCAGAAAAATCAATAATGTCATCAATCACTAATTCTGTATCTTTTTTCGATCTGCCTAAAATTGATGAGTTCAGATAAATGTTTTCTCGACCTGTCATGTCTGGTTGAAAACCGGCACCAAGTTCTAATAGGGCTGCTGTAGAAACTGGTCTTGTAACTTGGCCTGCGCTGGGAGTAAGAACTCCGCTAATAATTTTTAGTAATGTGCTTTTACCAGAACCGTTTCTTCCTAAAAGTCCTAAAGTTGAGCCATCTTTAACTTCAAAAGAGATATTTTGTAATGCCATAAATACTTTATTAAAATTCTTTGCATGACGATCAGTTAAAAACTCTTTAAAGGTACGTTGATAATATTTTCTGAATTCTCTACTTACATTTTCAATGTTAACAATTGTGCTCATAAATCAACCACAACCGTTCCAGCCATTCGGGCAAAAATTCTTTGCGCAATATATAAAAATATCCAACTAACTAGAACTGACAACCATAATCGAGTAGCAAATGGGGAATCAAAAAATTGCAGTGCTTGTCCTTGAGGAGTATTAATCGGCGGCCACAACGCTTGTTGGGCACTCATAACAACTAAGCCAAATGGATTTGCCATATATAGCTCTTGAAAAAAATTCCCAAACGGAAGTGTAGATAAAAATTGATGTGCAGCAGTCCATGGATAAACAACAGGGCTTAACCAAAAACTTAAAACAAGTCCAACTTCAACTATGTATTGGGTGTCTCTAAACCTTACATTCAAAACTGAAAAAATTAGGCTTAAGCCAAAAGCAACAGGAAATGCAATAAGGACTGAGGGGACTAAATAAAGAAGATTTCCAACTGGTGGCCAAGCGGTAAAAACCAAATAGGCAAAAAGTAAAACAATAACTTGAACTAGAAAGTGAACGGATGCAACTGCAAAACTAGTAAGGGGAAGGACCTCCCTTGGAAACCAAACTTTCTTTAACAAAGTGCTATTAGCCGTCATTGATACTGACCCCATGCTTATGGAATCAGAAATCAAATTCCAAAATAACAAGCCGACTAGAACAAAGATTGCGAAATTACTAATACTTCTTGCAGCCCCTAGGAATTCTCCAATTACTACAGCGTAAATAAATAACATTATCAAGGGCCTAACTAGGGTCCAACCGATTCCAAGAAAACTTCCTTTATATTTACCTGCCAGCTCTCTACCCAAGAGTGCACCCAATAACTCTCTTGTTCCGAGCAAGTCTCTTATATCTTTAAAAACACCTGAAGTTCTTCCCGCTGGAACAAGTGTTACGACCGGACCTCTTTGGTTAATTTTTCCTGACATTTTACTTATCTCTCAGTAGAAATATATGAGCGGAAATAACATTGTTCATTTGCTTTATTTTAGCAAGGTAAAGATTAGTTGTGCTCTATTGTGCGAGACTTACCTCATGTTTCAACTATGGTTCTCCCGTGTCAAACAAGTCAGTGTGATACCAAAGGCCCTAATCTTGATAAATATAACTGTTAGGAATTAATTTGAGCCTGCTAGACCAATTTGAAGTCCAGTTCAACGAGCTCTCCAACGGTGAAATTGTTGATGGTGAGCTATCTGAATTACAGCCTGTTGAACTTGCTGGCATTGTGAACCAAGAAATATCAAGAATTCAAAATGAGCTCAGTCCGTCTGAAAGAGTTGAAAAGATTTCAATTTCGCTTTCTTCCCATGACTACAAAAGACTTTCTAAGTTTGAGACACTTTTAAAAGATGGGTTGGAAGATCTAGTCAAAAAATCAGGAGAGCTCAAAAGAATTGATTCCATAGCAAAAACTAAAATTGAGATCATCAAAGATTCATCCCTTGAGCAAGGTGTGGCAAAAAGTGTTCCTTTAATTTCTTTTGAATCACCACTTGAAATTTTTACAGAAGAATACACTGAAGTTATTCAAACTAAGACTTATATTCTTGATATAAACGGATTGAAAAAAGATTTAGCACCTGGAACATACACTCTGGGACGAGGAACAGAAGTTGATATTCAAATTCATGATCCAGGAATTTCTCGAAAACATTTATCAATCACGGTTGACGAAAAAGTAGTTGTCAAAGATCTGAATTCAACAAATGGAACATTTTTGGGAACCAAGCGGGTACAAGAACTAATTGTCGAAGATACAATAACCTTTCGAGTTGGTGTCACAGAAATCAAAATTGTCAGCGAAACTAGATGAGCGAAAGTTTAAGTTTTAGAGCTGCAGGTAGATCTGATGTTGGGTTAGTTAGAAATAACAATGAAGATTCTGGTTTTATTGGAAAACATTTTTTATTAGTCGCTGATGGTATGGGTGGTCATGCTGCAGGTGAATTAGCAAGTTCCACAACAGTTGCAATCGTTGCTCAAGTTGATTCCAACAAAGAAAAACTTGAAGATCTTGAATCCAAATTAATTGAAATTCCTAAGGTAATTACCAAAGAATTAAAGAATGCCATTAATAAAGATTCTTCAAGAGCAGGCATGGGTACAACACTAACCGCCGCAGTTATTCAAGAAAATCAACTAAAAGTTTCTCATGTCGGAGATTCAAGAGCTTATTTAGTTAGAAATAAACAGATTTCACGAATCACTAAAGATCAAACATATATTCAATCACTTATAGATAGTAACGAAATCACGGAATCTGAAGCTAAAAATCATCCACAAAGATCGTTGCTCCTTCAAGCAATAGATGGAATCACTGAATCAATACCGGTGATCACAAGTACAGAAATTCTGGAAAATGACAAAATTCTTTTATGTAGTGATGGATTAACAAATGTTGTCACAGATGATGAAATCTTAGAAATTATTAATCAGTTTGATTACGTTGGAGCAGTATCGGCCTTGATTGAAAAAGCTTTAGAAAATGGTGGGCCAGATAACATCACAGTAATAGTTGCCGATTTACAAAAAGAAAAATATGAAAACAAAATTATTGTTCTAGGAGCAGCTGCAGAACCAAGAAATAGAATAAAACTTCCAGGTTTAGAGTTTCCCACGGATATTCACCCATTTATAACAAGTGAATTTCCTGCTCTTAAATCGGTTACCTGGATACGAAAATTTGCTTATGTTGCGTCTTTTGCTTTAATAGCAGTAATTGTTTCTTGGGGTGCAACAAACTGGATCTCCAAACAATTTTATGTAAGTAATCTTGGGGATAATTTAGCCATATTTCAAGGAGTAAATTCTTCTGTTGGGCCTATATCATTTTCTCGACCCGTCCAAAGTTTTAACCTTGAAGTTGTAGTACTTACCAAAGATGATCAAGAGGTACTACTTAAAGGTATAAAAGCTGATTCAGTGACAGAGGCAAGATTTATTGTCAGAAGACTTGACCAAAGAGCTCTTTGTTCAAAAGATTATTCGTATTCATTTTGTTCTGACGTTGTAAGTTCAATTAGGCCGCAATAAATGAATAATCTGATTAAACTGATGTGGTGGAGAAATTAACTTGAACGATAAAAGAAAACTTGCCAATAGATATGAACTAGGTGATCTAATCGGTCGAGGTGGCATGGCCGAAGTTTTTGAAGCCGTTGATACCAGACTAAACAGAACAGTAGCCATAAAAATTCTTCGCGATGATTTAGCACGTGATCCTGCCTTTATTGCACGTTTTAGAAGAGAAGCCCAAGCTGCTGCTGCTCTAAATCACCCCACAATTGTTGCTGTTTATGACACTGGGGAAGAAATTGAAGGTGAGGGTAGAAATGTCACCAATGTTCCCTACATTGTTATGGAATATGTAAACGGAACAACCTTAAGAGACATTGTTAAAAGTGGCAGAAAACTACAAACAGAACGTGCCTTAAGAATTTCTATTGGTGTATTAGATGCACTTGGTTATTCACATGCACACGGAATTATTCACAGAGATATTAAACCTGCCAACGTAATGATTACTAAAAATGGTGATGTCAAAGTTATGGATTTTGGTATTGCTCGAGCATTAGCTGATACCAAAGCAACAATGACTGGTGGTAGCACTGTTTTAGGTACCGCACATTATTTGTCCCCTGAACAAGCAAGGGGAGAGAGTGTTGATGCTAGAAGTGATCTTTATTCCGCAGGAGTCTTACTTTATGAATTACTAACTGGCGAACCACCATTTAGTGGAGACTCCCCAGTTTCAGTTGCTTATCAACATGTTTCTGAGTATGCAGCACCACCATCAAGTCTGGATTCACAAATTCCAAATGAGATAGATACAGTTGTATTACATGCACTTGCCAAATCACCTGATGACAGATACCAAACCGCAGAGGATTTTCAATCAGATGTTGAAAGAGTATTACAAGGAATACCAACTGCTGCAAGTGTGGCACCAAAACCTAAAAAAATGAGTCCAAACACAAAGTTCACTAGAACTAAACCAAGAGGTAACTCTGTTTTAGTTATGTTGGCTATCGCTGGAATCTTTGTTGGTGGTTTAACTGTTTGGTTAGCAACACAAATATTTGGTTTAAGCACGGGAGATCGAATTACTGTTCCGTCTTTAGATGGTTTAACTCTTGAGAAAGCAACCGTGTTACTTATTGAAGAAGGATTAGTTTTAGGTGAAGTGTCCCCTGAAAATTCTGAAAGGCCAATTGACACCATTATTAGCCAAATTCCACAAGCAGGAACTTCAATCACAGCAGGAAATTCAGTTGATGTTGTAATTAGTGCTGGTAAATCTAAAGTTGTGGTTCCAAAATTAATTGGAGTACAAACGGTGGAAGATGCCAGAAGAATACTTAGCGATAAAGGTTTAAAGCTTGGTCCAATTACAGAAGTTGAAAGTGATAGTGACAAAGGTGTAGTAATTAGTTCAGATCCTGCAGCAGGAAGTGCTGTAAGTGCTGGAACTGAAGTTTCGTTATCAATTTCTAGTGGACTAAAGATTGTTCCTCAAGTTGTTGGATTAAGTGAAGCCCAAGCACGAACTGATTTAGCAAACCTTGGTTTCCAAGTTCAAATCTTGCAACAAGTAGTTAATGAACAAATTGGCAGTGTGTTAGCCCAAGCTCCTAAACCAGGAA
>Ga0315903_10003351_pt1 | contig 22300 bp, 28 predicted proteins | sample LakEriMetagenome_7_FD_203524 | JGI IMG/M metagenome (GOLD analysis project Ga0315903, IMG submission 203524) | Freshwater fungal communities from buoy surface, Lake Erie, Ohio, United States - Buoy 2 MA119 | ecosystem: Environmental > Aquatic > Freshwater > Lake | place: USA: Lake Erie, Ohio... | reverse complement strand
CCCGGGCGGGCGACACGGTGGGCCTCGAGGCGCTCCTCGACGAGGGCGTGGAGCGGGCCGCGGCCGTCGTGGGCAGCGGCGATGAGGGGCGGGCCGGCATGAACGAGCAGGATCGCCGCCACGTGGCAGAGACGGTCGGCATCGGCGCGATCAAATACGCCGATCTCTCACAGAACCGCACGACGGACTATGTCTTCAGTTTCGACAAGATGCTCCAGCTCACCGGCAACACGGCCGCCTACATGCAGTATGCCGTGGCCCGCGTCGAGGGCATCTTCACCCGCGGAGGCGTCGATCGCGAGGCGCTGCGGCGCGGCTGCTCGAGCCTCCGGCTGGCCGACCCGAAGGAGCGGGCTCTCGCGATGAAACTGCTCCGCTTCGGCGAGGCCCTCGAAGACGTGGAGGCCGACGCCCGCCCCAACGTGCTCACCGCCTGGCTCTACGACCTTGCCGGCTGCTACTCGACCTTCTACGACTCGCTTTCGGTCCTCAAGGCCGAGGGCCTGGAACGCGACAGCCGCCTGGCCCTCTGCGACCTCACCGGCCGCGTCCTCCGCCAGGGCCTCAACCTGCTCGGCATCGGCACCGTGGAACGCATGTGATGGAGTTGATGCGAGGGGCTGCCCGTACCCCGAGAGCCGGGCTATGGGAGCAAGCGCAGCCCGGAGGGCGAAAGCGCAGCGGACATGCAGTGAGCGGCGGGCACGATGCCCGCCGCGAACGTCCGGCGACGGGGTACGGGCAGCCCCTCGCCTGGAGAACACGAGGAAATCAAGGGTGATTCTCATGAAACGATCCCTGGACAGCATCCGCAACATCGGCATCGTCGCCCACATCGACGCCGGCAAGACCACGCTCACCGAGCGGCTGCTCTTCTACACGAAGACGAGCCACCGGCTCGGCGAGGTCGACCGCGGCACCACGATCACCGACTTCGATCCGGAGGAGCAGGAGCGGGGGATCACGATCTACTCGGCGGCCGTGTCGTTCCAGTGGCGCGACGTCCGCGTGAACCTGATCGACACGCCCGGCCACGTCGACTTCACCGCCGAGGTGGAGCGGAGCCTGCGGGTGCTCGACGGGGCGGTCGTGGTGTTTTCCGCCCGGGAGGGCGTCGAGGCCCAGAGCGAGACGGTCTGGCGGCAGGCCGACAAGTACGGCGTGCCGCGGCTGGCGCTCGTCAACAAGCTCGACCGCGAGGGAGCCGACTTCTTCGGCACGATCGGCCAGATCGAGAAGCGGCTCGGCGCGAAGCCGCTGGTGCTCCATCTGCCGCAGGGCCTGGGGCCGCCGCACGTGAAGGACCCCTTCCGCGGGATCGTCGATCTCGTGGAGATGAAGCTGCTCACGTTTCCGCCCAAGGAAGAGGCCCTGGCCGGCGGCGATGGCCTCACGCGGATCACGGCGGCGGCGATTCCCGAGGAACTCGTCGACGAGGCGGCCCTCTATCGTGAACAGCTGGTTTCCACCCTCTTCGACTTCTCCGACGAGATCGCCGAGCTGGCGATGAGCGAGGCTCCGATTCCGCCCGAACTCATGCGGAAGGCCATCCGCCAGGCCACGATCGAGCGTCGCGTGGTGCCGATCCTCGCCGGCTCGGCCCTCGACTGCATCGGCGTCCAGCCGGTGCTCGACGCGGTGGCCTGGTACCTGCCGAGCCCGGCCGACGTGCCGCCGGTCGAGGGCCTCGACCCGGCCGCCAAGACGCCCACCACGATCACCCGGAAGGCCGATCCGAAAGAGCCGTTCTGCGGCCTCGTGTTCAAGATCGTGGCGGAGAAGCACGGCGACCTCTCGTTCGTCCGCGTCTACTCGGGGACGCTCAAGGCGGGCAGCCGCGCCTGGAATCCGCTCAAGCAGAAGAAGGAAAACATCGCCCAACTCTGGCACGTGCAGGCCGACCGCCGCGAGCAGATCGACGAAGCCTTCGCGGGCGACATCGTGGGCGTGATCGGTCCGCGGGCGAGCGTTACGGGTGACACGCTGTGTGACTCCGCCGCGCCGATCATCCTGGAGACGATCCAGTTTCCGGAGACCGTGATCTCGATGGCCATCGAGCCCGACACGAGCCTCGAGCGGAAGAAGCTCGCCGACACGCTCGAGATGATGAAGCGGCAGGATCCGACGTTCCGGGCGATCGAGAGCGAGGAGACGGGGCAGACGCTGATCTCGGGGATGGGCGAGCTTCATCTGGAGGTGATCCGCCACCGCCTGGAACGGGACTTCAACCTCAAGTGCCGCGTCCACAAGCCGCGGGTGAGCTACAAGGAGACGCTCGGCAAGGCCGTGACCGTGAGCGGCGAATCGAACCGGCAGGTGGCGGGGCAGACGCTCCTGGCCACGGTCACGCTTCGGGCCGAGCCGACCGCCGACCAGGCTCCGGTGACGGTGGAGCAGGGGTGGTTCCCGGAGAACGAGGCCCTGGCCGCGATCGCGGCCACGATGACGCAGTCGGTTCGCGAGAGTGCCGAGCGGGGTGGCCTCAAGGGATGCCCACTCTGGGGCGTGCGGATCGTCGTGCTCGAGAGCCCGATCCCGGAACCGCCGCCGTCGGACGTGGCGATCCGGATCGCCGCCGCCGACGCGATCGAAAACATGCTCAACGCGGCCGGCACCGTGCTGCTCGAGCCGGTGATGAGGGTCGAGGTGAGCGTGCCGGAGGATCATCTCGGCGACGTGATCAACGACCTCCAGCAGCGGCGGGCGATCATCACGGCCACGGAGATCCGCGGGCCCGCGACGGTGCTCACGGCCGAGGCTCCGCTGGCGAGCATGTTCGGTTATTCCGCCGCGGTGCGGAGCGTCAGTCAGGGGCGGGCGAGCTTCACGATGGCCCCGCTGAAGTACGGCCCGGCGCCGGCCGAGACGGCCGAGGCCTTCGTGTAGCGCTCGGGGCTACCCGTACCCCGTCGCCGGACGTTCGCGGATGCCGTCGTGGCATCCGCTCACTCGGATGCCGCCGGCGCTCCGCCATCCTGGCTGCGCTTGGCGGCATACGCCGGCTCTCGGGGCACGGGCAGCCCCTCGCTGAGTGGGCAGCCCCTCGCTGAGTTGATCTGGGGCACGGGAGGCCGAGAGCCCTGTGCTGCTCATTCTCACCCATTTGGGTCATGGCCCCCATGCCGTCGATCGCCCGAGCTTCGACCTACAATCGGTGCGGTTGCGTAGTGGTGCCTGCGGGATGGATCCTTCGCTCCGCGGACCACCGTACAACCGGGCGCATGTCGATGGCCATGCCAGGTCGCAAACCCTCGAGCGGATGCAGAACGCCGGCCAGGCTGGTCGTGGCGGCCATCGCGGTCTTCGGGGTCATGCGGTCGTCTGCGGCCGTCGACGTTTCCACCCTCTACACGCAGACCGGCACGGATGCGACCTGGCAGCAGCTGCTGGCCAGCAACGCCATCCCGATCGGCACCACCTCCACCGCGGGCGTCACGGGTTCGGTCATCAATGTGAACAACACCCTGGTGGAGGTCGGCCCCAACAAGAGCAACCCGATCATCAGCAACCTTCGGCTGCACACCCTGGGCAACTCCAGCGTGATGCGGAGCTCGTTTTCCAAGTGGTCGCGGTGGTATCAGGAGGACGGCACCACACAGGTGTTTCGGCTCTTCAAGGACGAGGTCAACGTCCAGAACGACCGGGCCAACGCCGCCCGCAGCGAGTCGTTCAACCCGGACATCGACTGGGCCGCGGGCGACGGCTGGTTCCAGTGGCGCGGCACCTACACCATCATCAAGCCGCTCGGCGCCGCCATCTTCCAGGCCAAGAACTCGGACAACGACTGGGCCGTGATGATCAACACCAATGGCAACGGCGACGTCACCCTCAATCATCGCCGGGACACCGACAAGGTGCTGGCGACGAACATGGTGGGCAAGCCGTTCGACATCACCGTCTACGACAACGGCACGAACTACGTCGTCTACATGGACGACCAGTACGCAGGCTACGGGGCCTTCGACCGGCCCACGGGCGTGAGCGAGTTCCGCTGGGGTATGTATGTGGGCGACAGCGTGCCCGCGAACGACGCGATGCTGTTCGTGACGGGCGCGAAGATCTCCTCCAACGTGATCGCACCGCCCAAGCTCTCGGGTTCGCTCGGCACGCTGCCGGCCACGGTCATCCGGGGCGCTGCGGTGACCGGCACGCTCTCCGTGTCGAACTCCATCCCGGTGACCTCCTCGACGGGCGCCGCCCGGCTCGACTACAGCTACTCGTCGTCGGGACTCTTTGCGGGCTCCGGGACCGGCTCCGACCTGGCCCTCGGCGGTGCCACCATGCACCTCGTTTCCGTGAGGACCGGGACGGCAGGACTGCTCACCGGCACCGTGTCGGCGATGGCGACGACGCCCCTGACCGCCACGCCGACGTTCAACCAGACCGCGTCGATGAGCGTGCTCGATCCGGCGATCGGGTCCTTCGCGTCGGGAAGCACGCTCGCCAACCTCGACGTCGACTTCGGAACCCTCGCGTTGGGATCCGGGACGGCGAGCCGCACCTTCTCGATCTTCAACCGAGCGGGCTCCCTCGGGACCGCCTGGACCGCGAAACTCGATCTCGACGGGGTCACGGCGAGCGCTCCGGGCGTGTTTACGACGACACTCGCGCCGTTCACGAACCTGGCGTCGGGGTCGTCGCGGGCCTTCAGCCTGGCGATGGTGACCGCCACGACGGGGGTGTTCTCGGGGACGTATTCACTGAACCTTTCCGACGAGAACCTGCCGGGGGCGACGAGCCAGAGCATGCTCCTCACGGTCCGGGGGATCGTCGCGCCGCCGGCGCTGTCGTCGGCCTGGACACCGACGTCAGGCGGGTCGTGGACGACGGGCATCAACTGGTCGTCAGGGGTGCCGAACTCCGCAGCTTCGGTGGCGACGATTGGCTCAGCCGCCGGCACTCCGGCGCCGATCACGCTCGATGCGCCGATCACGCTCAACGTCCTCTCCCACGCGGCCGCGACGGGCACCATCGCCGCGGGCAACGGCGGCTCGCTCACGTTCGGCGGCGCCAACCCCACCGTGGTGGTCTCGAACTCCCTCACGATCACCGCGCCGCTCTCGGGTGGCTTCACCAAGGGCGGAGCCGGCACGCTCGTCCTCGCCGGGTCAAACGCAGCCCCGGGCACGATCACCGTCGCCGCCGGTGCGGTCGATGTCACCAACGCGTCGTTCGCGCGGCCCGGCCGCACCTTCGCCGTGGCCGAAGGGACGGTGCTCTCGCTGTCCGGGACGGCCACGGTCACCTTCGGCGCCACCGGCACGACGACCCTCGCGGGCGATGGGGTGGTGCGGGTGAATCCGGGCACCACGCTGACGAGCCCCAACGCGACGGGCCAGGGCGACATCATCCTGCAGCTCGGCCCGGCCGCCACGCTCGAGGTGAACGGCGTGATGGGCGCGGGCTTCACGGCAGGGCGGGGCACGATCGACTGGACGAACAACCGAGCCGACCTTGCCGTGGGCCCGGGAGGACGGTTCAACGTCCAGACGGCGCCGCGGGTGTTCGTCGACACGCTGCTCGGCAGTGGGTCGATCACCAAGACCTCGACCGGCAGCACGGTGCTCACGATCGGCGTGGCGGGCGGGTCGGGCACCTACGCGGGGCTGATCGCCAACCCGCTCGGCACGATCTCGCTCGTGAAGACCGGCACCGGCACGCAGGCGCTCGCCGCGGCGACGACGTTCTCCGGATCGACGTCGGTGACGCAGGGAGTGCTGCAGATCGGTCATGCCGACGCCCTTTCCAAGACCGCCGTGACGGTCGCCGCGGGGGCCACGCTAGCAGTGGCGCCGCAGGTGCAGGCCACGGTGCCCGGCCTGGCGAACAGCGGCCAGGTGGACGTTGGCCTGGGGAAGCTCACTGTCGCCGCCGGGCAGACCGCATCGGAGCTCGTGGATCAGATCATCCGCGGCGTCGGCACCGGGGGCACGGCCGCAATCACCTCAAGTGCTGCGGCCACGAGCGGCGGCGCGTTCACGGTCGGCTGGCTCGACAACGGCGACGGCTCGATGACGTTTGGCTATGCGGCCCCGGGTGACGCCAACCTCGACTGGTCGGTCGACATCCTCGACGTGGGCCACTTCATCGGCGGCGGCAGGATCAACGCCGGGCTGCCGGCATCGTGGAGCGAGGGCGACTTCAATCACGACGGCTTCGCGGACATCCTCGACATTTCCGCCTTCATGTCGTCGGGCCTGTTCAACGCCGACCCGTACAACGCACCCGTGCCGAGCATCGCCGCCGTGCCTGAGCCTCGCTGCTCCGCCCTGACGCTCGCAGGCCTTGCCTGCTTGGCCGTTGCCCGCCGGTCTTGCTGGTGCAGGATGGGCCCGACGGCGGCGTGAAAGACCACCGGCCGACGCCGTCGAGCCGTTTTGTTCCCGCCACGTCGCGGTCGCTCGCGTGTGTGTTCTCCACGTGGCCGCGCGGCTCGTCCGGTTCTGTGGCCTAGGCGGCCTTGCGAGGCGACCCGGCAGTGGCGCGATACGACGCCACGGCCTGAATGACGGCGTCGACGACGTCAAACGCGTTCTCGTCACCGCGATCAAAGGCCTCGAGGGCAGCCTTGATCTCCGCCAGCAGCAGAATCGCCGCGGAAGCGGCCTCGGACGTCTTCAGAGTCGGCATGGCAATCTCCGTATTGCAGGCTCGGCCGACGCATCATGCTCAGCCATGCGATGAACTTTAAGGAAGCGGTGGCGGGCCATCTATCACCACACGGGCTTCAGCGCGTCCGCGTCATGGTTTTTCGCAAGACGAACGCGCGGTGATTCACTTGCCGCACTGCTCGCGAGAGCCCGAAGCCTCTATCCTTACGGTGGCGTTGTCGTGAGCCTGGTTCAGGCTCACCGTCGCCACTGCCTGCGGCGGGTCGTCTATGTTGCGAACGACGCTGACGCCGTATCCGCACCACTCGTGGCTCGCGGATTGGATCGCGATCATGCCGCCACGCGTGTTCGCGGTCGTGGAGTACCGGTGCGTCGTTCACCGACTCCTGCTCACCACGTCCGGCGATGCGCACGTCGCATGGCACGGGCACGGCCGGGAGGAGAAGTTCCAGTCGACCGAGGGCGACATCGGGTTCTACCCGCGTGACGACGCCATGCATCGTCTGGCCATCACCACCACCGCGGCCTACCGCGCCTACGTCTTACTGCTGCCCGACGAGCATATGCAGGCCATCCACGCGTCGGATGGACTGCGCCCCGGGCACGAACCCCGGCCCATCCCGGCTGTTCGCGACGCCGTGATTCAGGCATGCCTGCTTCGGCTTGCGGAAGGCGGCTCCTGTCGGTCCGTCTCGGACGACATCGGCGCCGAGGTCGCCGCGCGGCAGATCGTCATGCGGCTTTCGGTGCTTGCCGGTGGGAGGAGCCCCGACTGGCACAGGGACACGAGCGTGTTCTCGCCGAGCGTGATGCGGGAAGCCATCGAACGGGTGGATACCAACCTCGCGCGGCACCCGTCGCTCGAGGAGTTGAGTACGGGGTTCGGGCTGTCCCCAAGCCATTTTGCCAGAAAGTTTCGCACGTCGGCCGGGCTGAGCCTCAATCGCTTCATGAACCAGCGCCGCGTGGGCCTCGCCATGACGCTCCTGAGAACGACGAAAGTGACTCTGGCCCAACTGTCGCTCGACCTCGGCTTCTGCTCACAAAGCCATTTCACGAGGGTCTTCCGGCAACTCACGGGCATGACCCCCCGTCAGTTTCGTGGCGGCTGCCGCCACGCCGGGGGGTGACAGCCCCGGGCGCCGTTCCCGATGCCGCGCCGCAGGCGGCGGGAGACGTCGCCGCCGTCGTGGCTCGTGGTGCTACAGTGGCTCCCGGAGTCGTCTTCAAAGGGTTTGTTCACATCCACGCAGAGGGGCCACGTGATGAGCGACGAAGTGCCGTCGAAGAATTTCTCGAAGCAACTGGCGGAGATTGCACTGTCGATGCAGTCGGAGCGCACGGGGCACACGCCAAAGGCCGTGACCGTGGTCGCCAGCGACGACACGGTCGTGCTCACCCTGCACGAGGCGCTGACACCCGCGGAGAAGATCCTGGCCAAAACTGAAAGCGGGGCGGCAAAGGTCGAGCAATACCATCGGGCGCTGTTCGCGGTGTCCTGCGATGAACTGCGGAAGGAGATTCAACGGCTGACCGGACGAAAGGTGCGGGAGGCCGCCGTCGTCGTGGAGCCGGCCACCGGAGCGATCGTTCACGCGTTCACGAGCGGGACGGTCGTCCAGATTTTCCAGCTCGAGCCGCACGGCGTGGCCACGCATGTCTCGGCCGGTCTGCCCGCGGAGTAGCGGGGCCACGGCCGGAGTCGGAAAGGGACGGCCAGCCCTCATTTTCGGCACGTTCGACGCCGGGTGCAGGTCATCCGTATCGACGAATGCGACTCCCAGCCGGGCCGTGAGCAGGTGGCCCACGGCCGACTTTCCGCATCGGTTCCCCTCCCCATCTGGAGGGGTATTTCAAGCGCGAAAGAGTCTTTGTGTCAGGCAGTCATCGGGCGATCCTGCGGTCGGGATGGACGTGGTGCGGCCCCATTTTTCCAGCGTGTTGACAGCCGTTCCAGGCAGGTTTAGATTCCTCGTCTCGCCGCAGGTATGCCCGTCGAGGCCGGAATTTCTGGCTTTTCGTGTGGGCACGCGTGAAACACGGCCCCTTGCGGGGCTGCTTTTCGGCCGGGACACGGCATCCTTTCGGGATAGTCGAAAGTCCGGCTGCGAACCGATCGATGGAGATGGTTCCGGGCCGCATCGTCGTCCCGTGCCATCGCCGGAAGGAACGTTTGGAGTAGTGCCGTGGCCGGTCCGACGCAGGAAATCATCCGCATCCGCATGGAAGCCTACGACCACGCCGTGCTCGATCAGAGCGCGGCGGAGATCGTCGACACCGCCAAGCGGACGAACTCCGAAGTGCATGGTCCCATTCCGCTCCCCACGCGGGTCGAGCGGTACACCGTGCTCTCCAGTCCGCACATCGACAAGAAGGCCCGGCAGCAGTACGAGATCCGCACCCACAAGCGGGTCATCGACATCGTGCAGGCCACGGCCAAGACGATCGAGGCGCTCAACAAGTTGAGCCTGCCGGCCGGCGTCGACATCAAGATCAAGGCTTCTTCGAGGTAGGTGGTCGGCGGCTCCGGTCGCCGGCGCATCAAGGGTTTCACGCAGGGTTCAACACAGGAGCGCACGTCAGGGCATGCTTGGAAGGCGTTGCGGGTAAGGCTGGAAACGACCGTTTCCTTCGCTCCCGCAGCCAACGGCTTCGAGCGTGACGCGGAACATCAGTCGGCCGCTGCGGACCAGCGGTCGGTCGGGTGGTGTGCCGACGGCGATCAAACATGGCGACAGCGACAAAATCAACGGACAAGACGGGCCGCAAGGGCCTGCTGGGCCGCAAGGTCGGGATGACGCAGGTGTTCGACGCCGATGGGGCTGCGGTTCCCGTCACCGTCATCGAGGCCGGTCCGTGCCCCGTGATGCTCGTTCGCTCCCCGGATCGCGACGGCTACTCCGCCGTCCAGATCGGGTTTCTCGACAAGCCGCGTCGGCTTGCCAGCAAAAGCGTTCGCGGGCAGGTGGCCAAACTCGACAGCCGGCGGGGCAAGAGGCGGGCCGAGGCCGGCGTCGTGGTGGCTGCGAAGGCCGACTGCGAGCCGCAGCGGTTCGTGCGTGAACTCCGCGGCGTGTTCGCCGGCGTCGAGGTGGGGCAGATCCTCACGGTCGACCTGTTCGAGGGCGTCGAGTTCGTCGATGTCACGGGCACCACGAAGGGCCGCGGCACGGCGGGCGTGATGAAGCGGCATGGCTTCAAGGGCCAGCGAGCCAGCCACGGCGTGAAGAAGGTGCACCGCCACCAGGGCGGCACGAGCATGAACACCTCCCCGGCCCGTGTGTTCAAGGGCAAGCGGATGGCCGGCCGTTATGGCAACGAGCGATCCACCATGCGGAATGTGAAGCTCGTGCGGGTCGACAAGGAAAACAACCTCCTCGTCATCCGTGGGGCCGTTCCGGGGCCGATCGGCTCCTACGTCACCGTGATGCAGACCAACAAGATCCGCAAGGTCGGCGGCCCCGCGGCTCCGACCGGCAAGAAGAAGGCTGGTGGCAAGTGAACATCGCCGTCTACGACATGTCGGGAAAGCAGGTCGGGTCGTACGAGATCGATCCCGCCGAACTCGCTCCACGCGTGAGCAAGCAGCTCCTGCACGACGCGGTCGTCATGTATCAGGCGAACCAGCGGCAGGGCACCCAGAAGACGAAGACCCGCGGCGAGGTCGCCGGCTCGACCCGCAAGCTCTACAAGCAGAAGGGCACGGGCAATGCTCGTGCCGGTGCGCGGCGGAGCGGCACGCGGCGTGGCGGCGGTCACATCTTCGCCAAGCGGCCGCGCGATTTCGGCTGGCGGATGCCGCGCAAGGCCCTCCAGCAGGCGGCCCGCATGGCGCTGGCGTCGCGGATCGCCGACGACGAGGTCAAGCTGATCGACGCGCTGCCGGTGGCCGCCCCGAAGACGTCCGTCGTGGCGGGCATGCTCAAGAAACTCGGTCTCGGTGAGCAGACCGTCCTCGTCGCCCCCGAGAAGCACGACGCCAATCTCTGGAAGAGCGCCCGCAACATCGACGGCGTGTCGGTGGCTCCGGTAGCGGATCTCAATGCGTGGTCGATCCTCCGGCCGCGGTCGATCCTCATGACCCGCGCCGCGATCGACGCGTTCCGCGCGTCCGCCGCTTCCGCCGCCAAGCCGGCCGCGACGGCGAAGAGGAAGGCCGCGAAGAAGCCGGCAGCTCGGGCCGCCAAGAAGGAGACGAAGTAGCCATGGCCGTCCCCGTTCCTCCCCCGCCCGCATTTTCGCCGCGGCTGTCGCCGGCCCAGGTGATCGTTCGTCCGCTCGTCACCGAGAAGGGCGTGCATCGGGCGAATCGCCACAACGCCTACTCCTTCGAGGTCGTCGGTGAGGCCAACAAGGCCGACATCCGCCGCGCCGTGGAGGAGATGTTCAACGTCAAGGTCGAGAAGGTCGCGGTGCAGAACCGGGTCGGCAAGATGCGCCGCAGCCGTGTTCGCCGCACCAGCACGAAGGCCTGGAAGAAGGCGATCGTGACCCTCAAGCCCGATTCGAAGATCAACCTGTTCTAAGCGGCCACGCCGCTCCACGCCGAGCACGAAACAGCCATGGGCATCCGCACTTACAACCCGACGAGTCCCGGTCGCCGCGGTGCGAGCGTTTCCGACTTCGCCGAACTGACCCCGGGCGCCGGTGCGCCGAAGGGGCTGAGGGTTCGCAAGAAGAAGAAGGGCGGCCGCAACAACCAGGGCAAGATCACCGCCCGCCATCGGGGCGGCGGCCACATGCAGCACTACCGCCTGGTGGACTTCCGGCGGAACAAGGACGGCGTGCCCAGCACCGTGCACTCGATCCAGTACGACCCCAACCGCACCTGCCGCGTGGCGCTGCTGCACTATGCCGACGGCGAGAAGCGGTTCATCCTGGCGCCCGAGGGGTTGAAGGTCGGGGCCACGCTGCTCAGCGGCGAGACGGCCCCCCCCGACGTCGGCAACTGCCTGCCGATGTCGGCGATTCCGCTCGGCATGCAGATTCACAACATCGAACTCCAGCAGGGGCGAGGCGGGCGGCTCTGCCGGTCGGCCGGGTCGTCGGCCGTGCTCGTCGCGCGGGAGGCACAGTGGGCACAGATCACGCTGCCGTCCGGCGAAATCCGCCGCGTCCCCGCCGCCTGCCGGGCGACCATCGGGGCGATCGGCAACTCGGAGCACATGAACGTCCGGCTCGGTAAGGCTGGTCGTTCGCGGTGGATGGGCATTCGGCCCCACGTCCGCGGCACCGCCATGAACCCGATCGATCACCCGCACGGCGGTGGTGAGGGGCGCACGAAGGGCGGCCGGCATCCCGTCAGCCCGACCGGCAAGAGCGCGAAGGGTGGCGGCACGCGGAAGCCGCGGAAGCCGTCGGGGGCCGCCATCATCCGCCGTCGCAAGAGCCGCCGCTACGGTCAGCTGAAACTGAGGTAATCCATGGGACGCAGTGCCAAGAAGGGGCCGTACGTCGACCCCCGCGTGTTCGAGAAGGTCGAGGCCCAGCTTGCCAGTGGCAAGCGGGATCCGATCAAGACCTGGTCGCGGTCGTGCACGATCGTGCCGGAGTTCATCGGGCTGACCTTCATGGTTCACAACGGCAAGCAGCACGTGAAGGTGTTCGTGACGGAGGACATGGTGGGCCACAAGCTCGGCGAGTTCTCCCCGACGCGGACGTTCCGTGGACACGGTGGCAAGGTGAAGGAGGCGCCCGCGGGCAAGTGACCGCGACGGCAAGGTGACCCATGGCCTACACAGCAACCCACAAATACGCCCGCATCAGTCCCCGCAAGGTGCGGGCGCTGGCCGACCTCGTTCGCGGCAAGTTCGCCGACGAGGCGCTCGACATCCTCCGGTTTCAGCCGCACCGCGGTGCGCGGATGCTGGAGAAGGTGATCAAGAGCGCCCTCGGCAACGCCGAGCACCAGCAGGCTCCCGGCGTGGACGATCTGGTGGTCGTCGATGCCCGGATCGACGGGGGGCCCATGTTCAAGCGGATTCGGCCGCGGGCCCGCGGAATGGCGTTCGGAATCAAGCGGCGGATGTCCCACATCAAGGTGTCGCTCGACACCGTGGTGGCGGCTTCCGATCAGGCCGCGGATGGAGCGAAGGAGTAGTCATGGGTCAGAAAGTCCATCCCACCGGGTTTCGCACTGGCATCACGGAGCCGTGGAAGAGCCGCTGGTATGCCTCCAAGAAGGACTTCAAGGATCTCCTCCTCGAGGACGTGAAGGTCCGGAAGTTCCTCAAGACGAAGTACCGCGCGGCGGCGATCCCCAAGGTGGAGATCGAGCGGACGCGCGACGAGGTCAAGGTGATCCTGCACTCCGCCCGGCCCGGCGTGATCATCGGTCGCAAGGGCCAGGAGGTGGATCGCCTCCAGGAGGAACTCCAGGAGCTCCTCGGGCGGCGGGTGAACCTCAAGGTCGAGGAGGTCGGCCATCCGGAGATCCAGGCACAGCTGATCGCCGAAGACATCGCCGACCAACTCTCGAAGCGGGCCGCGTTCCGCCGCACGCTCAAGCGTGCGCTCGAGACGACCATGGGCGCGGGCGCGAAGGGCGTGAAGATTCAGCTGGCCGGTCGGCTCGGCGGGGCTGAAATGTCGCGTTGCGAGAAGGCGATCGCGGGCTCGATGCCGCTGTCGACGCTCCGGGCCAAGATCGATTACGGGTTCTGCGAGGCTCCCACGGCGCAGGGCAACATCGGGATTCAGGTGTGGGTCAACCAAGGCATGTACGAGGAGACTGGCGATGGCGCTGATGCCCAAGAGGGTCAAGCACCGAAAAAGCCAAAGAGGTCGTATAAGAGGTGACGCCTCCCGCGGGAATCGCGTCGTCTTCGGCGACTTCGGTCTTCAGGCCGAACAGCCGGGATGGCTCCCCGCGGCGACCATCGAGGCCGGGCGCATTGCGGCGCAGCAGTACCTTCGCACCGAGGGGCGGCTGTACGTGCGCGTGTTTCCCCACAAATCCGTCACGTCGATCCCGCTCGAGACCCGAATGGGCAAGGGCAAGGGCGAGCCGGAGTACTGGGCCGCGGTGATCAAGCCTGGGGCGATCCTCTACGAGATCGGCGGCGTGACCGAAGACGCGGCCCGTCTCTGCCTGGCGCGGTTGGCGCACAAGATGCCGATCCGCGTCCGGTTCGTGAAGCGTCGGGTGATGTAAGGAACAACAGCGATGACGAAGGCGAAAGAACTGCGGGACATGGCCGACGATCAGGTCCGGCTCGTCTGGAAGGATGCGGCGGAAAGTCTTTTTCGCCTTCGCATCCAGTCCCAGACCGAGAAACTGGCGGCGCCCACGGAGATCAGGAAGCACCGTCGGACGATCGCCCGGTGCCAGACGATTCTGTCGCAGCGGGGCGTGCTCGCACCGGCGGCCCCGGCTGGTGATGAGGGTGCCGGCCTGGCCGGCGCGGCGACGCGACACGAAAAGCATGCCGGGAAGCACAAGGCCTCCGGCCGCGCCAAGCTGCGGTCCGAGACGAAGGGCCGCGTGGCGACGCGCCGCGAGTTCAAGAAGCGGACGCAAAGCGGCAACTGACGCACGACCAGACCACCATTCAGTTTCAGGAACGAGTTCATGCCGAAGCGAGTCGAGACGGGAACCGTGACGAGCGACGCCGCGAGCAAGACGCGGCGGGTCGAGATTCCGCGCGTCGTCAGGCATCCGAAGTACGGTCGGATCCTGCATCGCCGGACCGTGTGCCACGTGCACGACGAGAATGACGAGTCGCACGTCGGCGACCTCGTGGAGATCGTCGAGTGCCGGCCGCGGAGCAGGCTGAAGCGGTGGGAGCTCGTCCGGGTCGTCAAGAAGAGCACGGCGGTGGACGTGGCTTCGTTGCGGAGCGGGGCGCGGGCCACGAGGCTCAAGGAAACCGCCGCGAAGGCCGAGGAAGCCGCCGCCACGGGTAGCGGCGACGTGACGGAAGGACGGACCACATGATCCAGATGCAGACGCGACTGAACGTCGCGGACAACACCGGCGCCAAGGAAGTGATGTGCTTCAAGGTCCTGGGCGGCAGCCGCAAGCGAACCGCCGGCCTCGGTGACATCATCGTGTGCAGCGTGAAGAGCGTGATTCCCGGCAGCGACGTCAAGAAGAAGGCCGTCGTCAAGGCGGTCATCGTCCGCTGCAAGAAGCCGACGCGTCGCGAGGACGGCAGCTACGTGCGATTCGATTCCAACGCGTGCGTGATCATCGACAACGAGAAGAACCCCAAGGGCACCCGCATTTTCGGCGCGGTGGCCCGGGAACTTCGCGACCGCAACTTCATGAAGATCGTCAGCCTGGCGAGCGAGGTGGTGTGATGCTGATCCGATCCGGCGACATGGTCGAGGTGCGAACCGGCAACTCCAAGGGCACCAGGGCGAAGGTCCTGCAGGTGCTCCCGGAGAAGGAGGGTCGTCGCCGCCTGGTGGTCGAGGGCGTCAACCGCGTCTACCGGCACATCCGCCGCAGCCAGAAGAATCCGCAGGGCGGGCGGCTCAGCAAGGAGATGCCGATCGACGCCTCCAACGTGCTCATCGTGTGCACCGCCTGCGGAAAGGCGTCCCGGCTCGGCGCGAAGGTCACCTCGGATGGCGGGAAGGTGAGGGTCTGCCGCACGTGCGGCGCCGACCTGGGCGCGCTCCGCCGGCCGCGAGCCACCAAGGCCGCGAAGGCGTAACCATCGGGGCGGACAACCGCACGACGACACACCACAACCACCAGATTGATCGAGGATTCGGACGATGGCAAAGAAGACGAAAGCAGCGACCACTGCCGCAGCGGAGCCGGCGGGCACCCCCCGCATGCTCGAGCACTACCTGACGAAGGTGCGTCCGGAGTTGGCGACGGCGATCGGCACGACCAACCCGCATGCGATCCCCCGACTCGAGAAGATCGTGGTCAACATGGGCGTGGGCGTGGCGGTCTCCGAGAAGAAGTATCTCGAAGAGGCGCTCGGTGCACTCGCGCAGATCACCGGCCAGAAGCCGATCGCGACGCTCTCGAAGGCCGCCGTCTCGGGGTTCAAGCTCCGTGAGAACCTCCCGATCGGCTGCAAGGTCACCCTTCGCGGCCGGCGGATGTACGAGTTCTTGGATCGGCTGGTGTCGGTCGCACTCCCTCGAGTTCGCGACTTTCGCGGCCTTTCCAGCACCGCGTTCGACGGCCACGGCAACTACAGCCTCGGGCTCTCGGAGCAGATGGTTTTCCCGGAGATCAATCCGGACAAGTACACGCGTCCCCAGGGCATGAACATCACCTTTGTCACGACCGCCCGCAGCGACGACGACGCGAGGCGGTTTCTCGTGGCGATGGGCATGCCCCTCAAGAAGGAAGGGGACGCCGCTGCGTAGCGGCCCCAACCCCCGGCCAGCAGACGAACCCACCGGTACCTGATCAGCAGCACGGACTGAAGAACCATGGCAAGCAAATCGAAAATCGCGGCGGCAAAGCGGAAGCCCAAGTACTCCTCGCGGGTCGTCCGCCGCTGCATGCTCTGCGGCCGTCCGCGGGCCGTGTATCGCAAGTTCGGCACGTGCCGGATCTGCTTCCGGAAGCTGGCCGATCAGGGCTGCATTCCGGGCGTGAAGAAGGCGAGTTGGTGACGGGCTGCGAAGCCCGCCAGGATCGAGACACCGCAAGACTCAGACGAGCGAGATTTCAGAGAAGGGCCCATTCGACATGATGACCGACCCCATCGCCGACATGCTGACCCGCATTCGCAACGCGGTGCGCGTCGAACGCGCCACCGTCGAGGTGCCGAGTTCGAAGGTGAAGCGTGGGCTGGCGGAAGTTCTCAAGCGCGAAGGCTTCATCTGGGACTGGCGCGAGGTCGAGTCCGACCCCGTGCCGCGGCTGCAGCTGGAGTTGAAGTACGGTCCGAACGGTGAGCGGCTGATCCGGCACATCCGCCGGGTGAGTTCGCCGGGACGGCGCGTCTACAGCCGGTCGGCCCGGCTGCGGCCCGTGCTCGGTGGGCTGGGCATCTCGATTCTCTCGACGTCGAGCGGCGTGGTCAGCGACCGTGAGGCGAGGCAGAAGAAGCTCGGCGGCGAAGTTCTCTGTGAGCTCTGGTAGTCGGAAAGGTCAGGCAAGCGATGTCCCGCATCGGTAAGTCTCTCGTGGCGATTCCCAAGGGCGTGAAGGCGGCGGTCTCCGGCCGCACGCTCGTCGTCGAGGGTCCGCTCGGAAAACTCGAACACACCCTCCATCCGTCCGTGTCGGTCGCGTTCGATGCGGCGGCAGGGACGCTGCAGGTCAATCGCGACGGAGATGCCCGGATCGCGCGGTCGGTCCACGGGCTGACGCGGGCCCTCGCGGCCAACATGGTGGAAGGCGTGTCGAAGGGCTTCGAGAAGAAGCTCGAGATCGTGGGCGTCGGCTATCTGGCCGCCATCCAGAAGAACACCCTCCAGCTGCGGGTTGGATTCGCCAACGAGTTGCAGGTCGAGATTCCCGCCGGACTGCAGGTCGCATGTCCCGACCAGACTCACATCACGATCAAGGGCATCGACAAGCAGCTCGTCGGCCAGTTTGCCGCCGAGGTGCGGTCGTTGCGGAAGCCGGAACCCTACAAGGGCAAGGGCATCCGTTACGAGAACGAACAGGTCCGCCGCAAGGCTGGCAAGGCGGTCACGAAGTAAGGACAACGGTCATGGATCACTCTCGCACCATTCTCAGGCAGCGGCAGCGCCGCCGACATCGCGTTCGCCGATCGATTCGTGGAACCACGGAGCGGCCCCGGCTGTCGGTGTTTCGGTCGCACAAGCACATCGCGGCCCAGATCATCGACGACTCCACGGGTCGGACGCTGGCCGCCGCCAGTTCGCTCGACAAGCAACTCCGCGACGGAGTGGGCTTCGGCGGCAACAAGCAGGCGGCCGAGGCGATCGGTCGTGCCGTGGCCGAGCGGGCGAAGGCGGCCGGAATCACCAAGGTGTGCTTCGACCGAGGTTCCTTCAAGTATCACGGGCGGGTCGCCGCCCTGGCCGACGCGGCCCGCGCCGCGGGCCTGGAGTTCTGACAAAGCGTCCGGCCTCGCCGGCATCACCAGACCAGCATCTCGGAGGTAGTTCCCCGTGTCGACAGGCAAAGAATCGCGGACCGGCGAGTTCGTGGAAAAGGTCGTCAAGGTCAGGCGGTGCGCGACCGTCGTGAAGGGTGGTCGCCGCTTCAGCTTCGCGGGCCTCGTGGTGGTCGGCAACGGCCGCGGCAAGGTGGGCTGCGGCTACGCCAAGGCCAACGAGGTTCCGCCGGCCGTGGAGAAGGCGATCAAAGACGGCATGAAGAACCTGATCGAAGTTCCCGTCGAGGGAGGCACGATCCCGCACCGGGTGGAAGGCAGATACGAGACGGCGAAGGTGGTGCTCCTGCCTGCCGGCCCCGGCACCGGCATCATCGCCGGCGCTGCCGTGCGGGCGGTCTGCGAGTCGGCCGGCATTCACGACGTGCTCTCGAAGGCGCACGGCTCGACGAATCCCGTGAACCTCGTGAAGGCCGCTCTCGACGCGCTGAAGCAGCTCCGCACCAAGGCCGAAGTCGAGCGGCTGCGGGGCGTGTCGCTCTCCTGATCATCATCCCGGGTCCGCGAATCGCCGACCCAACCGAGGCATAGCAGTCATGAAACTCAACGACGTCAACAAGGGCATCCGCAAGAACACCCGCAAGCTGCGCGTCGGCCGTGGTCCGGGCTCCGGCCGGGGGCGGACGGCCGGCCGCGGCAACAAGGGGCAGGGGCAACTCGCGGGCTGGTCCTCGCCATCGATCTTCGAAGGCGGTTGCATGCCGCTCATTCGCCGGATCCCCAAGCGGGGCTTCCACAACGCCCATGGCCTGATCGTCAAAGCGGTGAACGTCGGTCGCCTCGCAGAGGCCTTCGAGGCCGGCGGTGAGGTGACTCCCGCCACGCTGCGGAGTTCCGGGCTTGCCAAGGGCATCTGGCAGCAGGTGAAGATCCTCGGCGAGGGCGAAATCGACAGACCGCTCAAGGTTTCGGCGCACCACTTCAGCGAGCAGGCCAAGGCCAAGATTCTGGCCGCGGGCGGCACGGTGACCGAACTGCCCGGGCCGGCTCCGCTGGTTCGCAAGATCGGAAAGGCATCGCGGAAAAAGCCTGCCGGCGGGTAGGGTATCGGCGTCCGGCCGCAGCGTTCCACGGAGGAGTCGGTCCCGTGCTCGAGAAACTTCGCGTCATCTTCACGATCCCTGAGTTGCGGCAGAAGATCCTGCTGACGCTCGGCCTGCTCGCCATCTACCGGGTCGGCTGGCAGGTCCCGTTGCCGGTGATCGATCCGGCGGCGATGAACCAACTCGCCAAGGAGTCGGGCGGCCTCGGCGACTTGCTCCGCACGGTCGCGGTGTTCTCGGCGAGCAACCTCTCGCAGGCCACCATCTTCGGCCTCGGCATCATGCCGTACATCTCGGCGTCGATCATCTTCCAGCTCCTCGGCACGGTCTGGCCGCCGCTCGAGCGTCTCCAGAAGGAAGGTGAGGCCGGCCGCAAAAAGATCAACGAGTACACGCGATACGCGACGGTGCTGATCTGTGTCGTGCAGAGCTGGGCGTACGTCGCCTTCCTCGCTTCGCAGCGGGTTGGTGACCAGTCGCTGATCTCGCCGGCCTTCCTGGTCGACGGTCGCCTGCCGCTGTCGTGGCAGTTCGTGGCGGTGATGACGATGACCGCCGGGACCATCTTCCTGATGTGGCTCGGCGAGCAGATCGACGAGTACGGCATCGGCAACGGCATCAGCCTGCTGATCATGGCGGGCATCCTGGCAGGCATGCCCAGCGCCCTGATCGAACTCGGGAATGACACCACGTGGGAACTCGGCGGGGGTGGCGGCAAGATGGGCGTGGAGACGCTCCTCGTGCTGGCGGCCCTGTTCGTGGGCGTGGTGGCTGGGGTAGTGTTCATGACGCAAGGCCAGCGGCGGATCCCCACCCAGAGCGCGAAGCACGTTCGTGGCCGCCGCGTCTACGGTGGCACGCGGCAGTACCTGCCGCTGCGGGTGAATCAGGCTGGCGTGATGCCGATCATCTTCGCCAGTTCGCTGCTGCTGTTTCCGCAGCTCATCTTCCAGTATTTGAGCAACGCATTTCCCACCAACGACGTGCTGCGGGCCCTCCATGATTCGTTCATGCGGGGGCAGTCGTACCTCTACACGGTCTGCTACATCGCCCTCATCTACTTCTTCTGTTACTTCTGGACCGCCATCACGTTCAACCCGACCGAAATGGCGGACAACCTCAAGAACTTCGGGGCCTTCATCCCCGGTTACCGACCCGGCAAGCGGACCGCGGACTATTTGGAACGGGTGATGGAGCGGATCACGTACGTCGGAGCCGGCTTCCTGTCGTTGGTGGCGGTGATTCCCACGATCGTCGGCGGCGCGCTGGGCATTCCCGCTCAGATCGCCAGCTTCTACGGTGGAACCGGCCTCCTGATCGCCGTGAGCGTGGCGTTCGACCTTGTCCAGAAGATCGACAGCCACCTCGTGATGCGGAACTACAGCGGGCTCCTCGAGAAGGGGTGATGCGGTCGCGGGCCGCCCAACGCGGCCCGGCCGCGGCGCCCGTTGCCGCCAGCCAGGTGACTCGCCATGCGGATCATCCTCATCGGACCGCCGGGGGCGGGGAAGGGCACGCAGTGCCAGCGGCTCGTGGACCTGCTCAAGGTGCCGCACCTGTCGACCGGCGAGATGCTGCGGGCCGAGGTCAAGGCGCGAACTCCGGCCGGCATCGAGGCAACGTCCTTCATGGAACAGGGGCACCTCGTTCCGGATGCGCTCATCGTGGGCATGGTGAGCCGGAGGCTTCAGGCCCCCGACTGCCGGCGCGGCTGCCTGCTCGACGGGTTCCCGCGGACGCTGCCCCAGGCGGAGACGCTGGACGATCTCCTCGAGCGTCGGGCGATGAGCGTCGATGGGGTCATCGAGCTCGCGGTGCCCCGTGACGAACTGGTACGGCGGATGCAGGCCCGGGGCCGTGAAGACGACGACCCGGAGGTGTTCGCAAAGCGAATCGCGAGCTTCGAGGTGCAGACCGCGCCGCTGCTCGATTACTACGCCCGCCAGGGAAAACTCGCCTCCATCGACGGGCTCGGCTCGGCCGATCAAATCTTCAGCCGTGTGCAGGCGGCTGTGCGGCGATTCGAGCAGGCCTCGCGGGTGCGGTGACCGGATCGCCCGCCCCGGTCGCGGCGGTATACTGCTTGGGCCTGTTTGGTCGTCAGCCCCGGTATCGTCGAGGTGAATGTCGTCGTGGTGAATCTTCGCTCGCCCCGTGAAATTGCCCTGATGCGTCGTGCGGGCCTCGCGGTCTGGGGTGCCCATCAGGTTGCCCGAGAGATGGTCCGCCCTGGCGTGACCACCGGTGAGATCGACGCCGCGGTCGAGGCATTCTTTCTCCGGCACGGTGCGATCCCGCTCTTCAAGGGCGTTCCGGGGAAGGTCCCGTTTCCCGCGGTGTGCTGTATTTCGGTCAACGACGAGGTGGTGCACGGGATCCCGGGCCCCAGGCCGTTGCGGCCCGGCGACGTGGTGAGCATCGACACCGGCTGCAGCCTCGGTGGCTGGTGCGGTGATTCGGCAGTCACGCACCCGGTCGGAGAGATCGAGCCCGACGTGCAGCGGCTGCTGGATTGCACCTCCGGTGTGCTGGCGTTGGCCATCGAACTGATGGCCAGCAGGAACCGCTGGAGCGACGTCGCCGCCGAAATGGCCCGCTATGTCCGTGATCACGGCTTCTCCGTGGTCGAGAACTTCGTCGGGCACGGCATTGGCCGCAGCATGCATGAGGACCCCCAGGTGCCGAACTTCTGCACCCCGGCCTTCCGCAAGAACCACGATTTCGAGCTGGAGCCCGGGCTGGTGATCGCGGTCGAGCCGATGGTGAACATGGGTTCCAAAAAGGTCCGCGTGCTCGCGGATCATTGGACCCAATCGACCGTGGACGGTCGGCAGAGCGCCCACTTCGAACACACGGTGGCGATCACCGACGCCGGCCCCGTCGTGCTGACGGCCCCTCCCGCGGCCGGCGAGCAGCTCGAGCCGGTGCAGGCCGCACCAGCCTGAGATCGCCCGCGAAAAACTCGCGGTTGGCCGGTTTCAGGCCACCCCCTTGTGAGTGCCCCAAAGCCGATCTATAGTTTGCGGCTCGGTTCCCAGTCCCTCCCTCGATCGGTCCCAGGCCCCCCGGCCGCCGCCACGGGTTCGTCCATGAAGGTTCGCGCCAGCGTTCGCCGCATGTGTGAGAAGTGCAAGATCGTCAGGCGCCGTGGCGTCGTTTTCGTGGTCTGCGCCGACCCCAGGCACAAGCAGCGTCAGGGGTGAATCGGTCGTCGTGGAGCGGACGCCGTGGTCTCCGGCTCACCCGGGGTCACGGCGGCCGGAGTGCTGTCTGCACGCTTGTGCCTGCCTGATGAAGGCGGCGTCGCGGGCAGGGTGGAACCGTGAGTCGGTCGTCGTAACGTCCTTGAACATCGGAAAGTCGTTCCTATGCCGCGTCTGATGGGTGTCGACATCCCGTCCGAGAAGAAGACCATCTATTCGCTGCAGTACCTGTACGGCGTCGGCCAGCGGGTCGCACGGGAGTTGTGCCACAAGGCCGGCGTGGATCCGCTCGGTCGGGCGCGGGATCTGCACGAAGACGAGTTGGCCCGGCTCGCGGCACTCCTCGACAAGGACTACACGGTCGAGGGGCAGTTGCGTCG
>Ga0315903_10003346_pt1 | contig 22315 bp, 20 predicted proteins | sample LakEriMetagenome_7_FD_203524 | JGI IMG/M metagenome (GOLD analysis project Ga0315903, IMG submission 203524) | Freshwater fungal communities from buoy surface, Lake Erie, Ohio, United States - Buoy 2 MA119 | ecosystem: Environmental > Aquatic > Freshwater > Lake | place: USA: Lake Erie, Ohio... | reverse complement strand
AAGAATCGCTTTCGCCTCGCACTGTTTCAAACCTTTCTATCGGGACAATGATAACACGGCAAACATCATTGATAAGCGTTTTACCTTCGAAAATATAAGTCGTATCGTTTAGCTTTTTGACAAATAATTCATCCTCATCAAATTCATCCTTTATTTCACCAATAATTTCCTCCATGATATCCTCAAGCGTAACAATACCAGAAGTGCCGCCAAATTCATCTACAACAACCGCCATATGACTTCGCTTCTGTTGAAATTCTTTGAGCAAATCTGCTATCAATTTTGTTTCATGTATAAAATAGGTAGGGCGAATTAGATTGTGCCAATTCGGGTGAGATTCATTTAAAAACGCGAGTAAATCCTTGGTATATAAAATACCTTTGACTTCATCAAGATTTTCATCATAAACGGGTAGTCTCGAAAAACCAGACTCAATAACTTTATTTTTCGCTTGGTCAAAATCCCAATTATAGTCAAGCCCAATCACATCCATTCGAGTTCGCATAATTTGCTTTACCGTAATTTCTCCAAACTTTAATATACCCTTGAAAATATTTACTTCTTCGGGCGATGCAGAATGCCCCACCGTGAGTGCAATCGCGTTCTCTACATCTTCGTGGCTAATATCACTCTTCTTTGATTTATTAGTTAAACGTCTTTCTATGAATGAAGTCGAGTTAACCAAAAAATTACTTAACGGGCTGAATAATGTATCCAAAAACTTGATAAACGGAGCTGTAAATAAACTCAAACGCATATTATTCTGAGTTGCATATACTTTAGGCAATACTTCTCCAAAAAGAACCAAGAAAAATGTAACGAGTACTACTTGTATAAATATGTTTACGACATTAAACCAAGCGGGGTCTAAATTTGGTAAGATACGATCTAGCTTTATCAAGCTGCTGAACAACAAATTGGTAGAAATAATTACACCAATACTTAAAAAATTGTTGCCAATTAATAGCGTTGCTAACAAACGCTTGGGCCGCTCAATCAACTTCAAAACACTTTGATAACTGCTTTCATCTTGTTGTTTGATGTAATTAATATCCTTTGCGGAAAGCGAAAAAAAAGCAACCTCGGAACCGGCAATGAGTGCTGTAAAAATAAGTTGGACTATAATAATAACTGCTAATACTATTTGTGTGTTTCCACTCATGTTTGTGTTGAGTAACACATTGAGTAAATGTGAAGTAAATGCCGAATCAGGGTCCAAGTGTATGTGATTTAGTTAAGAATAAAACCTGTTATGCTAAGTGGATTTCAGGTTTTGTTGCGCTGCAAATATATTTACAATATTTAAAATGGCAATTCATTTGATAAATGATTTGGATCATCAGGCATTAAATCTGCCAAATCATCATGCAAGACCTCACTATCTTTACGCGAATCGCTTCGCTTATCTAACATTACCAGGTTACTTGCGACAATTTCAGTTTGATAACGCCTTATTTTGTCTTTATCTTCCCAAGATCTTGTCCTGAGGCTTCCCTCAATGTGAACAAGACTGCCTTTATGTAAGCATTTCGCGGCCAACTCCGCTAAGCCTCGCCATAAAACAATATGATGCCATTCAGTTTGCGGAATGGATACACCATTTTTATCTTTGGTTTTCTCAGTAGTTGCCAGTGGAAATTTTGCTACAGGAATATTGCCTTCTAAATATATAATTTCCGGATCTTTACCCAAATTTCCAATTAAAAATACATGATTTACGCCTCGCATACAAGTGGGTTTATAAAGTATTATAAAGATTAATCAACACTAAAGATAATTGAATTTTTCAAAAAAGGAAATCATAATTCGTGGAAATCCTATTTGCTTAATATCTTTTTTGAGCACCTTGATGACCCCCTGTGGCAATTTTTTTGGCGATTTGTCCAAGCGTATATCGTAAAACTTAGCTTCAATTTTTTGATGAGTAAGTAGTTGTTGCAATAAAATGGGCTTAGGCAATTTTTCCTTTAATTCCCATTCGAATATGTCGCTTAACTTAATTGGAGTTTCTTTCTCCAACATATAAAACGTGTAAAGTCCTTTCCAAATATCACTTGCGTTGCGCTGTATCAGATAAAAATGCCTCGCATCTTGAATGGCAAGAAAATGAAAATAACGTGGTTTTATAATTAGCTTGGCTTTCTTTAGTGGGAAATTATTGATCGTTTCGGTTGCATGGGCTTTACATATCGTGACAAGTGGACATTCGGTGCATTTGGGACTTTGGGGCAAACAAATAGTGGCCCCTAAATCCATCATTGCTTGGTTAAATAAATCTGGCTTGCGAACATCGAGAACTTCTTGGGCAAGTTCTTGAAATTTTCTTTTACCAGCACTTGTATAAAAATTATCCCCTATACAGAACAATCTACTCAATACTCGTACAACATTACCATCTACAACAGCATAAGGCAATTTAAAGGCGAATGAAGCAATTGCGGCAGCAGTATAATCACCTATTCCTTTCAAATTTCTGATCTTGATATATTCATTTGGGAAGTTACCTTGGTAGTTTTTAGAAACGTTTTTTGCAGTTTCATGCAAATTTCTACATCGGTTATAATAGCCTAATCCTTGCCAATCTCTAAGGAGCTCAGTTTCACTAGCATTGGCTAAATGATTTATATTGGGATAATTCTTAATAAATTTTTCATAATACGAAATCCCTTGATTTACGCGAGTTTGCTGCAATATTATCTCACTCAACCATATTTTATAAGGGTCATCTATACCTTTCCAAGGCATAATTCTGTTGTTTACATTGGCATGCCAATGCATTAAATTCTTGGTAATCAAATCTTTGGTTCGCTTCAAAGGATTAGGAATTGGATAACTATAAGAATTAGTTATACTGAATTTTTATATAAATTTGTTATCAAAATTACATAAAACACAAACATAAATTATTAAAAACATGAAAAAAGCAGATCTCATTTCGCTAATTTCAGAGCAAACAGGAGTACCAAAAGTTGACGTTTTGGTATCCCTTGAGAGCTTTTTTACGAATGTAAAGAAAACCATTTCCACAGGAGAAAATATCTATATCCGAGGATTTGGTAGTCTCATAATCAAAAAGCGTGCCGCAAAAATTGGACGAAATATCAAAAAAAATACCTCCGTATTTATCCCCGAACACTTCATTCCAGTTTTCAAGCCAGCCAAAGAATTTACGGATGAGGTAAAAAAATTAAGCAAGGCTCAAGTAGAAGGTTTTCAAGAAGAATAGCTGATTTCTAAGCAATAGCACTATATTTGCATGCTTTGCAAAAAAATCAGTTCATACTCATTGCTATTATAGCTGCCTTAGGTGCGGGCATGTATCTGTTTGGGGATTTAACAGGACCACCAAAAGATAAATCCACACCCAATGCATCCAACCCTAGTGAGCATCAACATGACCCTATGAATCCGTCGGCGGAAGTAGCTGTTATGAATATTGAAAAGTATTCTTTAGAAGTCGAAGCAAAATTAAGTCCTGATAAATTGGCTAAACAAAGAAATCTCACAGAAAAGGCTATTGCAGAGAATTCTGCAGTTGCTTACAAAGACCTAGCTGAATTTTGGGAAGGAGAAAGGGAACTAAATTTAGCAGCTCGTTATTATAAAAAAGCTGCTTTTTTGGAAAATAGTGAAAAAAGTATCACCTTCGCAGGAAACTTATTGTTGGCGATAATGGGTAAAACCGAAGAGACTTCAATGAGAAAGTGGCAAGCATTGGAAGCGATTGCATGTTTTGAAGAAGCCTTGAAAGTCAATCCGGATAATGTTGACACAAAAATCGCACTTGCATCGTGTTACACTGATGGAACTGGCGAAACTATGAAAGGCGTTACACTTTTAAGAGAGGTCACTCAAAAAGATAGTAACAACATAGCTGCCAATATCATCCTAGGTAAGCTTGCCATTCAGTCTGGCCAGTTCGACAAAGCTGTAAAAAGGTTGGAGCGTGTGATTGCATTGCGTTCGGATAATACGGAAGCCATGTACTTTTTAGCCGAAGCCTACAAAGGTTTGGGAGACAAAAACAAAGCGATTGAAATGTTTGAACAATGCAAACGTTTGGTCAACAAAGAAGAATTTAGTGCTGAAATAGATAACTATATCAAGACATTTAAATAATTATAAACATATTTTTAAACAAAAACACATTTAATCATGCCTTGCGGAAAGAAGCGTAAACGTCACAAAATTGCAACACATAAACGTAAAAAGCGTTTAAGAAAGAATCGTCATAAGAAGAAATAATTTTTTTTCACGGTTTAACATATTTCATTTAGTAAGTATCCTGCTTTCAAGTAGGATACTCCCTTTTATTGTGGACGTATGAATGATTAAGTGGTTATGAACATTCACATTTATTTTGAATAAAGAACTCATAATCCAGTCAAATGATGCTGGCGTCGAAATTGCCTTACTGGAAGATAAAAAACTAGTAGAATTACACTACGATAATTCAGGAGGTCAATTCAATGTTGGAGATTTGTATCTAGGTAAGATAAAAAAAATAATGCCTGGATTGAACTCTGTATTCGTAGATATTGGTCACGATAAGGACGCCTTTTTGCATTATACTGATTTAAGTCCAAACTTTAAAAGCCTGATTAAGTTTACCGAAATGTCTATTCAAGACAAATCGTCCTCAAGCTTTGATTTTTCAAAATTTCAGTTGGAAGCAGAAATTGTAAAAACAGGCAAAATAGCCGACGTAATCAATGGCAAACCTAATATTCTTGTTCAAATTTTAAAGGAACCTATATCCTCTAAAGGACCTAGAATTAGCTGCGAAATATCTATTCCTGGAAGATTTATAGTTGTAACTCCTTTCAATAATTTCGTAAGCGTTTCGCGAAAAATACATTCAACTGAAGAACGTAAACGTTTGCAACGTATCCTTGAAAGCATCAAACCTGCGAATTATGGGGTTATCATTCGCACAGCGGCTGAAGGACAAAGTACTGCGGAATTGCACAAAGACCTCATTCAAGTAATTGAATCTTGGAAAGCAATACAATTTAATTTAAAACAAGCCAAACCGCCACAGAAAGTACTGAGCGAACAAAATAAAACCACTTCATTACTACGCGATTTACTCAATAAAGATTTTAATCGTATCGTGTCAAATGATAGTGCAATTGTAAAAGATGCACAAAACTATATATTAGGGGTAGCACCAGGCAGAGAACATATCGTTCAACATCATAACAATGGCTCCACGATTTTCGATCATTTTGGTATTTCCAAACAAGTAAAAGCCTCATTTGGTAAAACCGTAATGCTCGATAGCGGTGGCTACTTGATTATAGAACATACTGAAGCCTTGCATGTGGTAGATGTAAATAGTGGGCACAAATTTTCAAATGAAAACCAAGAGGCTACCGCATTTAACACGAACAAAGAAGCTGCATATGAAATATCACGACAGCTAAGATTACGAGATATAGGTGGAATCATTATTATTGATTTTATCGATATGAAAGATGCAGAACATCGGCGTGATATTGCAAAAATTGTAGAAGATGCCATGAGTACCGATAGAGCGAAACACAGTGTATTGCCGCTTTCAAAATTTGGCATTTTACAAATTACACGTCAACGCTTACGTCCTGAAATTAACATTTCTACAGGAGAAACTTGTCCAAGTTGCGAAGGCACTGGGAAAGTACGCTCTTCACAATTGTTGCTAGATGATATAGAAAAACATATCAAATATTTAAAGGCTAATTTAAATGTTGATTTGGAATTGCACGTGCATCCTATCGTAAAATCTCATCTTACAAAAGGTTTATTTTGGAATTCTATTTTTGCTAAATGGAAGAATGCTTATGGCTCATTTTCTATTTTACCGGATGAGGGATTTGAATTTATACAATACAAATTTTACGATAAAAAATTAGGCGAAGAAATAAAAATTTAATTCAAGATACCCATATCTTCATCTTTATTTAGAAACCAATTTTTTCATGGCGAAGAGTAAGTCAAAACTGAGTATTTGGAAGCGTCTGAAGAGACTCATCCTCTACATCTTGATTGCCAACCTAGGCTATATTATAATTACGAAATGGCTAAATCCACCCATTACAACTATCATGATAAAGTCATGGATTAAAGGCAATGGTCTAACCCGCAATTATGTATCATTTGATGAAATGGGTAGGAATTCGAAATTGGCTTTGATTTGTGCTGAAGATCAATTATTTCCCGACCATAATGGCTTTGATATAGATGCAATAAAAAAAGCAATCAAATACAATAATGATCCCAAGCATAAGAAAACAATTGGGGCGAGTACCATTTCACAACAGACTGCTAAAAATACTTTTTTATGGAATGGTAGAGACTGGTTTCGAAAAGGTTTAGAGGTTTACCACACATTTATGATCGAATTCATCTGGGGTAAAAAAAGAATCCTTGAAGTATATCTAAATATTGCAGAAATGGGCAAAGGCATTTTTGGCATTGAATCAGCCGCACAATATTATTATTCTAAAAATGCGAATAAATTAACTAAATCTGAAGCGGCATGGATTGCCACCATTATGCCGAATCCAATCTTACTTGATCTGAAAAAACCAACACCCAAAATGGCAAAACGCCATTCTTGGATACTTCAGCAAATGAACAATTTAGATGACGACCCTAAAACTAAAAAATTAATCGACGAATAAGCTATAATAAATCTTTTCGCGATGTAAGGTTTCGTTGTAAGTTTGATTTTTTAATAATGATTGTTTTATGAAAGTATGTGTGGTAGGTGCCACTGGTTTGGTGGGCACCAAAATATTAGAAGTATTGGCTGAAAGAAATTTTCCTGTAAGTGAATTAATCCCAGTCGCTTCAGAAAAATCAATCGGAAAGGAAGTGGTATTTAAGAATAATAAGTACAAAATTGTTTCGTTTCAAGACGCTATTGCAGCTCAACCTCAAGTCGCAATTTTTTCAGCAGGTGGCACCACCTCATTGGCTTTAGCACCTTTATTTGCAAAAGCAGGTATTACTGTTATTGACAACTCATCGGCATGGCGGATGTCGCTCGAACATAAATTGATTGTCCCAGAAGTAAATGGAAATGTCTTGACCGAGAGTGATAAAATAATTGCAAACCCAAACTGCTCAACCATTCAATTAGTAGTAGCCTTAAAACCTCTTCACGATAGATATAAGGCAAAACGTATCATAGTATCTACTTATCAATCAGTTACAGGCACTGGAGTAAAAGCAGTTACACAATTACAAAATGAGAGAAAGGGCATTGAAGGCGAAAAAGCTTATCCTTATACCATTGACATGAATATCATTCCGCAAATTGATGTTTTTACAGAAAATGGGTACACGAAAGAAGAGTTAAAAATGACAAACGAAACCAAGAAAATAATGGGTGACGATTCTATCTTACTAACGGCAACTTGCGTTCGCATACCTGTTATGGGTGGGCATAGTGAAAGCGTGAATATAGAATTTGAAAATGAATTTGAGTTGGATGAAGTAAAACAACTACTTGAAAATGCCGATGGTGTGAGTGTAATCGATGATATCACTCATCTAAAATATCCAATGCCTCTAGATGCACATAATAAAGATGACGTATTTGTAGGACGTATTAGAAGAGATGAGACACAACCTCGAACATTAAATTGCTGGATCGTTTCCGATAACTTGCGTAAAGGTGCGGCCACTAATGCAATACAAATTGCCGAGCACTTATTAAAACATGGTTTTTTAACTGTGTAATTTTTTTATACTAATCTCTCTAACTCACGCAGCCATCTCTCCGGAATTTCATTTTGGGAAGCACTTACATAATCGTTATAAGAGCAAGGTATAAATCGGCCATTACTGAGCTGCATCCACCAACGATTCGTCTTTTTACTTTTGCGAAACAAGGTGTTTGTATCCGTAAAGGGTATTTGGTACTCCAAAAATTGAGAAGCATTGCTGATATCCGATTCTCCTGCTTGAATAGACAAACCATCGACAAAATACCAAATCATCTGAGCCAAAAGCTTCGCAGTAATTGACTCGGTATCTAGATGAGGTTGATAACCATAAATACCAAAACTTCGCATTTGTGTGCTCATACCCGCAAATTGAGAAATTTTACAAATTTCATCTCCGTAAAAACCGTTGGGTGAAGCTAATTTATTGGCAGGTGCGTCACTCGAACGTATGGCATTAATATCTAAACTTATCACTGATGAATTGCGCAACATGGGTTCAATTTCATTAAGATTCTCACGAGCCTTACCAACACGAATACAATCAAAACGCAACTTATCAAAGGTTTCAATTAAGTGAGGATTTACAAAATAGCTTTGAAAACCGATTAAATTAAAATGTCGTACATGATTAGATGTAGAAGTAAGTGCATCCATTAAATAACTATCGTATTGGCTTTGAGTATGGGTATTAATATCGACAAGCATATCTATGACACTAAAATCGATAAGTTCACCTGCTTGCTTGAATACCTCATACTGTTGTAAAGTCAAATCATGCGCACCGCCTAGCACGAGCACTTTTTTGCCCATGTCATTCAATTCACTTAAGACGGTTCGTAAAGCAGCTTTTGTATCATTCAGAGTAGCCCCTTCGATAATATTGCCAAAATCAGCAATTTTCAGATGTTCATGCCAATCATATAGCTCATAAAGCTCTTTTCTTACTTTGTCAGGACCATCTTGGTAACTACCATCAATGTATTGACCACGAAACTCACCACAGCCAACCAAAACCAGATCGACATCGCTTAAATCGGTTGTCTGAGACGTGATTTCAATTATTTTATGGCCAATTTGAGCCGGTAAATACTCCTTACCAAAGGCTTTCTTGAAACTTATCTTGGCTTGATAATCTAAAATATCTTGTATACTTGACATATTTATTTAAAAATGCTAAAGTACAAGTTTAATGAATCTATTGTATTAAAATCGAGGGTTAAGCGAAATTAATTAGATCATTAACTTGTTTAGTCCCATTTTCTAGTAGGGTTCCATATATAAAGCTTATTAAAGATTTAACTATATCAGAGAATGGGACATTTTTATTGACCTAGATTTAGAGAATGGCGGTAATTAGGGAATTATATATGAAATAGCTAGACAATATATAGCACTTCGATTACCACATTCTAATTAAATCACCCCAAATACTCAAGGAAAGCAGCCGAATACTCATTTGTGGTCATTCATCGATACATATAGCTTTACTTTTGTCCTACCAAACTTAACCTAATGGTTTAACCAAATCTATCTATTGAAAATTTGTTTAAGTTTTTAGTAAAAAAAATGAAAATTTAGTAGTGTTTTTTTTCATTATCCAGATTAACCACAGTCTCTAAGATTGTGGTTTTTTTATTCCCTCACTTCAATTCCTCCGCAAACTATCCTCTTTTCATAATATCTTCAATCTCACTTGTCGTTATAGGAATACCCTTGAATAAATCAACATTTCCTGTTTTTGTAACCCAAAAATTGTTTTCAATTCTTATGCCCATTTGTTCTTCTTCAATATAAATGCCTGGCTCTATAGTAAAGACCATACCCTCTTTGATAGGTGTATTTCGTGTGCCAATATCGTGCACATCAAGTCCTAAATGATGTCCCAATCCATGATAAAAATATTTAGTACATGCTTTCTGTTCAGGTGTTTCATTTTTAATATCCGCTTTTGTAAGCAAGCCAATCTTGAGTAATTGCCTATTCATTTCATCTTGTGATTTCTCCGTTATTTCCAACCAAGTAATACCAGGTTTTAGGATTTTTCTCGCAAATAAATGAACTGCCAAACAAGCATCATATACTTCTTTTTGTCGTTTACTGAATTTACCATTAACAGGAATTGTGCGAGTCATATCAGCGCAATAATTTCCGTATTCAGCGCCAAAATCCATGAGTATCAATTCGCCATTTTTGCAAACTTGATTATTCTCAACATAATGCAAAATACGCGCTCTATCCCCACTCGCCAAAATACACCCATATGCGTGGCGTGTAGCTCGATTGCGTAAAAATTCGTGCGTTATCTCAGCCTCAACTTCATATTCCATTACATTAGGCTTAATGAACTTGCACACACGTAAAAACGCTTTATGTGTAATATTTATAGCTTCTTGCAATACATCGACTTCTTGCTTTGACTTAATAGCGCGCAATTCTTTGGTAATTACCGCTGCTCTTTCGTATTTATGAAGAGGGTAACGTTTCATTAATCGATGTACATCTAGTAAATCAATTCGTGGGAGATGCATATCCAATCGATCGTTTTCATTTGTATCTAAATACACATATTCCGCATGATGCATCCAAGCTTGAAGCAAAGCATCCAACTGATCAAGAAAAATTACAGATTTAATACCTGAAACCTCACTAGCTTCTACTTTACTTAACTTATGCCCTTCCCATTTTTCTAATAATTCATTAGGCCGAAGTATCACAAGTACTTCTCTGTACTTTTCATCCAAATTTTGTGGATATAAAACAACCATGGTTTGCTCTTGTACAATACCACTTAACCATACAACATCTGTGTTGGATTTAGCTTTGTACTGCGCATCTCCATTTTCAGGTAAAATAGGATGAGCATGAAATATAGCGATAGAATTAGGTTTCATTTTTTGGAGAAACCGTTTTCTATTTTGAATAAAAATAGTAGTTGGCAATAGATTGTATTTCATGATATTAAATAAATTAATTGATTCGGATTTTTTTGCTCACCAAATGTAATACAAAGTAAGAATTAGTATTCTCGTTCCACACGAAATTAATCTAAACACCTGCTACTCGTAACGCAAGGCAATAATTGGATTGAGTTTACTGGCTTTCATCGCAGGGTAAATTCCAGCACCTAAACCAACCAACATGCACAAAGTAATTCCAATACCAATCCATAACCAGGGTATTACAAATGAAGACCCTAACACGAGGGACAAAATATTGCCAATAAAAATACCCACTACGATACCGATTACACCTCCCTTTAAACTAATGATTAAAGCTTCTAGAAGAAATTGTGTCTTAATCGTGATTGCATTTGCACCTAATGCTTTGCTGACTCCGATTTCCCTTGTTCTTTCTGCTACCGATACGAGCAAAATATTCATCAAACCAATCGCAGCACCTAACAATGTAATAAGACCAATAACACTTGCAGCCAAGGTTACATACTTAGTATTTTCGAGCAAAGAATTGGCGACATCATTATTATGATTAATGGCAAAATTATTCTCTATACCTAAAGGTAATCCTCTAGCTTGCCGCATACTTCCTTCGGCTTCATCACTGGCGAAATCCATATATTTAACATCGTTTACATGAACATTAATTGCTGCCGAAAAATTAGCTAAATTGATTTGTCTTTTAGCATTATTCAAACCAATAATTATCATGTTATCGGCACGATTTATAAAACTCGAACCCTTACTTTCCATTACACCGAGCACTCGATAAGACTTGCTGCCAATCATCAAATTAGCATTCATAGCATTCTCTATTTTCCCAAAATACTTTTTACCAATGGCTTGGCCCACAATACAGTAATCTTGTCCGCTTTGTATTTCTTGTGGTGTAAAATTCCTACCTACATCTAAGCTAGTTCCACTTACTTTTAAATAATATTCATCGCTTGCTAACACACTAATGTTAGGGTTCGATTTTTTCTTGCCTCGTTGTATGGTAGCACCTGAATTGATGGGCACACTTATACTCACCAAGCTTGGAAAAGAAAATAATGCCTTGAAGTTTTCAGCTTCACGCAGACTAATTCTGTCTTTACTATTTCCATTACTCATTCTTTTCTGCTTTCCACGCTTACCCATGCTAGCTTGAATGCTTGGTTCTGTAATTGAAAATGTATTTGCACCTAAACCAGCAAAAGAGGTTTCTACGGTTGATTGCAGCACATCAATGACAGTGATTATACCGATTAAAGCTGTGATACCAATTGCAATAATTGCAACCGTTAAATTAGACCGTAATCGATTACCTTGCAGGGCGCGCTGTGCTAAATTGTATATATCTGCTAATTTCAAATCAACCCAAATGTACGAATCTCAAGATAAGTTATCAGAAGATGTTTTCACTTACTGCAAATAATTGGCTTGCAGTTTCTTCCTCGTTTCAGACACGATTTTTCTTAAGTGCCAGATTTAGGTTTAAAAACAGAATAAAGACCGCAAAAGTCAATTGGCAAAAAAATTCGAGACTTTCAAATTTTTTAGCAATGTGTTATCTCATCGATAATGAAGCGATAAAAAATTTGAGTAACGAAGAAATTTGAAACCAATTGGCAATTTTTCTGAATCTCATTAAGTCTTGCAAGGGTTTCGAATAACCTTTAATGTAAAAAGCATGCTTTTTTAAACATGCTTTTCATTAAAATTGATTCTCTAAAGAATTAGATTAAAAGAGAAGATCGGTAAATTCGCCGTTTTTGGGCTGCAAATCTCCAGTTATTAATCGAATACCATCTATTAACCACCAAATTCCAAAAAAGCCTCCAAAAGTAAGAAGCTGCACAATTCCAATACCCGTATAGCCCATATAGAAACGATGAATGCCTAGAAAACCGACAACAAACCATAAAATAAAGGCCACTGTTTGACTTTTACCTTCTCGCGCTGATTGCTTGCTTTTCAAGAATTTCTTACTAACTTTCTTTGTTAGAACCTGCTGTTCAGCTATTGAAGATTCTACTGGGCTTGATTGCGTGTTTGGTGCATGCACTACAAACGCCGCTTGTGTTTGAAAGCCAATCAAGATGGCTAATAAAAATAAAATTTGTTTCATGTGACGAATATATAAATTTTCTTTGAAAAATTACAATCTCGACTTCACATTTGCCACATCGTCAATTCGTTGCTGAGCTATACGCATAGCTGCTTCTTGGGTGGTAAGATTATCAGTTTCCGATAATGTAAAAATATCTAGAATTCGATTATAAATTTTTTCTACATCCTTAGTTACCTTCTCTCTATTGTAGGCGCCACTTGCTTCAGCCGCAACATTTATCAAACCGCCTGCATTGATTAAAAAATCAGGTGCATAAATAATCCCCTTTTCTATCAAGGCTCGGCCATGAGTTTTTTCCTCAGCCAATTGGTTATTTGCGGCACCTGCAATGATTGAGCATTTCAATTTAGGTATAGATTCACTATTAACAGTAGCACCTAAAGCACATGGTGCATATATATCAATGTCTACATCTAACATATGAGAAGGTTCTACAAACTCAACTTTGTATTTGTCAACAGTCTCCTTAATTCGCTCTTGATTTATATCAGTGATATAAACTTTTGCACCAGCATCCACCAAATGCCCTACCAAATATTGCCCCACGTGTCCGACACCTTGTAACATTACTTTCTTTCCACTTAAATCATCACTACCCCAACGCTTAAATGCACAAGCTTTCATACCGACAAATACACCATAGGCTGTAAATGGAGAAGGGTCACCACTTCCACCCATATACTCAGGTATTCCAGTTACATGCTTTGTTTCTAAGTGAATAAATTCCATATCCGAAGCAGATGTATTTACATCTTCTGCGGTAATATATTTTCCATTTAATGAATTAACAAATTTGCCATATCGTCGCCACAAAGCTTCACCTTTCAATGAAGGGTCCCCAATAATCACCGCTTTACCGCCGCCTAAATTCAACCCAGAAATAGCCGCTTTGTAGGTCATGCCACGTGATAAACGCAAGGCATCAATAACAGCCTCGTCATCTGAATTATAATCCCACATTCGTGTACCCCCTAATGCAGACCCTAATGTTGTGTTGTGAATAGCAATGATTGCTTTTAATTTCGAGTGAGGGTCATTACAAAAAACAATTTGTTCGTGGCCTAATTCATTCATCAATTCAAATACATTATCTGACATAATTTTTAGTTTTTAGTTTTCTAATTCATCGCCATTAGCCTGGAACATACTCAAGCCGGATGAAGTGAACAAAATCAAATTTAATTTTTGTTTCTTGATATTCCTATGCGAAATAATCTCTAGGAATGAACCGCTTATTTTTTATACTTGTTTAATAATTTTTGCAAGGCGTCCGCTTCGGATAAATCCTCTTCGGGCTCTTCCGAAACGTTTGCTTTTTTAATCTGCGGTGCTTTCACCTCCGCTTCTTTCGCTTCAGAAGATACTTCTCTAGTTTCTTGAGGCGTTTGAACTACTGACTTATTCTCATTCGGAGGTTCAGCATTCGATTTTTTTTCATCACGCTTCGAACCTTTCGGAGCACGATAAAATTTGCCCATCTCACGTTCATCTTGCGATATTTTATCTTTTATTTCTTGAGCCTTTTCTTTCAACTCATTAACTTTCTGTTGTATTTCCTTAATCATCTCCTGATATTCTTCACGCTTTTCATAGGATCTTAAGCTTGCCGGAAGGTTTGTCATTCTATCGTTTACGTCAAACAACAAATTTTCTTCACTTTGAATATCTCTTGTTAATCGACTATAATAGGCTCGATTACGAGATAATCTTTCTTGTAAATCTTTTGTTTGCTCTTTTCTTCTTTCATCGCGAGAAGCATCTTTCCTATCGAAGAAATTCTTTTTGGCTTTCATAAAACGCTCCCACAAATCATCTCCATATTCGGCTGGCACTCGACCAATTTTCTTCCACTCTTCAAACATATCCATAAATTCTTTTGTGGCGCTATCATAATCAAATGAGTTTTGCAATTCTTCTGCAAATGAAACAATAGCCATCTTTTTTGCGTAATTATCTTCTAATTGCACGCGAATGGTTGAGTAATGAGCGTCTTTATTTTTATAAAAATGATTCTTGGCTTCTAAAAATTGGCTCCAAATTTCATCACTCTTTTCAGCTGGCACTCGACCTATGGTTTTCCATTCATCCATCAAGGCTTTATACTCGTCAGAAGTTTTATTCCATGCGGTGCTTTCTTTAAGTGCCTCCGCTTTTGCAACTAATTCTATTTTCTTTGCCAAATTAGCTTCTTGCTCTATAGATATTTCGCCAATGTGCTCTTTTTTTCGCGCGAAGAAAATATCCTTTGCCGCGCAAAATCGAAACCAAATTTCCTCCATACGATGCTTAGGAACCATGCCAATTTTCTTCCATTCTTCATTCATGGCGATATAAGCATCTGTTGTTTTTTTCCACTCGCTCGAATTTGATAAAGCTTCTGCCTTTTCACATAAATCTATCTTTTTAGATAAATTATCCAACAATTCATGTTCAAAGTTTTCAAAATTAGCTTGTTTACTTTTGAAGAAATCATCTTTCGCTTTCTCGAAACGTTCTCTAAATTCCTCATTCTTCAAATCAGGCACAATAGGCAATGCCTTAAATTCGGTTTGCAGGTTGCGCAACTTCTCCGTACCTTCTTTCCATTCCTTAGTTTCTAAGAGTGCTTCAGCAGCTTTAACCAATTCTTCTTTTTTAAGAATTACTTTTTCAACATCTACTTTAATAACTGCCTCCATTTCATCTAATTGCTCTAACAATTCGCTATAATTACCAATTGCCTTTGCTTTGCATAAGTATGATTTTGTGCGAGTTACTTTACCCGCCAATTTAACTTTATCGGCGCTTGTTTCAAATTCTGATTTAACTTCCTTTACTTTATCAACAAGCTCTAGAAATCGCTCTTCCATTGAAGCAATGGTGTATTGTTGATTTTGTTCATTCAACTCACCAATTGCTCTTTCTTCAAACCATTTGGTTGCAGGAATGAATACTTGTTCTTCTTTAATTGTATAATTTTCCATAAATAAATTTTAAATTTAATAAAATAACTTCTGTATTGCTAATTTATAGTATATCGTTTGTTTCTCTAATGGCAGCAATTCCTGGCAATTTTTTACCTTCAAAAACTTCAAGTAAAGCACCCCCTCCTGTACTTACGTATGAAACCTGACTAGCCAGATTAAATTTATTAATTGCTGCTACTGAATCTCCTCCGCCAATTAATGAAAATGCGCCTTTCGAAGTTGCCTCTGCTATCGCTAACGCAATAGCTTTTGTGCCCTCTTGAAATTTTTCCATTTCAAAAACACCCATAGGTCCATTCCACAAAATGGTTCTAGAATTGGCGATTACTTCACTAAACTTAGCAATTGTTTTTGTGCCAATATCTAACCCCATCCATTCATCTGGAATGGCTGTATTGTCAAGCATTTGAACTTGAGCATCAGATGCAAATTTATCAGCAACTACACTGTCTTCGGGGATTAAAAGTTGTACCCCTTTTTGTTTAGCTTTCTCCATTAGCTCCAATGCAAGTGCTAATTTATCATGTTCACACAACGAACCACCCACACTATGGCCTAGTGCTCGAATAAAAGTGTAAGCCATTCCTCCACCGATAATAATATTGTTTGCCTTATTCATCAGCATTTCAATAATTAATATTTTGTCGCTCACTTTTGCCCCTCCTAAAATTGCGGTGAAGGGCTCCTCTGCACTATGCATTACTTTTTCCGCATTGGCAACTTCTGCTTCCATCAACAAGCCAAACATACGATTTGACGGATTAAAAAACTGTGCCATCACGGCGGTAGATGCATGTGCACGATGTGCTGTACCGAATGCATCATTTACGTACACATTTCCCAAGCTGGCAAGTTTTTTTGCAAAATCAAAATCGCCATTTTCTTCGGCAGGGTAAAATCTTAAATTCTCAAGCAACAAAACCTCTCCTGCTTGTAAACTAGCGGCTTCTCGATTCGCTTCATCTCCTATGCAATCATCTGCAAATTTTACAGTTGCACCATTTAATAATTTAATGAGATGAGGTATGATATGTTTTAATGAATATTTTTCAACAGCCCCCTCCTTAGGCCTTCCTAAGTGCGACATAAGAATTACACTTCCGCCATCATTGCGTATTTTTTGAATGGTAGGAATAGAAGCACGCATGCGTGTATCATCTGTAATTTCGTAGCTATCATTAAGTGGTAAATTAAAATCAACACGTACTAATGCTTTTTTGCCTTCGAAATTAAATTTTGAGAATTCAGACGTCATAACAGATATATTTAAATAAAAAGTTTGAGAATTTTATTTCAATCTTCTAATTGAAATGGTATCAGTTGCTAAGTGTTTAGAAGTTATTTTTTGGTTTTGATACTTTTTTCCAAAGCCTTTTCCTCGGCTTTTTCCTTTTCCTTTTCTTGCTTTTTTAAATCAAGCATTTTTTTAAATTGTGCGGGTGTAAGTATTTTCTTATACTCATTTTTGCGCATATTTTGTACAATCTCTTTCTGCTTCTTTTTTAGTTTTTTACTCGGTTTTTTCGCATCGTAAGCATCAATCGCTTCGAATGCTTTTAGATTCACATCATAAATTTTTTTCTGTTGATCTGCACTCAACTGCAAATCCTTATTCATTTCTTCAGTCTTCTCCTTCGCTTTTTCAGCAGGGGTCTTCTTATCTGCGAAAACGGATAGATTTAAGAAAAACAATAAACCTAGAATTATCAAATGCTTCATATTTTCAATCTTTAGAGCTGGTAAATATAGTAGATTTTATAAAAAATAATCAGTTTTGAAAAAAGTAGTCCATAATATAATCACGGGTATGACCCCCGAAGCAAGCTTTGGAAACCAAATCGGAACTTCCTCGCATCGGGATTCAAAAATCTAAAATTCGTACCCCATTTTGATTTTAATAATAAAGATATATTTAGGGTCAAGCATGTTTGCCCAAGCTTATCTATATTTGCGGCTCTAAAAATATTCCCATGTCAGAAAATCGTAATTATAAATTAGGAACAAAATTTATACATGCTGGTGCAGAACCCGACCCAAGCACAGGTGCTATTATGACGCCTATTTTTCAGACTTCGACCTACGTGCAAGCCGCTCCGGGCGTAAATCAAGGATATGAATACGCTCGAAGTCAAAATCCAACGAGAGCTGCGCTGGAGACTGCCTATGCGATGATAGAAAACGCAAAGTATGGCTTGGCTTTTAGCAGTGGTGTTGCCGCTACAGATGCGGTGATGAAACTTTTACAACCTGGCGATGAGGTAGTCGCAGCGCATGATATGTATGGAGGGACCTATCGTTTGTTTACAAAAATTTATGAGAAAATGGGCATCAAATTTACTTATGTAGATACAACCAATGCCGACAACATATTACCTTTCCTAACAAAAAACACGAAATTAATATGGATTGAGACCCCTACCAATCCACTTATGAATATAACTGATATTGAAGCCATTTCAAAAATCGCAAAATCGAATCATGTTTGGCTATGTGTGGACAATACTTTTGCGAGTCCGTATTTGCAAAACCCGCTTGATTTAGGTGCTGATTTGGTTATGCATAGCGCTACTAAGTACCTTGGAGGACATAGCGATGTGATACAAGGAGCTTTAATGATGAATGACAAGGCTTTACGTGATGATCTTTATTTTATTCAAAAAAGCTGCGGTGCTGTACCTGGTCCGCAAGATTGTTTTTTAGTTTTACGAGGCATTAAAACTTTACATGTACGTATGAAAGCTCATTGTGAAAATGGGGAAAAAATAGCTCATTTTCTGCGCAATCATCCAAAAGTTGAACGCGTGTATTGGTGTGGTTTTGAAGACCATGTAAATTATGATATTGCAAAAAAACAAATGCGAGGCTTCGGCGGCATGATGAGCTTTGTCTTAAAAGATAAAAGTGCTGAAAATACCAAACGCGTACTTTGTGGTACAGAATTATTTAGTCTGGCGGAAAGTTTAGGTGGTGTCGAAAGCCTTATTAATCATCCTGCTACCATGACTCATGCTAGCATACCTCGGGAAGAACGATTGAAAATAGGCTTAAGTGATTCTTTAATTCGGCTGAGCATTGGTATAGAAGATGCTGAAGATTTAATCGCTGATTTACAACAAGCTATCGGCTAGACTTAATCTTTTTTTTCGAGTGCAAGCAATTGGTAAGAGTCCTGCAAATTATTGGCTTTAAAAAATTGGATTAAATCTGCAAGCCTTTTTTCATGTTGATATTTAATGTTTGATACAAGCTTTTCTCGACATAATACGCAAAGTCGAATACTGGATTTATCTAATTAAGATAGACTATTCGAACCATTCATTACGCATTGTGCTGCGACACAATGGTGCAGGCCAAACATATGACCAATTTCATGCGAGGCTGTTTTTAGCAATCGAATTAAGGCAAGGTCGAAACTTGCCGATGAAGTAATTGTTGAAACGGCACAAGGAAGTCACACCAATATGCTTATCGTAAGTTGCCAAGCCAAACACGTAATTCCAATCTTCACTAGGGTAAATATCTTTTTGAGACAAAGCCATATAAACTATACCACCAATATGTTTAATTTTCGTCAAGACTGAATCTAGAATATATATTGCGTCTAATTGCTCGAATTTTTCCTGACCAATTCTTCTAAAACTTGGAGGAATACAACTTTCTTCAATGGGTGCGCTCTTTTGAAATGTCAATTGAAAGAAACAAGAAAGATAGGATTGGCATAAATCTATTTGTGCTTGTTGAAAAGAATCAAATTGATCTAATGGAATTAAATATATTACATTTTGATTCTGATTAGGAGAAGGTTTCTTGTCAATTTCATATTGAAGCAAACTTTGACCTTTTTCCTTGTGTTCAGCTAGCCATTCACCTGACTCTGGTTTCGACAGCGGCTTGACAATATTTTTAACTCGGCTTGAATAATTCGAGTTGCAACAAGCAAAAAAAATAATGAAAAAAATAATGATGATTTAGGCAAAGACATAAGCTCAAGTGAGCTTTTTAAAGCAATCAAACATCTCTCACTCATGCTGCAATAACAAGTCACGTAAAGCAACTTTACTGAAACTACTTGCTTTTTTTCTTAGGACTTGGTTTGCGTTTATTGGTTGTCTTATTCGTCGCTTTATTCGTTGAGTAATATCGCTTTACATTAGATGCTTTCTGGGTTTCGCTTTTTGGTTCATCTATAACATCCTCCTCTTGTGGTATAGGATAAGTGCCGTTCATGAGTTGCATTAACTTTTGTTGAACATCTATAGTAAAATTATTGCCCTGAGAGTCGAATTGCGTAAGCGATTTTAACTGAGACATTTCAAGCGGTATGTCTGCCAATTGATTATTGTTCACATTTAAGCTATTTAACCCTACCATCATGCCTATTTCTGGAGGCAATTCATGAATTTGATTATTACTTAAATCCAAATTTTGCAAATGAGATAATGATGAAAGTACAATCGGAAAGTTTTCAAATTTATTATTGGAAGCGTGCAATGTTTTTAATTTCCTAAGGTTAGAAAAAGAAGTCGGCAAGTCATAAATTTTATTGCCAGAAGATGCATCACCCAATATCAGTGTTTCAAGGTTTGACAAATTACCAATTTCGTTTGGCAAGAAGTGTATATTGTTATTTGCAATATTTAACTCTTTTAAATTTTTCAATTCTTTGAGTTCAGATGGCAAATAGTTAAGCCTACAGCCACTCATATCCAAATTGGTGATGTATTTCATTTGCTTTACCAAGGCAATCATTTTCTTAGGATCTTCAATTAAATTACCACTAAATTTAAACGAAGTCAGACCTTTTAAATTATTGATTTCGTTTGGCAAAAAAGTAATAGGATTGCCTGTGATATCAATTTCTTCCAAATTGGTACAATTAGCAATATTTACAGGAATTGTATTGAGTTTATTATTTCGCAATATGAGTTTGCGAAGTTTTTTGAAATCACCGATAGATGTTGGCAATGAACTTAAGTTATTATTACTTAAATCGAGTACCTCAAGCTCTTTCAAAAGATATACATCCACGGGAATGCTCTTTAGGTTCGCATTCTGTAAGGTGAGCTCACGCAAAAGCGGATATCGAAGTATTTCATTTGGAAATACATTAAAAGGTTGACTGCTAATACGAACATTAAATACACAATTATAATCGTAAGCAGCAGATGGCAATTGAGAAAATACCTTGTCAGGATCGCAAGGCCCTGCCATAGGGTAATAAACTTGGCTAAATGCAACATTGCAAAGCAACACTAATCCGATTGCGGAAATCAACTTCTTTAACATGAGCTCTTTTTGAAATTTTGGCTTAAAAATAGATTCTTTTTTGTCAAATAAACAAATTTTTTCATTGAATACGACTTTTCAAGATGTCAAATTAACTAAATAGTCCAAACTACCTATTTTTTAAGTGTAAACAGACTTAGAAAACTTGACTTATTAGTACTTCGTTTGATAAACAACCAAATTAAACAAGAAACTAATAAGATAGGCCAAATTGGCAACAAGGCAACAATTACACTCATGAGATTTCTCCAACCAACTACCACTGCCTTTGAAATTTGAAGAAGTAGAGGTGTGCTAACTTTCTCGGAATTCGATAACATTCTTCTCTGTATCAATTCATCCGCTTTGAGATTAATTGCCAGCCAAAGATATTCACTTTTGTAACCTAAATTACTTTGCAAAATTTGTTGATTAATTTGTTCTTTAACCTTTTCATGAGCATAGGCTTGCTTTTCTGATTTACTATTTGCATTTATCTCTATTACAGTTACATTCTTTTCCATTTCCAGTTTGGCACTTTCATCCGTCACATCCTGTTCAGCGAGCTTAAGATTTTCGACATAGGCATTCGACGTAAGTAAGGCATGCAGGAATTCGGGGCTCTTATCGCGCGGTAATTGAACCTTCAAATGTGCTTCTGGTCTGCAAATTTTTGTTTCCAATACTGAATCAACGCTAATTAAGGTTTTCGTTTGCGCCTCAATATTAGATTGAATATCATAAGAAATCACACGCCCATTTATTCGATGAATATATGAAGTAATGCTATCCAGACTAGGTGCTAGCAGATTCACGTGAATTTGCATATCACCTTCCATGATATTCTTTCTTTCTCCGCCTTGTGCATGTAAATTTAGATTACTTACAACTTCATGATTATTTGCTTGTTGGCAGGCTTGCGCGAATAAAACCACAATAGAAGCTAAGAGTAGATTTTTTGTTTTCATAAGAATTATTTTAATTATTAATTCTCCGAAAGTCAAAAATGTAACCTCTGTAAACTGTTAAACATTTCGCAAGACATCATAAAGTCGCGACCAATTTATTTAAACAACACTTCTAAAGCCCATGTTCACTTACCAAATATACCATTGCACTCATGGCAATGGCGCCTAGGCAAAGCTCTCTGCGATGGACATTTTCAAAAACATCATTGGCACTATGATGATAATCGAAATAACGTTGTGAATTAGGGGTCAATTCCATGATTGGCGTCTTAAATTTTCTATACATTGGACCAACATCTGCACCTCCTCCATCACCATCAAATTGATAAACCCC
>Ga0315903_10003345_pt1 | contig 22320 bp, 16 predicted proteins | sample LakEriMetagenome_7_FD_203524 | JGI IMG/M metagenome (GOLD analysis project Ga0315903, IMG submission 203524) | Freshwater fungal communities from buoy surface, Lake Erie, Ohio, United States - Buoy 2 MA119 | ecosystem: Environmental > Aquatic > Freshwater > Lake | place: USA: Lake Erie, Ohio... | reverse complement strand
ACTCATGGCTTCGGCGGGCATAGATACCCGGTCGTGGCCGGGTATGACAGCTTAAGGACTAGGGTGGCACAGCTCAAGGATTCGGGTATGACAGCTTAAGGACTGGGGTATGTCGGATTCAACCCAGCCAAGCCTTGAGTGTGCCGGTCATTTTTTCGACTGAAATGCCGTAGCGGTCGTGCAGTGTGGGCAGGGCGCCTGCGTCCAAAAAGGCGTCGGGCAGGCCCAGCATGCGGAACTTGGACGGAATCACGCCTTCGCGCAGCAACAGACCAGCCACCGCTTCACCCAGTCCACCGATGACCGAGTGGTTTTCGGCCACCACCACAAGTCGGCCCGGACGCGCCACTTCGGCCAATATCGTGGCCTCGTCCAAGGGCTTGATGGTGGGGCAATGCAGCACCGCCACGCTCACCTTGTCGGCCTCCAGTTGTTTGGCCACTTCGAGTGAGCGCATGGTCATGAAACCGCTGGAGATGATCAGCACCTCGTTGCCGTCGCGCAGGCGCTTGGCTTTGCCCAGCTCAAACTGGTAGTCGTATTCATCGAGCACCAGCGGCACGTTGCCACGCAACAAGCGCATATAAACCGGGCCTTTGTGCTCGGCAATTTGGGGCACGGCTTGCGCAATGTCCAGCGCATCGCAAGGGTCCACGATGGTCAGGCCGGGGATAGCGCGCATCATGGCCAGATCTTCGGTGGCTTGGTGGCTGGGGCCATAACCCGTGGTCAGGCCGGGAAGGGCGCAGCAAATTTTCACGTTCAGGTTTTCTTCGGCAATGACTTGGTGAATGAAGTCATAAGCGCGGCGCGTGCCAAACACGGCGTAGGTGGTGGCAAAGGGGGTCAGGCCTTCTTTGGCCATGCCGCCCGCAGCCGCCATGAGCAACTGTTCGGCCATGCCCATCTGGAAAAACCGCTCAGGGTAGGCCTGCGAAAACAAATGCATGTCGGTGTATTTGCCCAGGTCGGCGGTCAGGCCCACGATCTCGGGGCGATTGGCGGCGTACTCGACCAAGGCTTTGCCAAAAGGAGCCGCTTGCACGCGCTGGCCCTCGGAGGCAATCGAGGCGATCATGGCCGAGGTGGTCAGGCGGGGTTTTTTATCAGTCACGGCGTTCATGTTTCAGGTCCTCAGGCTTGGGCCGCATCCAGCACTTGCAAGGCATGCTGCCACTCCGGCGGGTCGACGCGTATGAAGTGGTTCTTTTCGCGGGTTTCCAGAAAGGGCACGCCCTTGCCCATCAGGGTGTCGCACAAAATCACGCGGGGTTTGGTCTCAGTCAGTTGGCGTGCGGTGTCAAAGGCACGCAGCACGGCGGGCAAATGGTTGCCATCCACGCGCTGCACATGCCAGCCAAACGCAGCCCACTTATCAGCCAGGGGCTCAAAACCCAGCACCTTGGACGAATGGCCATCGGCTTGCTGGTTGTTGATGTCTACGATGCAAATCAGGTTGCCCAAACCGTGGTGGGCGGCCGACATGGCGGCCTCCCAGGTGGAGCCTTCGTCCAGCTCGCCATCCGACATGGAGTTGTACACAAACGCCGGGTTGTTTTTGTGGCGCAGCGCCAGCGCCATGCCCACCGCAATCGGCAAGCCTTGCCCGAGTGAGCCGCCCGACATTTCCATGCCCGGCGTGTAACTGGCCATGCCCGACATGGGTAATCGGCTGTCATCGCTGCCGTAACTCTCAAGCTCGTCTTCGGCAAGGATACCGGCCTCGATCAGGGCGGCATAAAACGCGATGGCGTAGTGGCCGTGCGAGAGCAAAAACCGATCACGCCCGTCCCAATGCGGGTCATCGGCGCGGAAGTTCAGCGCGTGGCCATAGGCCACGGCCAACACATCGGCATAACCCAAGGCCTGGCCAATGTAGCCCTGCCCCTGCACTTCGCCCATGCGCAAGGCGTATCGGCGAATGCGGTAAGCGCAGCGCGCTACTTCAGACAATCGGTCATTCGTCACTGACATGAGGTCTCCGGATCGGTCAATGCGGTCATTTCAAGATGACAGCGGGAACATATGAAACAAGCATCAAGACACCAAAGGCCACCACATAAAACGGCCCCATGGCGCGCACGGTTTCGCCCACTTTGACCCTGGCCAATGCGCTGGTGATGAACAGCGTGGTGCCCACAGGCGGGGTGTAAAGGCCAATGGCTAAGTTGACCACCATCATGATGCCCAGTTGCACGGTGTCCATGCCAATCGCTTGCGCCAAAGGCAGGAACACGGGGGTCAGCAGCAGCACGGCCGCGGGCAGGTCGATGAACATGCCCAAGAACAGCATCATGGCGTTCATCAGCGCGATGACGAGCCACTTTTCGGTCACGTTTTGCTGCACCCACTGAACGATGAGTTGCGGCATTTGGTCAAAGGTCAGCAACCAGCCGATGGCCGCTGACGCCATGATGACCATCAGCACCACACCCGTTGCCAACCCTGCCTCCATGATGGCGTGGTGCAAGCGTTTGATTGACAAGTCGCGGTAGACGAAGAGCGATACAGCACCGGCAAACAGCGTGGACAGCACCGCCACTTCGGTCGGTGTGGCAATGCCGAAACGCAAAAACACGACGATCAAGACAGGCAATGCGATGGCCGGCATCGAATGCAATAAATTACGGCGAAACACGGCACGGTCAGCAGGGGCACTTTCGCGTGGCAAGTTGTCGCGCTTGCCTACATACCAGCAAGCTGCCATGAAGCCACCGCACAAAATCAAACCCGGCAAGATGCCTGCGTAAAACAAAGCCCCGATCGACTCGTTCGCACTCATGGCATACAAGATCAAGGGGATCGAAGGCGGAATGATGATGTCAATGGTGGCCGCAGACGCCAGCGAAGCCGCCGAAAACGGCATGGGATAGCCCAGCCTGCGGTGCCAGGGCATGACCAATGAGCCAATGGCCGACGCATCGGCCACCGCCGAGCCCGACACGCCACCGAACAAAGTGGACGACAACACGCTGACCTGAGCTGGCCCACCGTGCCAACGGCCAACCAAAGCCGTCAAGGTGCCCACAATGGCCTGGCCGAGTTTGCCACCCATCATGAGCGAACCCGTGAGCATGAAAAACGGGATGGCGATCAATGGAAAGCTCTGCACCTGCGCCACCATTTGCTGCACCAGCAGGTCAAACGGGACGCGGTCGCTGCTGACCGCAGCGGCCAGCGCCGCCAACAAAATAGCGTGGGCAATGGGCATGGCGAGAGCCGCTGCACCCAAAAATACAATCAAAATCAACAAGGTCATGGTGCTTATCCTTGAGCGGCTTGCGCCCCTGGTTCTGAACCGTCTCGCACCACACGCACACCGCGCCAAGCTCTGGAGGCGGATTGCAGCGCCAGCAGCGCCAGCATGGCCATGCCCACCATCACACAACCGTAAGTCACCGATGTGGGGATAAGAAGAATCGGGGTTTTCTCGTCGTGCACAATTTCAAGCATGTTCCAAGTGGCGCGCACCAGCACCGCGTACAACACGGCAACTGCGCTCCAGGACACGATGGCAATCAGGCGTTTGGCCGCAGGCTTGACCGACTCCACCAGAAACACCGTCGCGATGTGCGAGCCTTTTTCGGCGGCCAGCACCACACCGGACATGACCAACCAAGGGAACAACAACTCGGGAATCTCGTTGGCCCATTGCAAGCTGGTGCCACTGGCATAACGAAGCAAGGTGTTGGCCGTCAAGATCAAGAAAATCAAAACCATGGTCACCCACAGCACAAAGCTGCAAATGACCACGATCCCGCGTTCAAGCGGATTGCGCTCGACAATGACTGAGGTCATGAATGGATCTCCTGAATGACCCGCTTCGGTGGCCGGCACCGAAGCGGGTCATGAACATGGCTTAAGCGAAATGCAAACGGTCGCCTATTCAGCTTACGCGTTCAGCACCCCTGTTTCGCGTGTTTGATCACGCAGAACAGGGCACTGAACAGAGACGCTGAATATTCGCTGCCGATTATTTGGCGCGCGCAGCGGCCACAACTTTCTTCACAAACGGGCCAATCGGGCTGGCTTCCCACTTGGCCACCACAGGTGCAGTGGCCCTTTCAAATGGGGCTTGGTCCACTTTGTCGATTTGCACGCCCTTGGCCTTGAGTTCGGCAAACATCTTGTCGTCAGCTTCTTGTGCCAGTTTGCGTTGCAGCGCAGTCGCTTCGTTGGCAGCGTCCTGAACGATCTTTTTATCGCCATCAGACAACTTGTCCCAAGCACGCTTGCCGATCAAGAACGGGGTCATCTCGTACTTGTGGCCGGTCAGGGAGATGTACTTTTGGACTTCGTACAACTTGCCTGCTTGCACGTTGACCAGTGGGTTTTCTTGTCCGTCCACCACACCTTGTTGCAGTGCCACATACAGCTCTGACCACTTGATCTGCTGGGCTTCAGCGCCCACGCTTTGCATGATGTCCACAGTGACCGAATCAGGTGGGGTGCGCATTTTCAGGCCCTTCAAGTCATCGGGCTTGAGCAACGGGCGCTTGTTGTTGCTCATGTGGCGGATGCCGTTGTCCCAGTAGCCCAAAACAATCAGGCCTTTTTCGGCCGATTTTTGGGCCAACTCTTTGCCTGCGGGGCCATCCATCACCTTCCAAGCCTGGGCTTGGCTAGAGAACAGGAAAGGCATGCCAAAAGCGGCGTACTCGGGCACGGCATTGGCCAGTGCGCCCTGTGAGTTGGCCGACATGTCGAGCGCCCCAGTGCGCAGGGCGGTGACCATGGCGGCGTCGTCACCCAACTGGGAGGCTGGGGCCACGGTCACTTCGATGCGGCCATTGCTCTTGGCCTTGGCCGCTTCGGCAAACTTCAAGGATGCGGTGTGGCGCGGATTGTCAATGGCGGTGCCATGGCCCAGCGTGAGCTTGACCGCCTGCGCTTGGGCCGCCGATGTGGCCACCAGCAATGACGCTACCAACAGACTACGACGAAAGTGATTGAAATTTCTCATGATGTCTCCTTAGTTGAAATAAACCACGGCCCTGCCGTGGGGGTGGGTGAAATCGAAATCAGTGAATCAACATGCCGCCATTCACGTCCAGCGTCACGCCGGTGCAGTACTTGGACAAGTCGCTGGCCAAAAACACCACGCAGCCGGCCACATCCTTGGGCTCTCCAATGCGGGCCAAGGGAATACCGTCCAGAATGCCTTGGCGCTTTTCCTCAGGGATCTTTCCCTTGTTGATGTCGGTGGCAATCAGGCCCGGGGTCACGCAATTCACGCGGACGTTGTTGCCGCCGTATTCGCGGGCCATGGCACGCGCCAGACCCAACACGCCCGCTTTGGCGGCCGAGTAATGCGGGCCCCCCAAAATGCCGCCGCCGCGTTGCGCCGAGACCGATGAGATGCACACAATGGAACCGCTGTTTTGCGCCACCATGGTGGGCAGCACGGCCTGTGAGGCGTACAGGGTGCCGCGCAAACTCACGTCCAGAATCCGGTCGTAGTCATCGCCGGTGATGTCCAAAAACTTGGCCGGCTGGGTGATGCCGGCGTTGTTCACCAATATGTCGATGCGGCCGTATCGGGCTTTGATTTGCGCCACAGCGGCTTCGCAAGACGCTTTGTCGGTCACGTTGGCCACCAGGCCCAGGTGGCCAGCACCCAGCCGATCGGCAGCGGCCTGTGGTTGGGTCATTTCCAGATCCAAAATCACGATCGTGGCGCCTTGCTCAGCCATCATGGTGGCAGTGGCAAAGCCCAAACCATTCAGGCCTGCGCCGCCGGTAATGACCGCAACTTTGTTTTTTAACAGCATGTTTGTCTCCTTTGTTTGACAGACGTTCGGTGATGAATGGCGCGATTCTCCAGAGCTTGGAGCTTGAAGACAAACGACATAAACTCACCCATGCATTAATTTCATTCATGCTGCAATGCAGCATGAATGCACCAAACCGTCTTGGCATCTCGCTCATTGAGCCCCGCAGTCAGGGCCGCACAAGTACAGGCCGCCCCTGCGCCATCCCGGGGATGCCGCAGGGCTGATGGGCCTGCACCGGAGCTCATAAACGGCCCAAAAATCTCACGGGACGCTCGGCCTCTACGTGGTCCGACAAGATGGCCCTGAACCTCGCCACATGCGGAGTCTTAAGGTGCTCGTCAAACGCTTGCCGAGAGGTGTAAACCTCGTAAAACACCACGCCATTAGTGCCCTCGCCGGTGCGCAGCACATCGAACTGCAGGCACCCGGCTTCGTCTGCCACGGAATGGCGGGCGTCGTCGAACGCATGGGTCAAAAAGGAATCCACACAACCTTCTTTGATCACAAATTCGGCGATCACCACAAAGGCATCGGGCGCTTGGGCGGCATTCAAATCGGTCATGACCGCGCCCCCCGTCAAGTGGCTTTGCAGGCCAGGGTGCGGGTGTATTCCTTGCGGAACTCGACCACATCCAAGTTGTCCACCAGTTCAACGTCTGAGAAACTCACCGCCGTGTCTTTGGCAACGGGTTTCACCAGCTTCACCTTGTGTGCCAAACCAATCGGCAAGGCATCCAGGGCCAGGCTCTTGTGGGCCGGAATGGCATTGGCCCAGACTGCAAAACCGCCTTCACCGTCCAGCATTTCGCCCGCTTTCAAGTCGGTCTTGGCCGTGGCCACCGCGTCAGCGCGGAACTCTTTCGAGCAGCCCGTGGCCTCGCCCCGCAACACCGCAGACAACACGCTGACGCTGGTTTCCAAACCAATCAGGTGAAACGGCCGCCACATCGAGGCGTACCAACCCGATTTGTCGGTCAATAACCCATATTGTTTGAAGCAGGCCCGCGTGTATTCATCGGGCGCTTTGAAGGTCACGAACATGCCGTAACGGATGTTGTTGAACACCTCCCGACCATCGGGCTCTTGGCTGGCGGCGATGTCGATCAGGCCACTGCGCGCCAAGCGGCCACCATCTGCTGCGGGCTTGAACACATTGGCCAAGTCGTGCAGCCCGGCTGGCAGAAATGCCAAACCTGCATCAGGGCAATCCAGCCCAGTGCCGTTGGCCACGGCGGCCATTTCAATGGCCGCCTTGGTGCCGTCGGTGAACGAGTTGTACATCTGCGCGTTGAAATCACCGGCCTTGACCTCGGCCTCTGTCCAGCCAAAGTAGCCCCACACGGTATCGGGGGTGGAATAACGGTAACGGGGCTCAAAGTTCATGCCCTTGCCTGCAGCGGTCAACTCAAAACCGCAAGACCGCACCCAATCAATCAACTCGCACATGAAGGCGGGTTGGTCGCCATAGGCCATGGAATAAACGACCCCTTTGGCCTTGGCCCGCGCAGCCAATAAGCCGCCGCACATGACATCGGCCTCGACGTTGACCATGACCACATGCTTGCCGTGGTCGATGGCTTGCAGTGCATGGCGCACACCAAAGATCGGGTGGCCTGTGGCTTCGATGATGCATTCGATGCCCTCAAACTCGGCCAAGGCCGCCGAATTGTCAACAATACAAGTTTTGCCGGTTTTATAAGCTTCGCCCAGCGTTTTGGCACTGTATTGGTCTTCTTCCCAGCCCACGCGGTGGAGCGATTCGCGGGCTTTGGCCACGTTCAAATCGGCCACACCCACAACGTGATAGCCCTTGATGTGCTTGGCTTGCGCCAGCATCATGGAGCCAAATTTACCGGCCCCAATAATGCCCACACGGATGGGGCCTGACTCTGCGGCGCGCTTTTGGAGCAATGTTGCCAAGTTCATGGAGAATGATTTCCTTCAATGTTCAGTGGTTGTTCAAGTTTGAATCAAAAATAAAAATACAGAGATCAAAACTCAATGATTAATAAAGCTTTCTTCACAACATAATCATTTGATATTTCAATACCAATGTAGTATTTTTATTTAAATAAATACCCTTATTAACCTGGATATTCATTAAATAATCAATTCAACGAGGACAATATTAAGTGCCCCATTTACCCCTGTCCATTGACTTAAATTCTCTTTATATTTAGAAAAACTTAAGTGTCGGCTGCTCAAGGGCTTTGCCCGCACCTCTACAAAACAGGGGGGCATGGATACCCGGTCAAGCCGGGCATGACAGCTCACGGCCAAGCCCGCTCGTCACCCGTCACACGCCCGAACCCGAACCGAATCCGCGCCCAAATCAGTCACCCCCGACCTGATCGGGGGTCCATAAACCCGTTTTAAGGGGCGGCCGGACGAATCAACGTCTACAACAAGCTTTCGTTTTGCCAGTGGTCCCGCTCTTGCCGCAGCCACTCCAAAAATAACTGCACTTTGGCCTTGCGCAGGTGGTCAAAGGGACAAACCACCCATTGGGTGGTGAGCTTGAATTGCGGTGGGTTGCGCACGGGGCAAACCAACTTGCCGTCGCGCAACTCACGCCACATCATCAAATTGCTTTCCAGGGCCACGCCCAAGCCATCGGTGGCGGCGTCGATGGCCATGTGGCTTCGGTCAAACAGCAAGCGGCTCAAGTCGGCGGACGGGGCCACACCGGCTGCAGAAAACCAAGGCGTCCATTGCAGCTGCGATTTGACCGAGTAAATCAGGCGATGTTGCAAGAGATCGGCCGCCACTAGGCTGTGCGCCGGGGCATAGCCGGGCGAACACACCGGCAAAAATGTTTCCTCGGCCAAACCTTCTACAAAGACCCCGGGCCAGTGACCCTCCCCGTGGCGAATCTCCACATCGACCGCCTCGCGACTGAAGTCGGTGGGTTCTGTGGTGGCGTTCAGGCGCAATTCGACATCGGGGTTGGCGTCCAGAAAGCTCTGCAAGCGCGGCAACAACCACTTGCTGCCCAATGTGGGCGTGGTACGCACGGTCAGGGCCGCGCGCGAACGAAAACCCCGAATCCGTTGGGTCGCCTCCGTAATGCGCTGCACATCCTCGGCAATCATCTCGAAATAACGTTCACCCGCCTCGGTCAAGGCCACCCCACGACCGGCTTTTTTGAGCAAGGTGGTGCCCAAATGCAGCTCTAACGCGTGAATTTGTTGGCTGACGGCTGAAGGGGTGACATACAACTCGGCGGCTGCCTTGGTCAGGCTGCAGCAACGCGCAACGACATCAAAAACGGCAATGGCTCTTAAAGGGAGTGTCATGTCTCAGCCAAGTGAGTTAATCCAATGATTTGGACGGGGGTTTTTAAAGAAGAGGTGGTTTATGAACAGTCGCCCATTCAATCGTCACGGGACTTTAATTCATTCGAATTCTGAGAATAAGCAGGCGTGACTTTATCCCCAATGCATGATTTTTCACCCCAATTCACAATGGCGATAAACTCCCTTTCGATTTAAATTCATTCATGTTGCGGTGCAACGGTTCAATTTCATTCAACTCCCATGATCCCTCCATTGAGTGCTTTGCAAGCCTTTGAAGCCATTGCCCGGCGCAAAAGTTTTTCGCTGGCGGCCACCGAACTGCACCTGACCCCCTCGGCCGTCAGCCACCAGGTGGCCAAGCTGGAAAGCCTGTTGAACGTGCGCTTGTTCGAGCGATCCGCCAGAGGGGTGGAGTTGACGCCCAACGGGCAGCAATACCTCCAGCGCGTGGCCAGCGCGTTGGGCGCCATCAATGCCGCCACCGAAGACTTGCGCCACGGCGTGCAAGACACCTTGTATGTGCACTCCAGCCCCAGTTTTGCCAGTCTGTGGCTGATGCCGCGCATTGGGCGTTTTGCCCAACTGCATCCCAACATCTCGCTCATGCTGTCGGCCTCGCACGTTCACTCCGACTTTCAGCTCGGGCAGATGGACATCGACATTCGCTATGGCCTGCCCAACTGGCCGCACTTGGAGGTAGAGCCGGTTTTTTCAGAAAAAATCATGCCCTTGGCCAGTCCGGAGTTCATTCGCCAACACGGTTTGCACACCCCCGCCGACTTGTTGCGGGTGCCCCTGATCCAGTCCAGCGTGAGCGTGGTGCAATGGCCCGAATGGTTTGCGCGCTTTGCAGGCGATGAGCGTCCCGAGCGCATGGGCCTGCGCTTTGACCGCGCCATGATGAGCCTAGATGCCGCCGTGCAAAGCCTGGGCGTAGCGCTGGAAAGCAGCAGCATTGGCGGCTCTTTGGTGGCCAGCGGTCGTTTGCAACCGGTCTTTGAAGAACACATGAGCATGGAGGTGCAGGCCCACTTCATGGTCTACCCGGCACGCCATGCCTCGCGCCCTGAAGTGCGCAGCTTTATGGCCTGGATACGCGAAGAGGCCCGGCCCGCTCGGCCCTGAAAGACCCACAACGGCCAAAAACGACCCGGAACGGTTACAGGTTTCGCGCGTTGGATGAAGTTACTTCATCCAAACATGAGTTTTCTTCGCTTGTCTTCATGTGCCAGCCCCGCAAAAATCGCGGCCAACGCCCTTGTAACAACCCCCAACCGGCCGTTTTTGTCGCCGGACCCACGCCCCCATGAGCTCACACCCCCAGCAAACGATGGCCCATGCCATTCGGTTTTTGTCCATCGACGCCATCACCCGCGCCCAAGAAGGGCACCAAGGCGTGCCGCTGGGCATGGCCGAAATTGCCACTGCCTTGTACACCCGCCACCTCAAGTTCAACCCCGCCGAGCCCACTTGGTGGGACCGCGACCGGGTGGTGCTGTCCAACGGGCACGGCTCCATGTTGCTGTATTCGTTGCTGCACCTGACCGGGTATATGAGCTTTCCGATTGAAGAAATCCAGCGTTTTCGCGAACTGGGTTCGCACTGCGAAGGCCACCCCGAACGCAACCCGGCGCTGGGCATCGAGGTCACCACCGGCCCGTTGGGTCAGGGCATTGCCAACGCCTTTGGCATGGCCGTGGCCGAGGCTTATCTGAATGCCCGCTATGGCAACGACCTGGTGAACCACCACACCTATGCCTTTGTGGGCGATGGTTGTCTGCAAGAGGGGGTTGGGCAAGAAATGATCTCGCTGGCCGGCCACTTGCAATTGGGCAAATTGGTGCTGTTGTGGGACGACAACCAGATCACCGACGACGGGAGCACCGACTTGTCGATCAGCGAAAACGTGGCCGAGCGCTTTCGGGTGGCGGGCTGGCATGTGGTGGAACTGGATGGGCACGACATCGAAGCGGTATCGGCAGCGCTGGAAGCCGCTCGCACCGACCCGCGCCCCTCGATGCTGGCGTGTCGCACCGTGATTGCCAAAGGCATTGCCCGGCTGCAAGGGCAACGCGGTGGCCATTCAGGCCGCTTGTTTGAGGCCGATGCACAGGCCGCACGCGAGTTGTTGCACTGGCCGCATGCCCCTTTTGAGGTTCCGACCGAAGTTTTACAAGCTTGGCGTGCAGCAGGGCAACGCAGCCAAAACGAGCACCGTGCTTGGCAAGCACGCTTGAACGCCCTGCCAGCAGCGCAGCGCCAAGAGTTTGAACGGGTCATGCGGGGCGAATTGCCCGAGGGCTGGCAACAGGTGTTGCTGGACTACAAAGCGCGGGCTCAACAAGCCCAAGCGGTGCCCAGCGGCATCTTTATTTCAGCCGAAATTAATGACTTGCTGACCCCCCTGCTGCCCGAACGCATGGTGGCTTGTGCCGACCTGGAAGCCCCCACCAGCCACAAACGCGGCCTGACCGCTTTCACGGCGCAAGACCCGGGCGGTGCCTATGTGCACTGCGGCGTGCGCGAACATGTGATGGCTGCCATGGCCAACGGCATGGCTGCGCATGGTGGCGTGCTGCCGCTAAGCGTGACCTATTTGGCCTTTGCCGACTATGAACGACCCGCCATGCGCATGGCCGCTTTGATGGGTTTACCGGTCAAATTTGTCTTCAGCCACGACTCGATCGGCATTGGCAAAAACGGCCCCACTCACCAGCCCGTGGAAATATTGGCATCGCTGCGGGCCATGCCCAACATGCTGGTCATGCGCCCTGCCGATGCCGTGGAGGCCGCCGAATGCTGGGCCACCGCATTGGCCCACACCCAAGGGCCAGTAAGTCTGGTATTTGCACGCCAAGCGCTGCCTTTGGTGCGCCAGAATCACACCCCTGAAAACCTGTCGGCCCAGGGCGGCTACATCCTGACCGAAGCAGCTTGCGGCCCCCGACAGGTGACGCTGCTGGCCACCGGCTCTGAGGTCTTGCTGGCCACCGTGGCGCGCGACGAACTGGAAAAACAAGGCATCGGTACAGCCGTGGTCTCGCTGCCTTGCTGGTCCCTTTTTGATGCCCAAGACGCGACCTATCGCCAGCAAGTGCTGGGCATAGGGACGGTGCGCGTGGGCATTGAAGCCGCCGTGCGCCAGGGCTGGGACCGCTACTTGGGCGACCAAGGCGGCTTTGTGGGCATGACCGGGTTTGGCGCCTCCGGCCCGGCCGATGCGCTGTACCGCTTATTTGGCATCACCCCCGAAGCCGTGGTGGCCGAGGCGCGGCGCTTGCTTGGGCAATCAAGGGCACGTTAAACCAGCCACGGTAGCGCGCCGACCGCTTTTGTCACCCCCGACCGCTAATGTCACCCCCGACCGCTAATGTCACCCCCGACCTGATCGGGGGTCCATGGCTTCGGCGGGCATAGATACCCGGTCGTAGCCGGGTATGACAGCTTAAGGATCAGGGCATGCCCGATCTCTAATTCCCCGTCACCCCCGACCTGATCGGGGGTCCATGACTCATGGCTTCGGCTGGGATGGTTACCCGGTCGTAGCCGGGTATGACAGCTTAAGGACTAGGGTGGCACAGCTCAAGGATTCGGGTATGAGAGCTTAAGGATCAGGGCATGACCGATCTCTAATTCCCCGTCACCCCCGACCTGATCGGGGGTCCATGGCTTCGGCGGGCATGGATTCCCGGTCTTGGCCGGGTATGACAGCTTAAGGGTAAGACGAATTGAGGCCTAGGGTGTGACAGTTTTAGAGCTGCTGCCTGACGGGCTCATGCCAGCACGGCAAGTGACTTATCTGGCCAAATCTTGAATACCCGTGAGCAGCAACCCCGTGTGAGGCATCCCCTGCAGAGCTCACCTCTCCCCGTGTGAGGCATCCCTCGCGAAGCTCACCTTTCCCCGTGGGAGGCATCCCTCGCGAAGCTCACCTTTCCCCGTGGGAGGCTGCCCCTGCGGCCGAATGCTTGCAGTGGCTATGAACCCACATTCGCGAGCAGGGGCTCGCTCCTACGAATAGTTGAATGTACTTAAGCTTTCGCGAACAGTGGCTCGCTTTCACCTAGAAAACCGGCCATCGCCACCTGTGTGTCAGACGCCAGACTGGACTGCCCTGACAATCGGGGCATGAGCTTGTTACCTGATTTTTCTTCGCGTGAGCGGCGTGCGCTTTGGTTGCTGTGGACCACGCCCGCGCTGTGGTCCGTCAATTACATCGTGGCCCGCATCGCGCCCGGCGTGGTCGAACCCCACATGCTGGCGCTGGGGCGCTGGGCTTTGGCAGGCTTGGTTTTGAGCGTCATTGCCCGCAGCGAACTCTGGCGCGAGCGCCGCAGCACCTGGCAAGCCGCCGGACAATACCTGGCCTTGGGCACCTTGGGCATGGTGATTTGTGGGGCCTGGGTATACCAAGGCGCACAAACCACCAGCGCCATGAACATCGCGCTCATTTACGCCGCTTCCCCCGTGCTGATTGCGCTGGGGGCCGTGCTGTGGCTGGGCGAACGCTTTTCTTGGCGTCAAGGTTTGGGCGTCGTCATTGCCATGCTGGGCGTGTTCCATGTGGTGGTTAAAGGCCAATGGCTGGCATTGGCACAGGTGGAATGGGTCGCGGGCGATGGCTGGATCGTGGTGGCCATGGTGTCTTGGGCCGGTTTTGCCTTGCTGCAAAAAAAATGGTCCAGTCCATTGGGTTCCACAGCGCGACTGGCGGCCATTTGCATGGGCGGCGTGGTGGTCTTGCTGCCCTTTAGCCTCTGGGAATCATGGCAAGCCAGCACCCCGGTCTGGAGCACGCAAGCCACGCTGTTGGTGGTGGCGGCGGCCTTGATTCCAGGCGTTGGCGCGTATTGGTCCTACGGGTTTTGCCAGAAGGTTTTGGGGGCCAGCCGAGTGGCCGCCAGTTTGTACTTGGGCCCTTTATATGGGGGCCTGAGTGCTTGGCTGGTGTTAGGCGAGTCTTTGGGTTGGCACCATGTTTTGGGGGCCTGCCTGATCTTGCCGGGGATTTACCTGGCCTCTCGCAAGTGAGGGCGGCGCACTGGGCTTATTGGCTTCAGCGCCGGTGAATTCGGGTGGACTCACGCACCACCAGTTCGGCTGCCACCAACTTGGGCGGTGGGCTTTTCTTGTTCAGTAAATCGAACATGGCATTGGCGGCCGAGGTGCCGATTTCATATACCGACTGCCTGACGGAAGTCAGTGGGGGCAAGGTAAAGGCCGAGTGTGGCAAATCGTCAAAGCCGATCAGGGACACATCTTCGGGTACGCGCAAACCGGCGCGGTGCAAAGCCAGTCGGGCACCATAAGCCATCTGGTCGTTGGCCGTGATGACGGCGGTGAATTGCGTGCGCGACTCCAGCAAGTTGTTCATGGCCCTGAAACCACCAGTCTCCTGAAAATCGCTGAACACCACCAGCTCTTTGTCGGTCACCATTTCTTTTTGTGCCACCTCGCTCTGATAACCCTGCAAGCGTTGGCCTGCGTCCGGGTGATCTAAGGGGCCAGAAATAAAGGCCACCCGACTGTGCCCCAATGCATGCAAATGTCGCACGGCCAGACGCGCGCCCTCAGCGTTGTCAAAATCAATACTGAACAAGTTTGGCGCCGTGAGTTGCCTGCCCGTGACCACCACGGGCACCAGGGCGGCCATGTCAATCAAGGTCTCGTCAGAGAGTTTGCCGGTCAGCACGATGATGCCGTCGACCTTGCGCTCTTGCAGCATGAACAAACGGTTCTTTTCTTCGGCCTCATTCCAGTGCCCGCTGACAAACAAGGGCACATAGTTGGCCTTGTGCAATTCGTCTTCAATGCCACGCAGGGCTTCGCCGTAATAGGGGCTGTCTATGTATTGCGTGAGCACCCCGATGCTCATGGTGCGCCCACCCGCCAGACTTCTGGCGGCGGGGTCTGGGCGAAACCCCAACTCCTCAATCACCGCCTTCACCAAGGCCTGCTTTTCAATACTGACCTGGGCCGTGCCATTGAGAATGCGCGACACCGTGCTGGGAGATACGCCTGCGCGCTCGGCCACCATGGTCAGGGTGGCGCGGGCGGGGCGGTGGGCGGTCAACATGCTTTTTTCGATATGAGCGGTTAAGGGTGCGGACTTTATAACCATGTGAATGACGGCTTGATCTGATTGGTTAATGAGTGCACCAGTTGAATTTTAATGGCTGCTAACTCGTAAGAATCATGCTGCGCTGTCGGTGTCGAACCTGCAATACCCAAAGCTCATCATTTCATCTGCACAACATCTGATTGGCTTGCTTTGGCTCGGACTATTTTGACCAACTGTCCAGGGCCGACCGTCATTTCTTGCCCATCCGAAAACTTGATGATTTTGGGATTTTTGTCAGCGCCATAGGCCAAATAAGTGGTTTGACCTTTTTTTTCATTTTCAAACACACCAAACATAACTGTATCCGCCGTGATGGCATGGTTAGGGCGACCCATTTCCTTGAGCAAACTCAACCAATGCAAAGTTCGAGTTCTTGTCTCGCCCAACTCCACCGTACCTCTGGGTTTCCACTTTTGAAAGCCCAATTCCGGATCGGCGATGGCCAGCGAAGCGGCAAAAATATCCTGCCAAATATCTGTGGGTGTGCCGTCTGACTGCCCACTGGAGTCGTATTTTTTCCGAGCAGCTTCTACAAAATCAAGACTGTCAATGACCTTTTGTTTGGGCAATCGAGATAAATAGGTTGAAGCAGGCGTGATGGGCAACAAATTAATGCCCTGAATTTGTCTTGGCTCCTCCGTCCACCAAGTGCTGTAGGCATAACCCCCGCCAAACACCATGCTGGCCAACGGCTTGTCATATGTTTTATCGAACACTTGTTGATTGATGTCGTACCAATAGTTCAAGACCGATGAGATCTCTGTGCAATAGAGATAAATACCCAAATCACGCAACGCCTTATTGCCAGTGAATTCACCATACATGGCAATGGCTGCCCATGCGTTGATCGCCTCGGATGAAGACTCCTGATCATTGCCATGGCCAAAAAACTCACTGTTGCCACGAGCCCAAGAGTGCCCCTCATACACATCAAAGTTTCTGATGAATGGAAAATCTTTGCGCCCTCGCTCTGTGGTGGCAATATCGCGGATCAACAAATCCACCATGCCACCCCATTGGTTCTGCGCTACCCAAGCAGGATCGCGCCGTGCCAAATGGGCTGCCGCCATGATCCAGTAACCATAATGAAAATGATGGTCGTTCATGGCAGAAACACTGAAATACTCTTCGGGATAGCCAACAATGGTTCCCGTTTTGGGATCGTGCGCAAAATAACTGGCAGCTTGACCGGAAAACCAGGTTTCCATGCGTTTCTTAATGATCGTTTCAAGCTCTTTCGCCGATGCCTGATCGTCAACTTGTTCTGCCACCGCCATCAACTGGGCAATGCCCCCCAGCATTTTCCCGGTCCAATAAGTCCCGTTTCCCATTTTTGTGAACATTGAGGGCGCGCGTCGCTTATCGCCACTCAATAAACTTTGAATTTGCTGCACCTCCTCAGCAAGGCCCGGTCTAGGCCACATCGGCAATAAGCCATTGAATCTCAATTGCGTTTCAAACTCCCGGGCCGCCATCAAGCGTATGGGGCCACGCACCGAAGGCAAGCTGAGCGCCGTCATTTTTGAGTCTGCACTCAGCGCCTCTTGCTGGTGTAGATACACACCCAGCAAAGGCACGGCTTGCTGGCCATCCATGGCTTGCGTTTCCACTGTGAATCTGGTTTTCACCAGGCTGGCCTTTTCGTCATAAACCCAACTCACGCGCGTGTTTTCGATGAACGCAAACGCATGATCCGCATAAAGACGCCGCGTCGCTTCAGACAAGTCAGGCAAGGCGGCAATTGAGAAATAACCCGAATCCTGATTCAGTTTCAATCGCCAGACCTGCGACTGACCCCCTTCGATCTGCGCGTTTTTAGGCGCATAAACAGCGTAGTTTTGCTGGTCAATTTGAAAATACCTGACGAGCTTGTCTTGCTCCGCCGAAACGGGTGCGGCAACCTCGATCAGGCGCGCCGTGGAAGCCATCGTCAAGTTAACGTCGCCACGGTTGATTTTGAAATAGCCGTAGGGACTGCCGTGCAATATTTGGGCCCTGAACCGATCCGGCCCTTGGTTCATGTCGATCGCGACATTCCAATCCCCTGCGGCCCCCAATCTGGCGTCATCGGGTTTAAATGCAAGCGGTGCAACGCGTATTGCACTTTTATGCGGGTACACAACAGCGACCTTTGGGGCATTGGCAGCAGGTGGCGCTCCCCAAGCTTTGATTTTCTCGATGGCTACGACCTCCTTTTGCGGTACGCCCATCTCCAAACCATCCTCCGTGGCCTTGAATGTCAAGGGGTGTGCATGCAAAACATCGGACCACTTCATGTACATCAGCGACGAATACCAAGTGTTGGTTGGCAAGGCTCTGTTAGCCATCTCGGCAGATCGAAAGGGGGCCTCTTTGGGCCGCACGGGCGCATCGGCTTTAGGGGCCAGCCAAATTTGTCCCATCCCTACTTTTGCTGCAGTCGGAACTTGCGCTCCGGCGTTATGCAGCCACGCACTGAAGCCCAATAGCATCAGCGCTTTAATTAAACACAATCGCATCAAGGCACCCTTAAAACACCCAAGTGGCGCCCAAAGACATGGAGTGGCCGGTTTTGTCAAACAAGGAGTTAATGCCTAGGAAGCTGTTGTTTGGCATGCTCAACGGGGCAGGGCCGAGTCGGCTGAATTTGGCAAAAGCAATGCCGCCAGAGACCGTGAGGCCCTTATGAACCTCGGGGACCTTTCGGGAAACACCTAGATTGACCGAGAGAGCTGAATTACTTTGTCCCCATTCAATCGGGTTCTCGCTGCTGGCTTTGCCAAAATACACACCGCTAACGGTGTAGGTGTACAAGCCAACGTAATGACTCCAGCCCAACAAAGCATCCCAACTGGTGGCGCGGTAACCTTGGTAGTTCACGGATATTGGACCGTAATTAAATCCAGGTTCTATGCCAAATACACATCCGCCAGGACCCCCGCTAGCCAACACCAGTTGAGCGTCGTAATTGCAAGTGGCTGCCGATCCTGACCATTGGCTTCTGCGCAGACCCCATGTCATCATGTTTTGCGGATTAGGCCAATGGTTGCCTTGAAAAATCACCACGCTTTGACTGGGTTTCAATGCGCTGCGCGGATCATTACTGCCACCAGACAAGTTGTCAGGGTCCCCAATCCATCCCACCAAGGCTGATTTGCCAAAGGCTGTTTGCTTTGCACCCGAGGTCGACTGAATCACCAACTCGATCAGGTTTTTCTGGTTGGAGTATTGAAAGAACAACTCTTTCAAATCAGGACGGGTTGGGCTGGAACCCAATAACACCAAGTTTTGATCCACATTGTTGGTGTTGAGTCCATTGCGGGCCAAGGTCACTTCGGCGCTCAGTTTGCCAGTGCCATCTTCAAAAATAGGGGAGGTCAGACGCACGGCCTGAGGCAAAACACCGAATCCCGCACCGGAATCAGCCCACTGGCTGGACATGCCCACAGGAAAGGAAAATGAGTCTGATCGCGACCAGGAACGCGACAACTGAGTGCCCACTCTGACAGCACCCAAGTCGGGGCGACTGATGCCTATGAGCTTCTCGGTGAAATCACGGCCGGCAATACCCTTGCCGCTGGTGTAGTCCACATCCGGGGTAATAAAAAAATCTGAAGCACTTGCAGACCGCCACCTGTAGGTGACTTTGGCTTCCAGCCCAATCGCCGAATCGGTTTCCCGACTGACCCCCAGCGTCACCTGCTGCATGCTTAACTGAGAAGATTTTGAACCGAGGGAGACAGCCGAGGCTGGCACGCTGCTCAGGGCATTTCGGTTGTCAATCGTGTAGATGGATTCGTTGTTGGCAATTATCTTGGGCGCCTGCCCTGCTTTGGACCACTCCATCTTGGCAAAGCCACCTATTTCGTACTTGTTTCCAGATTGATCTTCTAACGTGAAAGCGCCCGCTGCACACGTCATGAAGCCGCAACTGAAGACGGCAAGTTTTAGTTTTTTCATCTTGGGTCCACACCTTTTTGAAATCTTGCGGGAATAAAAGCCAAACAGCGGCATTTATGAAAGCCCTTTCAAGCTTCTAGTTTCAACTGCTTCAAACCCACTGTCAACCTGGCCAAGCCCCCAAAATAGTCAGTATAAACCCTATTAATTAATTAAAAAGCAATCATTAACTGGTATTCATAAAAATACTACTCATTCAGAGATTAAGGGAAAACGCCAATTACATTCATCTTCGAGTCCTTTTATCTTCTTTATCTGAAAACGCTTTCAGGTCACATAGACCCTGACAAAACCGATTTGTGAGTGGCGACTGCCCAAAAAGGAACCCCATGTCTGCACCAAAAAAGATGACTCCAGTCCAACAATTGACAAAAAAACAGTCAATCGATGGGACGCCCATCAGCAAGGCCCAGCCAACAACTGTGGTGACGGAACAGATTAAAAAGCGCGTGCCGGGTGTAGAAGACATCACTGCAGAAAGCTTGAATGCAGTCCTTTCTACAGAAGAAACGCTCAACTCCTTTGAAGCATTGAAAGAGATTGATCAGCCCGCTAGCGCTTCAACATTTGGATCCTTGGCCGCCGCCCCGAGTGCTGCCACCACCGATGCAGGCAGCATCTCCCCATTGCAGTTAAGTCAGTTGAATCTTCCGGTGGCGCCCGATGCCCCTGCAAATGCCTCGGCCCCCACCGCCTCTGCGGGCTTGGGCATGTCATCCATTTTTGGAGGCCTTTCGCTGTTGGGCCTAGCCGCTGGCGGCGGTGGGGGCAAATCGTCTGCAGGCATCAAATATGTACCACCAACCACAGAAATTAACGGTGAACTGATCAACGGTTACATCGAGAATGCTACGGTGTTCCAAGACAATGACCGTGATGGCATCTTGGATGTGAATGAGCCCTCCACAACCACCGATGAGAAAGGAAAATTCAACTTCATTGGGACTCCGGATGGCGGCCCTCTGGTGGCCTTGGCCAATGCCAATACCATCGATAAATCCAACAATGCATCGGTTACCAGCACCTTCAAGGCCCCTCTGGGCTCCACTGTTATTTCGCCACTGTCCACCTTGGTACAGGCGGGTGTAACGGAAAAACAAATCAAGACCGCTTTTGGCATAGATGACAGCATCGACTTGTTGGACTACAACCCCATTAACGCGGCTCTTTTAGCCGACGATCCGACCATTGCACTTCAGTACAAAGCGGCAAGTGTCATGGTCTCCAACCTCATGGATGTAGGTAATAGCTTGATTGGTGGAGCGACCAACAAGACCACAGACACGTCTTCTCTGGTGATCAGCGGGATCGTGAAACTGATCAACGATCCGGCAAATAGTTCAGCTCCGGTTGACCTGACCACAATCAACAATGTGAAGTCGGTATTCACGGAATCTTTAAGGCTTGCATCTGGCACTACCGACAGTGCTGTGCTTCAGACCATCAGCGAAAAGGTGGCCAGTGCCAACGATGCAGTAGAAACTGCTGCCGCAGCCAACGCTGGCGATGCCCGCACAGCACTTGAAATGATCGCCAAAATTGAATTGGTCGCTCAAACCACACTGGCCGAAGGTGTGAAAGAGGCCATCAAAGGAGATTCAACAGAGCTTGATACGTTCGACCTTGATTATGAAGTTGAAAATAATACCGACGATGTGCCTGAGATTCCAGCCATTTTTGATGGCCTCAGTTTTGATGAAATTGTGAGTCCTGTTGTTCAAGCGCAAGAAAACGGGATTGCAAGTGTAGTTGTCCAGGATGACGGCAACAAAATTATCAAATTTGAAAAAATTGCCGGGAATAACGGTCTTTACTCACATTTAACATTGGCTACTGGAGAGACCAACGATTTAGCCACAGTGGACCCGATTGTTTTCGAAGCGGGCAATGCCAAGTTGGGCATGTGGGTGCATACCGCTCAAGCGGGTACCAAGGTTCGCCTGCAAATTGGCGATTCGGCTGCGGGCGGCTACCCCAACGACACCCATTGGGTTGAAGTTGAAGCCAGCACCACGAAAGCAGGCTGGGACTATTTGACTTTCGATTTCGAAAATCCGGCTTCAAGGTTTGTTGCAGATGGTGATGCCGAAACACGGGGTTACGACGCTGTAATTGAGTTGAAACCCGGCGTGACCTACGACATGATGGCCGTTTTCTTTGATCTGGGTGTGAAGAAAATAGCCACTGAAACTTATTATCTGGACGAGCTGACGCCCTTGTCTTCGAAGTCAGCTACTCCGCCGGCTGAAATTGATTATGCGGAAATCAGCCCCATTCCCGAAGGCTACACGCTTGTTCAGATTGATGGATTTGAATTTGACTCTGACTCCACACGAATAGAACCCGACAGCAGCGTTTGGAAACTAGAGACGGGTGATGATGGCTGGGGCAATGAAGAATTACAAGATTATGAAGACGGTTTAGACGATGCTTACCTGCAAAACGGCCACTTGCACATCATTGCAAAAAGCACGGGCGGAACCATCACCTCGGCTCGCTTGAAGTCAGACCTAGGCGACACCCTGGACCCCTACGGTTACGTAGAAGTCCGGGCAAAACTCCCTGCTGAAATGGGCGCTTGGCCCGCTATTTGGCTGCTGGGTCAAGGCGCATGGCCTAAAACGGGAGAGATAGACATCGTTGAATGGTCAGCAAAATATTTCAAAGATGCGGATGGGAATTTTCTGGATAAAAGAGTTGAAGCGGCTTTGCACTTTTATGGCGACGGTAATGTCAGTGCGAAAAAAACCTACGGTGACACGGGATACAAGGAAGGAACAACCCTTGCGGACTCTGTAGAAAACTTCCACACCTACCAACTGTGGTGGACCCCTGAATTCATTAGGATTGGCGTAGACGGCAACATCAACACCGCTTATCTTGAGTACACCAAACCTGAGAATGCCACCCCCGACAATTGGCCATTCACCAACCCGATGGACATCATCCTGAATTTGGCCATTGGCGGCAAACTGGGAGGAGACCTTCCAGAGGGTGACTTCCAGTATGAAATGGTGGTGGACTATGTAAGGGTTTATCAATCTGGTGAGCCTTCAGGGGGGAATTTCACAACCCTCGATTTCGAAGGAGACGCCTCCTCCTACAACCTCGAAGGCTTCGCCGGCGCCTCCGCCGCTCAGTTCACCGACCCCACCGACAGCTCCAACAAAGTCGTCAAATACACCGAACT
>Ga0315903_10003342_pt1 | contig 22325 bp, 28 predicted proteins | sample LakEriMetagenome_7_FD_203524 | JGI IMG/M metagenome (GOLD analysis project Ga0315903, IMG submission 203524) | Freshwater fungal communities from buoy surface, Lake Erie, Ohio, United States - Buoy 2 MA119 | ecosystem: Environmental > Aquatic > Freshwater > Lake | place: USA: Lake Erie, Ohio... | reverse complement strand
TCACCAGTGAGTCTGACATAATCAAAGAAGATTGAGCCACTACCCCATTTGTTCCGACAAAAGCGCAGCGGGGGTATTCTGTTGTGGACTAGTGTCCCTTAGGCGCGTATATATTTTAGGGGGGGGTATACCTACCCCATCAATATTGTAAAAAAAGAAGGGGGGGGGCATAAAATAATTATCGAAATACTTGACAAAGCACACTCAAATGTTGTATCTTTGTATAAACTTTACAAAACATGAACACAAATTATATAGATAATGTATGACAGCACTAACCACTGACCCAATTGTTTTATCTGTAATATCAAAGCTTAATCAAAGATCTTCTACTGGTATTTCTAAATATAATACTACACTCTTTGAGAATAATACAGATGACTTTCTTTTGCATTTACAAGAAGAACTTTTAGATGCAGCCAATTATGTTGAAAAATTAATACAACAAAGAAATGCGCAACGCCAATAGTTTAGAAATCGTACCCTCCTTTGAGTTTCATGGACCACACTCTAGAAACTATCGTCTTAGGATAGGGCCTTCTTTAGAGAATTTTTATTCGGTATCTACTTTTTCAGATAATGTAGATTCTCTTATTTCTTTTATGAATAAGGATATATATGATTATTTTTATTTGGATCTTATTAATTTTCCAAAGCAATTTCATATAACTCTCTCAAAACTTCTCTCTCATCCTAAACTCGTTATATCTCCAAATAGTAATGAGTAAAGTAATTACTAATATTATTTTACACCCATATTTCCCTTTTTTGTATATTTGTACTTCCGCACGAATCCATCAGAATTCTGTGTCAACCCTCAGGCACCAATGCAAAAAGTAGCCCTGGGTTTAGAAGTCGGGTTAATAGACTTGAAGAAAGTTGAAATTGTCCCCGATAGCGGAGAAAATGTTTTAAAGAATAGAATGTGATGTTATTGAAGTGGTTCTGGTAGGGCACTATATTTCGCTAACGCCTTTGGTACTATAATACCTTATACGGCGAGGCATCCACACTTCATCGGGTAACCGTTTATAGATGGTAGCACTGGCATCCCTTAAGCTTTAAAATAAACCCCCACCAGGCCGGAAACCTGGTGCCCTAACCTCCTTATTTTTAAGGGGGAAGGGCAGAGCTGTATCCGTCCCCCTGAGCTCTTAAATCTCATCCCCCAAGGGGGAGCTTGAGATGCTCGATAAATCTCGCAAAATAATTTAAAAATATTTTAGTAAATACTTGACATCTCCCTTTTTATTTCGTATCTTTGCAGTAAATTAAAGTAAATGAAGATGAATGTAAGTTCAGACAATACGAAAGAGTTTCTGTTCAACACACTTAGGGTAATAGGATTGTTCTCTCCTGAGGATAAAAGTATCTCCGATACAGAGGCTGATCTCTTAGCGAGGTTCATGTCCTTACCAGATACTCACAGGTTCTATCCCTTCTCTTATAAGGCTCGTAAGTTAGTGTCTGAGTCTTATACTCCTAAGATGACAAAGCAGAATCTTTCCCTTAAAGTTAACTCTCTTATTTCTAAAGGGTATCTATATCGAGATGAAGATAACTTTATTGATTACACTCCCACTATAAAGAAACTTTTAAACACAAAAGAATTTAATGTTACTCTCCTCAATAGAGCCGCTGATTAAGCAGACTTCCCTTCTACTTAAGATGCCTGAGGATAAAGTAAAACATGTTATTTATTTTCAGTTTAAAGTTATCTCTGATAATTATAAGAATATTAGGTACGTAGGATTTAGGTTAGAAGACTTAGGTTCTTTAGTACTTAAGCCTGGAGGATTTAGGAATATGATGAGGCATCTCTTTATTAAGCTTCGTAAGAATAGATTCCCCACTGAAGTTAAATTGTTTCAATCAGCCCTTAAGATAAGGCATCAAGTTTATCAATATTATAAATCTAAAAATTATAAGGAACGATTTGGTTCCTGGCATCATTAATTATGGCACAGAAAAACACTCCAGTCTTTCCACAAGAGACTGTTCAACAAGTAAATTCACAAAGAGAGTTTCATATTGCTTCTATTAAAGCACTTACAGAACTACTTAAGACTACTGATTCTTCTTCTCTTAAAGAACAAACAGAAAAAGCACTCTCAAAACTTATTGAAGTATATGTTAACTAATATTAATCTTATAGGTAATAGAGTTCTTGTACTCCTAGATAAGGAACCAGAGCACACTACTACTTCATCGGGGTTATTGATACCTCAGTTTACTTATGAGGAGACAGATGGAGGTAAGCTTAAAGCTAAAGCTTCTGATCTTACTTATCTTTCACAAGGTACTGTAGTTTCTATATCCCCCCACGCTAAAGATCTCCTTTCTAAGGAGAATACTGATTTACAAGTAGGTGATAGGGTATATGTATCTACTCACGCTGTTTCCCCCCAGTATCAATTCTTTATTGATCGTTCAACAAAGATCCTTTCTTTTGATGGATATATATCTATACCTACTTCACTTATAGAAGCTATTATTAAAGATGAAAAATAAACCAAAAGCTAATAAAACTCCTAAAGTTGTAGAAAACACTTCTTCTTTAGAAGAATCACCAATATATTTAGAGATGAACCAAACTGCACTAGAATTAGAAAACACTAAAGCAGAACTTGAGACTGCTAAACAACAGACCAATCAAATGCAAGCAATTGCTCAAGAAGCACTTAATAGATTGGTAACTATTGAAACTCGTCTTGCTCCTCAAGCATTACGTAAGCCGAATCTAATGACTATACTTTTCCATTGGAAAGAGCTAATGCTTACTATTGCAGAAATTGTTTCCCTTATTAAGGAGTTTAAAGATCTGATACAGAAGCAACCTCAAAATGACGCTCCTAAATAGTTTTGATATACATAAGGATTTTTTCTCTACTAATCCTGAGTTGTCAGTTCTATTAAAAGATTTTTTAGAAATACCCTCTGAACATTTATGAGCAATATTTTTATACGCGCACCCTGATTCTAAGTTCTTTGAGCTTTCCCCTAAAGAACGCCAAGAACTTATTTATAAGGATTACCTTATCTCTGATCCTTCCTTCTCATGGGAGTCCTACTCTGATCTTCTTTCTTTTGTAGAAGATAATCTACTTACTAAAGTAGAAAGGGCTCTTATGAGATGGGAAAAGACGCTACATGAAAGAGATGAGTTTATTTCCTCTATACCTTATTCTTTAGATACCTTTGAAGCTAAAGATAAGATGGTTGCAAATACCCCCAAATTATGGGATCAGTATGAATCTATTTTAGAGCGGTTAGCTAAAGAACGTCAAACTAAAACTCATGGAGATTTAGAGGAATCTGCTTCTGAAAAAGGAGAAATTTAGTGGTGTTCTTCACCACTATTATGGGGGCGCCTGGTATTGATTTGGTATATAGTGCTTACATTAACTGTGATGAAGGTCGTCTACGCCTTAAGTAGATAACAATAAATGACAACTCTTACGCAGATGCACTTATAGTGCCGGAGAACTCTACCAGCTACGTTTCTCAAGAGGTAGAAATTTTAGAATTAGTTTACGCTTAAATTAAATCACACTTAAAGGTTAATGAAAAGTAATACTGAAGACGCGGGTTCGACTCCCGCCGCCTCCACAAATAAAGTTGAACTTATAGGTTACTATGGTTCAGATGAAGTAATAGCTCTTTCTGCATGGACGTCTACATCTAGAGATTTAACCCCAGAAAAGAAAGAACGTATCCCCGCTTTAATTAAACAGCTTTGGGATGCACACCCAGTTCCACATGGATCTCCGTTTGAAAAGGGAATTGTTCATTTCCTAGTTACTACGGATATTGCTTCACATATACATTTATTAAAGCATAGAATATCCTCTATTAATGCTGAGTCAGCTAGATATAAAGAACTTAAAGAAGATAAATACTATCTACCAGAAGATTGGAAGGGTATTAAGTCTAAAAGATTCCATAAAGATCTTCTCTCTATATTAGAGGAGTATACAAAACTTGGGAATGTTTATTATCATGAAGCTGTTAAAGAACTTACACCAGTTCTTGGTAGAAAAAGAGCTAAAGAAACAGCTAGATTTTTTAAGACTTATAATTCTCAGATAACAGCGGATGTTATGTTTAATATGCGGTCATTTCATAATTTTATTAATCAAAGGATGGATGATCACGCTCAAAAAGAGATAAGAGAAATTGCTAGAGAAATGCTCTCCATAGTCTATAATTTAGAAGGTGCTCCTTTTAAAGCTACATTAGAAGCATGGGGATTTGATAAACCTGAACTTATTGGGTAGTCGTGGTATAGAAGCCTTCATTTTAACTTTTGCCAGAAAAGAGAAGGATACAGGGTCCCGCCCTAGTATTTAAATTACAGCGGGAAAAACTGATAACAGTCGTTTATGGACCCGGTTCCCTAGTCGTAAGATTCAGGGAACTTCCATAACGGCTTTACGGGGGCTACAGTAGCTGGGTACTAACCGATCTTCAAAATCGCTGAACACGCCCTTCCAAAAGGCGTGCGGGGGTTCGATTCCCTCAGCCCTTGCTAAAACTTAATTTTATGTGGATAAAAACTTCACTATTAATGGCTGAAGGGGATTCTTTAGAAGAGAATTCCTTTTTTGAAATACCAATATGGATAAATACGTCTCAAATAGTTACTATTAGAAAGATTGTAAAAGACACAGACGTTCCAGATGACTTAAAAAGATATTCTGCTATCTCTACTACGGATGGTAATACTTACTACCTTAAAGTACAAGCAGAAAATCTACTTAAAATGATCAATCCTGATAACGATGGTGGTATAAGTATAGAAAATGATACGCCACCAAAACCAACCTTAGACACAAGTATATAATGGAAAATAAATTTACACTTACTGAACTCATAGACTTTGGTAATTATCTTCTTTCTGAGTATAGAATGAACATGGTTACACAAAAAGACGCTGTGCACGACGCAGATATTGCAAATTGGCTCTACAGAGTTAACTAAACTCAAAATGAAGATCAAAGTATCAATTAAATATGAGCTTTGGCCATATGAGCAAGAGCTTTCTGTAACAATACCACAGGATGAATTCCATAAAATGGATACTTATGTTGATTCTATGACATCTAATTTAAAGATGAACCTACTTACTCACGTTAAGAATCATCATCCTAATACTTGGTATAAAAATTCACCCCTTAATTTGGACAAATTAAAAGATTTACAAAATGACGCCAACTAAACAAGTTACGTTTAAAGAAGAAACAAGAGAAAAATTACTTAAAGGTGTAGAAAAAATTTCTAATGCTGTTGGGTCTACATTAGGACCAATGGGTAAGAATGTAATAATCGAAACTCCCTATGGAGCAACTACTGTAACTAAAGATGGTGTAACAGTTGCTAAACATATAGCTTTAGAAGACCCAGTTGAGAACTTAGCTGTGGATATTCTTAAGCAAGCTGCTGCTAAAACTGCTTCTACTGCTGGAGATGGCACTACTACCTCAACTGTTATTGCTTCGGCTTTAGTACAAGAGGCATTTAAACTTATTTCTGTTGGTTATCAGCCCATAGAAATTAAAAGAGTCTTTGAGACTTTAAAACACCAGACTATTGTACAGCTTAATAAGTTATCTACTGGAGAACTTAAGCCACAAGATATTTATGATGTGGCTACTATATCTGCTAATAATGATTCTGACATTGGTGTCCTCATTCTTTCTGCTTATGAGTATGTTGGTACAGATGGTTTAGTGTCTATGGGAGAATCTAAGACAGGTAATACTTATCTTGAGGCTGTACCTGGAGTATCTATATCTAAAGGTTATGCTTCCCCTTATTTTATTACAGATTCCGCTAAAGGAGAAGCAGTTTTAGAAAACCCCCTTATATTTATTACTGATAATAAGCTTAGACACACAGATGAAGTAATCCCAATTTTGGAGTATGCAGCATCTCGTAGAAAGCCGCTCCTTATTATTGCTGATGCTATTGATGGTCAAGCTCTACAGCTCCTTATAATTAATAAGTTACAACAAAGAATATCCGTAGTTGCTGTAGAAGCTCCTTCTTATGGAGAAAATAGAGCGGAACTGCTTCAAGATCTTGCAGCTATAACCTCTTCTAATATATTTACAACAACAGATGCCTCTAGAGCAACCCTTGATGTTTCCCCTATTAATTTTGGTTCTGCAGAAAAGGTAGTTATCTCTAAAGATAAGACTGTATTTATTAATCCAGATAAAAACGCTGATAAGGTTGACCAAAGAGTTCAGTTAATAAACTCTAAAATGCTCCAAGATTCTGATAATCCTTATCTTTTACAACAGTATCAGAAAAGACTTGCGGATCTTAAAGCTAAAGTAGCAATTATTAATGTTGGGGCTGCTACAGAAACAGAATTAAAAGAGAAAAAAGATAGGGTAGAAGATGCTCTTAAAGCTATTGCAGCAACAATTGTTGAAGGTTATCTCCCCGGAGGTGGTACTGCACTTCTTTATGCTTCATCTAAGATAACTACTGATGATCCTATAACAAAAGCATACGTTAATGCTATAAAAGAGCCACTTAGACGTATAGTTTTTAATGCGGGTAAGAGTCCAGATATGGTACTTGCTACATTAGAGGCATCTACGGACACTAGTTTTGGATTCGATGCTAAAAGCTTTGAGTATAAAGATTTAAAAGCAGCTGGTATTATTGATCCAACTATGGTAGTTACACAAGCAGTTAAGAATGCTGTTTCTGCAGCTAATATGATAATTCTTTCTGACACTGCGATGGTTAATGTAGATAGGACGCCCCCATATACTCCACCATCACCAGACTATGTTCAATAACAGAGACTTTATAATAAAAGAAGTCCCTGAGTATCATCCTCTATCAATAGATTATAAAACATTTTGACGCGAACAGAAACGGCGTTGTATCGAAGGTTACTGGGCTGGCGGGACATTTGTTCCCCCAGCCCTTTACTATTATATAAACTTCCATACAATAAGGCTAAATAAATCTATTCACTCATCTGTAAAGTCTTTTGGTAGACCTTGACTCAGGGATGTAGAATATAACTTTTTTAATTATTACACTGAAGCCCGTGGATTCTCTGGCTTTAAAGACGATGATGAATACTCCTCTCATAGAATACTTTTAACAGATATAGATGATGATACCTTATTAAAGTATTATCCAAATACTATATCCTCCACAGGTTCTCGTAAAACTTACATTCCCGCGCGAAAGGCTTTATTCCAAACCTATGATTATCCCTTAGGTGCTCCTTTGTTTGAGAATAATCTACAGAATTTTATGCTACTTGGATCTCGAGAGTCTGGTAAGTCTTATCAGGTATCAGGACTTATAGCACACAACTATCTTTTTGATGGAGCTACTTATTATAATGAAGAAAGTATAAAGTACCCCTCCCCAGCTGAGATATTAGTTGGTGCTGAAAAGTCAGATAAATCAGCAGATCTACTTAAAAAAACAAGGGATGCATTTGATTGGCTTCCCGGTAAAATATCTACTTTTGACAGGACCTATCCAGCTCCTTTTTCTAAAAGATTCAGGGGGTCTTGGGATGTTAATAAAGAGATAGTTGCTGAGTATAAAAAACGTGAGAATGGAGCTTGGATAATTGCGGGATCTAAGTCATCTATTAAGCATAGATCTTTTTCTGCTAACCCATTTGCAGCTCAAGGTACTCGACCTCTTCTTTTAGTATTAGAAGAGATAGGTATGTTCTCTAACTTAAAACAGGTTTACACAAATACGGTGGATAACCTTCGTAACGGTCTTAGGAAAACAGGTATGCTTATGATGATTGGTACTGGTGGTGATATGGAGAAAGGAACTATTGATGCTGCTGAGATGTTTTATGAACCTAATAGATATGATATCTTAACGTTTGAAGATATATGGGAGCATAGGGGTCAAATAGGATACTTTCTCCCAGCTTATCAAGTTCTTAATGAGTATAAAGATGAGAACTGAGTTACAAATGAAGAGGCAGCTAAAAAAGCTCTCTTAACAGTTCGTAAACAAAAGGCTGGAGATTCAGGCGGTTCCGAAGCTTTAAATAAAGAGCTTCAATATCGTCCAATAGTTCCTTCAGAAATGTTCTTAACCAAGACTGCTAATATATTCCCAACAGCAGAACTTAGAAGACGTCTTTCAGAAGTGCAATCTCAAAAGATGGAGGATTACTCTAATAAAGTGACTCTGTTTTTTGATCCCGCCGCTAAAGTTTATAATGGAGTTAATTACGAAATAAATACTAAACTAACTGCTATAACAAGATTTCCTTACGAAGGAGATGATGTAGAAGGAGCGGTTATGATATACGAATTCCCAAAACTAGTAGATGATCATGTTCCAGAAGGAGCTTATATAATAGGTTGTGACCCTTATAAAGATGATACTTCAACTGGTGGATCTTTAGCTGCCGTCTATGTTATGAAGACTAACAAGTATCCTTCCACTGTTGGATATTCAGAAATAGTTGCTACATATATAGGTAGACCTTACCTAGGTAAAAATCAAGTTAATGAGACGTTATACAAACTCTCCTTGTTTTATGGTAATGCTAAAATATACTTTGAGAATAACGTAGGTAACGTAAAAGATTACTTTGATAAAATACGCCGTCTAGATCTTTTGGCTAGACAACCAGTTACTATTTTTAATAAAAAAGCTTCTTATGATACAGGGCCCCAGATTATTTATGGTTACCCCTTATCAAACGATAAAGTTAAATGAGAAGCACTTCAATATGTTCGTTCTTTCCTCTTAGAAGAAAGAGGAGATAATAGACGCAATTTAGATGTAATACCCGATATAGGATTATTACAAGAATTAATCTCTTATAACCTCGATGGCAACTTTGATAGGGTATCTTCGTTAATAGGATGTGTTTTAGGTCTAGAAGAAATATCCAATCTTAGTCGCAAAAAATCCATAACCGATAAGGAGCTTTCTCAATTTGAGAAGGACTTTGATAGGTTATTTGTAAACAACACCAGACTATTCAATGTACAACTTCCCAAAACAACGCCTTCCTTATTCACGTAAAGCTTCTAGTAACTTTAAGTGGGCAAAGGATGTGGTAGATTCTATACTGTCATATTCTCCTCAAGATGAAGGAGTTGTGAATAAGTATAACTCTTCCTACCAAAGAAAATTATCAAATTACCAACTTTACAATAATCAACTAAACCAGTTTGATTTTGAAAGAGAGTGTAACCCATTAGGACTTGATGTAGGTCAATTTAAGGATGCTATACAACCCTACAATAAGACTTATAATAAAATACAAATACTTCTTTCTGATGAATCTAAAAGGCCCTTTAACTTTAGGACAATATTAGTAAACGCAGAAGGAGTTCGTTCAAAGCTCTCGCAAAGAGACGCAATGCTTCGTAATTATATTGATTCTGTAATAAAACAAACAATCTCTTCTCTCTCAGATATTTATTCCCCAGAGCTCTTAGAAGTTCATCAAGAGCATATTATTAATCCAAAAGATCTTGATAAATATATGAGGTATTCTTATCGTGAAAGAAGGGAGATACTTGCTCAAAATATTCTTCAGTATCTTTATCGTAAAATGGATATAAAAGATATTAAGACCGATGCTTTTAAGCATGCCCTTATATCTGGAGAAGAAGTAGTTTATGTAGGTACTAATGGAGATGAACCACATATTGAAGTTATTAATCCACTAGGATTTTTCTATCATAAGAGTGGAGAAACAAAGTGGATTCAAAAATCTCTTTACGCCGGTTATACTACATTTATGACTCAAGCAGAGGTACTAGATCGTTATGGAAAGTATTTATCTCAAGAAGATATTGAGAAGATAGATACTGCTTTTGGTGATACAAATGCACTTAGAGAATTCTCAATGGAGCAAAACGCCAAGTATGGTAATCTTCCTTATGATCCAGTCTATCACGATACTTATACAACTACCCAAGGATCTTATGGGAAAAGCTCACACACGGACGTGCGCGTATCACACGTTGAATGGGTATCCCAAAGAAAAGTAGGATTTCTTACTATGTTTAATGAGTATGGTGAAGAAGAAACTACTATTGTTTCTGAGGATTTCGAAATCCCAACTGAGTTTACCAAAGAAATAGTTCGTGGTAGATATGGTGTAAAGACTGAGTACTACATTTGGAAATTAGAAGATTCTGTGTATAAACTTAATTGGGATTATATTCCAGAAGTATGGACTGCTACTAAAATAGGTCACGATATTTACACTATGGTTGGTCCTAAAGAAGTTCAGTTTAGATCTATGGACGATCCTTATGATGTTTCCTTAGGATATCATGGCATAGTTTATAATGCTACAAATGCTGAGTCTGTTTCCTTGATGGATAGGATGAAACCTTTTCAGTATCTTTACTTTATAGTAATGCATAAGCTTAAAAAGCTCATTGCTCAAGATCAAGGTAAGGTATTCCACTTTGATGTATCTATGGTAGATCCAAAAATTGGTATAGAGAAAACACTATATTACCTTAAGGAAATGAACCTTGATATATTCAACCCCCTTGCAAATGCGGATGAACCAGGACAAGCTCAAAGAGGTAAGATAGCTTCAGAAACAGATATGTCAAATATGCAGTATATAATGAATTACATTAATATACTTGCAGCTCTTGATAACCAAATCTCTGAAGTAGCCGGTGTATCTAGACAAAGAGAAGGACAAACTACTCCAACTGAAGCTGTATCAAATGCTCAGAGTAACATACAAATGTCAGCTCTTATTACTGAGATATACTTTCAAAGCCACGCTAAGATGTGGGAAAAAGCATTAACTGCTCTTATCCATGTTGCTCAGCACGTTTGGAAAGGTAAGTCAGTTATTAAGCAGTACGTGTTAGATGATATGTCTCTTTCTACACTTGAACTTTCTCCAGAAGATGTTTCTAATTGCGACCTAGGTGTTTTCCTTACAGATTCTGGCAAAGAATACGAAATGTTCTCAGCCCTTAAAAGTATATCTGATGGCCTACTTAATACAAATCGCGCTACATTCTCTGATCTTATTACTCTTTACGAAGCGAATTCTTCTGCCGAACTTAAAGCAGCTATCAGGCAGTCTGAAGAAGAAACCTTTAAACGGGAACAACAATCTCAACAGCAGCAAATAGAAGCAGCCCAACAGCAGCAACAAGCTCAACAACAGTTTGATATAATGATGCAAGACAGGCTCTTTGAACATAAAGAACGTTTAGCTCAGATAGAAGTATTTAAATTCCAAAAGGATATTGATATAGATAATAACGGTATTCCTGATCCACTCGAGATACAGAAATTTATTTCGGATCAAAATCTACGTGAAAGAGAGCTTGATTTAGCTGAAAAGAAATTTGAAAAAGAATCAGATCTAAAAGAAAAAGACCTTAAAATAAAAGCTAGAAAATCATCTAAATAGTAACTTGGCTATATAAATAAAAACGATTTTTAACTAAGTCTTTTGTTGCACAATAATAAACATAGTAATTTTACATGATAAACGAAAACGATGACTTTTTCTCCTCAATGTTTGGAGATGCTAAAGCACAAACTACTGAAGAACCTACTGAAATAGAACAGGAAAACGAAGAAACTCCAGTTAATGAAGAGCCCCAGTCCCCTTCGGAACCTCCACAAGAAACATCTGAAGAAGTAGATGATAAGCTACAAGCTTACATAGATTTTTTACAGCAAAATGAACTTGTAGATATTCCTGAAGAGTTTGATTTTAAAGGTACACCAGATCAACTTCAGCAAGTATTTCAATACACAAAACAAAAGCGTCAACAAGAAGCACTAGAGACAATCTTTAATAGTCTTCCAGATGATTTTAAACCTGTGTTAGAATATGTAGCTAATGGTGGAAATTCTGTAGTTGACTTTATGAATCTTTATAATCAAGACCCTCTTGCAACTGTTGATATATCAACCACAGAAGGACAAAGAAGAGCTGTGTATTTAGCATTGAGAGAGACATCTAATTATCCGGATGAAAAGATAAATAAAATAGTTTCAAGAATAGCAGAAGATGAAGACGAATTAGCTTCTGAAGCTGCTGAGTCTTATAGAGAACTTCTTTCCTTACAAGAACAAAAGAAGTATGGTATGATTCAAGAAGCTAAGATTCAGCAGGAACGTCAAAGACAAATGATGGAGCAAAAAACTCAAGCTCTTCATTCTGCAATAGAGTCTTCACAAACTATTCATCCACAAAGAAGAAATAAAATAAAGGCGTTCTTTTTTGAACCCGTTAATACGCAAGAAGGAGTTACTACTGGTTTTAATTATGCCATAAACTCTATATTGCAAAATCCAGAACATCAAGCTCAGCTTGCTGACCTGCTTTTAGAGTATGATCCTTCGTCTGGTTTTTCTTCAGACCGCCTTGAAAAAAGGGTTAAAACAAAAGCAACACAACAATTCCAAACACTATTGTCTAAAGCAATAGATCCTAAACAAGTTCAGAAATCTTCTACGCGTCCACAGTCTTCAAAAGACTTTGACTGGGATGTATTTAATCAGTCTATGTAAATTAATTTATGGCTAATCCTCAATCTTCCTTAATTATTAAACATTGGGATTCCTTTGGAGGCAACTTCATTGATTCCGATTACTTGGCAGCCGCTTACGAAACTGGTAAGCCGCACTACTTGCCCGGAGCACTTATGAAGATCTACTCTTCTGGCTCACAGTTTTTTAAAGTAAAACCTTTCCTTAATCTCGTTGGTATGGGTACTAACGGTGGTACTGAAGTAGAAACAGAGATCGTTCGCTGGCGTCTTCAGGGTGCAGAATACAAGTGCGCTCGCGTTATCGAAAACGTAGAATCTTCTTCTAACCTTACCCCAGGTATCAACAACACTCAGTTCCGTGTTAAACTTGATCTGGATTACTACGCTTACCCAGATATCCTTGTTCCTGAAGACAATGACTACAATGTACAAGTTGTAGACAAAGTAAGCGATGGTACTGGTACTATCTACACTCTTAAACTGATCACCGACGATCCAACCAAATATCTTGATGCTCAATACCTGAACCCAGGTCGTGAGTGGTGCAAAGTATCTACTGCAGTTCCTTCTGAAATGAACCAGTGGTTTGGTACTCAGCAGTACCCAGCAATCTTTGAACTTGAGTCTCAGATTGGTGCTTTCGGTCAAAAAATTGATGTTACCGATAAAGCATGGCGCCAGCAAGGTCGTCTTGGTTTTGAATTCATGTCCACTGACTACAATGGCCGTTCTTCCACTGTAAACAAGTTCCTGCCTTACGCAGAAGCTATGATGGTTGATGAGCTGTACAAATCCATGGAATGGGCACTTGTTTATGGTGAGAAATCAACTATGACAGGTCCTGATGGATACTGGCAGAAGACAGGCGCTGGTATTCGCCAGCAGCTGAAAGACTCTTGGGTTCAGTATGTTAACGGTCCTTTGACTGTAAACCTCCTCCAAGACTTCCTGCTCAACATCTTCTTCGGTCGTACAGATGAAGCAAATCGCGGTATCACTCTTATGACTGGTCAGCTTGGATCACTTCTTTTCCACAATGCCCTCACTGCTGTTGCTAACGGTTTCTTGACTGTAGATTCTAACTACATCCGTAGCGAATCCAATCCTAATTCCTCAACTCCAGGTCTGGCATTTGGTGCGCAGTTCGTTCGTTACACTGGTCCTCTGGGAATAGACATCCGTCTTATCCACAACCCACTTTACGACGATCTTCGCTACTGCAAGAAGATGCACCCACAGTACCCCAACATTCCAATTGATTCTGCTCGTATGACTTTCCTCAACATCGAAGGTCGTGGTGTAGAAACAGCTAAAGGTCTTGGTAAGAATATTGAGCTGCTCAAAGTTAAAGACACTTTCCGTTACTTCTACGTTCCTGGATCAGTTACCCCAATGGGTCCGATCACTAACAAAGGTATGGCTGTAACTGCTAAAGCTGGTTACACTGTAGCCATCGAAGGTACAATGGGCGCAATCATCCGCGATGTTACTTCTTGCGGCGAGCTTATCACAGATTACGATAACTAATGAATATAGAGGAACAACTTGGGATTAAGTTGTCCGTCCTCGTAGCAGGACTTATTGGAGGAATTGTTTCGTTAACTTATGAAACTAGATTATCTTTCTCCAGAGCCCTTCTATTAATAATAGGCGGTGCTTCCACAGCAGCCTATTTGCATCCAGTAATGTCGCACTATTTATCTGTAGACAATCAGTTTTCTTCCGGAATAGGATTTATATTGGGACTTGTTTCCATGAAAATTATAAATTTTATAATGGCGAACGCTGAAAAAATACTGGCTAAATATGTAAATATAGATGGAACAAACACTAACCTTAATAAACCTGCTGGTGGTGCTGAGTAGCATGATAGCTACTGTTTATTTGTCACAAAATAAATTACCGAACCTACAAAAAGCACTTAAGTTGGGTAGTAAAGAGATGACGTGTTTTAGAGGCTTAGTAACTATTACTAACGCTGCTCAACTTGCTACATTATTGTCACCGGCAACTATAGCTGTAACAGCTCTTAATACGTTGTTACTCATTAACAAATTATACATTTCTAAAAAGTTACTTAATATGCGTCCTGAATAGCACGCAGACTTTTTGTTTAATGCAAATAAGAAGAAAGAAAATTTATGTCTAAATTAGTCTTCATTATGTCTATTCCTCGTCAAACAGCTACGGGAATATCAGACTGGGTTTCAACATCCTCAGGTCTTAAAATGAAAAAGACGAAAGTTGGTAGGGCTACTGATTCGTTGGTAGCCCTTCCTTCTCAAAAGATCGGAGGACTTGCAAACTATATATCATATAATTATAAAGTAGATCCTGCAACAGGACAAGTAGAAAAAGACGAGAATGGTGAACAAATAACTATTCAAACTTTTCTAGAAAAGAAGTGGGGTAAGCCCAAAGGATTCTTTTCAAACGCACTCCCTCCTAAAGATTATAAAGGATCAGGCGCAGACCTTGGTTATTACTTTAATAAATCTTGGCAACTACTAGATGGAACAACTGTTTTAGATCTTTCTAAAATGGATGATGAAATAGGTTATTATGTAATGCTCGCATCATCTAAAGTTGCTAACTCTGAAAAAGAATGGAGGGAACACAAGTGGCCAAAAGCTACTCATTATATTGCCCTTGAAAATGAATCTGAAGAAATCAAGTATAAGCGTACGCAAGCTAAAACTAAGGCGTTCTCTTTTTTACATGATTCACATCTTACAGATTCAGTAAAACAAAAACTTATTGCGCTTCTTGATGTTGCAAGTAGCCGCACTAAACTATCTACAGAACAGATCCACAATTTGCTCTTTGACTATATTGACGCAACAACCTCGCCCGCAGGCAAGAACATAGATAAGTTTAACCACTATATGTCGTTACTTAAAACTGCTGATGGTAAGGCCAAGTTTGAGGTTATGTATATGTTAAAGCAAGCTCAAGAGGTGAGGCTAGTTTACTCTAAACAAGATATCTGGACTTGGATACGAGAGAGTGGTGCTACTCTTGTAATTGGAGATAAATACTCAGAAGCAGTAGACTTCTTGCTTAACCCTAAGAAGAAAGACGAGTATGACGAATTGAAGGCTCAGATAAAAGCTAAGCTTTAATAATGTCTATCCAAGAACTACATTATCAATTTAAATTAAATTTAGATAGAATAGATTCACTTGCTAACCCTGACTTCAATCCTGCTGAAATTGACTTTTTGTTAAATGAGGCTCAGTTGATCTTTGTAAAACAAAGAATGGGGACAACTAATATGAAAAGATCAGGGTTTGAAACTCTTCAAAAAAGAATTGATGATCTTGGTAATTTAGTTGTTAATTTTCCAGTTCAACCTTACATAACTCCTACAGTAGTTTCTCCAGGTGTTTATGAAGTAGATTTAACAACAACGACTCTACCCTATTTACAACTAATAAATGCTTACGCTATTGTCACTAATGCAGATTGTACTTTAAGAGTTCCTCTTAAATTTACACAACATGATGACATAAACGAAGCCCTAAGAGACCCATTTAATAAAGATTCCAAAGAGTTTATACCATATAATATAGGAAAGAATTCTAATAATACAGGGTCATCTATTTATATATACAGTACACAAAATATAACTTCAGTAGCAGTTGAATATGTTAAGTATCCAAACAGAGTATCTTTTGGTAACTATGCTTACATAGATGGTATTACTTATCCGCCCTCTACCCTAGAGACCGCTGAGCATACCCATCGTGAAATTGTAGATATTGCTTGTCAGTTAGCTGCGCAGAATTCACTCAATCCAGAATACATTACAGTTAGAGAAAAGAAAACTGTAATACATGAATAAACCTTATTAAAACATGATCCCGACAAATTCACAAAAACGCGGTGTTGAAACTTTTGTTGTTGCTAAAGCAGCACAAGGCGCTCTTCCTACATCAGGAACTTTGGTAGGTTCTAACGGTAACATTAACCTTGCTGATGGTCAGCTTGGTATCGTTTCTGTTTCTCCTTACGGCGGAATTGCTATGAACAGTTTCACAGACGCTACCCCTACTTTTACAGAAGCACCAGTAATTGGTATTTACCAAGGCACACAATATTCTGCAAACGTTGTCGGATCTTCAGCTACTTATCCGCTGTGGGTCCGTCCGTTTGAGAAGACCCAGGATATAAGCGGTCGTCAAAATAATATAATTGTTACTAAACAGGCTTATCGCCTTGATGCTCATAATGTATGGGTAGTAGGTGCTCCTAGTACAAACGCAGCAGCTGCAGTAAACACACTTAACAGCACTGAATATCGTTTGAACATTGGTTTCCGTTCACGTCGTTACGATGAACTGATGGCTACACAAGTTCAATCTGCTAACCTGACTGTTTCTACAACTACACCAAATTGGGCAGTTGGTTTTAACAACGATCTTAAAATTGATTACATTCTCACCAATCTTGGTTACGAAGTAAACCGCAACTCTAGTGCGTTTCTTTCTTTCAACCGCTATCGTGGAACTTCTCCAGTAATTGCTCTTGGTATTGGAACTGTAGCTACTAATGGTACAGCAATCGACTCACTTACTGCAGGTTCAACTTTAGCCGTATTTAATTACAAAGGAATCGTACGTTCAATCACTCTTACGCAAGCCATGTTGACTTCTATAGTTAACGCAGCAACTAATTCAGGTTTCACTCCAGCCACTTCTTATGTTTACACTATAGATCTGGCTAGTGCTGCTAGCGCTACTGGTGGTTTGATTTCTGGTCTGATGTTCGTAGCTCTTGACCACAAGCCAGTTTACGAAGATTGGATTCCTCAAGTTAAAGTTAACCTTCAAGTAGGACTTCCTTCTGGTTTTGATTTTAACACTGTACAATGCGCTTCTTTTACTAACCTCGATGAAGGTCAAGGATTTTCTCGTCAACTTGATCTGTGGTATAAGAATACTGCTGGTCAGCGTAAGTACACACAGAAACACACTACTGATCCAGTTATCAATTTCCCATCACCAATTGTAGATGGTACAGTTTATAACACCTATGTAATAAACCACGGAACTACATCTAACCCAGATATTAACTCCTTGGTTTATGCGCCTAAGCGCGAAGTTGTTTTGATACCACGTTACTCTACCGGTATTGCCACTAACCCACTTATTGCCCTTTTCGAGGCGGCAATGAACAGCTGGTTAGAATCTACTGGAAACACAGCTATTAAAGAATAATCACCTAAAGGGGGATGGGGAAACCCGTTCCCCTTTTTTATTTCCCATAAAACTACTCTATTATGTTTATACAAAGAAATACATTCTCTGAGTCCCTACTTAAAGTTGATGAACCATTATATAAAGTTTATCACGATTCTACACTTTATGGGGATGGAACAAGAGCCAATCCACTAAAAGTAATTGGTGGAGGAGGAACTTCACTACCTGATCAAACAGGTAATATTGGAAAATACCTAACTACTGATGGCGCAACTCTCAGTTGGGCTACTGTAAATGCACTACCCTCTCAAACAGGAAACGATGGAAAATTCTTATTTACAGATGGAACGACTGCCACTTGAAGCAATCCTGTAAGAGGAATAAGCGCAACTGTTAATGACGCAAATATTACTCTGAATTTAACTAACGCAGAAATATTTAATCTCACTCTTAATGTCAGTACAACTATTAGTTTTACATCTCCAAGATTAGGTACTTTTGTTTTTAGAATAACGCAAGATGGTACTGGCGGAAAAAACGTAACATGGCCTGTTAATGTAAAATGGTCCGGTGGTATTGCTCCTGTATTAACAACAACTGCAAATAAAACCGATATCATTACTCTTATTTATGACGGTAATAATTTCTACGGTGCTTATGTACTAAACTTTTAAGGTATGCTTACAACATTACAATACGATAACGCAATCTATTCACATTTTGCTAATGTAGCTACAAATAAAGGGATTGTAGAGCAACCTGAAAAATTAAATTATGATATTCAAACATTAAAAAGAATTGTAAACACTAATAACGTAACTTTTTTATCTACAAGCGCTTACTCTAGAAGTAAATTGTATTTATTAAAAAATAACGCAAATTATACAGTTACTTATTCACGAACATCTGCTTCAGGTGATACAAGAATAAATAGCGACGGTAATGTAGAATATTTTCCGTATAATTTATGTTCAGGAACTCTTGTAGCTATTGCTGCAACAACAATAACTACTAATTATAGCACAAGTCCTATAAATGTAAATGATGCTACAAGAATTGTTACAACTGGATACGGTATTACGCAAATTTCTTTTACCCCAGTATTAACAAAAACGTATACGGTATCTATGTGGGTAAAATCTAACACTGCTAGTACGTATCAAATTCAAACACTTGCAGGTACCATTATAAATACTGCGGATAGTAATTGGAAAAGAATATCTTTTATAAGTACTGGAAATAGCGACATTAGATTTGTTATTCCTACAGCTTCAGATGTAAGCGTGTGGGGAGTTCAAATTAACGAGGGTACTATTATGATGCCCTATATAAATGCAGATAATAGTCAACATATACCAAGAATAAATTATACTAATAATAAATCTGCAATTAGAATACTTCCACAAAGAACTAATTTAATTTTAAACTCTGATACTCCCAGTACACAAACAATAACAGTTACTGCCAGCACTTATACATTATCTTTTTATGGTACTGGAACTATTACTTTAAGTAATGCTTTTTCAGCAACTGTAGTTGGAGATGGTGTTAACACAAGAAAAGTATTTACTTTTACTTCTACAGGAACAAGTTTAGTTTTAACTATAACAGGCACGGTAACAAAAGCCCAATTAGAATTAAGTAACTATCCGACAAATTACATAGGTTCAACAACTACAGCTAATACTAGAACTGGCGATTACTTTATTAAAGTAAATATGATTACTGATGGTATAGTAGGATCTTCTACTGGATCTATGTTTATGCATATTATTAACAACACTTCTTTAATAAGGCAAGGATCTCTTTTTCCAATATTAGGACTTAGTACTGGAGCAAATGCTACTGGAAATGGGATATTTGTAAGTGGGGGTGTTAGTAACACTACAAGTTCAAGATTAATTATTTCAGTAGAAAACGCTACTCATACAACAACTGCAGATGAAGTAAAACTTTTAGTTACTTGGGCAAACTCATCAATATCTGTTTTTGAAAATGGTGTAAAAGTTATTAATAATAGTTCTGTAACAACTACAAACTTTCAATACTTTGGTACAACATCTCCACCACAACACCCATTAGATATACATGGATTGTGGTTTTTACCAAGTACACTAACAGATTCTGAATGTATATCATTAACTCAATTATAGTATGGCATTAACAATAGATAAAATTAAAGAAATAAATATTCCAATAAACGTATCGAGAAAGCCTGACAACTTTCCAACTGCGTCTAGAGGAATAGCGCCTTATAACGATTCCGTTAATCTATATGAGGCCCTTCAATTATTAATAGGGAATACTCCCCCAGCAAGCCTTACCATAGGAAATGGACTTATTGGTAATGGTAGTACCTTGAGCCCTCTTTCTTGGGAAGGGGCCCATACTTCTTCTGCACTGACTGGAAGTGGAACAGTGTTAATGCCGTTAGACATAAGTAATAAAGGTGTTACTCTAAGTAAACTTGCTCAAAGCGGAGCTACAGTAAATCAAATAATAAAGTGAGATGGAACAAACTGGGTACCAGGAAATGAAACTGGCGGAGCTACTAGCTTCGTGCCTTTGACTAGAACACTTACAATAAATGGTACTACATATGATTTATCCCAAGATAGGTCATGGAATATAACATCAATGATATACCCCCCTGCAGGTATTCCAGTATCAACTGGAAGTGCTTGGGGAACTTCTATTACAAATAACTCTGCTAACTGGAATACAGCTTTCTCTTGGGGTAATCATGCTTTAGCAGGATATCTTACAGGAACAGCAATAGGTACTACTGTTCAACCATATAATGCTAATACTGTTATAGATGCTGCATATGTTCATACTGACAATAATTATACTACTGCTGAAAAAAGTAAATTAGCTGGAATAGCTGCTGGAGCAGAAGTCAATGTTAATGCTGACTGGAATGCAACTAGCGGAGATGCTCAGATTCTTAACAAGCCAACTATCCCAACTCAAGTATTAGTAGATTCTATTCCTACAGATGGTAGTAACAATGCTGTTTCATCTAACGGAGTTTTTGATGCACTTGCTTCAAAAGCTGATTTAGTTGGAGGCAAAGTTCCTACTGCTCAATTACCTTCTTACGTAGACGATGTAATTGAAGGTTATTATAGTGGAACTGCTTTTTACTCTGATGCAGGATTTACTACAATAATAAATGGAGAAACAGGAAAGATATATGTAGATTTACTTCAAAATAGATCTTACAGGTGGACAGGTTCTCTTTATATACAAATCTCTAATGCTATTTCCAGCATTAATGATTTAACTGATGTTACAATTGCATCTGTAAATAATGGTCAAATTCTTCAGTATAATTCAACTACCTCTCAGTGGCAAAATACTACGATCACTATAGGTACTGGAGATATGCAAAAAACTACGTATGATATTGATGACGATGGTGTTGTAGATTATTCTGAAACAGTTGCTGTAACTGTTAGGAATCCTTCAGTTTCAGATATACTTAGAAGAGGTACTATAGTTTACTTAAATGGTTCTACTGGTAATAGACCTAATGCTTATAAAGCACAAGCAGATACAGAAGCAACTTCATCTGGAACTTTTGGTGTAGTTGTTGATGATATAGGATTAAACTCTGACGGTCTTGTAGCTGCTTTAGGTACGTTACATGATTTAGATACAAGAACTGCAGCAGGCGGTGCTCCATATCCGTTTACTTCTGATACATTATTAGATGGTGATGCTATTTGGTTATCTCCAACTACTGCTGGTTATGTTACTAGAGTAAAACCAACGGCACCTAACCACGCTGTATTTATAGGTATTGTAGCTAGAACTAGTCCTACAAATGGACGTATAATTTATAGAATACAAAATGGTTATGAGTTAGAAGAGCTGCACAATGTAGCAATATCTAACATACAACCCAATCAAGTTATTAAGTATGATGGTAGTAAATGGATTAATGCAACTACTCCTGCTGCTGGTAATAATACAGAAGTACAATACAATAACAGTGGATCTTTAGGAGCTTCTTCTAACTTTACTTGGGATAATGTAAATCAATCATTAAATTTAATTACGCCTATTGGAAATTTAAGTCCTAGTTTGTTACTTAAAGCGACTGATGTAAATGCTACAGGACAATATAATATTACACAATCTACTTTAAAGCAGTCTACTGGTGGCAGCGGTGTTGATTATAACCTTCTTAGTGAACTAACATTTGATAGTTATGCTAACAATAATTATATAAACACACCTTTAAAAATATCAAATTTAATAGATGTTTCATCAAGCTCAACTGTTTTAACTAGCTCACTAGTTACTGTAAATGGCAGTTTAAAAATAACTAATATACCCACAACTGTAACCACAGCAAATGGTATTTTAGGAATAACAGATGAAGGAACTTTATTTAAAACTTCTTTAGGATCTTCTTTAACGTTATCTAGTACTGGAACATTTGATGTAAGTACATTACCGTTTAACAAGATAACTGCTGGCCAAGCACAATTAACTGGTTCACAAAATATTGCTATAAATTATTCTAATACTAATTCTGGTTTACTTGTAAGCAATAGTGGTTATAGTGTGTTAGGAAGTCCAGATGGTCTTAGAACAT
>Ga0315903_10003339_pt1 | contig 22342 bp, 21 predicted proteins | sample LakEriMetagenome_7_FD_203524 | JGI IMG/M metagenome (GOLD analysis project Ga0315903, IMG submission 203524) | Freshwater fungal communities from buoy surface, Lake Erie, Ohio, United States - Buoy 2 MA119 | ecosystem: Environmental > Aquatic > Freshwater > Lake | place: USA: Lake Erie, Ohio... | reverse complement strand
GGGGACGGGTCCGGGACTCAGGCGCTGGGCATCCTCGGCGGGGTTGCGCAGACCATCTCCGAGCTGGTTTTGGATGTTCGTACCCCAGCAATAGACGCGCTTGCTGACCGCAATCGCGCAGGTATGCAGATAGCCCGGCGTGATCGTGGCCAATTTTTCGGGAAGATCCAAGACGCGCACCGATTGCATGCGGTCGGTGACGCTGCCGTCGCCAAGCGCACCCCTGCCATTGAAACCCCAGCAGTAGGCCGCGCCCGAATCACCGACGGCGCAGGCATGGTGCGGTCCGAAGCCGAGATGGATCGCCGGCTCGGGAAGCGGCATCGGTTCCGGACGACTAAAGGTTCTGAATACCCGGGCGCGCTGCCGGCTGTTGCTTCGGCCGATGGCGCCCCAACAGAACACCTTGCCAGCGGCATCCAAGGCGCACATGCCGTCAAAGCCGGACGCGATGTGGACGATAGCTGACAACCCGGGAACCGTCATCGGACGGATGACGGGTTGCGCCCTGGTGCCGCCGTCGCCCATCACACCCATGGCCGGATCGCCCCAGCACAGCACCTGTCCGGCCGTGGTCAGGGCACAGCTGTGATCGGCACCGCCCTCCATCATGCTGAATGGCCGGTTGAAAGGTATCGCCTGCGGTTCCGGCTGCAGTGCGAAGCGAGAATTGCCGAGCTGCCCTTTCAGATTATTGCCCCAACACCAGAGCGTGCCGTTCTGATCGTTCCGACAGAGGTGGTTTTCACCTTGATTGAGCCGGTGCAAGGTCATGCTCAGGACTTTGCCTGAAGCGGGTATCGGCACTCGAGTCTTATCTTCAAGCCGTCTGGAATCCATCAGCATCGTGATGAAAGCCACCAAACATATGGCATAGATCAGCAGATGGCGCTTCATCGCCGCGGCACCTGCACCAGAAACCCGATTTTCTTGAATGCCGGCTTCCGTCCGTGTCGGAGGATGCCACCGACCTGACGGGTTTTCTGGACCAAGCCATCAAGTCCGGTCGAGCCGATTTTATTGAAGTTGAAATACCGTTGAATGTCATTGTCACGGATGCTGCCGGCAAAGAGGATCTGATCGGCTCTTATGCGCATTCGCAGGTCAATCCAGCATTGATCGGCACGGCTATGCCGAAGGATATTGGTCACCGACTCCTGGTAAAAGCGGTGGATGTAGGCATAGATTTCCGGCGGCACTTCGCTCCACGCGGGCGACTCCGGCGTGATGGTGAAATGGTAGCCGATTCTGGATCCGTGCAGGAGCTGGGCGATACGGCCGGAAGTAAGCTCTTGGCTGAGATAGGCGTAATTCATCGGTTGCCGGTCGAGGCTATTGAGCATGTTGCGGATACTGACGGAGGTCGACTCCAGCATTGCCGAACCTTTTTCGAAGGCACGCCTTGCGTTGGCGCTTTCCAGTGAATTCTCGAGCGACCGGATATAGATGCTGGCGGCGACCAGCCCCTGTCCGACCTCGTCATGCAGATCGCGCACGACTTTATCCATCCGTTCGTTAATGACCAGATTCTGGGAATACACGATATCCTGCATGCTGCGGATCAGAAGATCCTCGCGCTTTTTGGAGTCCGCCAGACTTTCCTGTGTCTGGTTCAGGCGGTTGATGAAAAATGCGATGTAAAGGTTGAAGATGCACAGGAAAATCAGATAACTGATGGCGCCGTGCCAGGTGCTGAGCGTCCAGCCGTTATGCTGGCTGGAGAGGATGAGTACCGCCGAAAGACAGCCGATCCAGGTGGTGACCACCCCGAGCCGGTAGGCCGTGACCGCAAGCCCACCGATCACCAGCAGCAGCACCAGATAGATGAAGGATAGGTTGTTCAGTATTTCGAATACCGCCACACCCCCCCGATACAGCAGATACAGCAGAATCGGCATTGCCAACGCCATGGCGACCGACCCGCGCCTATATCCCGGATTATCAATGACATAGACAGCAAAGAACCCGAAGACGACCGCAGACAGGGAATAAATGGCCAGCGTGGCATAAGCGGCGCTGATCAGATAGAAGAAATCCCGCGGTTTGCTGAAATGCCCGAACACCAGCATGGCGGTGATGGTGGCCGCCGATATCGCGCCGATGAACAGCACATAGCGGGGGAAAATAGCCGGACGCTCACCTGCGGAGGATTTGATATCGCGGACCAAAAACCAGGCGGACAGGTAAGTCGTGGCGATGCCGACGAGGTGGGCCTGGTAGGCGATGGGGTCTAAGAAGTTATAAATTCCATAGCCCGGATTGATGGACACCATGGCGGCTTCCAGCAGGGCTGCGGGCAAATAGTAGCGGGCCGGAAGCCGCAGGATGACAACCAACCGCAGACCGAACAGCGTGCTGATGTAGATGCCTTCGATATCACCGCCGATAAAAACCAAAAGGCTCAGCGCCAGAACGGCGATGATACTACCCTTGCTCATGGTTTCCGTTTTTGCTTTAAAGGCGCGATTCATAGATACAGGGTGCAACAAGGCGGATGCCGCTGCTATAAGAATTATTCCTATTGGCTTTTGACATCAAGTCATGGATTATGGCGACAGTGTTAATGGAATCTTAACTAAGGCATGATACGGATTATCTTATTGGAAGACCATGCCATTGTCCGTGAGGGCGTCCGGTTTCTTCTCGACCAAGAAACCGATATGTCCGTTATCGCCGAATTCGATTCTCCAGAGCAGCTATTCGACGCGTTGCCCGGACTGGATACGGACATCCTGATCACCGATCTGGATTTCGAGAAATTCAAAGGTATCGAGATTCTGCAGCATCCGTCTGCCATCACCAGCAAGTGCCGCACCATCGTACTGTCGATGCATGGCGAAGCGCATCTGGTCAAGCGCGCGATGGATCTCGGCGTATTCGGCTACGTCACTAAATCCCGCGGTGCGCGGGAATTGGTGAATGCAATCAACGAAGTGCACAATGGGCACTTCTACCTCAGCGACGACATACGCAACCAGATTGCCGCCACGCCACCGCATATCACCAAGCGCGAACGGGAAGTCCTGATGCTTCTGCTCAACGGCGAAACCGCGAAGGCTATCGGCGCACAGCTCGGTATTTCCGATAAGACCGTATACATCCATCGCGCCAGCCTAATGGAAAAATTCAGCGCCAAGACCCTTATCGAGCTCGGGCACAAAGCCCGCGAAGCCGGCATCTGACTGCCGACACGGCTGGCGGCGCGTCCGGATGTCCGCCGCAACAACATGCCTCTAGACCGCCGCACGCGGCCTGCCCCCGAGCCGGCACCCCCCGCGGCCTGATCGGCGCGATGAAAAAAAGCCGGCATGCAAATGCCGGCTTTTTTCAGAATCGCAGCAATTAATCAAGCCGCGAATAGCGCCTTCATTTTCTTCAGGGCATTAGCTTCCAACTGGCGGATGCGTTCGGCGGATACGCCGTATTCATCGGCCAGTTCGTGCAGTGTGGCCTTATTCTTGGCCAGGAATCGCTTCTGCAGGATTTCGCGCGAACGCGCATCCAGAGCACCCAGACCTTCGCGCAGCAGTTCAAGCTGGTTGTCGTCGTGGCTGTCGCGCTCGTAGGCGGCGGCCGGATCGGCATTGGCAGCGACCAGATAGGCCGAGGGCGACGGCGGTGCGTGATCATTGTCGTCATCGTCCGGAGCATCGAACGCAATATCCCGGCCGGAAAGGCGCGATTCCATTTCAAGCACTTCGCGTTCGGACACATTCAGATCCTTGGCGACTGCGGAAACTTCGGCGGCATTCAGCCAACCCAGACGTTTTTTTGATTTGCGCAGATTGAAGAACAGTTTGCGTTGGGCCTTGGTGGTCGCGACCTTGACGATGCGCCAGTTGCGCAGGATGAATTCGTGCATCTCGGCACGCACCCAGTGTACGGCGAAGCTGACTAAACGCACGCCCTGGTCGGGATCGAATCGCTTGACCGCTTTCATCAGGCCGATGTTGCCTTCCTGGATCAGATCACCCATACCAAGGCCATAGCCCTGATAACCACGGGCGACATGCACCACGAAACGCAGATGCGCCATCACCAGATGGCGGGCGGCTTCAAGATCGTCGTTGTCGCGGTAGGCCCGCGCCAAGGCCTGCTCGTCCTCGACGGACAGCACCGGCACGCGGTTGACCGCGTTGATGTAGGCATCCAATGAACCCAGGGCGCTGGGAATCGGAAGGCTGTGGCTGATTAAGGCTTTGCTGGTCATGGTCTCTTTACTCCTGACGGAAAGTTTAGCACTCTGGGCCTTAGAGTGCTAACCGCCCTGTAGAGTTCCCGTGAAGCCACCTTGGTCCACGCGCCACATAAACTATAATATTATTCAATATCAATGAGTTAATTTATAACCGCCAGTCCATAGGAGGCTGCCCACGGCCCTGAAGATAGCGGTTGGCGGCGGAAAAGTGTCCGCAGCCCAGAAATCCACGGTGTGCCGAAAGTGGCGAGGGGTGTGGCGCCCGCAGAATGCAGTGGCGGTTGCGGTCGATGCGGACGCCCTTGGCCTGGGCATAGGCACCCCAGAGCATGAATACCAGTCCGTCGCGCTGCGCGGACAGCGCACTGATGGCGCTATCGGTGAAAGCCTCCCAACCTTTGCCCTGATGCGAACCGGCCTTGCCGGCTTCCACGGTCAATACGGCATTGAGCAACAGAACGCCCCGCTCCGCCCATGGCGTCAGGTTACCAGTGACGGGGCGCGGCAGACCGAGATCGCGCTCGATTTCCTTGAAAATATTCTGCAGCGAGGGCGGCGGCGGCACGCCGTCGGGCACGGAAAAACTCAGGCCGTGCGCCTGTCCAGACCCATGGTAGGGATCCTGGCCGAGAATGACCACGCGTACCGCCTCGAATGGCGTACGGTTGAAGGCATTGAAAATCAGCGGGCCGGGCGGATGGATGACTCGGCCTTTGGCTTTTTCGGTACGCAGAAATGTGCTCAGGCCACGCATCGGAGCCGATGCCAAAGCCGCGCCCAGATAGCGCTGCCAGGATTCGGACAGCTGACCCTCGGCACTCATCGCGAGCGCTGGCGATTCCGATCGATCAGATGAAGCAGATCCATGGCAAACAGCACATGACGGACCATCTTCGAGCCATCCACCATGACCGTGTGCGGATGCTGCAAATCCAATGGCAGGAAGGCAAGCGCCATCACCTGTCCACCGGTCGGGTCAGACGAAGATAGTGACCGGCGGCGAGACGAGCTCCGAAAACTCCAAGCAAGGTAGCCGCCGCCAGCACTACCGGCGGCAGAAAGAGCGGTAACGGCGTAAAGGCAAAGTCACTGCCATAACTTCGAATCAGGCCCAGAATTTCGGGGCTGATGGCAAAAGCCGCCGCCGCCAAAATGCCGAGCGCCAGCGCACCGGCCAGAAACCCGAGCAGACCGCCGGCATACAGGAGCGGCCGGCGGATATAGGCATCACCGGCACCGAGCTGCTGCATCACCACGATTTCCTGTTCGCGCGTGGCGATATCCAAACGGATGTTGTTGGCGACCGCCAACACGGCACCGCTGACGAACAGCACGGTCAGCAGCAGCAGCAAACGCTGGCCGAAGGCCAACCAGGCATTGAGGCGGTTTTGCCAGATGCCATCATACTGCACGTACTCGGCTTCCGGAAGCGCCTGCAGTCGGCTCAACAGCGCTGTTTCATCATCGCGTGGCGTCACGATCATCACCGCCGGCAGCGGATTTTCGCCGAGCACTGCCACGGCTTTGGCCAAGGCACTGCTGTCCTTGAAATCGGCCAAGCCCTGTTCCGGTGTTTTCACGGTGACGGCAGCGACATCGGCATTGCCTTGGAAGCTTCCGGCAATGGCTTTGGCCTGCGTGACGCTGACCGCCGGCTGGAAGAAAACCTGGATGGCGCGCGAGGTCTGCACCTGCGATGCCAATTGATTCATCTGCAGCATCGACCAGGCCAAGGCCAGCGGCAGGGCCAGCGCGATGGCCATCACCGCCAGCGACAGCACACTGGAGAACGGTCGGCGCAGAAGCCGCGCGAAACTGCCGCGGAATGCGGCGGCATGCTGTGCCCGCCAGGCAGCGAAGGCGCTGTAGGAATTACTCATCGGCCAACTCCTCCGGCGAGATGTCATCCATCAGGCGGCCCTTGTCGATGACCAGCACGCGCTTTTTCATGCGTTTGACCAGCGCCAGGTCATGACTTGCGATGACCACCGCTGTACCTTGTGCACACATTCCGACCAGCTGCTGCATGATGTCGGCGGCCAGGCCCGGATCGAGATTGCCGGTCGGCTCATCGGCCAACAGCAGGGTCGGCCGGGTCACCATGGCACGCGCGATGCCGACCCGCTGCTGCTCGCCGGTAGAGATGTCGGTGGAACGGTGGCCGGCACGCCCGGCAAGACCCAGGCTCTGCAGCGTCTGGTGCACGCGCTGACGGATGAGCGCGGGCGACATGCCGGCAATCTGCAACGGCAAGGCGACATTGTCGAACACGGTGCGGTCCAGCAGCAGACAGTGATCCTGATGCACCAGGCCGAGGCGGCGGCGGTGCAGGGCGGCCTTGCCGCCGCGCAGATCGGCGAGATTGCGGCCGTCGAACCAGACTACGCCGGCACTCGGACGCTCGGACAGATGTGCCAGCTTGAGCAGCGTGCTTTTGCCGGCACCGGAATGTCCGGTGATGAATAGCATTTCGCCGGCCTGAACGGAAAAACTCAGGTCATTCAGGGCGAGATGGCCACCCGGATATTTTTTGCTGACGCCGTCGAAGCGCAGAAGTGTCATCACACGCCTTCTTTGAGGATACCCCGCTTAGTGTGCCGTATTACGGCTTCGGCGAGGAGGGGGTGAACCAAGATTTTATACGCGACAGAACAGACGGCTTGGCGGCCGGTGCTGTGACGAAAGACGAATGCATCTGGGCACGCGCTCCGGCATCCGCGGGCTTCCGGCGGCGGCGCGGTTTGCGCGCGGCGTCGCTGGCTGAGGCGGAAGCCGCTTCAACCGGCTTGTCGGCGGCCGGACGCTCGCTGCGCGGCTTGTCCGAACGGGGACGGTCCGAGCGCGGTCGGTCGCTGCGCGGCTTGTCGCCGCGCGGACCACCCGAGGATCGTCCGGATTTCGGGCCACCGCGTTTGTCGGCCGGGGCATTGGCACGCACTTCGTTGAATATGTCGGCGATGCTTTCGCCGCTCGCGGCCTTCGGCAAGGGCTGGCGCGGAATGGCGACCAACAGTTCCGAGGTGACCGGCGCGGTCGGAATTTTCTGTTCGATGTAGCTTTCGATTTCCGGCAGGCCCTGGGCATACAGTTCGCAGGCAAAGCTGATGGCGTCACCCTCGGCGCCGAGGCGGGCGGTCCGGCCGATACGGTGCACGTAATCGGCGGCATCGAAGGGCAGGTCGAAGTTATAGACATGGCTGACGCCGTCGATGTGCAGGCCGCGGGCGGCGACATCGGTAGCGACCAGGATTTCAAGTTCGCCGCGCTGGAACTTGGCCAGCAGCGATTGGCGCTTCTTCTGCGGCACATCGCCGGACAGCACGCCGACGCGGTAATGGGCTTTTTCCAAAGCGCGCGCAACGCGTTCGACCCAAACCTTGGTGTTGACGAACACCATGCTGCGGCCGCCTTCGACGCGCGACAGCAGGCTGATCAGCAGCGGAAGTTTTTCTTCCATGGCCGGAAAATACAGAAGCTGGCGTACGCGCGCGGCGGTCACCGTTTCGGTTTCCACCGACAGCTTCTCCGGATCGTTCATGTGTTCGTACGCGAGTTCGAGCACGCGGTGGCTGAGCGTGGCCGAGAACAGCAGGGTCTGGCGCTCTTCGCGGATCGGCAGTTTGCGCAGCAGGTAGCGCAGATCCTTGATGAAGCCGAGGTCGAACATGCGGTCGGCCTCGTCGAGGATGCAGACTTCGCAGGCATGCAGCGAGACCACGCCCTGCTTGACGTAATCGATCAGGCGGCCGGGCGTGGCGATGATGATGTCGGAGCCCTGCTCGAGCATGACCTTCTGTTTGTCGTAATCGACGCCACCGTAAACCAGCGCAAATTTCAGGCCGAGGCGGGCGCCGAACTGCTCGGCATCCTTGGCGATCTGGATGGCCAGCTCGCGGGTCGGGGCCAGAATCATCGCGCGCGGATCGGCGGCGCGGCGGTTGGCCAGGGCCGGTTTGGTCAGCAGGCGGTTCATGCAGGCGATCAGGAAGGCCAGAGTTTTACCGGTGCCGGTCTGCGCCTGGCCGGCCACGTCACGGCCACTGAGGGCGAAAGGTAGGGTCATGGCCTGAATCGGCGTGCAACGGGAGAAGCCGGCCTGTTCCAGGCCATCGAGTAATGCGGGGGTGATGTCGAAATTGGAAAAGGCTATATCGGTCAGTGCTTTATCAGTCATTTTTGGGTTTCCGCAGCGGTCTTGCCGCTTGCATTGCGCCCCCGGACGGCGCAAACTGCGCTATGAGAATTCGGGCGATTGGGATTGTATTTGCGATGTGCACCCCTATTCTACCCTAAAGCCCGTGCCGACACGGCCAACCCCTGCAAGGAGCCCTTCTGTGAGCGATAAAGTCCACCATGTAACCGACGCCAGTTTCGATGCCGACGTCCTGAAATCATCCACCCCGGTGTTGGTGGACTTCTGGGCCGAATGGTGCGGTCCGTGCAAGATGATCGGCCCGCTGGTCGATGACATCGCCGACAGCCACGCCGGCAAAGTGAAAGTGGTCAAGATCAACATCGACAACAACCCCGGCACCCCGCGCCAGTTCGCCGTGCGCGGCATTCCGACCCTGATGCTGTTCAAGGATGGCAAGGTTCAGGCCACCCAGGTCGGCGCCGTGGGCAAGGTCCAGCTCGCCGCTTTCGTGGACAGCAACATCTGATTTCCGCACCTGGCCGGCGGCATCTGCCGCCGGTCGCTTGCCCTCGACGGGCAACAATGCTAATTTAATGGCGAACGCGCCACGCGCGGCCTGAATTTCCTCTCTCCCCCTTCTCCCCTGCTCGCACTCGCGAGGACCCCCCTGTGTCAGAAAACGAAAACACCTCCGGCGACGACGTTGCCAAAAAAACCCGCAAACCCCGCATCACCAAAACCGCCAAGCCCAAGAGCGAAGCTCCGGCCGAGGTCGTGGTGCATGTCGATCCTGCACCGCCGCAATCGCCGCCGCCTGCGGCCAACGCGCCTGCTGAAGCACCGTCGCACGAGCGCCAGAACGGCGACGGCGACAACGGCGGCGAAGGCCAGGATTTCCGGCAGAATCGTCACAATAATCCGAACAACAACCGGCGTGACCGCTTCCAGAACCGCAAAGACCGGTTCCAGAACCGCGACCGCCAGCCACGCGCCGAAGGCGAGGGCAACAACGGCAATTACGAAGAGCGCCCGGCCTACCAGCCCCCGCAGCTGCCACCGGACTTTCCGAGCTATACACTGACCGAACTCAAGCGCATGCCGATGCCGAAACTGCTGGAAATGGCCGAGCAGCTCAATCTGCACGAAGGCGTGGCGCGTATGCGCCGCCAGGACGTGACCTTCGCGCTGCTGAAAGTACTGACTCGCCATCCGAACGGTGTGGCCGGCGAAGGCGTGCTGGAAATCCTGCCGGACGGTTACGGCTTTCTGCGCTCGGCCGATGCCAGCTATCTGGCCGGCCCGGACGACGTGTACATCTCGCCCAGCCAGATCCGCCGCTTCAACCTGCGCACCGGCGACGCGATCACCGGCCGCATCCGCAATCCGAAGGACGGCGAACGCTATGTAGCGCTGAACGTGCTCGATACCATCAACGGTGAGCCCTTGGAACAGTCCAAGAACAAGGTGCTGTTCGAAAACCTGACGCCACTGTTTCCGCGCCGTCGTTTTGTGCTCGAGCGCGGCAACGGATCGACAGAAGACATCACCGGCCGCATCATGGATCTGATGGCGCCGCAGGGCAAAGGCCAGCGTGCGCTGATCGTGTCGCCGCCGAAAGCCGGCAAGACCATGATGATGCAGAATATCGCGCAGGCCATCATCAATAACCATCCGGAAGTGCACCTGATCGTGCTGCTGATCGACGAGCGTCCGGAAGAGGTCACCGAAATGCAGCGCACCGTGCGCGGCGAAGTGATCAGCTCGACCTTCGATGAACCGGCCGCCCGCCACGTGCAGGTCGCTGAAATGGTGATCGAACGCGCCAAGCGTCTGGTCGAACATAAAAAAGACGTGGTGATCATGCTCGATTCGATCACCCGGCTGGCGCGCGCCTACAACATGGTGGTGCCGAGCTCCGGCAAGGTGCTGTCCGGCGGCGTCGACGCCAATGCCCTGCACCGTCCGAAGCGCTTCTTCGGCGCCGCGCGTAATGTGGAAGAAGGCGGTTCGCTGACCATCATCGCCACCGCCCTGGTCGACACCGGTTCGAAGATGGACGAAGTGATTTACGAGGAATTCAAAGGCACCGGCAACTCGGAAGTGCATCTGGACCGCCGCATCGCCGAGAAACGCGTGTTCCCGGCCATCAACATCAACCGCTCGGGCACCCGACGCGAGGACCTGCTGATCGATCCGGACATGCTGCAGAAGATCTGGATCCTGCGCAAGCTGTTACATCCGATGGACGAAATGGCGGCGATGGAATTCATGCTCGACAAGATGAAGACCACCAAATCCAACGACGAATTCTTCAGCGCGATGAAGCGCGGCTAATCCGATTACCCTAGAGCGACCATGAACGATTCCAGTGCACCGCAATTGAACCCTCTGCAAAAACTTATTTTCAGTTCACGCTGGCTGCAGCTGCCGCTGTATCTCGGCCTGATTGTGGCTCAGGGCGTTTATGTCGTCCTGTTCATGAAAGAGCTGTGGCACCTGATTTCACACGCCACCTCGCTGAGCGAGCAGTTGATCATGCTGGCCGTTCTTGGCTTGATCGACGTAGTGATGATTTCCAACCTGCTGGTAATGGTCATCGTCGGCGGCTATGAAACCTTCGTGTCGCGTTTGAATCTGCAAAGCCATCCGGACCAGCCGGAATGGCTCAGCCACGTCAACGCCAGTGTGCTGAAAGTGAAACTGGCCATGGCCATCATCGGCATCAGTTCAATCCACCTGCTGAAGACCTTCATCGATATCGGAACGCTCGGCAGTGAAGGTTCGCGCTACACCGAAACCGGCGTGATGTGGCAGACCATCATTCATACCATCTTCATTATCTCTGCCATCGGCATCGCCTACACCGACAAGTTGATGGGCACGGCTATCGTCAAAAAACACTGAGCTCCGCCCGCATTCCAGTCTAGCAGAGCATTTATACTCTACTAAAGTCGCCGCAGTGTGGCGAAATATTGGATTTCCATGCATGACTCCGGCTTGATTGATGCACTATGGTTTCTGCTGGCTTCGGTGCTGGCAGTTCCGCTGTTCCGCCGCTTCGGCCTGAGCGCGGTGTTGGGTTATCTCTTCGTCGGCCTGCTGCTCGGGCCTTACGGATTCGCGGTCATCAGCGATCCGGAGAGTACCCTGGCCATTTCCGAGCTGGGCGTGGTCATGATGCTTTTCGTGATCGGATTGGAGTTGTCACCGCCGCGCCTGTGGCAGATGCGGCACCGTATCTTCGTAGCCGGCGGCATCCAGGTGCTGCTCAGTGCTGCCCTGCTGTATGCCGTGTTGCTGGCCTTCGGGCTGTCCTGGCAGAGCGCTGTCATCGTGGCTTTGGCACTGGCGCTGTCATCGACCGCGGTCGTCTTGCAGCTGTTGGCCGAGCGCAAGCAGCTGAACTCGGCACACGGCAAAGCCGCATTCGGCATTCTGCTGTTCCAGGACATCGCAGCCATCCCGCTGCTGGCCGCCATTCCCTTGCTCGGTCATGCCCAGTCCAAGTCCGAACACTTCACCGGCGGCATGGCTTCCGCCTGATGGACATGGGCGTCGCGGCCATCCGTGAAACCCTGCATTCCAGCGTTGAAATCGGCAAGATGGCCTTCATCGGGCTGGGTATCCGCCACGAGCGCGCCGAGGAATACGCCCGGCTTTTCCTCGAGCACGACGAGCACATCCTGGCCGAGCAGTATCTGGTCCATGACAACGAGGCCGCGCTGCTCGCCAGTGCCGAAGAGGCCTACCGCGAACTGGAAGCCTTGTTCGATGCCGACCGCCTTGATCGGCCGGACGGCGATCAACCCTGATCTTTCTTGATCAGCAGACTGGCGATATCGACCCGCTCGGGCCGGTCCTGTAACAGATTGGCGGTTTCCGAAAAACCGCCCATGACCGCGAAATCATAGGCGCTGCGCCCGAGGTTGTCGCGCAGCTGACGGTCGGCGCCGGCACGCAGCAGGCGGCCGGCCAACTGGCTGTAGCCGCGTGCAGCGGCATGATGCAGGGGCGTGAATCCGCGCGCATCGAGGGCGTCGATTGCCGGCGTTTCCTGCAGTAGGCGTTCAAGCGCCGACAGCACCAGCCCTTCCTTGAGCGTCTGCAATTTCTGCAGGCTGGCGCCGCAGAGCAAGTGTAGCGCCGTCTGGCCGTGCTTGTCTGCGCCATCCGTGGGCGTGCCGGCACGCAAAAGGCTGTCGATTAACAGCACGGAATCCAGTTTCGCTTTCTCCGAAACCAGAAAACCCGACGCGGCATGCAGGGCGGTCTGCGACTGCGCATCCCGTGCCTGAACATCGGCGCCGTATTCCAGCAGCATCGCCGTATGTTCCGTGCTGCCGAGTGCGCTGGCCAGATGCAGAGGCGGAAAGCCGGCAACCGTCTGGTTGACATCCACGCCGGCGAAAAGCAGCTCCTGCAACACCTCCGTATGGGCCTGGCTGAGCGCGGCCCAGAGCGCATTGACGCCGCTGGCGGCGGCAATTCCGGCATCCGCGCCATGTGTCAGCAGAAGACGTACCATCGCGGTCTGTCCCTGACCACAGGCATGGATCAGCGCCGTTGATCTTTTACTGTCGAAGGCATTCACCGGCAATCCGAGTTCGAGCAGGCGCTTGACCGCATCGGCATCGCCGGCCAGCACCGCCGCCGGAACATCCTGGCCGCACAAACGCCGACCGGGCAGATGCCAGTTCGGCCAGGACAGCCAGGCTACTGATGTGGTATTACCATTCAGAAGCGCCACGCCAAGCGCGCTTTGCCCATCACGGGCGCGTCGTTCGGGATCCGCGCCGGCGAGAATCAACGGTTTCAGCATGCCATCACGGCCCAGATGGGCGGCGTGATGCACTGCCGTGTACCCTGCGGCATCGGATGCATTGGCATCACATCCGCGGGCCAAAAGCTCATCCACGACGCGTTGCCAGCCCAAGCGCACCGCCAAAACCAGTGGCGATGCGCCGGCCACTACGCCGAACGGATCTGCGCCCTGATGCAGCAACTGCAGGGCAGTCTGTTCATCGGCACGACGATGGAAATCATTGCGCAGACAGCATTCCAGATAGGCGGCCAATGTGCCCGAACCGCTGATCGGCACCGGCATGGCCATCAGGTAGCCGAGCAATCCGGCTAGATTCTGCGTACCTGCCATCAGCCGCCGGTAAACACTGCGGCCCTGGGCATCGCTGCCGAACACATTGGCGCCGCGCCCGAGCAGCCAAGAGACAATTTCCCGCCGGTCCTGCTGGCAGAAGGACAGCAGCATTTCAGCCAGTTCGCTGCCCACCGGTTGCAGGCCGGCAGCGAGAAGATCATCTGCGGCGGCGGTATCGCCCGAACCGAGCACGGCGAACAACTGTTGACCGCCACTGCTGCGGCGCTCAGGCAAGGGGGCTTCATTGAGATGTTCCGGCAGGGCGTAAGCCGGATCGATGCAGGCCACAGCCGACCAACGCCCGCCGGCCAAGGCATGGGCGAGCGCGCTTCGGCCCTGTGCATCCACCGCGGTGCGCGACAGCTTCGGTTGGGCCTGCAGGCGCTTGAGCACTTCAACCTCGCCGGCCTGTGCCGCCAGCATGAAGGCGCTGATGCCGGCATCATCCTGGGCATTGACCTGCGCGCCGAGCTCCAGAAGGGCGGACACCACTTCGGTCAGTCCGGCTTGTGCGGCCACCATCAGCGGTGTCATCTGTGCGGCATTGCGCACATCCACCTTGGCTTTGTGTTTGTGCAACAGACGGATGCCGATTTCATCATCCTCGGCGCCGGCGGCGGCAATCAACACCGGAACCGCGCCGACCGGTTCGACTTTCGCCTTGCGTTCCAGCATATAGCGGGCAACCCGCCAATTGGCGGCCTGGCAGGCCAAAGCCAGCGGCGTGAAGCCTTCCTTGTTTATCGCCTCGATACCGGCACCGGCATCCAGCAACAGGGCGGCCACGGCTGCGTCGGTACTTCGCATGGCATGATGCAGCGGTGTGTTGCCGTCCGAATCGGTGACATCGGTTCGGGCACCGTTGGTCAGCAGCATGGTGACCGCTTCCGACCGGCCATGCCAGCTGTCGCGGGTGGCGCTGAGCAGAGGATTCAATCCGGCATGGAATGCATTTACATCGACACCCTTGCCGATCAAAGCACGCATCAGACGCAGATCGCTGAGCGTGCCGGCGATCATCATCAGGCTGCGCTGGTCCTTGGCGCCGGCCGTCGGCAACTGATGCGGATTGGCACCGGCGTCAAGCGCCTGCAATGCCGCATCGACCTGGCCGTTGTGCACGGCCTGCAACAGGGCGATATCCGGATCGAGCGATGGCGCCGCTGATTTTGCGGAGGCGGGGACCTCCGCCGCTATGCTTTCACCGGGCGCCACTGTTTTCGGCAGCGGGATGTTGACGGCCACCGCATGCCAAAGCAGCGCGAGCACACCGTAACCGAGCACCCATAGACTGGAGGCCTGCAGCCAGAATGCCCAACCGGCCCCGGCCAACAGCGCCGGTATGGCCAAGAGCAACAGCACGAAACCGGCCAAGGCCGAACGCCAGAATGCAAACCGCGGATGGCTGGCCTCGAAGGTGGGCCAGCCCTGCCGGAAGTCCTGCTGCCATTGCGCCCAGTTCGGCCAGATGCGCTGCAGACCCAGCACCACCACGCCGGCCGCGACCGACAAGGCCAGCGCCGACAGCAGACTCTGGGTCTGCTGCACGGCCTGGATCGGCCAGATCAGCAGCAGGGCCAGGCCGCACTGCAAGAGCAGCCAGGCTCCGGCAACATGCGCGATCGATTTCAGCATCGGCAGAAAGCGCCATTGCTTCGGATGTGCGCCGGCTTTCAGCAGTTCTACCATGACAGTATGAAACACGGCCAGCTTCACGGCCAGCAAAGCGAACTCAACCATCGCCGACGCCCCCGGCAACCAAGGGATCCAATACGCTTGGCGGAAACTGCAGGTGGAATCCCTGCGCATCGAGGTTGGCCCGCAGCACGGCGGCATCAACGCGCGGAAGGCGCTTTTCTGGCGCAAGTTCGAACTCGAGCACGAACTGCCAGGGCTGCAAAGGCGCGGCGATGGTTTCGGGCAGGGATGCGAAAGCGTCGGCTTTCGGCAAATACAGGTAGGTATCCGGTTTGCGCAGTGATTTGTAGACGAAAACGGGCATACGCGGTCCAAGGCCTTTGTCTCATTGTCCTCTACAACGCGCTTTCAGGAAAGCCTTTTATTATTTGGTACGCTATGGGAGTTTTCATCAAGGAATGCCACATGTCCGCCCGCCGTCTTTTGTCCCTTTCCGCCCTTGTTTTCAGTACCGCCGTTTGTGCGCAGACGCCGATCACACTCGACCAGGCCATGACCCATCCGGATTGGATCGGCACACCGGTCGAACAGGCCTGGTGGTCGGCCGATTCCGGCAGCGTGTACTACCGACAGAAGCTGACCGGCAGCCCGGTGCGCGCCACCTACCGCGTGGGCACGGATGGCGCCAGCCAACGCGTTGAGAATACGGGCTGGGCGCAGCTCGACGAAACCCAGCAGAGTTTCGACCGCAGCCGCCAGCGCGCGCTGTTCGTGCGTCAGGGCGATGTATTCCTGCGCCAGCTCGGCAGCAACAGCCTGACGCAGATTACCAAGAGCGCCGAACCTGAATCCAATCCGGTATTCGGCAGCGACGGCAGCGTCCTGTTCCAGCGCGGCAACGACTGGTTTGCTGCGCGGAACGGACTGATCGAGCCGGTGCTGCAGCTGAAGACGGAAAACGATCCGAAGAAAACTCCGCCGACCAGCGCCGCAAGCGCGCATGAGCTCCGGCTAATCGCTACCTTGGCCCGGCAAAAAGCCGAACGCGAGGCCTTGAACAAGGACCGCGATGACCGCCGTGCCGGTGACGGTAGCGGTGCGATGCCGGCCACCTACCTCGGCAGCAAGCTCGATATCTCCGGCAGCGCGCTGTCGCCGGACGGCCGCTATGCCCTGGTCACCACTACCGAAAAAGGTGCCGATGAAGGCCAGACCGGCAAGATGCCGAAGTACGTGACCGAAAGCGGCTTCGAGGAATTCGAAAACGTACGCACACGGGTCGGCCGCAATATGCCGCTGGCGCAGAAACTCTGGCTGGTCGATGTGCGTACGCAGCGCGTGCGCGAACTCGATTTTTCGGCCCTGTCCGGCATCGCCACCGATCCACTGGCGGACCTACGCAAGGCCCAGAAACTCGATTCGCTGAAAGGCAACCGGGCGGTGCGCATGGAGACACCGGCGGTATGGAGCGCCGACGGCACGCAGGTTGCGTTGATGGTGCGCGCCATCGACAACAAGGACCGCTGGCTGGTCGGCGTCGATTTCACCGGCGGCAAACTGACCGTCCGTCACCGCCTGACCGATCCGGCCTGGATCAACTGGAGCTTCAACGAATTCGGCTTCCTGCCCGACAACCGCTTCTGGTATCTGTCCGAACAGAGCGGCTACAGCCATCTGTATGTGGGTGAAGGCAAAGCTGCGAAAATGCTGACCGCCGGCAACTACGAAGCCAGCAGCGTGCAGTGGAATGCCGAGGGCAGCCAGGCCTACTTCCTGTGCAACCGGCGCTGGCCGGGTGATTACGAGGTCTGCCGCATCAATCGTGACGGTTCCGATCTTCGTGAAATGACCGCGCTTGATGGCGTCGAGGACTTCAGCCTGTCGCCGGACGGCAAACGTCTGGCCGTGCGCTACTCGGGCAGCTACCTGCCGGTGCAGCTGGCCGTGGTGGATGCCGGCAACGGCGAGACCCGGAAACTGACCGACACCCGCAGCGCGGAGTTTAAGGCGCGCAACTGGATCGAGCCGGAATACGTGCAGGTGCCGTCCAAACACGGCGCCGGGGTGATCTGGGCCAAACTGTACCGCCCGAAAAACGCCGAGGCCGGAAAAAAATACCCGATCGCGATGTTCGTGCACGGCGCCGGCTATCTGCAGAACGTAAGCGCACGTTACCCGGTGTATTTTCGCGAACAGATGTTCCACAACCTGCTGGTGCAACAGGGCTACGTGGTGCTCGACATGGACTACCGCGCCTCGGAAGGTTACGGCCGCGACTGGCGGACCGCCATCTACCGGCAGATGGGCCATCCGGAGCTGGAGGATTATCTTGACGGCGTCGATTACATGGTCGCCAATCACCAGGGCGACCGGGCCAATGTCGGCATTTACGGCGGCAGCTACGGCGGCTTCATGAGCTTCATGGCGCTGTTCCGTGCCCCGGAGGCTTTCAAGGCCGGTGCCGCGCTGCGTCCGGTTACCGACTGGACATCGTATAACCATGAATACACTTCCAACATTTTGAACACGCCGGAGCTCGACCCTGAAGCCTATAAGAAGTCCTCACCGATTGAGTATGTCGAAAACCTGAAAGGCGCGTTGCTGATCAGCCACGGCATGATGGACGACAACGTGTTCTATCAGGATTCGGTGCGGCTGTCGCAGCGTCTGATCGAAATGAAAAAGCATAACTGGACGATGGCCTCCTATCCGCTGGAACGCCACGGCTACGTGCAGCCGGAAAGCTGGTACGACCAGTACCGGCGGATCTATGAGCTGTTCGAAGCCAATCTGAAAGCGAAATGAGAAGAGGCGCCGCAAGGCGCCTTTTCTTTATGTCCAGGTAACCGGCTTTAATCGGCTTTCATCACCATGTCGGTAGCAAAAACTCCCTCGAGCTCGACCGCGAGCTCGCGTCGGCAGACCTCGCCGTGCAGATACACGATGTTTTCCGGCGGCAGGCCGCTGGCCTCGAACACCGTGCGCACCGCATGCAGGTGCTGCGGATCACGGATGTAGACGCGCAAGGCCCGGCACTGGCCGAAGGTAAACGGCTCGCCGCCGTGTTTTTCGCCTTCGTCGAGCAGGGCGCGCAGATTGCGCAGGCTTTCACGGCATTGTTCGGCCACATCACCGACATGCACCGAAGCATGGCCGACGATGCTGGCGGTGCCGGAGGCAAGCAGCAGCGGATGCGGGCTGCCGGCATCAAGCAGCGCGCCGCGCGAGAAGCCCGGCGAGACCTTGCCGTACTGGCGCGGGTACTGCCAGGCCGGGGTCTGCCGCGGATTTTCCAGGGCTATGGCCGGACGCTTGGCACTCAAGGCGATCACATGCAGGCCGTCGCGGCGGGCGGCGCCGATGGCGGTGGCGGCCGGCGGTGGATTGTTGAATTCGGCATCGACTGCCTGCGCCCGCCCGACACAGAACTGGCGGTAGCGTTCGGCGTCTTCATCGCCGAGGTTGATATCGCCGAAATAATTCCAGATGCGGATCAGAAACGGATGCGCTGAACTACGGACTTGGCGCAGCAGTTCGGCATAGGCCGCGCGGGTATCCGACACCAGATCATCGTTTTCCTGTACATGCAGGGTGGTGAAGGCGTAATCCGTGCCCATGTGCCAGCATTCGGCCGCGGTATTGCCGGCCAGAAAGGTGCAGGGCAAAGCCCCTTCACCGCGGAAGCGGAACGGCATCGCCTGGGTGCAGTCGTCACTGAAATGGATATCGGGCGGGGTGGTCGACAAGCTCATCGTGTTCATTATAAGCCCGCGGGCGCGGTATCATGGACGCAGACAATCACCGGTCCGGTCCATGAACCCTTTCGACATCGTCAGCCATTATTTACAGTCCTTTCAGGACCGCATCTGCGCCGCTCTGGAAACCAGTGACGGCCGCGTTCACTTCGCCGAAGACCGCTGGCAACGGCCGGAAGGCGGCGGCGGTCGCTCGCGGGTGCTGAAAGCCGGCGCGGTATTCGAACAGGCTGGCGTCGGTTATTCGGAAGTATCCGGCAATACCCTACCCGCTTCGGCCACCGCACACCGTCCGGAACTGGCCGGTGCGCCGTGGAAAGCGGTCGGCGTGTCGCTGGTCATCCATCCGGAAAATCCGTATGTGCCGACCTCGCACGCCAATGTGCGTTTCTTCCAGGCCACCCCCGAAGGGTGCGAGCCGATCTGGTGGTTTGGCGGCGGTTTCGACCTGACTCCATTCTATCCGTTCGATGAAGACATCCGCCACTGGCACACGGTGGCGCATGATCTTTGCGCGCCGTTCGGCCCGAGCCGTTATGCCGAGCATAAGGCCTGGTGCGATAAATACTTCTTTCTGAAGCACCGCAACGAAACCCGTGGCGTCGGCGGCCTGTTCTTCGACGATTTCAACGCCAATGGCTTCGAGAAAAGTTTCGATTACCTGCGCGCGGTCGGTGACGGTTTCATCGATGCCTACATTCCGATTGTAGAACGCCGAAAAAACACGCCCTACGGCGAACGCGAACGCGAATTCCAGCTGTACCGGCGCGGGCGTTATGTGGAATTCAACTTAGTCTGGGACCGCGGCACCCTGTTCGGTCTGCAAAGCGGTGGCCGTACCGAAAGCATTTTGATGAGCCTGCCGCCGCGCGTGCGTTTCGAATATCAATACGCGCCGGAAGCGGGAAGTGCCGAGGCGAAGCTCAACGAGTATTTAGTAGCAAGGGATTGGTTGAAAGAGTTTGAGTAAAGTGAAGGCCTAGCTTACAACGCATCTCCATCCAGCTCACCGGTACGGATGCGCACCACGCGCTCGAGTTCGTATACGAAGATCTTGCCGTCACCGATCTTGCCGCTGTTGGCCGAAGTCTGGATGGCTTCCACCACGCGTTCGAGTTGGTCGGAGGCGACCGCCACTTCGAGTTTAATCTTGGGCAGGAAATCGACCACGTATTCGGCGCCGCGGTACAGCTCGGTATGGCCTTTCTGGCGTCCGAATCCCTTTACTTCCGTCACTGTCACGCCGGTCACACCGACCTCGCTGAGTGCTTCACGCACGTCATCGAGTTTGAACGGCTTGATGATGGCCATCACCATTTTCATAGGAATCTCCCGATTTATCCTCAGCATAGCGAAAATCCCGCGAAACCGGTGGGCTTTCCCACCGAATTATAGGAAAATAACTTGGCGTTTCGCCAGAAAGGATGACAGACCCGCCCCGGGCCGGCCGGCACACTGAGCGAAACCCATACGGAGCACCACCCATGATCGATCTCGCCGCCATTGATGATTTGGCCCGCCGCCTCAGCAACCTGGTGCCGCCCGGCATGCAACAGGCCCGTGAAGGCCTTGAACAGAACATCAAAGCCACGTTGCAGATGAGTCTATCCAAGCTCGATCTGGTCACCCGCGAGGAATTCGACGTGCAGCGTGCGGTGCTGTTGCGCACCCGCGAAAAGATGGACGCGCTGGAACGCACCATCGAACAACTGGAAGCCCGTCTGCGTTCGCAGGACGCCGACAAATAATCCATCCCCACGGGGTTTCCCATGTCTCTTGCACTGGTCCACAGCCGGGCTAAATCCGGCGTGCAGGCCCCGGCTGTGCGCGTTGAGGTGTATCTCGCCGCCGGCTTGCCTGTCCTCAATATGGTCGGTCTGCCGGAAGCGGCGGTGCGTGAAAGCCGCGACCGTGTGCGCGCCGCCATCTCCTGCGCGCAGTTGGAGTTTCCCAATCGGCGCATCACGGTCAATCTGGCGCCGGCCGATCTGCCCAAAGACGGCGGCCGTTTCGATCTGCCGCTTGCGCTCGGCATTCTGGCGGCCAACGGCGCCATCGATCCGCAGGCGCTGAACGACTATGAATTCATCGGCGAGCTGGCACTGACCGGCGAACTGCGTGCCATTGATGGCGTATTGCCGGCCGCTCTCGCGGCCAAACAAGCCGGACGCCGGATGATCGTGCCGCTCGGCAATGCCGCTGAAGCCGGGCTGGCGCGCGGGGAACACCTGTATACCGCCCGCACGCTGATGGAGGTAGTGCATCATCTGCGTGGCGAGCGACCGTTGCCGAAAGCAGCCGGTGCTTTCGATTTCATCGACGCCCCGATGCCGGACATGGCCGATGTCCGAGGTCAGCACAGCGCACGTCGGGCCATGGAGATCGCGGCGGCCGGTGGCCACCATATGCTTTTGATCGGCTCGCCCGGCTGCGGCAAAACCCTGTTGGCTTCGCGCCTGCCGGGCATTCTGCCGCCGGCCTCGGATGAAGAGGCCATCGAAAGCGCGGCCATCGCCTCGGTGTCCGGCAAAGGCCTCGATCTGACCCGCTTCCGGCAACGCCCGTTCCGCAGCCCGCACCACACATCGAGTGCGGTTGCACTGGCCGGTGGCGGCACCCAGCCCAAACCTGGCGAAATCTCGCTGGCGCATCAAGGGGTGCTGTTTCTCGATGAATTGGCCGAATGGGACCGCAAAAGCCTGGAAGTGTTGCGGCAGCCCCTGGAATCGGGCACGGTCAGCATTTCACGCGCCGCCACCAGCGCGGAATTTCCGGCCCGCTTCCAGTTGGTGGCGGCGATGAACCCATGCCCTTGCGGCTGGTTCGGCGACAGCTCGGGCCGTTGTCGCTGCAACCCGGATGCTATCGAACGCTACCGCGGGAAGCTTTCCGGCCCCCTGTTGGACCGCATCGACATTCACTTGGCGATGACGCGTCTGAGCCATGAAGAGCTGCATCTGAACGCGCCCTTGGGTGAGCCCAGTTCCGTCATCCGTCAGCGAGTGATTGCGGCCCGCGCTCTGCAGATGCAACGCAGCGGCGTCAGCAATGCCCATCTGTCCCAGGCCGATCTGAAAACACACTGCCAACTGAATTCAGGTAATCAGGAACTGCTCGACAAAGCCATGAATTCACTCCAGCTGTCGGCACGGGCCACCTATCGGATTCTGCGTGTGGCCCGCACCATTGCCGATCTGGCGGCCAGCCCGACCATTGGCACCCCGCACCTGGCCGAGGCCATTCAATACCGGCAACTCGACCGTGCCTTGAGCGTTCCAAAACGCCGTTCGTGACTCATGGGCTGGCAATTCCCTTTCATATGGCTAAAATGACGCCATGAATAAGAATCATTCTCCCTTTGCGGTCGATGCCATGGTGGCACAGTCGGAAGCCGCCGCCGAACTGTTGAAGGCCATCGCCAACGCGCAACGGCTGCGCATCCTGTGCATGCTGATCGAGGG
>Ga0315903_10003338_pt1 | contig 22345 bp, 20 predicted proteins | sample LakEriMetagenome_7_FD_203524 | JGI IMG/M metagenome (GOLD analysis project Ga0315903, IMG submission 203524) | Freshwater fungal communities from buoy surface, Lake Erie, Ohio, United States - Buoy 2 MA119 | ecosystem: Environmental > Aquatic > Freshwater > Lake | place: USA: Lake Erie, Ohio... | reverse complement strand
ACCCGCAGCAGGGTGCGGTTCTTGGGATCGAGCGTCGTGTCGCGGAGCTCCTCGGCGTTCATTTCCCCGAGACCCTTGAAGCGGGTGATCGAGAGGCCCTTCTCGCCGGCCCGACGCACCGCCGTGAGCAGGCCACGCAGGTCCTCCAGCCCGATCTCGTTCTCGCCGCGCCGGAGCGTGTACCGTGGCGCCTCGCTGCCGGTGCGGTCCTGCGGCATCAGGCTCTCGATGCCGAAGCCCATCGCCTCGAGCTCCTTGAGACCGGCATTGACGCTCCGCACCTCGTGCAGATCGATGACCACGAGCTGATCGTCCCCCGTGCCCGGCGCGGTGCCGGGCGTGGTGTCGCCGACCGCCTGGGACTCCTCGATCCGCCCGACCTGCAGTTCGCCGCCGGCCGCCTTCTCCTTGCCCGTGACGAACTTCTCGAGCTCGTCGCGGCTGGAAAACCAGCGCTCCTCGAGCCCGTAGTAGACGTGGTACATCGGCAGCCTGCCGGTCGGGGCATCGCGGCGGGCGGCGTGGTCACGCAGGCTGATGCCCCGCTTCTCCAGCGCCACCAGGGCGTCTTCGAGCCCGGCGAGCGTGCGGCATAGCTTCTGCATCTCCTCGCCGGCGATCTCGCGGCCGTCGCCCGGCAGAAACACCCCCTCGCCGAGGCCCTGATCGAGGAGCTGGTTCTTCATCTCCTCCTCGGTCTGCACGTAGTAGACGCTCTTCTTGGACCGCACGCGGAACAGCGGCGGCTGGGCCACGTAGACGTGCCCCTCAGCCACCAGACGATACATCTGCCGGTAGAAGAAGGTCAGCAACAGCGTGCGGATGTGGGAGCCGTCGACGTCGGCGTCGGTCATGATCACGACCTTGTCGTAGCGGCGTTTGCCGAGGTCGGCCTCATCTCCGATCCCGGCGCCGATGGCCGAAATCACACTGCGCACCTCCTCGTTGGCGAGCACCTTGTCGTCGCGGCTCTTGTAGGCGTTGATGATCTTGCCCCGCAGGGGCAGGATCGCCTGATACTCGCGGTGCCGGCCTCCCTCGGCCGAGCCACCGGCCGAATCACCCTCCACCAGATACAACTCGCACTTCTCGACGTCGCGGCTGGTGCAGTCACGAAGCTTCCCCGGAAGTCCGCCCCCCGACAGGGCCCCCTTCCGCTCGCGGAGCAGTTGCTTGGCCTTCTTGGCCGCCTCGCGGGCCTCGGCCGCAAGCACACCCTTCTGGACGATCGCCTTGGCGCTCTTGGGATTCTCCTCCAGGTACTTGCCCAGGAAGTCGCCCACCGCCGAATTGACGATTCCCTCCACCTCGCCGTTGCCGAGCTTGGTCTTCGTCTGGCCCTCGAACTGCGGGTGCGGCACGCGGACGCTGATCACGGCCGTCAGACCCTCGCGGACGTCCTCGCCGGTCGGAATCAGGTCCTTGTACAGGCCGGTCTTCTTACCGTAGGCGTTGAGGGCCCGGGTCAGGGCGGAGCGGAACCCGGAGACGTGCGTGCCCCCCTCGGTCGTGCAGATGTTGTTGACGTAACTGTGCAGGCTCTCGGTGTATTCCGTCGTGTACTGCATGGCGATGTCCCAGGAGACGCCGGAGGCCTCTCCCCGCATGCTGATCACGTCGGCATGCACGGCATCGCTGGCCTTGTTGAGGTGCTCGACGAACTCCTCGATGCCACGCTCGAAGTAGTACCCCTCGTCGTTGCCGCTGGCGGCGTCGTGGAACTTGATCCGGAGCCCGGAATTGAGGAACGCCAGCTCCCGCAGCCGCCGCGAGAGGACGTCCCAGGAGAACTTGGTCTGCGGGAAGATCTGCGGATCGGGCTTGAAGGTCGTCTTCGTGCCCGTGCGGGTGGTGGTGCCCATCTTCCGCACCGGACCGGTGGCCTCCCCCCGCTGGTACTCCTGCTGCCAGACGTGTCCCTCCCGGGAGACCTCCACCTCGCACCACTCCGAGAGGAAGTTCACCACCGTCACGCCCACGCCGTGCAGGCCGCCGGTCGTCTGGTAGGCCCCCTTCTCGAACTTGCCGCCGAACTTGAGGACGGTCATCACGCCCTCCAGCGTGGACACGTCGCGCTCCATCTCCTCGGAGAGCTGGGGATGGCGATCGACCGGGATCCCGCGGCCGTCATCCTCGACGGTCACGCTGCCATCCACGTTCACCGTCACGCTCACGTGCTTGGCGTGGCCCGCCATGCACTCGTCGATCGAGTTGTCCACCACTTCGTAGACCAGGTGGTGCAGGCCGCGGCTGGTGTTGTCGCCGATGTACATGCCGAACCGCTCGCGGACGTGATCGCGGTCGGAGAGGTGCTTGAGGTCGGCCGACGTGTAGGCCTGCTGTTGCGGTGCATCTGCCATGGTGGTCATCTCCGATCGAAGGGCGGTGAATGGGGGCGGCGTCAGGCCGAGCGGCCGGCGTCGGCCATGAGGCGGCAGCGGATGTCGGTGATGCCGGCGGCCGGAACGAGTGCCGCGAGTTTCGCGAGCACTTCCCGCTTCTGGAAGCCGAGTTCCTGGACCAGGGCCGAATGGCTCACGAACACCTCGAGCACGCCGCGGCGCACCAGGCCCGGCTGCGATGCCGCCTTGAGCGCGGCCGGGGCGGCCTCCCGCCAGGCGGCGGCCAGCCCGTCGGCGGTCCGCTCCCGGTCGTAGCCGGTGCGGGCCATCAGCCGAGACACGATCCTGCCGATCGAGATCGGGCCGGGATGTCCGGCGGCGGGGCGGTGATGTGGGACAGCCATGCGGGAAGAACGCGGGATGGTTTCAGTCGGCGGCCAGCGGCATGATCACGTAGCCGTAGCCGTCCTCGGTGCGACAGACGCAGGCGCTTTGGGCGTCGGTGATCTCGACCGTCACGTTCGTGCCACCGTCGAGGACACGGAGGAAATCGGCGACGAATCGCGGGTCGAGCTTGATCCGCACGGTGGGCCCGGCATGGTCGATCGGCAGCTCCACGCGGCTCTCGCCGCTCTCCGCCGACCGGCCGGCGAGCACCAGCTGCCCGGGCTCGAACGCGAAATCGACCCCCTTCGACTGCTCGCTGGTGACGATCGCCGCCTGTCGAACGGCGGCCAGCAGCGGGCCGGCGACCAGGTTCACCCGCGCAGCTTCAGGCCGCTCGGGAAAGACGTCACGCCAGCGGGGAAAGCGGCCGTCCACGAGCCGGGCCGAGATCGTCGTCCCCGCCGTCTTGACGAGGATCTCGGCCGGGCGGGCGGCAACCAGCACTGGCGCGTCGGCCGCAGCGAGGCACCGCTCGATGAGTTGCATGGCCCGGGCGGGAACGATCGGCTGGGCGTCGGGAACGGCCCCCCCCTGCGACTTGGCCGGCCCTTCCATCTTGGCCAGCCGGCGCCCGTCGGTGCCGACGGCGATCACGCCGGTCGGCGTCAGTTCCACGAGCACGCCGCCGAGCGCATACCGGCTCGACTCGTTGTCGGTCGCAAACACCGTGCGGCGGACGAGCTCCCGCACCAGCGGTGTCGAGAGCTCGAAGCAGGCCTCGGTCGGGAACGTCGCGACCGCGGGAAACTCGAGCGGATCCTCGGCCGGCAGCCGGAACTCGCTGCGCGGCGCCTTGACCATGGCCGCGGTGCCGTCGGCATGAATTTCGAACACCGTGCCCGGAGGACTTTCGCGCACGATGGCCGTCAGTCGGCCGCTCGGCAGGAGCACGGCCCCCGGAGCGAGCACCTCGACGGCATCCAGGTCGATGCGGATGCCCACTTCCAGGTCGGTCGCCGACATGACGGTTCCCTCCCGCCCCGCCTCGAGCTTCACGTTGGTGAGGACAGGCTTCGGTGAGCGGGCGGGAACGACGGCAGCCGCGCTTTGCAGGGCCGCCAGCAAGGGCTCGCGTGGGCAACGAACTTTCATGAACGGCGGTGTCCTGACAATGCGATGTGGGCCGGAAAGAAGCCCCCGGCCACGCCGGACAGAAGCCCGGCGAGACCCTTTACTGTACCCGAAGAATCGCCTCCGAAAATGCCCTCTACAGCCGTCCCAAACCGCGTTTTTCGAGGTCAAACCCGCTGCCGTGCCTCGTGGTCTCCCTCTGCTTCTGGTCTTTATGGATATCGAAAGAAGAAGAAAGGTAAGAAAACAGCAAACACAAGAAGTAGGAAGACGACCCCAAGGCCAGCATGAACGCCGCCAGGCAAGGAACGAAAGAGGTTCGAAAGTGGAATTAGCCCCCCACTTTCGCGGCTTTCGGTCTCCAGTGCGAGAGCCGCGAGACTGTCAGAAACGTGTTGGCAACGTGTGCATGACAGTGGTGAGGACCCTGTCGGAAACGGGTGGGCTCCGTGGTGGAAAGCGGCACATGGGTTGCCGGTGAACGGCCGTTGCCCTGGAGGTTTGCAGTCGGCGGCGTGTGCTCTGCCACGTCGTCGGACATTCGCGAACCGACCTGTCGCGCAACCGACAGGTTATCGACATCTCGCTCCGTCCGCGGACCCGATCCGGGCGAGCACAGGCTCGAGCCGGCTCGTGGCGGCATCGACGTCCGCCGCGGTCGTCGTGCGTCCGAAACTGAACCGCACGGCGGCGGCGACAGATGCAGCAGACAGCCCCATCGCCACCAGGGCGGGGGCCGGCTCGCTCGATCCGCTCGCGCACGCCGTGCCGGTGCCGCAGCAGACACCTGCGAGGTCGGCGGCCATTACGAAGGCCTGTCGATCGATGCCCGGTAGGGCCAGGGTGAGAATATGCGGGCTCGAGAGGGGCGGAGCGGCGAGCCGCTCGACCCGCAAACCGTGGACTGCCGCTGCTGCGGCAAAGGTGCGGGCGAATTGCTCGCGGATATCGGCCAGCCGGGCGGCCTCGGCCGCGCGTTCCCCCACCGCCAGTTCCAGGGCCCGGGCGAAACCCACCGCCAGCACGACCGGTTCCGTGCCGCCCCGCAGACCGGCTTCCTGCGGGCCGGCCACGAGCGGCGCGAGCGCTACACCGCCTCGCACGACGACCGCTCCGATGCCCCGCGGCCCGGAGAACTTGTGCGGGGCGAGGGTGAGGGTGGCAGCGCCGAGGTCCCCCAGCACGATCGGCTGAGTGACGACGGCCTGCGTGGCATCGACATGGAGCAGCACGTCGGGCCGCGACCGGACCGCCGCCGCGATGCCTGGCACGTCTTCGACGGTGCCCGATTGGCCGCAGACGAGCGTCGTCACCCAGATGCCCCGGCCAGACGTGGGAAAGACCCATTCCGGCGCGATCCGGCCCGTTCCCGCCAGCGGCGGTTCGGCCACGAACCAGCCCCGGCCGGCGAGTTCGCCGTGGAGGTTCCGCACGCTCGTGTGGTCGCGGGCGGACGACGCAAACACGCCGGTTCCCCCGGCCGCGAGGCCGAGGATCGCCAGTCGGTTGGCCTCCGTGGCGCCGCTGGTGAAGACCAGCCGGTCGCGATCAATGCCCGCCGTCCGGCCGCCGAGGAGTGCCAGGATCTTTTCCCGGCACTCCTCCAGCACCCGCTTCGCTCGCCGTCCGGCCGCGTGGGGGCTCGACGGATTGCCCCACGCCTCGGCCTGCGCCGCGGCCATGGCTTCGGCCACCTCCGGACGCACCGGCGTGGTGGCGGCATGGTCGAGGTAGACGCAGGCGGGCGCCGCGGCGGTCACGACGCTGTGGCCTACTTCACCGCGTTGAGTTCCACCAGAAAGTGGAGCGTGGCATCGGGCGGGATGACCCCGCCTGCGCCCCGCTTCCCATAGCCGAGGTTGCTCGGGATCTCGAGCTCGATCATGCCCCCTTCGCCGACGAGCTGCATGCCCTCGGTCCAGCCGGGGATGACGCCGTTGAGCGGAAACTCGATCATCTCGCCGCGGTCGTAGGAACTGTCGAACTTCTTGCCGTTGTCGAGCCAGCCGTGATAGTGGACCTTCACCGTGTTGGTCGCCTTCGGCTGCTTGCCGGTGCCTTTGCGGAGCACGCGGTACTTGAGGCCCGAGGCAGTCGTCGTGAACGTCTTCGGCGCGTCGGCGTCGATCTGGCCGGCGCCGGCGGGGAGCTTCGGATGGGCGACTTCGGGAGCGGGATCGGCGGACACGGCGGTCTCCTGGAGGCAGAGGGTGAAGGCGACGAGGGCGAGCGACAGGGCGGCGAAGATGCGCATGACGAGACTCTCGCGAGGGTGAGGAAGCAACGACCCGAGACTATAGCAGCCGGCCGCCCGGGGCTCCCACGCGGCGGCTAGCCGGGCGAAAACGCCTTGGAAAGCCGGGCGAGAGCCTCTTGCAGCTGCGCCGTCGGGCAGGCGGTGTTGATGCGGATGAAGCCCGGGGCGCCAAACTCGCGGCCGGCGGAGGGGCCGAGGCCCGCCGCCTCGCAGGCGGCCTGCGGATCGGCGCCTCCCGTGCCACGGCAGTCGATCCAGGCGAGGTAGGTCGCCTGGGCGGGCACACAGGCGAGACCGGGGATGTTTTCCACGGCCCGCTGCACGAGATCGCGGTGCTGCCGCAGCACGGCGAGAAGCTGTTGCCGCCAGGGTTCGCCGTGCCGCCAGGCCGCCTCGGCGGCGGCGTAGCCCAGGGGATTCACCATCGGCACGAGGCCCGCGCCCGCCGCCCGCCACCGCGTCCGCCGGTCGGCGTCGGGCACGACCGCCGCGGCGCAGCCGAGGCCGGCGAGGTTCCAGGTCTTGGAGGGGGCCGTGAGCGTGATTGCGGCGCGGGCCGCTGGATGGTCGAGGCTCGCGAAGGGCACGTGCCGCACGCCTCGATCCTCATCGAGGACGAGGTCGGCCCAGATCTCGTCGCTCACGACGACCAGCGCGTGCCGGGCGGCGAACTCCGCGAGTCGCTCGAGCTCGGCCCGGGTCCAGACGGTGCCCGTGGGGTTGTGCGGATGGCAGAGCCAGAAGATCCTGCTGCGCGGCGTCACCGCGGCCTCGAGGGCATCCCAGTCGATCGCCCAGGCTGCGGCATCCTGCGCGAGCGGCACGCGGACGCACCGCCTGCCGGCGAGGCCGGGCAGGAAGAGAAACGGCGGATAGACCGGCGTGAACGTGAGGATCTCGTCGTCGGCTGCGGCCAGCAGGCGGGCCGTGATCGAGAGCCCGGTGACGACGCCGGGCGTGCCGACGACATGGCCGGGATCGATCGTCCAGCCGTGCCGGGCCGCCAGATGCGCGGCGAGCGCCGGCGCGAAGCCCGGCGGGTCGTGCGTGTAGCCGAAGACGCCGTGGTCGACCCGGGCGCGGATCGCGTCCAGGATCACCTCGGCCGCAGGAAAATCCATGTCGGCCACCCACACGGGCAGCACGTCGCGGCCGGCCCAGCGGTCCCACTTCTCGGAGCCGGTGCCGCGGCGATCGGGACAGGAGGAAAACGCGGGATCAGACGGCGGCTGCGGCACCTTGGCTCCGTGGGCGGACGACTCGTATCGCGCCGATTGATCTTGCCACGTCGATGTTGGCTGGATTGTTGCAAGCGCGGGTGCCGCGGTGCAAGCCGACGGCCCGGAATCTGCGAGTCACAGGAGCCGCATCAGGCCTGCTCACGCGGCGCGTCGCCCGGCGGGTGAGCAAGGCCGCCGCTGAGCCATCATGAATGGTGGAGCCGGCACGCCCCCTTGTTCCGGCTATGGCCGCTGGAACCTCTCCGGGATGATGAAGTCTTCAGTCGGGCTGCCATCCGGTTCGGGAATGAACTCGAGCGTCTCGATGCGCGGGATCTCGACGGCCTCCTTCTTGATCAGGGCGGTGAGTGTCTTGGGGGAGATTTTCTTGAGGTTGGGGAGGGCGAGCCGGCCCTTGCGGGCGGCGAGGGCCTTGGCGGTGGCGGCGTCGAGGACCTGTAGGCGATTCAAGGGCAAGGCCTCACGAAAGATGGCCGGGAACGACCCCCTGACGATGTTTCCTGCTCCGCACCCGGGAAGTCGGCCGCCAGACGCCGGGCATGCTCGGGCGTCAGGCTTTCGATGGCGTTTGTGCCTTCGGCCAGGGTGTCGTCTACGACAAGGTCGTCAGCCGGCGCGGCTGGAACGTCGGGCGCGACAACGGACACGACCAGGGCAAGCAGGAACAGAACCAATGTCGCGGACTTCATGGCGAGCCTCGCTGCGGCAGCGGCTGGTTCGCGGGATCACGCAGCATGGCGACGGTCCGCAGCCGGCCGTCGGGCTGCCAGCCGCGTGAGGTAGGTGTGGTCGATGCCGCGGCCATCCGTGCGGGTGTTCACAGCTTGGCCGCGCCGGCCTGCGGCTTCCGCCGCACGGGCACCTGCACCTCGCACCACGGTTGCCGAAACGGAGCGCCGGGCCCGTTGTAAATCAGGTTTCGCGGATCGCCGGCCGGCTCCCACGCGTCCTGCCCATCGAACCACCGCTGCAGCGTCTCGAGGCCCTCCTTGACGACTCCCGAACCGCCGCCGCCCTTCATGCCGACCGAGACCACCACGATCTCCGGTGTGTCGATCACCTTCACCTGGCCGTCGTTGCCCGCCTGCCCCATGTCCGCCTTGCGATACAGGAAGCTCACCGTCCAGTCACCGTCCACCAGCGGGGCTTCGACAAGCGGCTTGCCGTCGCCGCCGCGCCGGTACTCCATCTCCACCGGACTGGTCATCGCGATTTCCCGTTTCTTGATGTGATTGAAGAGCGGAAAGAAGCTCCTGACCATTCCCATGTCGCTCGCCCCCTTGCCGCTGAGCTCGGCGCGACGGACGGCGGGATAGGTCTTCAGCTCGATCATCCCGGGCGGCGTGGGGGCGGGGTAGCCCTCGGGCAGCGGTGTTTCGATGCCCATGCCCGCCTCAGCCAGGCGGTACGTCGCGCCTTGGAGCTTCGGCTGGACGTTCGCGTCTCCGACCAAGCGAATCGCACGACCAGCCTCCGGCGCACCCTCCGGCCGCGCGGCGGCCGCCGGCGCCTTGTCCGCTGCCGGTCCCTTGTCCGCCGCAGCCTGAGCCACCGCGCGGGCACCACCCGGTACCTGAATGACCGCCCCACCGCCCCCCGCAACGGCCTGCTTCATCGCCTCTTGGAGCTGCCGTTCGACCCCGGCCAATTCCTCTTGGGCGAGGCCGTTGGCACCCAGCCGCTTCATCACTTCCTCGAGGCCGAGGACCTTCGTCCCGTCCGCCAACACCGCACGCTCGCCGAGCACCGCCTCCACCTCTCGTTCCCGGCCGCCGCGAAGCACCTTGAGCGGCACCTTCGCCCCGGCTCCGGCCGCCCTGACGAGCGTGGCGAACTGCTCGTCCGAAACGATCAGCTGGTCGTTGAACATGCGAATCACGTCGAAGGGCTTGAGGCCCGCCTGTTCGGCCGGACTGCCGGCGGCCACCGCCTCGACCGACACGCCTACGCCCTCCGGCAGGTCGAGCTGCGCCCGCACCGCGGCCGATACCGGCGTGGCCACCACGCCCAGGTAGGGCTGCTTGCGCATCGGGGCATTCGCCTTGGCGTCGGGCCCGTTGGCTTGCGCATCGCCCCCGCCCGGCACTTGGAGCCGCAGCCCCGGCATGACGATCACGTTTTCGCCCCAATTCTCTCCCAGGAACGGAACCGCCTGCGCCGCCGCCGCCGGCTTGTCGTCCACCACGACGTCGTCTGCCGCATGGCCGGGGCTCGCGACCAGGGCCGTGAGCAGGGCGGCGGGAAGCAGGGGACGCATGGCGAAGCGGGAGATGTGCATGATGATCGACTCCTGGGCAACGGTGGGAACAAAGGCACGGGGAACGGTGCAGACGCTACGGGAAACGTGGTTCGACTGGTAAGAGATGTCGCTCAGCGGACCCACTGGCGGCGGTCATTTCTCCGATACCAACTCCGCCTCACGCGGCGCAAGTTCGCGGACCCATTCGCGGTAGGCCTCCGGCACCTTCGCGAAATCCTCGGCGGTGTCGAGCGGGCCGGCGTGGACCTCCTTGCCGGCGGGATCTTTGACCGTGACGGTCTGCTTGTCGCCGGTCCGGTTGATCGCCACCGTGCCCCGCTCGTCGCCGACCATCTTGCTGCTCTGGCTCTGTCCGCCCGCCACGACCTGAGACTCAACCACCGCCCGGCCCCCACCGCCAAACACACCGCCAACCCGGGCGACGCCCGGCAGCCACCCGCCCCCCGCGCCGGCCTGCTTCAGAGCCTCTTGGATTTGCAACTCGACTCCGGCCAACTCCTCCGGGTCGAGGCCGCCGGCACCCAGCTCCTGCATCAATCCCTCGAGGCCAGGCACCTTCGCGCCGGCCGCCGGCACCTCATGCTCCCCGAGCACCGCCTCCACCTTCCGTTCCCGGCCGCCGCGAAAAACCTTGAGCGGCACCTTCGCCCCGGCGCCGGCCGCCCTGACGAGCGTGGTGAGCTGATCGTTTGAAACGATCAACTGGTCCTTGAACATGTGAATCACGTCGAAGGGCTTGAGGCCCGCCTGTTCGGCCGGACTGCCGGCGGCCACCGCATCGACCGACACGCCGACGCCCTCCGGCAGGTCGAGCTGCGCCCGCACCGCGGCCGACACCGGCTTGGCCACCACGCCCAGATAGGGCAGCGTGCGCATCGGGATGTCCGCCGCGGGCCCCTGACCTTCGACCTGCACTCCCCCGACGCGAACATTGCCTCCGTCGCCCAGGGCCTGCACTTGCAGCCGCAGACCCGGCATGATGATCACGTTTCCGCCCCAATTTTCTCCCTGGAACGGAACCACCTGCGCCGCCGCCTGGTTGTCATCCACCACGACGTCGTCTTCGGCACGACCGGGGCTCGCTACCAGGGCCGTGAGCAGGGTGGCGGGAAACAGGGGACGCATGGCGAAGCGGGAACTGCGCATGATGATCAACTCCTGGGGACTGGTGGAAAGTGGGATGACGGACAAAAGGAGCGGTGAAAACGCCGCGGGCAACTCGGTTCGCTGGCCAGAGCCCGGCGCTCACTGCAGGGCGACAGGCAGGAGGATGACGTCCTCGCGGGGCATGCGGAAATCCGGGCCAACGGCCGGTTGATGACGCTCGATCGCCAGCCGACGGAGGATCCGGGCCGGCGTGCGGTCGTCCAGGAACCGCACGCCACCGTCGGCCCAGGTGACCATCTCTTCGCTGACCGCCACGGGAGTCGTGGCAGAACGCTGCTCCGCGCTCGCAGGCTGTTCCATATTCGGAACCAGGTCCGCACTCGTCCCCGGGGTCGCGGCCAGCGAGGGAACCACGGCCTGCACCGGCGCAGGAGGCGAATCAGGAACCGTCGCAGGGGCGGCCCGGAGGCCTGCCCCCGCAGGCGACGCTTCCCGCGGCGTGAGCGACGGCGCGAGCACCAGCGACGCGGCGACCGCTGCCGCGGCGCCGCCGCACGCCCAGAGCAGCCGCTCGCCGAGCCACCGCAGCGATGATGGTGTGGCGCCGGACGGCGCGGCGAGCGCCGCGGCCACCTGCCGACGCAGGTCGGCGGACGGCGCGGCCGGCGCGACCGCGGCCAGCATGGCTTCGAGTGCATCGTCTTCGTCATTCGGTCGCGTCACGGCAGGCCTCCGGAATCTGCAGGGCAAGCGCGGCGCGGGCGGAACGAAACCGCGCCGTCACGGTGTTAATGTTTGCGTCAAGAGTGCGGGCGATGTCGGCGAAGGTCAGGCCGCCCCAGATCCGCAGCGTGACCACCTCCCGCTGCTCGATCGGCAGGCCCGCGAGGGCCGCCTGCACGGCGGCGGCACGCTCCTCGTCCGCGACGGTGTCGGCGTCCCACCACGACGTCGTCCGGTCGCCCGCCGCCTGCGTGTCGCGGCGCTCCCGGCGGGTGCGGGCCCTGAGCAGGTCGAGGGCGGCCGAGCGGACGGCGGCGAACAGCAGCGGCACGTCCGCGGCGCCGGGCCGCGGTCGATTCCGCCAGAACTTCACGAATCCGATCTGCACGGCGTCCTCCGCATCGGCCCGCTCCGGCAGCCACTGCCGCGCGAACAGCAGCAGCCGCGCCGCATGGGCGTCGTACCACTCCTGCCAGTCGGGAACGGCGGCTGTCATGTCGGCATGTCGGGCGGGCTTTCCGAAGATACAACGCCGCCGGGCGGGCGATTCGTGGGTGGCGGCGATGTTTCGCGGAAAGGAGGCACTTTTTTCACCCGCCTCGCTCCCGCCGTCGGGCCCGCCCGGGCGGGCCGCGCGGTACAGTGGCCGGCGGTGGCGGGAATCATCGACATGGACACCAAGGAGGGCATCATGCAGGGAACGAAGAAGCGAGCGCTGGCATGTGGGTTTGTCGGGCTGGCGATCCTGGCGATGACGGTAACGGCCTGGGCCCGCGGCGGCCATGGCGGTGGGCACGGCGGTCACCATGGGGGCCATCACAGCGGTCACCACGGCCACGCCGGTCATCATCACCACGCGGCCCATCGCCACTCCAGCCATCACGCCCACCATCATTCCCATTGGGGCAACCACGATCGGCCCTTCTCCCGCGGCTGGTATGGACGCCATGCCGGCGCCTGGGGAGGTGGCTGGGGCTGGGGCAATCCGTGGCACACCGCGACCTGGGGCACGGCCGCCGGATGGCTGGGCCTCGGCGGTGGGGTCGCCCCGGCCTGGCGCGGCTACGGTCCCACCAACACCACGATCTACGACACCGACAACGAGGACCTGCAGGCTCCGGAGCATCAGTTCAGCGAGGGCCGCAGCGTCTCGGCGGCGGAGATCGCGGACGACACCCAGGCCGCTCGCGGCCTGGCCGCCAAGGGAGATCCGGAGCCGGCCAAGGACGCCGCCTTCCTGCCGCTCGGCGTGTTCTCGCTCGCCCCCGAGAATCAGACCGAGGCGACGGCCCTGCTCCAGCTGGCGATCGGCAAGGACGGCCTGCTCCGCGGCACCTACCACGATCTGCTCGGCAACGCCGATCATCCGATCCGCGGATCCGTCGACAAGGCCACGCAGCGTGCCGCCTGGACGATCGGCCCGCACGGCAAGGTGACGTTCCAGACGGCGCTGGCCGTCCTCACGGAGCCATCCGGGCCGGTGTCGGTGCATTACGAGAACGGCCAGACGCGACAGTGGGTGCTCGCCCGCTACGAGCGGGAGCCGGGCGACGACGACCCGGCCGACGAGCCCGCCGCGACTCCGGCCAAGCCGTGACGGATCGCCCCCGGCCGTGAGGCGGCGGAGCGACGGGTGGACGTGCCGCAATCGCTCTCCTGTCGGCCCGTCGCTTCGAGGGCCACCTCGTCACCCCGTGCGCCGGCGGCCCGGCCGCCTGCTGCGATCAGCCGTAGCGATAGCTCGCCGCGACCCCCGACTCGGTCGGCATCTCGTTGCGGGCCAGCGCCACGATCGTGCCGCCGTGGAGAAGCACGGTCTCGGCCACGGCGCCGTAGAGATCCTCGGTGACCTCCGCCGGGAGGTCGCCGGTCCGCGAGCGGTCGCGGGGCGCCGTCGTGGTCGGTGCCGCGGCGAACTCGATGGCGCCGGTCGCACGGTCCAGGCGTCCCGGCTCAAACCGGTCGGCCTCGATGAGCAGCGTCGCCACCTGGCCGGCCACCGCCGCGCGGGCTACGTCGGCCAGGTCGCCGGCCGCGCGGCCGTGGTCGCGGGCCTGGGCGAAGGCCCGCACCTCGCGGGCCACGCGGCGGCTGCGGGCCGCGGTGAACAGCGGCACGACCGCCGCCAGGATCTCCTCTTCGGTCATGAGGTGCGGATCCTTGGCGACATGGTCCTCGGCGAGCAGCGGATCCTTGGCCAGACCGCGGTACGTGGCCGCCAGCCGCGGCTGGGCCACGAGAAACAGCGGCAGGCCCGTCGGCCGCGACGCCTGCTCGTTCACGACCGCATCGACAAACGTCAGAAAAATCTCCGTGTCGGCATCGACGTCGTCGCGCTTGGCGCCGGTGCCGCCGTGGATGATGCCCTCGATCCCCATCCCGCGCTGCACGCGGTGCGGCTGGAAGATCTCCTCGTCCACCACGTCGGCGCGGGTGAGCGTGGTGCGGGTGAAGGCCCCGGGCCGCGGCACCAAGGGCAGTGGATCGAGCCGCTCGATCGCCCCCCCCCGCGGGTCGATCCAGGCGGTGCCTTCCCAGACGCGGGCCTCGCGGCTGGTGAGCAGCAGCGCGTGGAACCGCTCGGCCGCGGCGGCGAGCCGCACCAGGGGCGCCGCGTGAAACCGCTGGCCGACGACGGCCAGGGGCGGCACCGGCCGGTGGAGCGGGAAGACGTGGGCATGGCCGGCGGCGGCGAGCACGGCCAGGCCGTCGCGCGTGTGCTCCCAAAAGTCGCGGTCGCCCTCGAGCAGGCGAAAGGGATGAAGGAGTTGCTCGATCCGATCACGGTCCGACAGCGGCTCGAGCGCCAGTTCCAGGCTCTCGACGAGATGGCGGAACGCCGGGCGGTCGACCGTGTTGTCGGGGACGTTGCGATGCGTGGGCAGGTAGAGCGACAGGCACGGGGCCGGCTGCGGCTCGAGCAGGGCGAGCACGGCGGCGGGCGTCAGCCGCTCGACGGTCACGGCCGGGGCGGTGGTCACGATCACGGACGTCTCCTCGTGGGCCGCAGGCTGCGGCGGCTGGGGCGTCCGTGATGCCGGGCGTTGCCGCGGCTGCCGCGGCTGACTCACGCCATGCTTCGCCGCGCCGTTCCGCCCGGCAAGTGGCCGCCGCCAGTGAGCGACATCGCCGGCGGAAGCGGTGGCGGACAGTTGCGGCTGCCGGCGACGGTCGACGCGCTGCCGCTGCGGGCGCGGCGCCCCCCGTGCCCTGGAAGCCCGAGGCGTGAGCCGAGTGGAATGTGGATCGGTTTCCGGTGGATCGACGCGTATTCCCTCAGCGCACGCTTCGGGCTTCCCGGCAACCGAGCACGACGGTTTGAGACCGCCGGTACAGGTGGACACGACGGTCGGAGACCGGCCCTCGAGAGGAATGCAGCGGCTTCCATGGTCGGAGGCCGCACCCCCCTGCGGCCGCGCCGGCCGCCGGGAGGCGTCGTCCGACCGTCGGAGGTTCGGCCCGCGGCCGCGTCGCCCGGGACGACGGAGATCCCCCAGGCACCATCTCAATCGATCCCTGGCGTCGCCGCCCCAGAAACGTGCCGACCCCCCCGGGGATCTCGGTACGGTATGATCTCGCTGCGGCTCGGCGGGGAAGCCACTCAGGCCCGCCTGCCGCAGGCAGCTGGCTGCCGGAGGAGCCCGCGATGCATGACGAGACACCTGCTGGCGGCGCGGCCCGGGCCCGAGCGCGGATCGGCCTCGGCCTGTTCGCCCTCTACGTGGCCCTGTATGCCGGCTTCATGGCCGTGGTTCTCGTGCGGCCCGACTGGCTCGCCGCCCGCCCCTTCGGCGGGACGAACCTGGCGATCGCCTACGGCCTCGGGCTGATCGCCGCGGCGCTCGGGCTGGCGGTCGTGTACATGGTCGCCTGCCGGCTGGTGGAACGCCGCGGCCGCTCGCAGACTGTGGAATAAGTCTCCCCGAGCAGGATGTGAGGAATGCCGACCGTGGAAACCCTCGGCGTTTCCACCGGTCGGCCAAGTGGACAAAGGCCATGGCAGGCTTTGTCCACGGGCAGCTATGGTGGGCGGGCAGGATGCATTACGAAACATCGTTCGTCGCGATCGCCATCTTCGCCACCTTCGTGCTCGGCGTGATCGGGCTGTCGTTCTGGCTGGGTCGCAAGGGACAGACCGCGCAGGGCTATTACGCCGCCCACGGCGAGATCCACTGGTTCGTCAACGGCATCGCCTTCGCGGGCGACTACCTCTCCGCCGCCTCGTTCCTCGGCATCTGCGGGATGATCGCCGTCTCGGGCTACGACGGCTTCCTCTATTCGATCGGCTTCCTGGCCGGCTGGGTCGTGGCTCTGTTCGTGATCGCGGAGCCGATCAAGGCCCTGGGCCGTTTCACGTTCGCCGACGCGCTCGACGCGCGGTTCCGGAGCCGCGGCATCAAGCTCGCCGTGGCCATTTCCACGCTGGTCGTCAGTGTCTTCTACCTGATTCCGCAGATGGTGGGGGCAGGCGCGCTGATCAAGCCCCTGCTCGGCCTGCCGCATGCGGCAGGCGTGATCATCGTGGGCGCGGTGGTGACGCTGATCGTGGTCACCGCGGGCATGGTCTCGACCACGTGGGTGCAGTTCATCAAGGGCGGGCTGCTGGTCTGCTTCTGCGGCGTGCTCACGGTGGCGATCCTCAACCGGGGTCTGGCCGTGAACGCCGGCCGGCCCGGGGACGTGAATCTCACGCCGCAGGTGCGGACGGTGCGGCCCGACGGGACCGTGCTGGTGGACGGCCGGCCGCAGGCCCGGGACCACGACCTGCGGCCGGTGGGCACGATCAAGGAACTGCCCGCGGCCTACGCCGGCCGGCGGGCGACCGGACCGCTGCGGCCGCTGGAGTATTTTCGGGTGCTCGAGGACTCGACGGTCGTCACCTGGTCGGCGCAGAAGCACCGGGACGAAGCGGGCACGCACACCACCTTCACGCCGACGGAGCGGAAGGGATCCGACCTGCTCAAGCCCGGGGGGGCGTTCAAGGGCCTGACGACGGGAAAACTCGCCGACCGGCTCGATTTCGCCAGCCTGATGCTGGCGCTGTTCTGCGGTACGGCGTCGCTGCCCCACATCCTCATCCGCTACTACACCGTCAAGGACGCGGCCGCGGCCCGGCGGAGCACGGTGGTGGGGATCGCGGCGATCGGGGCCTTCTACGTGCTCACGCTGTACCTCGGCCTTGGGGCGATGACGTCGGGTGCCCTCGATCCCACCGACTCGAACATGGCGGCTCCGCTGCTCGCCAAGTCGTTCAGCGAAACCCTGTTCGCGATCATCTCGGCGATCGCCTTCACGACGGTGCTCGGCACCGTCAGCGGGTTGATCATGGCCGGCAGCGGGGCGGTGGCCCACGACCTCATGGAAAACGTCTGCGGCATCCCGATGACGGATCACGAGAAGGTCCGCTGCGGGAAGATCGCCGCGGTGGGGCTGGGCGTGGTGGCGATGGCCCTGGGAGTCCTCTTCAAGAGCTTCAACGTCAGCTTCCTCGTGGGCTGGGCGTTCAACATCGCCGCCTCGGCGAACCTGCCCGCGTTGGTCATGCTCCTCTTCTGGCGGCGGACGACCAAGCAGGGGATCATCGCCGCGGTGACCGTGGGCATGCTGGCGTCGCTGGGCTGGATCCTGCTCTCGGCCGACACCTTCGAGAAGGTCTACGGCCTGGCCCGGGACGCGGCGCCGGTGCCCTTCAGCCAGCCGGGGCTGGTGACGATCCCACTGGGATTTTTGGTGCTCGTCGTGGTATCACTCCTCACGCCGCCCCCCGTCCCGGTCCGCCGCTGACCTGCCCGCCATGCCCCGCAAGAAACCGCCGCCGCCCCGTCGCGAGGTGATCGCCTGCACCGCCGCCCACCTGCCGGCGATCCGGGCGATCTACAACGAAGCGATCCTGCATACGACGGCGCTCTACGAATACGCGCCGCGGACGGAGGCCATGATGCAGGAGTGGCTCGCCGCCCGCGACCGTGACGGAATCCCGGTGCTCGGCATCGAGTGGGAGCCGGGGGTGCTGGCGGGGTTCGCCACCTGGGGGCCGTTCCGGCCACGGGCGGCCTATAAGTATTCGGCCGAGCATTCCGTATACGTCGACGAGCGGTATCGTGGCGAGGGCGTCGGCCGGCAGCTCCTCCAGGCGATCATCGCCGCGGCGAAGCAGCGGGGGCTGCACATGCTCGTGGCCGGCATCGACGCCAGCAACGTGGCGAGCGTGGCCCTGCACAGCTCGGCCGGCTTCCGCTGCTGCGGCACGATCCGCGAGGCCGGCTTCAAGTTCGGCCGCTGGCTGGACCTCGAGTTTTGGCAGCTGATTCTGCCGACGCCGGAGCATCCGGTGGACGGCTGACGGGTTGAATGGGGCAGAAGGCCCGCGGTGCGGCGAGCGGGCTGGTGTCGCTGCCGGGAAGCCCGAAGCGTGAGCTGAGGGAATCCGCGTCGATCCACCTGAGGCCGTCCGTATTCCACTCGGCTCACGCCTCGGGCTTGCAGGGCAACGAGGCGGAATTATGGAGCAACGACGACCTGCTTCCTGGAGCGGCGGTTTCTGACCGTCGTGCTCGGTTGCCGGGAAGCCCGAAGCGTGAGCTGAGGGAATCCGCGACGCCATCCGCATTCCCTCGGCTCACGCCTCGGGCTTCAAGGGCACGGGGCGCAGCGGCAGCGCGTCGCCCGTCACACCCGCGGGAGCTCGTAGCCCGTGCGGTACTCGCGGGTGAAGAGGCGATTGGCCTCGGCATCGGTCGACCGCTCGGTCTGGGGATCGATCGTCAGTTCACGCCCCAGCCGCAGCGGCGTCGTCTGGAAGTCGATCTCGTTCTCACGGAGGTGGGCCGTGAAACTTTCGCATGTCTGGCGGACGTGCTTCTCGTCGGCCGCCAGCGACGGACATGTGCCCGGCTCCACCGCCTTGCCGAGCGCCCAGGAGACGTTGCCCAGATGCGCCAGCGCGCTGGAGAGGTGCCCATCCTCGATGTCGAGATGCAGGTCCTGGTGCCGGCGGCTCTTCACCGCGGCCACGAAGTTGGCAAAGTGGGCCTGATACGTGCCCCCCGCCCACGCGCCCAGCTGCTTGCCGTCGTAGTCGAAGGCCACGCCGGAGGTGTAGTTCGGGGCCACCGCATACCCTTCCGTGCCCCACCAGATGTTGGCCACGCCGAGGGGGCCGGCGGCCAGGCCGAACGTGACCGGCGTCTTGATCTCCAGGCCGCGGACGTCCGAGATCAGCAGGGCGTCGTCCCACTGGAAGATCGTCAGCTGGCTGTTGGCCACGTCGCCGTTGTCGACGTAGCCGAGCCGGCCACCGAGGCTCACGACCCGCCGCGGCAACTCCTGCTTGCCCAGTCCCCAGCGGGCCTTGTCGAGCTCGTGCGGGTTTTGGTTGCCGAGGTCGCCGTTGCCGGTGACGTGGTTCCAGTGCCAGTCGTAGTGGAGTTTCTGCCGCGTGGGCACCACGGCGGGGGCCGGCCCCGCCCAGAGATCGAAGTTCATGCCGGGAGGAATGGGGGCCGGAGTATCGACGAGGCCGATGCTCTTGCGCCGCTTGTAGCACAGGGCATGGGCCACCTTCACGGGGCCCAGTTTTCCGCTTTTCACGAAATCGATCGTCTGCCGCATGCCGGTCATGCTCCGGCTCTGCACGCCCATCTGGCAGATGCGGCCGAGCTTGCGGGCCCATTGCGTGATCACCCGGCCCTCCTCGACCGTGTAACTGCAGGGCTTCTCCAGGTACACGTCCTTGCCCGACTGCATCGCCCAGACGGCCATCACGGCGTGCCAGTGGTTCGGGGTGGCGATCGAGACCGCGTCGATGTCCCGCCGATCGAGCAGCCGCCGGACGTCGGTCGTGAACTCCGGCACCCGGCGGCCGTCCTGGAAATGCTTCTCGCAGAGCCGAATGAATGCGCCAGGATCGCAGTCGCACACGGCGACGAGATCGCTCTCAGGGTTGGCGAGCCATTCGCGCGCGTGCTGCTGGCCCTGGCCGTTGACGCCGATCACGGCCACCCGCAGCCGGTCGTTCGGGCCGGCTGCGGGCCGGGCCACCGGGGGGGCGGCGCGGGAATCGAAACGGGCCAGGGACGCAGCGGCCAGGCTGAGGGCGGAGGTGACGAAATCGCGGCGTTGCAGCGGCATGGCGGGGGCGTCCGGATGGGATTGGGTTCACGGCCGAGACGAGTGTAACTGCCCGTGGAAAAAGCCTTCCATGGCCTTTTCCACGGGGTAGACCGGTGGAAAAGACCGTCAGGACCGGCGGCCGCCGCGGCCGGCCGCCCGGAAGGCTTTGCCATTGCGGCCGCCGGCCGCCGCCGGCCGCTGCTCCGCATCGCAGGAGACACTCAAGATGCGGGCGGATCGGCCGGTGGCCGCGATCGCGTGCGGCACGGCGGCGTCGAAATAGATGCTGTCACCGGCCCCGAGTCGCACCACCTCGTCGGCATAGGTCAGCTTCACCTCGCCGTCGAGCACCAACAGAAACCGCTCGCCCGACCCCCCTTCGGGCGGTCGCCGGCCGGCGGTCCGAGAGACGTGCAGAATGGTGGGCTGCATCCGCCGTCCGCGCCAGTCGGCGGCCCGGTGTTCCTCCGCGATGCCGTCGCGCGGCCGCGGGGGCGGCGGATCACCGTTCCGGCAGACCACGTGCCGCGGGGCGGCGGCCAGTCCCTCGACGAACGTGTCGACGCCGCACTCCAGCACCGCTGCGATCTTCACGAGGCCGTCGAGCGACGGCGATAGATGGCCGTTCTCCAGCTTGGACAGCCAGCTGATCGTGAAGTTCGTGCGGGATACGACTTCCTCGAGGGTCAACTGCCTGGCCACGCGGGCGGCACGGACGCGGCGACCCAGGTCGGCAAGGTTGAGCGTGTGGTTCATCGGCGGAGGCGGAAAGTATGCCCCGCGCCGATGTCCTTCACAAGAGGGGTCTGTACTTCCGAGCGAGTGAGGAATCCCCCCTCTGGCTCCGTCAGGCGCTGGGACGGCGGAAGTGGCGGTACGCCTGGAGCACGTCGTTGAGATCGGAGGAGATCTCGATCTCGTCGTCGGCGAAGTCGGTCAGCCAGGTGCGGTTGCTCGCGACCGCGTCGGCCAACAGCGGCAGCACCTCGCCCAGGGGGATGCGGACCGTGTTCGGCCGTGCCGCCGACACGACCGCCAAGCCGGCGGCGGCTTGATCCGGGCCGTTGTAAATCCGCAGGTTTCGCAGCGCCATAGACCACTCCCTTGTTCATGGCTCGGGCGGCCGGCGTGCCTGGTCTTCGGAACCGGGCGTCATCGTGACGGTCACCGACCGCCGCCACGGTGGACATCGGCAGAAACAGGCCGCAAGGTTTGGCCGATTTCCCGGCTTGTGACGGGATCCCCCGCCGCGGCCGTCAGAATCGGCAAGGTGGGGCGATCGGAGAATGTTCCGCCCGCCGCGGCCGTCAGGCTTTGCCGTTGGCCGGGCCAACCGCGGCCACCCGGCCGGCCCGGAAGGCGTCGCCGATGCTTTTCGGGACGAGGGCCTCGGCCTGGAGCAGGCGGGCGCGGTTGTCGGCCGTGGCCGCCTTCATTTCCTGCTCCCGGGCGATCGCCACGCTGCGCCGCTCCTCGGCCTTCGCGCGGGCCACGCGGGTGTCGGCCTCGGCCTGATCGGCCTGGAGCCGGGCGCCGATGTTCTCGCCGACCTCGATGTCGGCGATGTCGATCGACACGATCTGGAAGGCCGTCTGGGCGTCGAGGCCGCGCTGGAGCACGGCCTTGGAGATGGTGTCGGGATGCTCCATGACCTCGAAGTGACTGCCGGCCGATCCGATCGAGGTGATGATGCCCTCGCCGACGCGGGCGATGATCGTTTCTTCGGTCGCGCCGCCGATGAGCTGCTGCAGGTTCGTCCGCACCGTCACCCGGGCCCGGATCTTGAGTTCGACGCCGTTCTTCGCCACGGCTGACAGCGTGGTCTTGCCGCTGGCGTCGTCGGGGCAGTCGATGACCTTGGGGTTGACGCTGGTCTGCACCGCGTCGAGCACGTCGCGGCCGGCGAGATCGATGGCGCAGGCGCGGTCGAAGTCGAGGTCGAGGTCGGCCCGCTGCGCCGCGATCAGGGCGCGGATCACGCGCGGCACGTCGCCGCCGGCGAGATAGTGGGCCTCGAGCCGCCGGGGGGTGATGTCGGGACCGAGGCCGGCCTGGGTGGCCATGATGCGGGCCTGCACGATCGTGCGGGCGTTCACCTTGCGGAGGCTCATGCCGAGCAGCTCCAGGAACGTCACGCGGGCCTTGGACCAATAGGCCTGGAACCAGAGCTGCCCGTAATTGAAGACGAGCAGGAGCATCATCAGCGCCACCAGCGCCAGGATCAGCCCGCCGCCGATGAGCACCGGCAAGGGAATGGTCGGCACGGCGTTGTCGGCGAGGGCTTCGGGCATGGGGGCGGCTCCGAGGGGCGGCTCCGGGGGCGGGGACGTCTGGCAAGCCTAGTTCGCGGTTCCCGTCGGGGCAAAAAACTCCTCAGCCCTCGATCCAGCCGCCGCCGAGGAGCCGGTCGCCGTCGTAGCAGACCGCCGGCTGGCCCGGTGAGATCGGGCCCGGGGAGGCGTCGGGGCCGCCGACGAAGCGGGCATGGAAGCGGTCGTGGGCCAGCGGCGTGACGACCGCCGGCGCCGCCGACCGCTGGGCGCGGCACTGCACGTGGCACGCAAAGGGCACCGCCGGCGGGTCCACCAGCCACGTCGCCGCTGCCGCCGTCAGTTCCACCTCGGGCACCGCGGTGCGCGGGCCGACGACCACGCGGCACGTCTCGGCCTCGATCCGCGTCACGAACAGCGGCGTGCCCGCGGCGATTCCCAGCCCCTGCCGCTGCCCGACGGTGAAGTGCTCGATGCCGGGATGCCGCCCGAGCACGCGGCCGGCGGCATCGACG
>Ga0315903_10003335_pt1 | contig 22354 bp, 32 predicted proteins | sample LakEriMetagenome_7_FD_203524 | JGI IMG/M metagenome (GOLD analysis project Ga0315903, IMG submission 203524) | Freshwater fungal communities from buoy surface, Lake Erie, Ohio, United States - Buoy 2 MA119 | ecosystem: Environmental > Aquatic > Freshwater > Lake | place: USA: Lake Erie, Ohio... | reverse complement strand
TGATTCAGATAGGCGCCTAAGAATCGGCTTCTTCTCATGAAGCCGCTCAACCCTCTGTTGTTCATCCCAGAAACCACGCTGACCCATGGACGCCCTCAAGTCTGATCCGCTAAGTCTACTCTATGTTCTGACAAGTGCAATGAGGGTTGGGATTTTTCGAGGTGCCCTGAATTGGTTTCAAAGCTACCATTCAGCACGTAGTTCGTGGCAGCATGAGAGGCACTTGCTGTGGAGAGCAATAAGAAGGAGGCACCTGAAAGGGCCAGCCTGGCGCTCAGTTTGACAGTCATGAAATTCAATGTGAATCAGGCTTTGGGTGAAACGTGAACGAGGGGTGGCCGAAGTGTGTGGGCGCCCCTCGAGGGACTTTAACCGAGTTTTGTTAGATTTGCGCAAAACTAACGTCGATGAGCAAAAATGGAAACCGGTCCTGGAGGATCGTCCCCGACAGGGTTCTCTGGGCACCAGCTGGAGCTCGATCAAGGGCAGCATGGGCGTTCAAGCAATCACTGGGAGAGGGCAGCCTCGGCGACAACAGATCAGCGGTGCGTCTAGAGATAGCAAAACTGGCAACATCGTGGTAGCCAAGTTTGCCTAGGCCGCCATGGCTTCGGTCTGGGGTGAGCGTTTTGGGACGCAGGAGCGCAAGCAGTAAACACTGCAGCAGCAGCTTGGGCAGGAGAAAAGCCGGCCATTGAACTGATTCCATGAACGCGATGCAACCGACGGAACCAACAGTGATTGCTTTCATCATCATTTCCCATAGCCTCAACAGGCCATCCACCAGAGCAGAGGCATGGGCAAGTCGATAGCATCAATTGAAGCCATACCAGAGTGGCTGAGAATCGTCACCGCAGATGAGGCCCGCGATTGGGTGAACCAACGGATGGATCTTATGCTGCCATAGCAAAAGGAGGACATGTTGCACGTTGCTGAGTCCAGATTCAGCGGCGGGGTATGTCCGTGACGCTGCTCAGAGGACAGGCAAGCAAGGGAGAAGGGCTATAGTTCCGACAAACCAGAGGGAAAGATGATTGTGGGTTAAACACTATCAATAGAACCTGAGTAAGACCCCCAATAAGCAGCTAGCAACCAAACCGGTTGAAAACGAGCTGAAGCGGGCTCACACATGACAGTAGCTTTCACGTCCCAGACCAAGCCGACCAATCGTTGAGCTTCTTGGCAACATCAGGCGTAAAGTAATCCTGGATGCGGAATTGGCGGTGCTGCCTTGGAACGTTGGCGCCGATTCAGGTGAACCATCAGGAAGAGCCTCTGGCTTCGCCATGAGTCACAACGCTTCCAACAGTTTCTTTCTGCCCATGGGCGACAGGATCACGAACGCCCCTTGCCAGTCTGGAATCGTCAACCCGGCACCATGCTGGGAAAATGGTACTAGCAAGTCGTAACTGGATTAGCCGACTCCTCACGCAACAATCCATAACTCGCTGGCCACCGACGGCTGGGCAAGAGCAGCGTTCCAAACAGGCGATCCACCCAGGGAAACAGAGCTGCGAAGTTGTGGTTGAGATGGCGTGAATCATCATTGGCGTGATGCCAATGGTGGAAGGCCGGACTCGCCAAAACCTGCTCGAGAAACCCAAAACGAAAGCGTATGTTGGCATGAACAAAATAACTCCATATGGTGCCAACAAAAACATAGTAGAATGCAACTGCGGCACCAAGGGCTGAGACGGGTTGAGCAATGCCAACAGCATAAATGAGGGTAACCCCAGCCAACCTGGGAACCACAATATCGATGGGGTTGGCCCTGGTGTTCACAAGCCAATCCATCGCCTCAGCACTGTGATGCACCCGGTGAATTCTCCAAAGATATGGATTGATATGGCACCAGCGATGGCCGAAATAGCCACCAATATCCCCAACAACAAGCGCCAGCAGAAAGCGTAGCGCCGCCGGCAGATGATTCATCGCCTGGTAGTAAGGCCAATGCATCAGGCCCGAAAAACCGCTAGCGAGCCAAGCCATGGGCAGGATCAACAGCAGTGGTGGCAACAAGCCATTGAGAAAGTAAAGACCAAAATCGGCCCACCAATCACGGCGCAAAATGGGCTGACGGGTTTGACTTGAACAGCCGCTCCAGAGGGATGAAGATCAGAGCGAGCAGCACAAACCAGAGAGCCAACCGCACAAACGAGACCAGGACGTTGGAGAGGTGAGGTCCCATCGGGAGCAAGGTCGGCCTGTTGAAAAGCGAGTTTAGACGGGCTACCTGCCGCGACGCGGTCGACCCATTCCACGAGGCGGCCTTCCACCAGCAGCGTCAGCGCTGCGAGCGCCGGCCCACTCCAGCATTATTCAGTGTCAATCGCTGCTGCCGCGCCAAAATCATCCGTAACTGCTCCTTGTGGTCCTCCACCGGCGTTGCGCTCACATCCACCAGGGCCCGCTTGATGCGCCCCGCGTAGGCGCAGGGGGGCTGGTAACCGGGCAGGGCCGGCGAACCGGGATCGGCCCCGACGGCCACCCCAGCCGCCAGGCCCAGGCTGAGGGGAATAGTCACCAGCAGCGACCCCTCACCCACCGGCTCCCCATCCACATCAAGCACCACCTTGGCCGGGGTACCCTTGCCCTTGGCGATGGCCGCTGGACCGGTAGGGGTGAACTCGGCGGTGACGATGTGGTGTCCCGATGGGATCGGTCCGCCAGATCGGACATGGAACAACTGTTCGGCCACATAGTTGTAGCCATAGGTCAGCAGACCATTCTGCACAGAGAAAGAGAAGCCCCTATCGTTGCCGCCCATGCTGAACAGCACCCCATCGGCGCCCGCCTCAGGCACCTCCAGCTGGAAGGAGATCGCGTGGGGGCGGTCCAACACCCGCGGCGCCGCATGAGTGGGCACCATCCGGATGCCTGGGCAGTAGATCTAGCGCTCGCGTTCATTGCAGATTTTGGGGCGCCGCTCAAGGGAACGCTCCACGCCACGGCCATCAATCGGCAGAACCTTGTATTTCCCAGCCTCGCCATACCACCTATTGATCATGGCGTGCAAACGCACTTGCTCGCTGGCAGCGAGATTATTATTCTCAGCATAATCCTCCGCCACGTGATAGTGCACCCATGCCGTGGCATCGAGCTGCATCAGAGGCTGAAGGGATCGCTGGTGCCGCCCCGATAGCTTTCGCACTTCCAACGGCGGCGGGAAGTGTTGCCGGCGTGGGTCCAGCCCCAGGGATAGTGGTTGCAATACTTCGGTCCGCCGATGTCGTGGATGGCGCCGGGATCTGCTCAAGATTCTCCGGCACATTGTTGAAATACTTGCCCTCATACACTGATCCGCTGGGGCCCCCTTTGCAGCTAGCTCCATTATCGGAGATCAGCATGGTCAGGGTGTTGTCATATTCGCCAATCTCCTTTAGGAAGCTGATCAATTCGCCGATGTCATGATCGGTGTGCTCCAGGAAGCCTGGCGTGCACCTCCATCATGCGGGCGTAGAGCCGCTGCTCCGCCGCGCTGAGCCCATTCCAATCGGGCACATCGGGATCCTGGCGCGAGAGGACCGTCGTTGCCGGGATCAGGCCCAAATCCTTTTGGCGCGCGAAGGTGCGTTCGCGGTAGGCCTGCCAGCCAACCTCAAAGATTCCCTTGTAGCGATCCGCCCATTGCTTCGGCACATGGTGAGGCGCATGCATGGAGCCGGTGCAGAAGTACAAGAAGAACGGTTTGTCAGGTGCCACCTGTTTGGCATCAGCGATCATCGCCATAGCATTGGCCACCAGATCCGGCGTAAGGTGGTAAGCCTCTTCAGGGGTAGCGGGGGGGAACCTGGCTGTTGTCCCGCACCAGTTCGGGGTAGTACTGAAGGGTGTCGCCGCCGAGAAAACCATCCATACGCTCGAAGCCGCGCCCCAAGGGCCAGCGGTCGGTCATACGGGCCGGTTGCTGAAGTTTGTTCGGCAGGGGTGAGGTGCCATTTGGCGATGGCGTATGTGATATAAACGTGCCGCAACAGGATCTCGGAGAGGTAACCGTTCTCAAACGGGATGTTGCCGTTGGCGCCAGGAAAGCCCGTGGAGGCCTCCGTGATGCAGGCCATCCCGTTGGCGTGATGGTTGCGGCCGGTGAGCATGAAGGAGCTCGACGGCGAGCAGAGCGCCGTGGTGCGCATGTTGTTGAAAAGCAGGCCGTCGGCCGGCAGGGCATTGGTGTGTGAGGGCCTGCCGTTTGTGGTCATGGAGCCAGGAGCGACTGGCGCGGATCCAGCTTTGCCCAAGCGACAAAGAGTACTAAAATGAGGTTGAGCTGCTGCTTAACTGAGGTTGTTTATGCGGCGCCGCCAGGCCGCAGAGAAGGCATCAAGTTGGTGAGCCAAGCGAGGTGGTGGACGGGAAGCTCTCCCTCTCCAACATCACGTGTTCCCCATAGCTGGCCGGCCAACGGCGAGAGGGAAGGTGCAACGTGCCAAACAGGCGATCGACCCAGGGGAAGATGGCCGCATAATTTTTGTCGATCAACTGAGGTGACTCATTGCTGTGATGCCAGTGATGGAAGGCGGGACTGGCCAGCCACTGCTCCACCACACCAAAACGCCAATTAATGTTGGCGTGCACAAAATAAGCCCACAAGCCACCAATGATCAAATAGGTACTCATCAATGCAGTTCCCTGCCCCAACGACCCCTGGGCAAGACCACTGAAATAGATGAGCGCAACGCCACAGAGTTTTATGAACACCATATCAAATGGATGGGCGCGGCTGGTCACCAACCAGTCGATGGTTTCGGCCTGGTGATGGATGCGATGGAAGTGCCAGAGAAAGGGGATTTCGTGGCTCCAGCGATGCCCCCAGTAGGAACCGATGTCACCAATGATCACCGCCAGAGCGAAACGAAGCGGCAGGGGGATGGAGGAAAGCCAATGGAAGAAGCCTGAGGCATAGACAGGCCGGATAATTGCCACCAGCACACTCAGCAGAGCAGCTAGGAGCAGCTGTGGCAGAAGGGCATTAAGAAAGTGAAAGACGAGATCTTGATGAATATTCTTGCGGAGCAACGGCGTACTGCGTAGCGCAAATGCCATCTCCAGCGGAACAAAAATAATCATCAACATCAAAAAGCCCTGCACAGATTGCAAGACAATCGCTTGAATGTGTGGCAGATCAGGATTCATCTCTGGTTGGAGTCGCTGCTACATAAAAAATCGGCCTGCCCGTGATGGAGTATACGGGCAGGCGTTTCAGATCGGGCAGCAGGGGGGCTGGGCGGAATGGGGTCGCCCGACTTAGGAATACATCTTAAGGCGCTGGCGCAGGCGACGGGCCATCGTGAAGGCAACTCCCGCTCCCAATAAAGGCATGGGGCCTGGAACAGCGGGGCCGGGGGGCGGGGGAGTAGGGGGAGTGGGCGGAGGGGTGTTAGTTTCGAGAATCTGGACGTTGTCTAGCAGCAAGAAGGGCGGCAAACTGTCCAGGCCCGAAGGTTCTCCACCTCCAACAACATTGCCCCAGGCAGTAAAGGCAAGGTTGATCGACGTGGAAGTAGGAGTAAAGGTTGTAGTGTAGGTTTGCCATGAGGTGAAGCCTTTCGAAGGATTCGTCCAGGGACCCACGGTTATTTGCGATGCCGAGATCCCGTCAACGAGCCATTTCTGAGTGGTATCACCATTGAAATCAACTGTATTCAAACCCTGCTGAGCACCTGCGTATTCAAAGCTAAGCGTGTATGATTTAGATATGTCTAGGTTATCAACTGTTTGGGACAATTTGGAGCGACCAAAATCACCATCAATCGCAACAAATTTACCGCCGCTGGGGCTGCCGGTAAAGCCGTTAGGAGAAGTACTGACCGTGTTATCGGGACCCCAGAAATACAGTTGTTCTGTAGTAGTGTTGACTACAGCTGGAAAACCACCATTCGGTCTAGTTGCCGCCTTGTCGTCGACAACGAAGGCAAATCCATGGGAATTTGCTTGGAGCTTGCCACCGCATTGCTGGAGACAGGTCTTGATCCAGTCTGGGAGGGTAACATTCTTATCAATGTGACCAACACTGGCAGCTTCAAATGTGCCGTTCTTGACTAGATTAGTGGCGGCCACTGCCGGCGAATGAAGTGTAGCGAAAACTACAAAAGCGCCTGGAATCATCGCCATCCGCGAATAGCGGCCGGGCTGGCCTATCAGTTTCCGCAGGATGCCAGGACCTGCGACTGGAGAGGGGGGGATGGTTTCTCCGGATGCCCGTGAATGGTGATGCAATGGATCTGATGCAAAGAACATGCGAATAAGTAGCAATTTACAGCGCTTCTCACAGCAGACCTTGCGTGAAACTGTCAAGCCTGCGCCAGGGCACAACAATCTTCCAATTGAGTCTCACCCGAGTCCCGCGATGGAGCCGCTTGACCCAGCCAATCCCAGCGGCCAGATGATCAGGATTTACACATATTCCATGCCCCCTGCCTCGAGGCCGGGGGACGGCAAGGCCGTGCTTCTACTCTGAGCGCGACATCAGCCTGGTCGTCCTCAAGATGGAATCGTATTCAACGTCGCCATCCGGATTGGAGGGTTCGCCGCGATTGGCGAGGCAACTCGTGGCGGCCGCCACCGGATTCTTTATATTCTTTGGGGCAATTGTTATCAATATGTTATTTCCGGTCGTCCTGCTCAATCCAGCATGGCTTATGCGACTGGCGACGGGCCTAATTGGCAATGCCTATTTGCCTCTCATGGGCCTAATTTCAGTGAATCTAGCCGCTTACCTGCACCCGAAGCCAAGTTTGGAAGGCCTGCGCGGTTCTCTCGCGAAATGGGCAGTGATCGCCAGCCTTGGCTTCTTGCTGCTTGTTCCCTTGCAAGTTTGGGCGTCATGGAGTCTGATCCAGCAGAACTTCAGCCCGCTCGAGAAGGGAAAACCAGCACCGGATGAACCCTTGCAAGCCATGGAGAAGGCGATCCGTGAGGCTCCCGATGCGGCCACCCTGCAAACACAGCTCACGATCTTGCGAGGGCCGGCCATCACTCCTCAGGACATGCGGCGGCCATTGCCGGAACTGAAGCAGATTCTGCTCAGCTCCCTCCAGCAAGCGCGTACCAATCTGTTGCGCAAAGCCCGATCCACTCCAGACCCCCGCGGTTGGGTGCTCATCCAGGATGTCGTCCGATTTTCGATCGCCGCCCTGGGTTACGCCATCGGTTTCGCGGCCTTCGCCCAACGTCCTAACGCCAAGCTGCCACTGCTTGATGAGTGGAAATTCGCGCTCACCTCCCGCCGGAAGGGCTCACGCCCGACAGACTCCTCCGAGCTTTGGCCCTAACGGGTCAGGGGTTCAGATTGGCCAGTCAGCAGCTTCCAAATCAACTGGGACGCCAACTGACAGTTGGCGCACTGCGTTGGCGCCGGCTGTGTTGGCGCCGGGATCGTCAGAGTCGACAACCTCAGCGGCGGCAGTTGAGATCATAGGCTCGACATGGTTTGCTCTGGGCTGAGCTATGAGTATTGTTCAAAAAATAGTGTGCCTTACAGCACGATAAATCTCTCGGCTTTGAGTGATTCGCTATGGTGGCGCCTCTGAGCAGCTCTTACCAGATCAGGAAATCGACGCTCGCCCTGGTCTTACCGATTGATCAGGGCCCGACGGCCAAAGCGTTGCACAACAATAGATGGGGCTACTCAGCAGCCCCTTCAAGGGGAAGACTTACTGCCGATCCGGATAACACAAGCCTTTGTTGAATTTCAGCATCAGCGGTTTTGCAATCTGACCTACATAGCCCGTAGACTCAACATAATCGCGCAATTGCTTGATGTAGATCTTCGTCGGAGCCGTGGCAAGCCGCCATTTCTTAAAGAAATGATCCTGATTTACACCTGAATACCAGTCCCATGCTCGCGATGAAACATCGTCGAATGATGTTCTAACCGGCTTGTGGTCTCGATGTTGCAGGTACGGACATCTTACATTCGCAATCTCCACGTCGGATGCCAAACATCTTGCCGTATAGTCCATATCTTCGAAGCCAATCCCTGGAAACTCCTCATCGAACCAACCAATGTCGTCCAACGCCCTGCTTGAGATGACAAAATGAGACCATATTCCATCAAGAAGGGTTACGTGGCTAGTCTTCCACGCGGCGGTCTCGAGCCAGCGCCTAAACCAAGGCAGCACCTCAAGATCATCATTTAACAACAGCGCAAATTCGGTTTGATTCTGAGAAAGAATTTCATTCCAAAGTCTCGTCAGTCCCTTTGGACTGTCATGAAGAACAAAGGTTATGTTTTCACCTAGTGACGTGCACAGTTCGCTCTCAACTCTTCTGAGATAGTCTTGCTGCTCTTCTTCTTTATAAAAGCCGTTGACAACCACTCTTAATCTAACTTCTGGGAATAATTCCCTGACCTGCTTGTAAAGGGGTTTGAAAAATAAGTCGTACCGATCAATATAGGTTGTGATGCCTATTTCGAGCGTGTCGCCCAAGTGTTTCTTCCGAGGAACAAGGAATCGCGGCACTTTCTTTAGCAGCCACGTCTTAACGCTATAGGCTGCGGAAGAAAGCCGATAATCAATGCTTCTTTTTAGATTTATAGTCCTCACTTTGTGCTGGCTCCTAGGCATTTCTCTTGGAAGATTTGAATCGCATCTAATCCCGCAAATCCAGAACTTGTTGACTGAAAATCTGGATTCATGCGAAACATCGTTGCCACGAGACTGGGATGCAAGCTCGAATGATTTTGGTGTGCTTTGCTAAAGCAACGCCCAATTTCGAAGGGGCGGATCGCCATAAAATCAGATTAGCTCGTTACATCTTAACACAGGCGTCGCCGGCTGGCAACATGACCAACATCCGCAACCGTTCAAAGGTGGTTAAGTTACAGCTCAGCACAACGTTGCTCCTGGTGAACTCTTGACAGCGGCTTGAATCCCCTTCCCAGATTGCAACAAAGCTCCACAGGCCTACCCATCGGCTCTGAGGGCGGGGTGGACTCTGGGATCCCGTTGCGCAGAGCGACGTGACTCTGTTCCTATGTCTTGCCGCTGAGCGCTTTGCTCAAGCGAGCACAAGCGGATCGACGCCGGGTTCCTGACAGGCTTTTACGGAGTCCATGGCGGACGGTCCGTGGACAGGTCCCGTGGACCCTCGGGAGTGATGCCCTACCCAGCGGCAGGAGACGCTTCTGGCCACCGCAGCCCCTGCCTTGGCCGTTGCGCCCTAAGCCGCGGCGCAGCCGTCCTGGGCCTCAGCATGAACCGAGGGCGCGCTTGCGGGGCTGACAGTGACACCTGACCCCAGAGAGCTGGGAAGGGGCGGGTTGATGGTGGCGACTGGCGATCCAGCCGACAGCACCGTGCCTGCGCCAAGGTGAGACCTGTCTGCCCCGACCTCCACCCCATGACCGCCACCGCCGCACCGTTGGTCGTGACCTATCTGGGCGCCAACGGCTGGTTGCTGGATTTCGATGGCTTGCGGCTGCTGGTGGATCCCTGGTTGAGCGGTCCCCTGCGCTTCGGCGCTGGCGACTGGTTGCTCAAAGGCGAACTGGCCTCTCCCCAGCCGGTACCGGAACGACTTGATCTGCTGCTGCTCAGCCAGGGCCTGCCCGATCACACCCACCCTCCCAGCCTGGCCCTGCTGCCCCCGGACCTCCCCGTGGTGGCCTCGCCAGCGGCAGCCCGCCGGGCCAGGCAGCTGGGCTTTCAGCGGGTCACCGCACTACGACCGGGCGAGCGGCATCGCCGCGGCGAGCTTGAGCTGCAGGCCACCGCCGGTGCCGCCGTGCCCCAGCTGGAAAACGGCTGGTTGCTGGACCATCCCGCCGGCAGCCTCTACCTGGAACCCCATGGCTTCCCCAGCGCCGACCTGCCCAACCGTCCGCTCACGGCCATCATCACCCCGGTGATCGACGTGGGCCTGCCACTGGCGGGGGCCTTCGTGCGCGGCCGCAGCGCCCTGCCGGACCTGCTGAGGCGCTTCCAACCCGGCACCGTGCTTGCCAGCACCACGGGCGGTGATGTGCGCTTCAGCGGGCTGCTGGCCAGCTGGCTGCAAGTGCTCGGCAGCCCGGCCGAAGCCGAGGCGCTCGTGGCGGCCCAGGCCGATGGCTGCTGCTTCATCGATCCCCATCCGGGACAGCCCTATGCCTTGAGCGGCCGCTGAAGGGAGCCGTAGCGCCCAAACCCAGCCGGAGCCAGCGCCTCCACCGTGGTCGCACACCGGTGCGCCTCGGCCGTGGCTACTGTCGGGCCCATTCATTGCTGGGTTGCCATGCTGCACGTGCTCAAGTTCAGTTCCGAGGACTGCGGCACCTGTCACCGCATGTCCCACTACGACGCCTTGGTCTGCGGCGAGCTGGGCGTGACCTTCGTGAGCGTGATGATGCAGGACATCACCACCTACCGGCGTTACCGCAAAGTGCTGCTGGCCCAATACCCCGACAAGCAGGGCATGGGTTGGCCCACCTATTTGGTGGTAAGCGATCCGGAAGGCGAGTTCACGATCCACGGCGAACTGCGTGGCGGCATGCCCAAGGGCGACTTCCGCCAGAAGCTCAGCGCCCTGCTGCCGGCCTGAGCGCAAGGCGTTTTCCCCGCCTGGGCTTGACGCTGAAGAGCAGTCCATCAGGATGGCTGCCAGGGCCTTTCGAGCGCCTGGCTGCGGCGGTCTCCCGGCCGCTGCAGGGGCTGATTCATGCTCGCGAGGCTTCATCTGGAACAAGCCAAGCGCCTTGGTTTGCGTCTCGACGGCGCGATCAAACCGATTGAGCCAGCGGCAAGCGGCAGCGGGCCGGGCTGCTGGCCTAAAGATTTGCACCTAAGGATGGGGCACCTGGACCGGGAACATCAAGGCGAGATCAACCCATGACAGCCGAACCATCCGTACGAAGAACACAGGAGAAAGCCGCAGCGTTACCGAATGGTCGCAAGGGCGAGGCTTGGATTGAGCGCTTCCGCTTGAACTACAACGGCGGCGGCAGACTCCTGCAGCCCAGCCCCTGGCGGCAGGATCAGGCTGCCACGTCGAGCAGCTGGTCCAACTCACCATTGCGCTCCAGTCCGTGCAGGTCGTCGCAGCCGCCAACGTGTTCGTCGTTGATGAAGATCTGCGGCACGGAGCGGCGTCCGCTGCCTGTGCGTTCTGCCATCAGCTCGCGGGCCCGCTCATCGCCATCAATCATATATTTCGTGTATCGAATACCTTTGCGCTCTAGAAGCTGCAAGGCGCGAATGCAGAAGGGGCAAGTGCGCCAGACGTAGATCTCAACCTTCGGGTTCACGGCATTGTGGGCCTAATGCTCACCCAGTTTGCCTTGCGATGCGTCGGCCGCGACGCCCCGAGGAATAGGCCAATCCCACGTCTGGCACTGCTCAGGGTTCTGCTCAGGGTTCTGCACAGGGGCTCTGGGCCGCCACCCCAAGCGGCATCGCGGCGGAAATGACAGCATGCCCACAACCGCGGCAGCGCCCTGGCGGACCCTTCCCCAAGCGACCCGACGCCCAACTCCAGTGGCTTGTTGCGGTTGCTCGGCCTGGGCTTCGGGTTGGCCGGGGCCGTGGGTGGCACGATCGGGGCCGGCATCCTGCGGACTCCAGGCCTGGTGGCCGCCCAGCTCCAGCAGGGGCCCCTGATCCTGGCCGCCTGGTTGGCCGGTGGGCTCTACGCCCTGCTGGGAGCACTGTGCGTGGCCGAGCTGGCCTCCGCCATACCCCTGGCGGGAGGTTGGTACATCTACATGCGGCGGGCGTTCGGCGACCGGGCCGGTTTCAGCATCGGCTGGCTCGACTGGCTGGGTCATTGCCTCGGCGTGGCCTGGGTGGCGATGACGGCGGGCGAGTACACCCAAGCCTTGCTGCCCTGGCTCCACAGCGATCCGCGACTGATCGCCCTGGCCAGTCTGCTGCTGTTCACAGGCGTGCAGTGGTTGGGCTTGCAGGCGGCCAGCGGCAGTCAGCAGCTGCTCAGCCTGGCCAAGGCCCTGGCCTTCCTCGCCTTGGTGGCGGCCTGCTTCCTGGTGGGAGGCGGCAGCGACAGCCCGGCGGTCGCCGCCGCCGGCGCTGGGCTCTCCCCTGCGGCAGGGCCATCGTCCAGCCTCGGCTGGGGGGGCCTGCTGCTGGTGCTGGTGCCTGCCCTGCAACCGATCATCTCCACCTATGACGGCTGGCACAGCCCCATCTACTTCGCCGAGGAGTTCGAGCGGCCCCAGCACGATCTACCCCGATCGCTGCTCGGCGGCGTGGTGGCGGTGACGACGACTTACCTGTTGGTCAATCTGGCGCTGCTGCACGTGCTGCCGCTACCCCAACTGGCCGCCTCCAACCTGCCCGTGGCGGATGCCGCGGCGGTGATCATCGGCCCAGCCGGCCGCCAGGTCATCACCGCCCTGGCGTTGCTGTCGGTGCTGGGGCTGATCAACGCCTCGCTGATGAGCGCTCCGCGGGTGCTGTTCGGCCTGGCCCGCGATGGCCTGTTCGCGCCGCCGCTGGCCTGGGTGCATCCGCGCGGCACCCCCCTGCCGGCGCTGCTGCTGACCACGGCCACCGCCAGTCTGCTGGTGCTGCTCGGCGACTTCGAGCTGCTGCTGGCCCTCTCGGCCTTCTTCTATGTGGCCCTTTGTGGCAGCGGCGTCGTGGCGCTGCTCTGGCTACGGCTCAGCAAACCCCAGCTGGCGCGGCCATTCCAGGTCTGGGGCTGGCCGCTAACGCCGCTGATCGTGCTGGCTGGTTCGCTGACGTTCCTCTTAGCTGCCCTGGTGGAAGATCGGCAGCGCAGCGCCTGGGCTTTGCTGCTGATCGCGGCGGGCTGGCCAGCCCAGCAACTCAGCCGCAGCCTCGCATCCCTCGCCCCGGCGGCCCCTCCGGCGGCGGACCCAGCGGCACCAGCCCAACGGCAACCGGACTGACCCGCTCGCCGCGGCCAGCCCCCGGGCCTCGAACGATTGGGGCGATGCGGCTTCCGGCGGCTGTCCTAGCTTGGGCCCGAGCCTGCCCGGGCCAGCTCAGACCTGCTGCGGTGGCATTGGTGGCGGCGGCGTTGCTGATGGTGATCGCGATGCCGGCTCCCGGTAGACCAGCACCGGCAAGGCCCCATGGGTGAGCACCCGCTGGGTTTCGCTACCCAGCAGCAATCCCGCCAGCCCCTTGCGGCCATGGGAGGCCATGAAGATCAGATCGCAACCATGGCGCTGGGCCGCGGCCAGGATCTCGGCATGAATCGGGCCTGGCTTGGCTAGATCCACCGCGCAGGCCACGCCTGCCAACTCCACCAGCTCACGACCCCGGGCCAGGATCTGCTCGGAAAGATCGCGCTCCAATCGCTGCAGCCGCTGCGGCAGTTCAGGATCAGCCAGCACCGGATCGCCGAAAAGCGAACCCTGGGGGAGCAGCAGCACGCTTTGGGACACGTGCAACAGGGTGACCCTGGCGCCAGCGTCGGCGGCGAAGCTCGCCGCGCCGCTGATGGCCGCTGTGGAGAGATCCGAACCATCGGTGGGCACGAGCAGATGGCGAAACATCGAATCGCCCTGAGGGATCACTGCTGCCACTATCGCCCCGGATCACCGGCCAGCGTCCGCGATCACTCCCGGGGTACCGGCTCGGGGGAGGAAATCACCAGGCTGAGCAGGGTCGAGGCGAGCACCAGCAGGGCCGCCAGCAGAGCGCGACTCGAGGGGATCTCGGCGAAGAACAACCAGCCCCAGAACGCCGCCAGGGGCACCTGGCCATAGGTGAGCGCGGTGGCCTGGGCGGCGGGCAGTCCGATCAGGCCTCGGGTCAGGCCAAGCTGGCCGACCTGGGTGAAAAGTCCCACTCCCAGTAGCGCCAGAAGCTCCAGCGGGGTGGGCCACACGGGCTGGCGCAGCGTCAGGGGCAGGCTGATGCTCAACCCCACCAAGGGGAACCAGTACACAATCACCAGCCCCGGCTGGCGGCGGGCGAGGGCCCGCACACTCACGTAGGCCAGGGCCGCCAGCAGGGCCCCCAGCGCCGCAAGCAACACCCCCGGCAGCGGCAGGGCGGAGGACGTGCCAGGAGCCATCAACACCAGCACCCCCAGCCAACCGAGCAGCAGCGCCAGCCCGATCCTGGGCGATGGCCGCTCCGCCAGGCACCACCAAGCCAGCAAGGCCGTCAACGCCGGGTTGAGGAACTGGATCACCGTCACCGCCGCCAGTGGCAGCCAGGTGTAAGCGGCGAACAGGGCATAAAGCGCCAGGGTGCCGAACAGCCCCCGCAGGGCCAACAGCGGCCAGTCGGCGCCCCAGGGCGAAAGGCCTCTGCGCTGCAGCAGCGCCTGGCTGACCAGCAGGCCGATCAACGAGCGGGCCAGCACCACCTCGCTGACCGGCAGGCGGCCTCCCAAGAACTTCACGCAGGCCCCCATCAGGCTGAAGCTGAGCACGCTGAACAGCAGGGCGAGTACTGGCGTCACGGCGGGCTAGCGACAGGCGATCGCGGGACGATGTTTCGAAATGGCCTGAACATCACTTGTTAGAATGACTTAGCAGCAGGTTCACACACCATGACAACCGCCAGCGGTTCAGCCCAGGGTCTTGGCCAAGCGGCCGCGCTGCTGATTAGCGCGACGCTGACCCTCCCGGCCGCGCCGGGGCTGGCCCAGGAGCGATGCCAATTCCTGCAACCGATTGGCGGCAACGGTACCTCTGCCATCGTGTCCAAGTCCGTTGGCCCCGGCAAGGCTCTGCCATTTGCAAAAACTAACTGGAATACCGATTTCATCGTTAACAATCCCTATAACAGCTACAAGTTCTTTTTCACTGCAAACTCATCCGATTCCAATGCAACCTATCCCGTGCAAGGCTACATGAAGTTTAGCGACGGATCCAATCTGCAGGTCATCAATGAATCGATGAACCCACCGATCGGCACTGGACGCATGTTTGGTCCCTTCCCTGCCGTTGGCGGCAAGCAGGCCAGCCAGATGAACTTCAAGGTGGGAGCCAGCAATGACCCAGGTGCGCTGGGATTCAGCTACCGCATCTCGGTGCAAGGCTGCTATTGATGATCATTGCGCTGCCAATCCAGTTGGGCTGAGCTGGGCTGGATTGGTTTGAGGCTGATGGGGCTTTGAACCTGCCCGCTTGCCGTTCGTTGGTCCCAACATCAGATTGGGACCCTGCGGCGAAGCGATGGATCAAAGGCGTGGTTTGATCAGCTGCAGCACCTGGGGCCCAAGACCGCCGGCCCTTCGCTCGCAGTCCAAGGTTTCCAGAATCAAGCGACCAGCCTCCTGCAGGTCTCCCCGCTCAGCGGCTTGGCGCGCCAACTGATCCAGTTCCGAGGCGCGGGACAAAAACGTGCGGCGGGCCACGGAATCAACTCCATGGCCTCCATGCAGAAGGGAGGGTGGCGTGGGCCGATCTGGCCTGTGGACCTTGAGAGGTGTATGTGCCAGGGGCTTCATGCCAGTCATGGGTATGGATTGGCTCACCCCGCCATGGAGGTGAACATCAAGGCTTTCGGAAGTCTAAAGATACGAGGCTGGCCTTGCAGCCTCGGCCGCATCAACAAAACCAAACGACATCAGGTGCCAGGCTCTTCCTGATTGCCGCCGAGGGCGGCAATCTGTTCACGGAGTTGCTGGGAGCGCTGCTGATCGCCGCGTGTCAGAGCAACCGCTAGGGCAAACTCCAGCTTTTCCAACTGATGCTCACCCTCCGGCTGGTCATTGAGTGGAAAAGGAGTGGGCTGGCGCCGACCCTGAGGACTGGCCACCCCATTGGATCCGGGGCGAGGAAGGGGGGTGCCGTGGGCGGAGGAGGAGTGGGCGGAAGAGGGGAAGGCCATGGCTGGCTTTCTTTTTATTTTGCCACCTTCCGCCAGCCCTTGGGTCCCTGGATCAGGCCGCCAGGAGGTCGTGATCGCGCTCGTCCTCGGCCAGCTCAGCCGTGAAGGCCTGCTCCTCGGCCAGCTCTGAAACCTCCGCCAGGGGAGGCACATCGCCGCTGGTGGGAGGGTGCTCGGCAGCGGGTTCGGCATCCAGCTCCAACAGAGCGCGGCAGTCATGGAGCAGCCGGTCGACATTTTCGAGACGGTTGATCTCCTGGGGATCAGGACGATCCAGGTTGGTCAGCTGCAGCTCCAGGGCTCCCAGTCGCTGCTCAAGCAGCACCAACCGCTGGGAAATCGCGTGGATCGTGGCGGCGAGATCCTCAGCGCTGCGGCTGATTCGAAACGAGACCGAAGAGCTGGCCATGGGAGAACAGAACGATGATCTGGCCGCATGACAACACACATACCCCGACGCCTCAAGCTACTCAGGCCAGCCGGTGGCAGAGGCCTCGATCCCCCAAAGTGGATGGGCTGAATCTGGCGGTGATGGAGATTTCGTGGCAGCTGGTGCTGTACGGCCTAGCCGGCTCCGCGGGGGGCCTGCTGGCCCTGCGCACGGGAATTCCAGCGGCACCACTGGCTGGCGCCCTGATCGGTGCGGCCCTGGTGAGTATGAGCGGTCGGCTGGAGACGGCGCGCTGGCCGATCGGCACCCGCACCCTGCTGGAAATCGCCATCGGCACGGTGATCGGCACGGCGCTGACAACCGATGCCGTCTCCGAATTGAAAATACTTTGGCGGCCCGCCCTGCTGATCACCCTATCCCTGGTGCTCACGGGCCTGGTGGTGGGTCTATGGACCAGCCGGCTGCTGGGAATTAATCCGGTGGTGTCCCTACTCGGAGCGGCCCCGGGTGGTATCAGCGGCATGAGCCTGGTGGGGGCCGAATTCGGTGTGGGCGCCGCTGTGGCTGTCCTTCACGCGGTCCGCTTGATCACCGTGCTGCTGGTCCTGCCCCTGGTGGTGCGCTGGATCCTGCCGGGTGGAGGTACGCCGCCGCCGGCTTGAAGCCCGGAGCGGGCAGCCAACCCCCACGTCAAGACCCGGGGCCGGAATCCCCCTGCCGCGCTCTGGACAAACTCGCCTCGGCCGATACGGTTATGCGGTTGCTGGAGTCCCTGATCCCATGGTCCGCCGTCCTGCCGCTGCGGCTCTGCCCACCCCTGGGGCCCTGGTCGCCGGACTGCTCGGTCTGGCGACCGCCCTGCTGCCATGTGGTGCCGCACAGGCCGCCAACATGCCCGATGGCCCCGGTCCAAAGGGGGCACAGGTTTATTGCTTTATGCGCTCCAACGGCAACAACCACAACGTGAGCTGGAGTGCGGCCTACGCCCTGATCAAACGCCAGAGCGCAGGCATGTTCCGCACCTCCCCCGAGCACGCCGCTGTGATGATCACCGAGGCGGTGGTGCAGAACCCCGGCACCTTTCCGGATTGCGGCCGTTTTTTGGGAGATCTGTTCTCGCCAACCCCTCCCATGGCTGAGATCAATCCGTCTGGGTCGGCCAACACCAGTCTCAATGGCCGATCCAACAGCGGCCCCTCCAGCCTCGGGGGGATGACCCGCACTGATCGCTACGGATCCTGAGCATCCAGCTGTCCACTGACCATCGCGCCCCAGGCCCTTGCGCCCCAGGTCTGACTGCCCTGCTGCTGGCGGCAACTTTGGCTGTAGCGCTATTGGGATGTGTTGAGGAGCCGCTGCCCCAGCGGCGACTGACCTCGGGCGACTGTCTGCTGGACCTCAAACTCAGCGATCTCAGGAACGCTCGGCGACGCTGCGACAAGGTGGTGAACGCCTTTCCCGGCGATCCCGCACCCCTCAATGACCGGTTCCTGATTCACAGCCTGCTGGGCGACAACGCGGCAGCCTGCGCCGACATCCGCCAGGCGGCGAAGCTGGCGAGCCGTCTTCCAACGGCAAAGCTTGACCCGCTGCTGCGCCGGGATCTGAGCCAACGGCTGTCCAGCTGCCGCGACTGAAAAGGGCCCTCACCAACGCTCTAGCAGCTGCCGCACCAGGACTGGCAGAGCCCGCCGCTGACTCAACCGCTCGCGGCTGTGCAGCAGGAGCTCAATGCGCTCCGATTTGTCGGCGATCAAGCTGTCCACGAAGGCATCAGCCTGGCCGAGCTGGAGCCAATGGCTGGTAAGCGTGGCCCGCATGCCGATGCGGTGGCAACGATCTTCTGCCTGCTCCGCATCGCCGGGGGTCCAGGGGCGCTCGATCAGCACCACGTGGCGAGCGCGATGCAACGTAAAGCCCAGCCCTCCGGTGCCAAAGGTGGCGAACAACAGCCGGCGGCGGCCCTGCTGAAAGGCATCCACCAAGGCCTGTCGCTGCTGGACGGGCACGGCTCCCGTCAGCAGCACCGCCTCGCTGTCAGCACCGAAACGGTGATGGAGAGCCTGGGCTGTGGCCACGAATGCGGTGAACACCACAACGGGCTCGTCAGCCGCCAGCAGCGACCGCAACAGTTGGACGGCCGCGGGCAGTTTGTGCTCCGAACCAATGCGGCGCAGCGCGGTGAGCACCGCCAGGGCCTCGGCATCCCGGCGCACCAGCCCACGGGCGGCGCGTTGGCGGAAGTCCCGCACACAGCAGTCCAGGCGCCGCTCAAAATCCGCCGCTGCCGCTGGCGCCAAGGTCACGGGCTGGAGCCGACGCTGCTTCGGCGGCAGATCGAGGCATTGCCCCTTGGAGCGGTGCAGCAGCAGCGGCCGCACCAGGCGTTGCAGTTCCTCCAGATGACTGGCGCCGGAGGCTTCCCAGATCCTCCGGCCGGCCCGCTCTCGCCAGTGCCCCTGGCAGTAACGCTCCTCAAACGCCCGCCGATCAACGGCGAGGGGATGGCCGATCGCCGCCAGCAGCGGCAGCAGCTGGGAGGGACGTCCATTCTTCATCGGCGTGCCGGTGAGCAGCCAGATCGCCCGCAACCGTGGATGGCGGGCCAGCCGCAGCAGCGCCTGGCTGCGGACCGCCTGGGCTGACTGCGCGAAGTGGGCTTCATCGACGACCAGCACGCAACCCGCCTCCGGCAGCTCAGGCGGCAGCCGCGCCCAGCTGTGCAACTCCAGCTGCAGCTCCAGGGCCAGGGCTTCTTGACGCCAATGGGCCCGCAACCCAGCCGGCGCCACAACCACCACGCGGCAGTCGCCACAGCGCACCAAAGCGCGGGCGGCCAACAGGGCCGTGAGAGTCTTGCCCAGGCCCATCGCGTCGGCCAACACGGCGCCGCGGCGGGCGAGCAACCAGCGGGCGGCATGGCGCTGGTGCGCCATGGGCTGGCGGCCATCGGCAAGTTGCTCCTCAAGGGCGGCCGCCTGCACCAGCTGACGATGGGGGGGCAGGGGCGGCAGCGGCTGGCGCAACCAGCCCAACCACCGGGCCAGCTCGGCGGTGACCGGAAAGCGACCCGACAGGGCCTGATCAAGGGCCGCCGCGGCCTCCAGTGGGAATTCCCAGCAGGAGCGGCTGGAGAGCCAGCGGCCAGCAGGCCGAATGCGGCGCAGCTGGGCCTGCGTCACGGGGTCGAAGGGCGAAACCACCTCGATCAGACCACTGGGGCCCAGACGCATCTGCACCAGCGGAGGGACCAAAGCAACAGGTAGCAGCCTTCGACACATTGACACCGGTCAAAGCGCGGCAGGATTGCGGCAGCCGAGGCTTTCTGATGCAGCCCAGGGATGGTGTGTTCCTTGAGGACCTCTGCCCCAAACTGCGCGACCGAAGCTGGCGGCGCTCCCTGCACGCCCTGACCAAAGGTAGCTGCCTGTATTGCGGGGCACCTTCCGAATCGATCGATCACGTGTTGCCCCGCAGCCAAGGCGGCTGCAGCACCACCGAAAACTGCGTGCCCGCCTGCCTGGCCTGCAACGGCCAGAAAGGCGACAACGACGCCTTCGCTTGGTACCGCGAACAGGATTTCTACGATCCGCGCCGGGCAATGGCGCTACGGGCCTGGCTGGAGGGGGACATGCACATGGCGCTCAAGCTGCTGTCTTGGAGCCATCCAGCGGAGCAAGCCGGCCCCAGGAACAACACCACCGTCAGGCCCGAACCGGTCCGAGCAGGGTCGTCTTCAGGGGATGGCCAGGCCGGAGCGCCAAGGCGCCGCACCAGCAAGGCCGGCAGCAACTACCAAACCCGGCAAGCCGCCACGCCGTTGTGGCGCTGGCAAATCGCCTCCTGAGCCCAGGGCTGCTCCGGCGCCACCAGCAGTGCCGCCAGCAGCAGCATGGCCGCCAAGGCCAGAGGGATCCCCGGCGCCGAGATCACCTGTGCGTGGCCCCAACCGCATGCTGCCTGCTGGGGCGCAACCAAACCGACCGGACGGAGGCTGAGACTGGCTCGCTGCCGGCAAGCCCCGGGCAACGTGGGGGCATGGAGGGAGGATGAGCGGAGGGAGGATGGCCCGAGAAAGAGCGAGGACACAACGAGACCCGTGAACACTGATACAAGTGTACTTTCCCCCGCGGAGGCTGTCAACCTGGCGGCGGACCCGCGAGGGCCGCACCCCGATCCGGCCCTTGCGGCCCTGCGGCAAGCGGGGATTGGCCGAGCGCTGGTGCTGGGCGGCGGCTACACCGGCGGCCGCTTCGCTCTGAAACTGGCCTCGGCCGGGGTGACGGTGACGGCGACCAGCCGCCAACCCACTCCCGAAGACGCAGGCCCGATCCAGCGCCTGCGCTTCGATCCCGAGGCCGGCTGTCTTCCCAGCGCCGGGGATCTGGAGGGCACCACCCATCTGCTGGTGACCATTCCTCCGGATCGCCGAGGCCAAGACCCGGTGTTGGCGACCCTGGCGCCAGTGCTGGAGCAGCTGCCCTTGCGCTGGGTCGGCTACCTCTCCAGCACCGGGGTCTACGGCGACCAGGGAGGAGGCTGGGTCGACGAGACGAGCCCAACGCGGCCTGGCTTGGAACGCAGCCGGGCCCGCCTGGCCTGCGAGCGGGCTTGGCGGGCCCGGGGGCTGCCCCTGCAGGTGTTGCGCCTGCCGGCCATCTACGGGCCAGGGCGCACCCCGTTCCGCGGCCTCCAGGACGGCTCAGCCCGGCTGATCCACAAACCAGGCCAAGTGTTCAGCCGCATTCACGTCGACGACATCCTCGGCGCCCTGGCCCACTGTCTGGCCCTGCCGGCGGACCAGCGGCCGCAGACCTTGATCGTGGCGGATGACCAGCCCTGCCCCTCCAGCGAAACGCTCGGGTACGCCGCTCACCTACTGGGCTGCCGTCTCCCCGAGGCGGAGCCCTACGCGCAGGCGGCGTTGCGGATGAGCCCGATGGCCCGCGGGTTCTGGACCGAGAACCGGCGTGTCAGCAATCGGCTGCTCTGCCAGGGCCTCGGCTATCGGCTGCTCTACCCGAGCTATCGGGAGGGTTATCGGGCCTGCCTGGCGCAGGAGCCGCACACCTAAAGGCCTCGCAGAGCTGGTCAGGGCGGCTGCCCAGCGATCAGCGGGAGGCCACCGCGAACGCCCCAGCCGGCAGAAGCCTCTGGCGAGGCCCGCGGATCGAAACGCAAGCCGACCGCCGCGGCAACAGGAGAGGTTGGCGGCGTTCAGACCTGCCTGAGCGGGCGGCTCACTTGCTGAGTTCCTTGATCGGATCAAAGTTGTTCAGGTATTCCAGCCCCGCCGAGCGCAACAAGCGGTTCCAGTGAATCTCGATCCAACCGTTTTGCAGCCCTACTCCGATCCCCGTGATCAGGGACCCCACGATCAACCAACGAATCATGGAACTCGAAAGCATGCCTTCCCCATTGAACCTCCCACATCCACCCTCGACGGGCCTTGTCATTGCATTGGGGGATCCGGCCGGCATTGGGGCGGAAGTCACCCTCAAGGCCCTGGCCCAGCCGCGGCCCTCCCAGCGGCGGGTGGAGCTGGTGGGCTGCCGGCGCTGGCTCGAGGACACCTACATGCTGCTGCGCGATCGCGGCGACGAACCGCTGGCCGATCCGGCCGCCTTCCCGATCATCGACCAACCCCTGGAGCGTCCGGTCACACCGGGGCAGAGCGACGCGGCCAGCGGCGCCGCCGGCTTCCATTGGTTGACCCAGGCCGTGGAACGGGTCATGGACGGAGGACGCGCTCTGGTCACGGCTCCCATCGCCAAAGCCAGCTGGCACGCCGCCGGATTCCATTACCCCGGGCAGACGGAACGCCTGGCGGAATTGGCCGGGGTCTCCGAGGCCTCCATGCTGTTCACCGCCCGCTCGCCCGATGGCCGCTGGCGCTTCAACACGTTGCTGGCCACCACCCACATCCCCCTGGCAGCCGTGCCCACGCGGCTCTCGCCAACCCTGGTGCAGCGCAAGCTGGAGGTGTTGTTGGCGTTCTGCCAACGCTTTCAGCCCCAGCCGCGGCTTGTGGTTGCCGGGCTGAACCCCCATGCCGGCGAGGCCGGCAACCTCGGCGTTGAGGAGCGGGACTGGCTGGAACCGGCCCTGGAGTCCTGGAGGCAGGGTCACCCGTGGGTGACCCTGGAGGGGCCGTTACCCCCGGACAGCTGCTGGCTGGAAGCGGCAAACGCCTGGCAGGGCCGCGGCAAGG
>Ga0315903_10003333_pt1 | contig 22355 bp, 17 predicted proteins | sample LakEriMetagenome_7_FD_203524 | JGI IMG/M metagenome (GOLD analysis project Ga0315903, IMG submission 203524) | Freshwater fungal communities from buoy surface, Lake Erie, Ohio, United States - Buoy 2 MA119 | ecosystem: Environmental > Aquatic > Freshwater > Lake | place: USA: Lake Erie, Ohio... | reverse complement strand
ACGAGAGATTGCTTCGGATAACCTCGGTGATTCCAACAACATCGGCACTTGCCTATAACATCTTCACTGCATCAACTATTTACGGCGAAGGCTTTAACCGCTTTCTAAAACTGGTACAGGACGAAAAGATCATAATTGGCTTTAGCAACCAAACCCGAGCAACACTCATTTTTGAATCCGCTTCGGGAAACTGTAATTTACTGGTCGAGCACGAGTTTCTCGATGACACTGCAAAAAGGCGTGAGGCAACAAAGTATTGGCAGAACTTGATTCAAAAGATTATTTATCAGGTGAGCAGATGATTACAGTTAGCGCTCCGGCCAAAATCAACCTGGTATTTCAAGTTGCCCCGTTAGCTCCAGATAGCTATCATCCGGTTAACTCACTTTACCTAGAACTTGATTTACGAGATTCGGTATCTCTTGTGGGCACCAGCGAAAATCAACCAATCAGCATTACGGTTAGGTCAGCGACACTGCCCCTTCGACATGTCAATTCAGTGCCAACCGATCAGAGCAACTTGGTATACACGGTAGCTGAACGAATGTTTAGCCTTGTTGGTGAGAAGCTAAGCGGTTTTGAGATTTTGATTGATAAAACTATTCCGGTTGCCGGTGGCATGGCCGGAGGATCAGCTGATGCAGCTGCGATGCTGGTTGCCTGTAATCACTATCTAAACCAAGAACGAGGTAAAGAATTACTAACTGAAGCCGAACTAACTGAACTGGCTAAAGAATTCGGTAGCGATGTTCCATTTAGTTTGCTTGGTGGATTAGCTATCGGCACTAACCACGGAGAGGTATTGCAGAAGGTACCGCCACTTGGTTTTGATTGCTTTTTTGTTATTGCGATAAGCCAAGAAGGGCTATCCACCCCGCAGGTATTTTCTCGTTTTGATGAAATTGGACAGAGCAGTGTCTTTAGCAATCTCACTGAGCCAATTCCCGATATCAAAGCGCTTGCCTCGTTGATGCATAACGATCTTGAAGCCCCAGCCATTACTTTGCTGCCGGCAATTAGAAACACCATTGATGTGCTTGATTTGGCTGGAGCAGAAAAGGCCATGGTCACCGGGAGCGGGCCGACCGTAATTGGGCTTTTTGAAGATCAGGAGCAAGCTAAAAAAGCTGCCGATTTGGTGAGCGATTTGGGCCTGATTGCCCTTCTGGCTAGGCCTAGTTACCGCGGAACAAGGCTGGAAAACTAAAAACTCTGGCAGAATTAGGTTGCCGCAAGTAATAAATTGCTCCCTAGTGTAACGGCAGCACGGCACCCTTTGGAGGTGTTCGGTCCAGGTTCGAATCCTGGGGGAGCAGCGCAATAAAACTAACCTGGAGGTTAAATGAGCGAAGATCACTTGGCTGTAGTGGTTTTAGCCGCCGGCGAAGGTACCAGGATGCGTTCAGCAACTCCTAAGGTTATGCACGAGATTGCCGGATTGCCGCTTTTAGGCCACGCTCTGGCTACCGCCAGTTCAGTGGGGGCCAAGTATGTGATTCCTGTAATTCGCCATGAAAAAGACCAACTTGAGCCATACATCCACGCCTTCTATCCTTCGGTTCATATAGCTCACCAAGATGAGATTCCAGGTACCGGTCGGGCACTGGAATGTGCCCTTGGTGTTTTACCAGATGGTTTTAATGGCGCAGTGGTAGTCACCAGCGCAGATGTTCCTCTGCTTGATGTGCAAACCATCGAAGCGATGCTTGAAGTTCATTTAGCCAGTGGAGCTGGAGCAACAATGCTCACCGCGGTTTTTGATGACCCGAATGGTTACGGCCGAGTGATTAGAACCGACGCTGGGGAATTTAGCTCTATTGTTGAGCATCGCGATGCCACGGAAGAGGAACTTGAAATCAACGAGGTAAACGCCGGTGTTTACGTTTTTGATTACGAACTTATCAAACAAGCACTAACCAAGATTGCTTCGCAAAACGCTGCCGGTGAGAAATACCTAACCGATGCACTTACCGAAATAGCTAAGGCTGGAAGTAAAGTTCAAGCCTTAGCTGTTAGAGATAACTGGCTAGTAGCCGGTATCAACACCAGAGTTCAGCTGCAGCAAGTTGCCAGGGAACTAAACTCAAGAATTTGCCAAGGCTGGATGTTGGCTGGAGTTACCATTTTGGATCCCGACACAACATTTATTGACATCACCGCAGTGCTCGGTGAAGATGTGACCTTGTTACCTGGAACCTACCTCAAAGGCATAACTAGTATTGGTGGCGGCAGCGTAATTGGCCCTGAAGTTAGCATCCACGATTCTGTCATCGGTGCAAATGTCACGATTAGAAAATCTGATGTCAACGGAGCTGTGATTGAAGCAGATGCAACAGTGGGCCCATTTAGTTATATACGACCTGGCACTCACCTAGGCGAAGGTGGCAAGATCGGCACCTTTGTTGAAACTAAGAATGCCAAGATCGGCGCTGGCTCAAAGATTCCACACCTAAGCTATGTCGGCGATGCCACCATAGGCCAGCAAAGCAACATCGGCGCTGGCACTATCTTTGCCAACTATGACGGGGTCAATAAGCACCACACCACCATCGGCTCACATGTGCGAAGCGGCTCACATAACGTCTTTGTTGCACCTGTCGAGATAGCCGATGGAGCCTATACCGCCGCTGGTACGGTGGTACGTAAAGATGTTGCAGCTGGAGATTTAGCCATGAACGTTGCCCCACAGCGTAGTATTGCCAACTGGGTGCTAGCTAACCGTGGCGAAACCAGTTCAGCTGAAGCCGCTAAGAAAGCCAAAGAGTAAAGGAAATCGGGTAAGTGCAGATAAAAACCTCGGGACAGAAACGATTGGTTTTAGCCAGTGGCCGAGGCCACCCAGAACTTGCCCAAGAGATCGCGACACTGCTAGGCACCGAGATTGTGCCAACCACCTCGTATAACTTTGCTAACGGTGAAATTTTTGTTCGCTTCGATGAGTCGGTTCGTGGTGTTGATGCTTTCGTCATTCAGTCGCACTCGGCACCGATCAATGACCAACTTATGGAACAACTAATCATGATCGATGCGCTCAAGCGTGCTAGCGCTAAGCGAATCACCGTGGTTTCTCCGTTTTTCCCTTATGCCAGACAAGATAAGAAACATAAAGGTCGTGAACCAATTTCAGCTCGATTGGTAGCCGATCTCTATAAGGCAGCTGGCGCAGACCGACTGATGTCTGTTGATCTTCACTCACCGCAGATTCAGGGATTCTTTGATGGCCCGGTAGATCACCTGTGGGCTCTTCCACTTCTCGCCGATCACGTGAAGCAAACCTTCGGCGCAGACAAGATCACGGTAGTCTCACCAGACTCAGGTCGAGTTCGGGTAGCGGATATATGGGCAGACCGTTTAGGTGCACCGCTTGCAATTATTCACAAGCGTCGTGACCCGACCAAACCTAACCAGGTTCAGGTAAATGAACTTGTCGGTGAAGTTGAAGGACGTGTCTGTGTTCTAGTTGACGACATGATTGACACTGCCGGAACCATCGTGGCTGCCGCCAAAGCACTTCGCGATAACGGTGCCGGAAGAATCATTGTTGCTGCTACGCACGCGGTTTTTAGCGATCCTGCGGTTGAGCGTTTGTCAGGTCCTGAAGTTGACAACGTAATTGTGACTAACACGCTGCCAATTCCTGTTGAAAAGCAATTTGAGAAACTTACTGTGCTATCGATTGCTCCGCTGGTGGCTAGAGCCATTTCATCGGTATTCAACGATGACAGCGTGACCATCCTTTTTGATGGCCACGTCTAAAAAACAGCAGTTATCCCTTCTAGGAGCAGTGGCCATCGGGGTAGCCTCGATGCTTGGCGCTGGTGTTTTCTTCGTCTGGAGCGCAGCCTACGAATCAGCTAGAAACGGGTTCTTCATTGCACTCTTACTTGCTGCCATAGTTGCTTCGCTAAATGCAGCCTCGGTTTATCAACTGGCCGGTGGAATATCTAGAGCTGGCGGCATCTACGCATACTCAAGGGTGTATCTGCCAAAAAGTATTAGTTTTATCGCCGGCTTTTCCTTTGTCTTTGGCAAGATCGCATCTATCGCCGCGATAGCGCTGATCATTCAGCTTTACCTTGTTCCACAGGGTACGTTAATTAACCCGGCTGCACCAAATCTCCTGAATGAAATACATGTTGCCACACTGGCAGTCTTGCTGATGACCTCTCTCAATTTGTTAGGCATAAATAGAACAGCCCTTGTAGCTGCCATATTGGCAACCGTCACTCTAGCCTTTTTGGCTTTCTGTATTTTTGTTGGCTTAGGTAACGGCTTTTCCTCGCAAGCTCTAAACGATCTAGCGCTTGGTGCTACTGCAAATCAGGGCACTCTGGCCGCAGCAGCGATAATTTTCTTTGCCTTTGCCGGATATGCGCGGGTGGCTACTTTAGGCGATGAGGTTCGAGATCCAAAAAAGAATATCCCTAGGGCAATAGTCATCTCCCTCGGAATAGTTATTGTCCTTTACTTCTTACTAGCCATTGTTGTCTCCGGCGTTATTGGAACTGGCAATGAGGCAATGCCCGATGCCACCTTCGAAGCTTTGTTGGCTAGAAGCGCACCTTGGTTTAATTCAGGGGTAATTAACGCTGTGGTGCTAGCCGCTAGCTTAGGTTCCATCCTTGCCCTCTTAGCTGGTGTTTCCAGAACTGCCGCTACTATGGCAGAAGATCGGGAACTGCCTAGGGTATTTGAAAAGCGCAACCGCTTTGGAGCCCCCTGGCTAGCAGAATTACTTATTGCAGTTGGGGCGATAGTGCTAATTGAAACCAAGCAATACACTGCCTGGGTTATCGGGTTTTCTAGCTTTAGCGTGCTGCTCTACTACGCAATTGGACATCTGAGCGTGCTCAGGCAACCAAAAGCTGAGCGTAAGCAACACCTAGTTGTCGCGGTAGTTGGCTTAGCGCTTTGTTTATTGCTGTTATTGAATGTACCGGGACCGGCAGTGCCAATAAGCCTTATCATCCTGGCTGTGGCACTACTAGCCAGATTCACCTTGCAGAAGCTCTTCAAGCCCGAGTAGACTTGCCCTAGTAACAACGGCGAGGGTTAAGTAACCGTAATCGACGGGGTAGTTTTAGTTCCTCGCGATCAGCTTGAGTTGAACGAATAAATAAGGATAGAAAAATGTCAGTAAACAAACTTGTCGGCGAGATGCGCTCTAGCTTTGGAAAAGGTGCAGCCCGCAAGGCCCGTGCAGCAGGTAGAACACCAGCTGTTATCTACGGCCACGGATCAACTCCACGACACATCACTCTTCCAGCTCACGAGGTCGCTTTGGTGCTTCGTTACAAGAACGCCATTATCGAATTAACCCTCGATGGAAAGACCGAGACTGTTCTGGTCAAATCCGCTTCGAAGGATGTTGTGACTCAGGTTATTGAGCACATCGACCTAGTCGAGATTGTCAAGGGTGAGCGTGTTCACGTTGAAGTTCCAGTTCACGTGGTTGGTGAATCACAGTCTGGGACCGTAATCGATCTTGAGCACAAGACTCTAAAGATTGAAGCAGATGCAACCGCAATTCCTGAGTATCTTGAGGTTGTCTTTAACAAAGAAGGTCTGGGCTTCCACGTAACTGCAGGGGACATCAAGCTTCCTGCCGGCGTAAAGCTTGACCTAGACTCTCACGAGCTAGTTGCTTCTGTTGTTGGTACCGGTGCCGGTGCTAGCGAAGAAGCTGAGGCTGCTCCAGCTGCTGCAGCTGAGGCACCAAAAGCTGAGTAATTGAATAGCAATACTTTTTTAGTAGTCGGGCTCGGTAATCCTGGGCCCGACTACTCTCACAATCGGCACAACGTTGGCCAGATGGTGCTCGACGTGTTGGCTAGCCGGATAGTGTCAAAGTTCAAATCGCATAAAGCTGGCGCTCAGGTAGCCGAGGGCAAAATAGCTGGCACTAAATTGATTTTGGCTAAATCTAATGGCTTTATGAACAATTCGGGGGCGCCGACGGCTGCGCTGATGAAATTTTATGATCTATTGCCTGAGCAGCTTATTGTTATCCACGATGAGCTGGATATTGATTTTGCTGAGCTTAAAATAAAGTTCTCTGGAGGCCACGCAGGTCACAACGGTCTTAGAAGTATCAGCAGTGCTATTGGCACCGAATACATCAGGTTGCGCTTTGGTATTGGTAGACCACCGGGTTCTCAAGATGCCGCAGATTTTGTTTTGAAGAATTTCTCTGCAACTGAAAGAGCTGAATTACCAGTGCTGTTAGAACTAGCGGCCGATATGGTGCAAACAATTGCAACCGACGGCTTGCTTTCTGCGCAAAGCCACTATCACGCAAAGTAGTTCACGCTTAGACTTGTTGCATGAGCGTGCACGACGGATCTGAGGGGTTGTCGCGCCTTGCCGCAGAATTGGGCAAATCCGAAGGCTTTGCTGAACTTAAAAAGAATATTTCCAAAAACAAACTCGAGATAGTGGCACCCGCTGGCTCTCAGAGTTGGGTATTCGCCACCCTGCAGGAACTTCGCCGTTTGGCAAAACTAAGTAACCAGTATCTAGTGGTGGTTAGCAGTGGCAAAGAGGCCCAAGAGCTGTCTGATTTCTTGAAACTAATTGCCCCAGAGAGCGAAGTTTTGGAATTTGTCTCTTGGGAGACTTTGCCCCATGAGCGGCTTAGCCCGTCTCCAGAAACCGTTGGTAAGCGCTTGGCTACATTGCATCGACTGGCCGAACTGAAGCAATCAAATCAGCCGTTTTTTGCAATCTGCTCAGTTCGGGCTGCCCTGCAGCCGGTGATCCTCGGCCTAGAAAAATACCCCGCTCTGCAATTTGAGGTTGGCAAGGAATACCTACTTCCGGAACTTGCCCTAAAGCTAATTGAGATTGCCTACCACCGAGTCGATATGGTGACTAGGCGAGGTGAATTCGCAGTTCGCGGTGGAATAGTCGATATCTTCCCGACCACGGCAAAACACCCAATTCGACTTGAGTTTTTTGGCGATGAACTAGAGCAGATGCGGGAATTCTCGGTAGCCGACCAGAGATCGCTAGAGGCTAAGCCGACTGAGCTGATAGTTTATCCGGCAAGAGAAATCATTATTACTCCGAATGTTGCCCAGCGTGCACGCGAAATGGAACACGAGTTTCCTAACCTTTCTACGATGTTGGAAAAAATTGGTCAGGGGATACCGGTTGATGGCATGGAGTCGCTAGCCCCGGTCTTAGTTGACCAGCTTGGCCAGATATCGGACTACTTGCCAAAAAGCGCCCAGGTAGTTTTACTATCGCCAGAAAAATCAATTGCACGGGCGACCAATTTGATTGAAACAAACCTAGAGTTCTTACACGCAGCCTGGGATGCAGCCATCGAAGGGGCTAAAGCACCAATTGATTTGTCTGCCGGCGGATTTAAAACAATCAATGACTTTGTGAATGGTTTAGCCGGCCGAGATCTAATTTCAATCAGCTCTTTTCTAAGTGATGATAAACAGATTAATTTGCAGTTATTTGAAGTGCCAAGTTTCAAGACACTGCAAACCGAACCGATTGACTACATTGCAGATCAACTTGGTCAAGGTCAGAGCGTATTTCTCTCAGCCATGGGCCACGGCACGGCAGAGCGCATGGTGGAAATTCTCAGCGAAGCAAAAATTCCAGCCAAACTGGCTAATAGTCTGCCAAACAAATTTGAGGCAATTGCCTATGTAATTCAGGCACCACTTCGCAAAGGCTTTGTGGCCAACGATGCAAAAATCACTTTGATTACCGACAGCGAGTTTTTTGGTCGCGGCGCAACCTTTGGTCAACCGAATAAACCTCGAGTTGCCCAAAAACGCGGCCAGGCAGTAGATCCCCTGACACTAAAAGCAGGCGATTATGTTGTGCATGAGATTCACGGCATCGGTCGCTTCGTCGAGATGACCCAGCGAACCCTAGGTGTTGGAATTAGTAAGTACACCAAGGAATATCTGGTTATTGAGTATGCACCGGCTAAGCGTGGCCTCAGTGGTGATGTTCTTTATGTTCCGACCGACCAGCTTGATTACCTAACCAGGTATGTTGGCGGTGAGGCACCGGTTCTAAACAAAATGGGCGGAACAGATTGGGCGAGGGCTAAAGGCAATGCCCGCAAGGCGGTGCGTAAGGTGGCTATCGATCTAGTCAAGCTCTATTCGCAGCGGATGAATGCCAAAGGCCACGCCTTTTTACCAGATGGTGACTGGCAACGCGAGATGGAAGATAGTTTTCCCTACACCGAAACTCCAGATCAGCTAAATACTGTCGAAGAAATTAAGCGCGATATGGAAAAGCCAGTGCCTATGGATCGCCTTGTGGCAGGAGATGTTGGTTACGGCAAAACGGAAATTGCGGTTAGAGCAGCTTTCAAGGCAGTTCAAGACGGCAAGCAGGTAGCGATTCTGGTGCCAACGACACTATTAGTCAGGCAACACGTGGAAACTTTCCTTGAACGTTTCGCGGGTTTCCCGGTAAATGTCAGAGCGCTCTCAAGATTCCAGTCAACTAAGGAAAACAAAGAAACTTTAGAGGGTTTAGCCAGCGGACTAGTTGATGTGGTGATTGGAACCCATAAATTACTTGGCAAAACCATTAAGTTCAAAGACCTAGGTTTAGTAATTATCGATGAAGAACAGCGCTTTGGAGTTGAGCACAAAGAGAAACTAAAAGAACTTAAAACGAATGTCGATGTATTAGCAATGTCAGCAACGCCAATTCCAAGAACCCTAGAGATGGCGATAACCGGAATTCGGGAGATGTCGACACTGGCCACCCCGCCTGAGGAACGCCACCCTATTTTGACCTATGTCGGCCCCTATAACGAGCCGCAGGTTGCTGCCGCCATTCACCGTGAACTCATTCGCGAAGGACAGGTCTTTTTCGTGCATAACCGGGTAGAAAGCATTGATTTTGTTGCCAGTCGTTTAGCCGAATTGGTACCGGATGCCAGAATCGCGGTTGCTCACGGCCAGATGAATGAGCATCAGCTCGAACAGGTTGTCATTGATTTCTGGGAAAGACGTTACGACGTATTAGTCTCAACAACAATTATTGAAGCTGGAATTGATATACCTAATGCCAATACCTTGATAGTTGATCGCGCAGAAAACTTCGGCTTAGCTCAGTTGCATCAGATTAGAGGTCGTGTTGGCAGGTCAAGCGAACGAGCCTATGCCTACTTTTTCTACGGTGTTGAAAAACCTCTCTCACCATTTGCCCTAGATAGGCTCAGCACAATTGCAGCCAATAACGAGTTAGGTAGCGGTATGCAAGTTGCCCTCAAGGACCTTGAAATCAGAGGTGCAGGAAACCTAATCGGTGGTGAGCAGTCGGGTCACATCGCTGGTGTTGGTTTTGATCTCTACCTGAGGATGATTGGCGATGCGGTTGATGAATTCAAGGGCATCAAGGTTGACTCACCTGCTGAGCTAAAACTTGAAATACCAATCGATGCCCACATCCCGCTTGAATATGTTGACTCTGAAAGACTTCGCCTCGAGGCCTACCACAAGCTCTCGGCAGCCAGCGGGGAGAAGGGCACAAGAGCACAATTAGACCTGATCTTCCAGGAGCTTGAAGACCGCTACGGTAGAGCACCGCAACCGGTAGTTAACTTGATGGATGTGACTGAGTTTAGACAAATTTGTAATAGGTACGGTCTTCGAGATGTCTCACTCACTCTCGGCCAAATCAAAATCCAACCAGTTGAGTTAACTGAAGCTAAACAAGTGGCGCTTAGCCAGGGTTTTTTAGGTTTGCGGTACCTGAAATCATCTAAACAACTAACCATCCCGATACCACTTGCCGCATCCGGAGAAGCTCTAGCCGATCGCAAACTTATTGACTGGGCGGTTCAGCTTTTTACTGAGGTCTTAAACTAAAAAACCTGGAAACCTAAGCTTCCAGGTTTTTTAGATGCACGATCAGCGACGTATCAGAGATTGCCCCTTGGAGTCTTTGATGGAGTTATTAGCAATCAGTACGATGTCGATAACCCACCAGATTCCACAGCCACCTAAAGTAATCAGCTTTAGGATTCCTAGCCCAATTTGGCCTAAGTAGAAACGATCTACACCTAATTGACCCAACAAAACCGAAAGCAGTAAAGCCGTTAGCCAATCTTTTTGGCCTGGTGCTGCCACTTGCTGGGTGGATGTTTGGCTGCTAGTTGGCGTCCCGCAGTCAGGACAAATCTGAGCGGTTGCGACTAGCCCCCGGCCGCAAGCCGTGCAGAATTTTTCTGATGGTTGACTGGACATTATTTCTTTAGAAGTTCTCTTCCTTGGGAATCCTTGAGGTTGCCTGTCAGAATCATGATGAAGTCGATAAGTGTCCAGATTCCACAGCCTCCAAGTGTAAGTAGCTTGGCAACGCCAAGTCCGGTGTAGCCGAGGTAGAAACGGTCTACCCCAAGTGATCCGAGGAAAAAGCTGAGCAGGACAGTGGTTAGGAAATCGCGTTGCGGTGTGCTTGGTTGTGGGGCGGACATAATATTTTCCTTTCGATGGGTTTGTACCCAATTGACAATATCTAAATAAACTAAGTTTTCAGGGCAATAATGGAGGCTGTAACATGAAAGTTATAAAGGCTAAAAAGTTACTTTTTCCTAGCCTTGTTCTCGCCACCGCAATTATCTATCTGCTTTTCTGGCCTAAGCAGTATAGATTGTTCTGTCCCATTCATGCGCTGACCGGTTTGTGGTGCCCTGGGTGCGGTAGCACCAGGGCAGCCGAATCATTGATCCGCGGAGATTTTCCTGCAGCGGTAAGTAACAATGCCATGCTTATCGCGGCACCGGTATTCATTCTGATCGGGGTAGCGCTGGATAAAAAGAGTAAAAAGGCACTGTACATCTACTTAGCTTTGCTTTTGGTTTTAGTTATCAGTTTCACGGTCCTTAGAAACATACCCGGATCTAGTTTCGCTCCGCTCTAGAGAGCTATCCGAACACAGCTGAATTCTCTGGCAAACTAACCTCATGACTGAATTAGATGAGCTAATTAGAACTGCCAAACTATTGCGAGCTCCTGGCGGATGCCCTTGGGATGCAGAGCAGACTCACGAGTCTCTGGTGCAGTACCTATTAGAGGAAACCTATGAACTGATCGATGCCATCGAATCCGGTAATAGGGAAGAGGTTCTAGAAGAATTAGGCGATGTTTTATACCAGGTGGTGTTTCACTCTGATTTAGCCAGCACTGGATCTTTAGGTGCAGCCTTTGACATTCAAGACGTGGCTAAATTCACTAAAGAAAAAATGATGGGTAGACACCCTCATGTTTTTGGTGATGCTGAGCAGTTAGAGAAATTCAAGGCCGTAACCGGAGACGATGTGATGCTCAACTGGGATAACCACAAACAAAAGGAAAAGCCGGAACGAGAGTCAGTTTTAGATGGCATCCCTAAAGCCCTCCCGGCACTAGCGCTAGCCGATAAGGTTCTTGGCAAGGCTCAGAAGATTGGCATTTTGGATCAGGAAACCCAATCACCGTTAAAGCTAGAAAATGAGGAACAGTTGGGTTCGCTTCTATTAGCCATCGTCCAGGCCGCTAAAGCCCAGGGGCTAGATTCGGAGCGATCGCTAAGGCAAGCAGTTGGGGATTTATCCTCCGATATCCGCAAGGCTGAGGTGCTAAGAGCTAGTGATGCTGGGGTTATTGGCCAAGATCCTTCCTTGGAATAACCTGAATTACTTTTAGTTGCCGATTTATGTAAGGTTGAATTAATCAAGCAATTGCTTTGAAGGGATGGGAAATTATGAACTCATCTCTATATGCGAGATTTCAGCCAATACTTCAAAAACTAGTGATTTTTGCCCTAACGGCAGCCAGCTTGGTTTTCACTAGCCAAACCGCTAGAGCGGAAACGGCCATAACAGTTGGCCTAAACCCTGCAGCCGTCACAGTAGACAGCCAAGGAAATGCATACACGGCCAATTTGGGTTCCGGCACTATCTCAAAAATCAGCCCTAATGGTCAGGTCAGCACTTTTGCGGATCTAAATCCACAAAAACCGACAGCCTTGATTCTCAGCCCAAGCGGAAATCTCTACGTTGGAACTAAAGCCGGGACGCTGTTTAGCATCACCCCTGAAGGGGTAACTTCGACTTTTGCTACAGTTGGTAAAAATCCCGTTGCCATGATCTTTGATGCTGCTGGAAATCTCTACACCGCAAACTACATAGACAGTTCGATTTCTAAGGTTACCCCCGAAGGGCAGGTTAGTCGCTTCGCCGTAGTTGGAACCTGGCCGTCGGATATAGCAATGGACTCGCTGGGTAATTTATACACTGCAAGCTACCTTGATGGCTTCGTTAGTAAGGTAAGTCCAACCGGTCAGGTAACTACTTTTGCTAGCGTTGGTTCCTACCCAAGTTCTCTAGTTATTGATTCAGCAAATAATTTGTTTGTCACTAACTCAGCAGATAACACAATTTCCAAAATTACCCCAGCCGGAACAAGCACAGTTTTTGCAACAGTTGGTAAATCGCCAAACTCGATTGAAATAGATGCTAGTGGCAATCTCTACACAGCTAACTATCTGGATAACACGGTCACTAAGGTATCTAGTTCAGGGATTGTCTCAACATTTGCAGTGACCGGTGACGGTCCAACCGCAATTCACTATTCAACTAACTCAAATCTTTATATTGCCAATAATCTCTCTAGCTCGATAACTGTTCGAGACACAAACGGTGATTATTCTTCTGCACCTAGATCACTTCAAGCCAATACAACTAAAAGCACACAAGCAGAGTTATCTTGGCAGGCACCACTTTCTGTTGGCGGGTCCGCTGTTACTGATTACCTTGTTGAGGCAACCACTAATAATGGCAATACCCTAGTCGGTACCTATCGAGTCGGAACAACAAGCACCAGTTTTACTTTCCCAGGGCTATGTTCCAAGCAGGCCTACCAGCTAAAAAGCTATGCAATCAATTCAAGTGGCTTATCGGCAGCATCAAATCAGATCACTCTAACTCCTCCCAATGGTGAAGCCGCCGCGCCAGCAAACCTAGTTCCAACGTTGGTTCGAGGTACCTCGGTTGCGCTGAGCTGGGATGCCCCGAGCTGTGATGGCGGCGCAAGTGTAACCGACTACCGGATTAGCTTCTCCTCTGATTCAGGCCAGAGCTGGGTAACTGTCAGCAAAGCAGCTAGCGCTAGTACTTCCCACACCGTCACAGGTCTCGTCTTAGGCAGAAACTACCTCTTCAGGCTTAGTTCCGTGAACTCCTTTGGAGAGGGCCTAGCAGGGGCTGCGGTAGCAGTGACAACTGCTGAATCAACTTCGCTTTACACAGTCGGCTCTTCCCCTGCAGCCATGGCATTTGATGCCGCAGGCAATGTTTATGTTGCCAACACCATGGATAACTCTATTTCGAAGATCACAACAAACGGAGTTGTCTCTCGTTTTGCAACAGTTGGCGATAACCCTGCTGCACTGGTTTTTGATGGTGCTGGAAATTTATATGTGGCCAATTCTGATGAAGGAACAATTACAAAAATTACGCCGCAAGCAACTGCGACGCTCTTTGCCACAGTCGGTGATCGACCAACCTCCCTAGTCTTTGATTCAAACGGAAACCTTTATAGCGCTGATGCTATTTCTGGAACGATTTCGAAGGTTACTCCATCAGGTGAGGTCTCAGTATTTGCCGATTTAGCCAGTAACCCGACAGCTTTAGTCATTGATTCCGTCGGAAACTTATACAGCGCAAATGGTAGGGACAGTACTGTTTCCAAAATTACGCCAACCGGCCAGATAACCAAGCTGGCAACCCTACCAATTGCCGCTAGCCGCATGGTTTCGGACAGTTACGATAACCTCTATGTCTTTAGTACTGTGAGTACAAAAATTTACAAAATTACCCCAACAGGTGCGCTGAGTGTTTTTATTTCGCTTAGTGACTCAGTGACAGATTTTGTGCTTGATGCAAAAAATAACTTCTATTTTGCAAATAGCACCGACGGCACAATATCTAAAGTAACTGCCGCAGGAAATCTAAGCACCCTAGCAGTTTTTGAGGATACGATCGTCAGAATTGCCAGCGACTCAAACGGGAATCTCTTCACCAGTTTTGACGAAGGCAAGGTTGCCAAGAGTGTTCTAGGAAAAACACCAACTGCTCCAAGATCTCTTAATTCACCTCAACAAAGCTCAAGTACTATTTCGCTATCCTGGACTGCACCTGAATCAAACGGCGGTTCGGCGATAATCGAATACCAAGTAGAGAAATCAGCGGAAGGCGTTTCAAGCTGGGAGATTGTTGCTAAGTCTTCAAGCGCGGCAATACAGGTGACAAACCTGGAACCGCAGAGTGGTTACCGCTTTAGAGTATTGGCGATAAACGGACTAGGTCAAAGCCCATATTCAAATGAACTTTCGGTGAGTACCACTATAGGATCGCTTTCTAACCCGAGAAACTTAGAAATAAGTCAGGTGAGCTCCAGCAGCCTAATACTGTCTTGGTTAGCCCCTACTTCAACTGGTGGGCAGGCGATCACGAACTATTTAGTTGAATACTCAGGCGACTCTGGCTTGACTTGGGCGGAATACACCAAGCCCGTTTCAACAGAAACTTTCCTTGCGCTCTCTCAGCTAGCACCAGCCAAAATCTACAGCTTCCGAGTAGTTGCTATAACTTCAAGCGCAACCAGCTCACCTTCAACCGCTGTTTCGGCAACAACCTTGGCCGCAGCTCCATCTTCACCTAGAAATCTTGCGTTTAGCGCAGTTACTAAGTCATCTTTGACACTTAGTTGGCAGGCCCCGCTTAACACAAATGGCTCAGCCATAACCAACTATCAAGTTGAGATAAGTCCCAACAACGGATCGAGTTGGAGCATGCTCGACAAACCGATTAGCACATCAAACGGTATGAACGTAACTGGCCTAACCGCGGGTACTACTTATCAGTTCAAGGTTTATGCGCTGAACTCTGTTGGCCGAGGCGAAGCATCGGAAGCCAAATCCATAACGACAGCCCAAGTCAGCATTCCTTCGGCACCAGCGAGTGTTACATTCAGCAACAATAGAGCAACTTCTTTTTCTATTACCTGGTCAGCAGTGAGTTCACCGGTGAAGGTGAGAAATTACATTGTTGAAATATCTAGGGATGGAAACACCTGGAATGCTGCTCCAAAGAGAACCTCTACTGTTACATCTTTGTCTATTGGAAATCTCCTACCAGGAACAAATTACAAGCTAAGAGTTGCAGCCGTAAACGCTGAAGGGCAAAGCCCATTCACCCAGGCAGCAATCACTACACTTGCGACAGTTCCCTCAGCTTCCGCTAAACCAACGGCTAGCGAAATCACCAGTTCTTCAATCAAACTTTCCTGGCTAGCTCCAACTAGTGGTGGCTCTGAGATCACTAACTATCTAGTTGAGATAAGCGGTGGCGGTTCATCTTGGACAGAGGTCAGCAAACCGATCTCTACAGATACCGCTTTGAACATCACTGGCCTAAAACCTGCTACAAAATACATGTTCCGACTAAAAGCCGTAAATTCGGTTGGAGTATCCAAGGTAAGTAGCTCAGCATCATTCACTACTTTTGCTACTGCCCCCGCAATCCCAACAAACCTGTTAGTCAAATCCCAAACTGCTAGTTCGCTAACCCTTACATGGACAGCGCCTTCCAATGGTGGAACGAGGATTATTGATTATCGGGTGGAGTATTCACTTGATCAGGGAGAATCTTGGTTGATTGTCGCTAAGAATGCCGCTAGCAGCGCATCGGCTACTTTGCGGGGTCTAAATTCCAAGACCAGTTACCTGTTTAGGGTTACCGCTAAAAACAGTGTTGGTTTTGGTGGGGTAAGCCAGAACATAACCGTGACTACTCCCTAACAGGTTGTCAGGTCTTTATCTGCCAAACTTGTCCTATGGCTAAAGACATCAATCCACCTAGAGGTATGCGGGATTTCCTACCTGCTGAAAAGGCTAAGCGGGAGCGTGTTTTGGCTGTAATTCGTGGGGTTTATGAGTCTTTTGGTTTTCAGGAGATAGAAGCGCCAGCCCTAGAAGATCTTGATCGTTTGTTAAGTGGTCAGGGTGGAGATAACGAAAAGCTGGCCTATCGCGTACTCAAGCGCGGTGCTGAATTAGACCAGGCTCTAGCGGATGGTTCAAACCCGGATGGTTTAGCCGATCTCGGACTTCGATTTGACCTGACAGTTCCACTAACAAGGTTCTATGCAACCAACAGATCCGAATTACCAAATGTGTTCAAAGCCATTCAGATAGGTCCGGTTTGGCGCGCAGAGCGACCACAGAAAGGTCGATACCGTCAGTTCGTGCAATGCGATATTGACATCATCGGTGACGCCGGAGTTTTAGCCGAAGTTGAACTCATAACCGCATCGCTAGCTGCCCTTGATGCACTTGGTCTAAAAAATGCAGTGATTCGAGTAAATCATCGAGAACTATTAACCAAATTACTAAGTGGTTTTGGAGTAAAAGCTGAGCAACTAACTCAAGCCATGATCATCATCGACAAATTGGACAAGATTGCAGTTTCTGGAGTGGTCCAGGAACTTGAGGAGAAATTAGGCACTGAGGTTTCAGCAAAGGCTAAACAGTGGTTTGATACTTTGGATGTTCAGGTAGTGCCAGAAATTCTGCAAGGACTTTTTGCTGTTGCCGGAGGCAACCGACTTCGTTTTGATCCAACTTTAGTGCGCGGCATGGGTTACTACACCGGCGTGATTTTTGAAATAGAGCTACCAGGTTCTGGTTCATCGATTGGTGGCGGTGGACGCTACGACGGTATGGTCGGTAAGTGGCTAGGTAGCGATGTTCCGGCTGTTGGTATTTCTCTTGGTTTTGAAAGAGTGATTGATTTAGTTGAAGATACTAAGTCCGGCTCGGGGGTGGTTCTAGTCCTAGAAGACGAATCAAGCCAAGTGCTCAAAATCGCCCTTGAGTATCAAAAAGAACTTATTGGCCAAGGCTTAAGCGTCCGATTAGAACTGAAACCTAAGCGCTTGAATCTCTTGTTAGAGAGCATGAAAGCTAACGGGTTTGACCGTTTTGCTCTGGTTAGTGCCGATGGCGCTAACGAAGAGCTGAAGTCAATTGACTAAACTTGTAGTGAAAACAACGATATAAGGAGCCCCATGTCCATTATTGACGCCATCGGCGCTAGAGAAATCCTAGATTCTAGAGGAAACCCAACTATAGAGGTTGAGGTATTACTCACCGATGGATCTTTCGGGCGCGCTGCGGTTCCTTCCGGTGCGTCAACCGGAGCTTTCGAGGCCCACGAATCCCGTGACGGAGATAAAAAGCGCTACCTAGGTAAAGGTGTCCTTAAAGCTGTTGAGGCTGTGATTGATCAAATCGGTCACGACGGGACTGGACTGATTGACTTTGATGCTCTGGATCAGCGCTTAGTTGATGAGGCACTAATCCGTATGGATGGCACTCCAACTAAATCAAACCTAGGCGCTAACGCCATTCTCGGTGTGTCACTGGCTAATGCCAGGGCAGCCGCTGAATCATCAGGTTTACCTCTATACCGCTACCTCGGTGGCCCTAACGCTTATACGCTTCCGGTTCCACTGATGAACATCATCAACGGTGGTGCTCACGCCGATAACGGAGTGGATATCCAAGAATTCATGATTGTTCCAATTGGTTTTGACTCTTTTGCTGAAGCTCTTAGAGCCGGTGCTGAGGTTTATCACTCACTAAAGTCCCTACTTCACTCCAAGGGTTTGGCAACTGGTCTAGGCGATGAGGGTGGCTTTGCTCCTAACCTGGCCAATAACCGCGCAGCGCTAGAACTAATCAGTGAAGCGGTCGGTATCGCCGGCTTTGAAATTGGTAAGCACTTTGCACTAGCACTTGATGTTGCGGCAACTGAGTTTTTTGATGAGAAGAGCAACGTTTATAAATTCGAAGGCAAAGAACTAACTTCTGCGGAAATGATTTCCTACTACGAAACACTGGTAAATGACTTCCCACTGGTTTCCATTGAAGATCCACTAGCTGAAGATGACTGGGAGGGTTGGACTGCAATCACTGCTACTCTCGGTGAGAAAGTTCAGCTAGTTGGCGATGATTTGTATGTAACAAACCCGGCACGCCTTCAAAAAGGTATTGACCACAAAGCGGGAAATGCCATCTTGGTTAAGGTAAACCAAATCGGAACTCTCACTGAGACTCTAGATGCAGTTTCCTTGGCTCAGCGACACGGCATGAAGGCGATAATCTCACACCGTTCCGGTGAAACCGAGGACACTTTTATTGCAGATCTTGCCGTGGCAACCAACGCAGGGCAGATTAAAACCGGTGCCCCAGCTAGAAGCGAAAGAGTTGCTAAATACAACCAGCTACTTCGCATCGAAGAAGAATTACAAGATGCCGCCTATTACCCGGGTGTAAATGCTTTCCCTAGATATAAGAAGTAATGAAACGAAGAACACTTAGAACTAAACCAGCTAGAGAGCCCAGACAGGGGCTTAGTTGGACACCATCGAGCATGGTTACCATCGGAGTCTTGGTCTTTGGTGCTTTTGTGATTGGACCGCAACTGAGCGATTTGATTACTATGCAAACCCAGATTGCTCAGCTAAATGCCAACATTGCTAAATCCAAAGAGCAATTAGCAGATCTTGCTGATGAGAAAAAGCGCTGGGATGACCCAGTGTTTATTCGCTCCCAAGCCAGAGATCGCCTGTTTTACGTAATGCCAGGTGAAATCAGCTACCTTGTTCTCGATGCCGATGGTTTGAACCTAAGTGATACAAGTGGCACCGTAGGGGACATGCTGGCCAAAGCTAAAAACAGTAGCAACTTCTCGCAAAGCATTGGCACAACTAAAAAAGACTGGGCCAAGGGGTTGCTGCAGTCTGTGCTTAGAGCAGGTCTGGACCAACCGGTAAATAACAATAAAGCCAGCGCCACGAACTAGATGTCTCTAACTCAAGCCACCGAAGCCGATCTTTTAGCGATGCAGGCTCAATTGGGCCGCCCGATGCGAGATGTCTTGGCTATTGCTGCCAGGTGTGTCTGCGGCAAGCCACTGGTCGTGCAGACCAAGCCCAGATTAGCTTCGGGTGAACCCTTTCCCACTTTTTACTATCTAACCCACCCGGCCCTAACCGCAGCGCTATCTACTCTTGAAGGAGCGGGCTTTATGGCCACTCTGCAAGATCGCCTAGCTGGGGAACCAGAGCTTCAGGCTGAGTATCTAAAGGCGCACCAGGACTATCTGGCCGAGCGGGATCAAATCCTGCCAGTAGTCGAACTTGAAGGCATTAGTGCCGGTGGCATGCCCACAAGGGTCAAATGCCTGCATGCGCTGGCTGCTCATTCCCTAGCCAAAGGGCATGGGGTAAATCCAATCGGCGATATTGCCCTTGCCGAGATAGGGTTTGACCCCAAGGCCTGCCTTTGCAAAGCGGTAATATCTAGTTAGCGCATAGTCGCGCATTATTTTTGTTCAATTATTTAGGAAATCTCAGCATGCAAAAAATCTTGATCATTGGTGGCGGTTACGCAGGCTTTTATACCGCTTTCAAACTGGAGAAACTTCTAACTCCAGGCGAGGCTGAGGTAACCTTAGTTGATCCACTGCCATATATGACCTACCAGCCATTCCTTCCTGAGGTAGTTGCTGGTTCTATTGAAGCTCGTCACACCGTTGTCTCTCATCGCAGACATCTAAAAAAGACCAACATCGTTATTGGCAAGATGACCAAAATAGATCACGCCAATAAAAAAGCAACCATTGCCTTAGCCGGTGTCGGTGAAACAACACTTGATTACGACCAGGTTGTAGTAACAGCGGGTGCGGTTTCTAGAACCTTCCCAATTCCAGGTGTTGCTGATAATGCAATTGGCCTAAAAACAGTTGAAGAAGCCATCGAAATTCGTAACCGAATTCTTTCGAACTTCGATAAGGCAGCTAACCTCCCAAGCGGTGCGCAACGCGATCGACTACTAACTTTTGTTGTCGTCGGTGGTGGATTTGCGGGTATCGAAGTTTTTGCAGAAATGCGTAACCTTGCCTCATACCTTCTTCGTTATTACCCGAGCATTAGTTTTCAGGACACCCGTTTCCACCTGATTGAAGCGATGGGCAGAATCATGCCTGAGGTATCGCAAAAGACAAGCGAATGGGTGCTCGAAGATCTAGACCGCAGGGGAGCAAAAGTTCACCTGAACACCCAGTTGACTTCAGCCGTCGACGGTGTTGTCGAATTGTCTACCGGTGAGAAATTCGAAAGCGATGTAATTGTCTGGACTGCTGGAGTCATGGCTTCCCCCTATGTCAAAAACGCCGATCTGCCGATGGATGAGCGCGGTCGCATCATGGCACTGCCAACACTTCAGGTTGGCAAAGAAGGCGAAGCTGTCTCGGGTGCATGGACCGCAGGCGATGTTGCCGCAGTTCCTGATCTAACCGGTGGTGGTGTTGGTGGGTTCTGTGTCCCTAACGCCCAGCACGCTGTTCGACAGGGAAAGCTTTTGGCTAAAAACCTTGTGGCCAGTCTGCGCAACGAAGGCGTAGCCGAATACATTCACAAGAACCTTGGCGCAGTAGCAGGGCTAGGCCTATATAACGGTGTCTTCCAGTCCGGAAAGATTGTCTTGAAAGGCTTTTTAGCCTGGTGCGCGCACCGCGGCTACCACGGTTTGGCAATGCCTACCTGGGAGCGCAAGATCAGGGTCATGCTCGGCTGGATAGCAAACTTACTGCTCAAGCGAGACATCGTCTCGATTGCAGCAACCAAGACACCTCGGGCGGCTTTTGAAGCCTGGGCTTCTAGACCTAAGGTTTAATAGCACGCCCCCATAGCCCAATCGGCAGAGGCAGACGACTTAAAATCGTTCCAGTGTGGGTTCAAGTCCCACTGGGGGCACAGCATCAAGTTCGCTGAAAGATTACTGAAGTTTTGCTCTACTCGGGGCTAGTTGACCTTAGGCTTAAGCCAACAACTTTCAAGGAGTGAAATGGATCTGTCTTTATTTACTGGTTCTACTTTTCTAATCATCGCTGGTGTGGGTCTAGTGCTACTAGGTATCTGGTTCGTCAGCATGCGAAATGGCCTAGTCCGTCTAAACGTTCGCGTCGACGAGGCCTGGAGCGATATCACCGTTCAGCTAAAGCGTAGAGCCGACCTAATCCCTAACCTCATCGAAACCGTTAAGGGCTATGCCAAGCACGAGGCCAAGGTTTTTGAGAATGTCACCAAGGCAAGAGCTGCCACTATCTCTGGTTCTGCACTAGCTAACCCGGCAGAAGCTGCCCAGGCAGAGAACATGCTGCAGTCGGCTATGAAATCACTATTTGCTGTAGCTGAAGCGTATCCACAACTACAGGCATCACAGAACTTCCTTGGTCTTCAATCAGAACTATCTGACACCGAAGACAAGATCATGGCAGCTAGGCGCTTCTATAACGGTGGCGTTCGTGAACTAAACACCAAAATCAAGGTTTGGCCTAACTCTTTCTTTGCCAAGGGTCTTGGCTTTACCGAGCGTGCATTCTTTGAAGTAGCAGATCTTGCTGCAATTTCAGAAGCACCGGAAGTGAAGTTCTAGAACCTAGATGTATTCGGCTATCGCTAGGAACAAGCGAAACACAGTAATTATTGTTGTTCTGTTTGTTCTTCTTATTGGTGGTTTAGCAACCTGGTTTGGTTACGCTAGCGGCTACGGATCTTCCGCATTTTTGATTATCGGATTCGTAGCCTTCTACGCGCTGTTGCAGTATTACCTAGCTGGTGCATTTGCTGTTGCTGCCTCAGGTGCTGTTGAAATCACCAAGGCGGATAACCCAAGGCTTTGGCGAATCGTTGAAAATTTAGCCATCACCGAGGGTATGCCTATGCCTAAGGTATACATCATCAAAGATGAGGCACCTAACGCATTTGCCTCCGGTAGAGATCCAAAGCATGCGGTGGTCGCAGCAACAACAGGGCTTCTTGCCATCATGGATGATAACGAGCTTGAAGGTGTGATGGCTCACGAGATGAGCCACGTAAAAAACTACGACATCAGGGTCTCAACTATTGTTTTTGGTCTAGTCAGCGCAGTTGGTATCTTGGCTGATTTCTTTCTCAGAATGGCCTTTTACTCAGGTAACTCTAGAAACCGAGACAGTGGCCAACTAGCGCTAATTCTGATTGGACTAGGCATTGTTGCCTGGATAGTGGCAGCACTTATCGGACCTTTGGTTAGCGCTGCTGTTTCCAGACAGAGAGAGTATCTAGCCGATGCATCGGGAGCGGAAATCACTAGGTTCCCTGAAGGTCTAGCCGGTGCACTACAGAAACTAAAAGACTACGGTCGTCCAATGAGAAAAGCATCATCATCGATGGCGCATATGTATATCAGCGATCCAGTAAAGCCATCTCTCGCTG
>Ga0315903_10003332_pt1 | contig 22363 bp, 31 predicted proteins | sample LakEriMetagenome_7_FD_203524 | JGI IMG/M metagenome (GOLD analysis project Ga0315903, IMG submission 203524) | Freshwater fungal communities from buoy surface, Lake Erie, Ohio, United States - Buoy 2 MA119 | ecosystem: Environmental > Aquatic > Freshwater > Lake | place: USA: Lake Erie, Ohio... | reverse complement strand
CATGAATCAAAATTTTATCAAAGGCTTTATAAAAGCCGCGCAAGATTGGGGATTTAGTCATCAAGAAGCTGAAGCTTTACTGAAGGAAGCAGGCAGAGGTCAATTAATCATGAATGCTTTTCAACAGGCGGCAAAGTTAAAGAATAAAATTCCGGGTATGGCTATGGATCTCACAAAAGGCACGTTAGCCAACACAAAACCAGCCTTGAATAAGATCACTGATACTGCAGACACGTTGAAGTCTCTGGTTTCTGGTGGAGTGGCTCCTAGAGTATCAAAACCTGCACTGGGTGCGGCTCCTAATCCCATGATGGCTAATCGCGCAACTCCAATGCACCAACAAGCAGACTATCTTCGTATGCTGCGCACTCGAATGAATAAGTTTAAAAACACATTTGAGAATCCTCCTGGAACACCTATAAAAGCTCCAGGTCCTGTTAACCCAGCGCCAGTGCAACCCACCGCACTGACTCCATAGAACTATCCGAATGATAGTTATCGACGAAGATAATGCTCCAGACACCTACGTCAGAGCTTCTGCAGTCGATGGTTATGGTTTGTTTGCATCTAAAAGTTTTAAAGCTGGCGAATTGATTCTGGCCTATACATCGGACAACGGCTGGTATGAGATAGAAATAGCCAATCTCACGCCTGAGCAAATAGCAAAAAATTGGTACATAATGCTGAACGACGCCATATGTACTACATCCGATATAACCACAAAGTTCAGCTATATGAACCACGCCAGAGATCCGAATTGTGTGTGGCACATCAAGCAGAAAAAAATAACCGCAGCCAGAGACATCCTCATGGACGAAGAATTATTTATAGATTATCGTAGTGAAATACGTCCTACGCGTGCTGAATTTCCTCATTGGATTTAAAATAAATAACAATACAAGATTACATGCTAGACTTTCTAGTTAAAAACTTGATAAACTAACCACTATGATCACAAGTTTGTCCAAAAAAGAAGCTCAACAAATTTTACAGCTATTTAAAACGGCAAATCCGTTAGGTATAACCAATGATGATATGGCTGACAGGATGATGATAGAGGACAATGCAAATGTGGTTGTTCCCTCACCAACACCTGCAGCGCCTATTCCTCAGCCAAGAGCCACACCTGTCCCACAACCCCTACCACTAGGTATGACCAATGCTGATATGGCTGACAAGATGATGATAGAGGATAACGTCAACGTTCCGCAGCCTGCCGTGAGCCCATTGAAACCTGCTCCCGTTTCTCCAGTACAAGCACCAAAACCAACCAATCCTCTCCCAATGGGACTAGGGGCAAAACAAGGAGAGCTCCCACCTCAAGTAGCTGTGGTTCCCAAAAAAATAGACGCTCTTGCCGCTAACACAGTCAATAGAGTAAAGAATGAGAGAGCCCAAGCATTGTCGGCAGCTGGACTGGATCCAAAAGCTCCGCCGGCTCAATTTAGTGGTATGGTTCCTCCGGCAAGAGACAAAGGAATTATGGGTGTTTTAAATTCGCCTAGCTCTGAAGTTAATAAACAAATTGCGGCCTCTCCTGAATATGCTGCCGCCGAGAAAGCCACTAAAAAACTGGACGGAATAAGAACTGGCTTACAGCAGCAAATTGCCCAGCGTAAGCCCGCAGCTACTCCCACTCCTCAACCTGCAGCACAGGTTCCGAGCAAACCCACAACAAAACCAAATCTAGTCTCGGGTCCTGGCGTAGCCGGCATGGGTGGGGTTAGCATGATTAATACCTTGAAAGACCGTGGGCTGATTCCTAAAAATTTTTCATTAACTCCTTCTCAACGTGTGGGTGAATCCCCATTGCCTCCTGCAGTAGCTAAAGGTAGAGCAGAGGTATTAAATAAAATAAACCCAGGAGTAGCGGCTGCGGCACCTGCGGCAACACCTCAACCAGCACCTCAATCAGCACCTGCACCAGTACCTGCGGCAAAACCAGCACCAGCACCTGTGGCTTCTGCACCAGTACCTGCGCCAGTACCTGCAGCAAAACCAGCACCAGTACCTGTGGCTTCTGCACCCACTCCCACACCACAGGAAAAAAGTCCTGCTCCGTTGCAGGTGGGTGGACCTGAAAATGGAATTACTATAGGTAACCCCCTGGCTGGTGGAGTTTCTTTAGCTCCTACTCCCCAGGCTCCCGTGACTCTACCTAGCCCTGAAGGAAGTATAGCCGTAGGTAATCCCACTGGCGCACCAGAACCAGTTATGCCAACTCCACCGGCACCTACTCCAGCAGCTACTGCACTCTCCGGAGATCCCACAGAGCAGGAAATGCAATTACTCCAAAAATTGCACAACAGTAAATTTAATTCAGCTTCTAGGCGCGACCAAGAAATGCTCAGACATCTTCGTGCTGCCGGTCAAGAAGCCGGAGGTTACGGAGACTTTAAAACTTTGAGAAATTTAGCTTATGCTCAACAGTATGGAGCAAATTCTGATTATGGTCGGCTAGCGCAAAAATGGAGAGACAGCGCAGGAACTGGAAGTATTCCGAAAATGGCGCAATACACAGGACTGACAAGAAGAAACACTGGAGTAACAACGCTAGAGGGTAATATCTGGGTGAATCCAGCGGATCAAGAATGGCTGAATAAGTCTGCCGCCTATGCCGAGCTATCCTGGGAAGATTATAAAAATCTAGACCCTGCCGAGACTCCAGAAAACATTCAAACCTTTTTCTCTAAGTAATGGCTAGAAGCATAAAGTTATCCAGGCAGTCAGCTGTGAGAATTCCACATAACGGAGCCCATAAAATTGTGGTGGAGGCTGTTGATGCTGTGAACATGCCTAGTGAAATCTTTGTGAAACAACGTCTCCGGAACTTCGCCAAGGATACTTTTGAAGATAGTTTTGCAGCCATATGTAGTCCTGCCCAATTAGAAGATCTTCCGGTTAACTCCCCAGAGGGGAAAATTTCATATTTTCGAGTGAGTCGCGTGGAACTTGTGGCTAATACTCCAGAGCTATTGGATCGCATATTTGATTCAATGCTCTATGAAGTACAGAAGTTAGTAATTGATCTAAACGCCATAGACAATCTAGAGCCTGCCGAGGTATATATGGTTACTGCAGGCGGAGTCACGTTAGAATAAAGTTGCCCCGAGAAGAATCCTGAGCTAGGTTAGGCTATTATGCATAGTATAGCCACAAAAACAGGAGACGACGGAACAACGGGATTAATCTACGGGAGAAGAGTATCTAAAACAGATCCTATAATTGTTGCAAACGGGGCTGTGGACAGTTTGAACACTGCCCTAGGTATGGTTAAAGCTTTCCTACCTGAAGAGGATAAAGAATTTTACAAGTTTATAGAAACTATCCAACTCACTCTGGTAAATCTCATGGGTGAAGTTGCTGTGGTTCCTGAGGATTGGGAGCGTTATGATAAAAGCCGCATGCCTCATTTTGATACCACACTCATCGAAGCCCTGGACGCTCGTGTGGCATACCTGGAAGAGAAAGGTTTTACATACGAGGGATGGGCTACCCCCGGAGGAAATCAACAGGGAGCTTTGCTGGACTTTGCCAGAACCACCTGCAGAACAGCAGAAATAGCACTTAACGGTATAAACAACAAAGGTTTATTAAATCCTGCAAGAAGCACCGCAATATTGGTAGCCATAAATCGTCTTTCTGATGTTTTGTGGTTGGAAGCTCGTCGCGCTGAGACTCTCTATGGTAAAAAGTATCCAGCGGATTTTTGATTGATACTTACGGAGTCGAAGTCTATACTAATGTTAGAACGTTATGGACTTTGCAATTGCTCGACTCATAGAAAAAATATCCGGAGAAAAAATCTCAAAAACTGCTAGGTGCTGGGAAGGTTTTGAACCTGTTCCTGGAAAAAAAGCTTACAGCGAGGACAGCTGTAGACCCAAAACGCAAACCACACGGCGTGGAAATTATGCAAAGGAAAAACAAGGATCAATAGCTTCCCTTGAGGAATTGCTGGGTGGGTTACAAAATCTAAAGCAAGCTGCCGCTCTCACCACTATTTATTTTGCCAGCCCGAATCGTCAATTGGTTACCATACCTAAAGACACGCAGGTATCCACCGATCCAGACCTAGCCTACCAAATGGGTAGGTTCTATGCCGACACCAAGGCTACGTGGGGGCATCAAGATCTTTCTGGTACCTGGACCGGTGGAACGGCACAGCCTACATTTAAACCAGGAAAACTACCTACAGGGAAGCCCACCATTTACAAGGCTCAGGTAAGTATGGCAGATCTTGCTCCTGCTGCTGGAATGGTTAAGTCTATACTTAAACTAAGACGTTCGGTAAGCGCCGAACAAATGAAACAAAACAACGAAAAAGAAAAAGACTAGCCATGGACATTACCTCGATATTTGTATTTTTTTACTTTTTGGTCGCCCCCCTGAGTTATATCGGGTTGAGCTACCATAGTCTATTCACTAAGTAACATTAGTTACTGTGCTGCGTAGAGTTAACAAACAAACAATCTATTCATTAATGAAATGCCAGAAGAAACCGGAGGAATTCCAGACCGTGCTAATTACGGAGACGTATCTAAAATTCCACTCCGCACTCTTCTAACATATGTTGATCAATTACATGAAGCCAGACGCGCTGGTACCCACCACGATATTAGATTTGGGGATCGTGAGTTGTTTAGTTGGGCAGGACGGAAGGGATTACCTAGGACCGGTGAACGAACTGCGCTTTTCCAACAACCCTTACACAGCCGTGAATACGCAGATTTTCAAGGAGAAATCCCCACAGGTTATGGAGCCGGCAGAGTAACCACCCAAGATAAAGGAACAGCTTTTGTAACCGAAGCCGGTCCGGACAAAATAAAGTTCACCCTGACCCATAAAGAGCATCCGGAACACTACGCAATGATCCGCACTGAGAGCAAGGGAAACCCATGGCTTGTTATGCGAGAGAATATAGAAAAGCTAGGTGTGGATTTTGCTCCAGACTATAGCCCTACAGAATTAAAAGATATGGGCGTGTATGGTGAGGTATATGGCCCAAAAGCTGCGCCTAGATTGGCCAGTCTCCCGCAATGGCCCAAACATTGGTATCATCCTGCAGATCCTCACGGTTGGTTGCAGTGGTACAAGAGATATAGTGATGGAAGAAGAATGGAAGATGACACACGTCAAATGGCTAGGTGGAAAGCGTTCAAGGCTCGCCATGGTGGAAAAGCCTTTCAAGAAAATCCCACTCCCAGACGGGCATACGCCCTGAGAAACTGGGGAGTCGATCCGGTAAAATTATTGAACAATAGGGAAAAAAGGGTAGAATTAATAAAAGCTATGGAAGCGTATCGCGCCAAGAAATATGAAAAGGTTGCTGGGGACTGGTTGGGGTATTTGAATAAACTCTCCGGAGAAAAACGCCCAGGCTTATGGGCTAATATTCGTGCCAAACGTGCTCGCGGTGAAAATCCTGCAAAACCTGGCGATAAAGATTATCCAGATAAAGGTCAATGGGATAAGCTGAGTAAACAGGGAGCGAGTTCTCCTGCTTGGCAAAGGAGCGAAGGTAAAAATCCTGAAGGTGGATTAAATGCCAAAGGACGTGCAAGTTATGCTCGTGAAACCGGTGGAACTTTGAAAGCTCCGGTCACCGAAAACAATCCCAAAGGAGATAGAGCTAAACGTCAAAACAGTTTCTGTAGTCGTATGTGTGGAATGAAGCGTGTGAATACTGGAGGTGAAGCTAAACGCGATCCAGATAGTCGCATCAACAAGGCTCTACGTAAATGGAATTGCAAGTGTGGTGCGGCTGATATGCCAGAAACCTCCAAGAAAGAAAAAGAGCATCCGATATTGAGAGCCCTTCTAGCTAACGCGGTAGGAAAAAGTGCCTTGTTGCCTACAGGTTTGCTTGCGGCTGGAGCCACAATGAAAATGCCTGGAACAGGTGGAGAAGAATTATCAAAAAAACACCTAGAGAACCTTTTACAAAACTCCGGAATACCCAAGGGGCGTCAACCAAAAATACATTGGAGCGGTACTCCAAGCCTCGGCGATTTAGCTCACGGCAATAACAAATTCTTAAAATCTCTTCTAACAAACGCTTTGTATGATCATACAAATAATACTGTGAGCACGCTGGGAAATGGTAAACTAACTCCCGGACTGCTGGCTCACGAATTGGGGCATGCGCAAATACAGCACGGAAAAAGTAGCTTAGCTCGCTGGCTTCAAACCCACGGAAGAGCAGCATCAATAGGTTTCGGTCCACTTGCTTCACTCATCGCGACGCAGAAAGCTGTGAACGATAATGATTCAAATTTAGTAGGGGCGGGAAAAGGCGCACTTGCTGGAGCATCTGCCTGGGCTCCTATGTTGTTAAACGAGTTCGACGCCAGCAGACGGGGCGTGGCCACACTGCTACGTTCCAACCTACCTGCAAAGTATAAATTAATGAATAGCCTAGCTATGTTGCCGGCTTTTGCGTCATACGGAACCACTGCTGCAGGAGTGCCTGCTATTTTCGGAGCACTAACAGCCAGAGCCAAACGACGAATCAAAGAAAAGAATCAGAAGAAGCAAGAGGAGGCAAAATCTAAAACAGCTGCACAAGACATGGAGTGGAGTCGTCAAGTTGGTGGACTTCCTGAGATGGCGGGAGTTTTTGATGCTCTAAAAGCTCAAGTTCCTAAAGTGCAGAACGCTGCTTACAATTTCGGTGGTAAAGCCTATGATTTTTTAGCTAGTCTAAATAAAAATAAGGCTGGTGCTCCCCAGATTAAACCCTTGGTAGCCGGAGGTCAGATTCGTTGATTATGCGTAAGGAATCTGGATTATTTCGTGCACCCAAGCATGTGCAAGATGCCTGGCTCAACAACCCAAAGCTCTTTAAGCTCCTGGCTAGTCGAGGCGGAATAAATTCAGCAAAGGCTAAGGCAGCTAAAAAAATCAAGCCCGCTCCAACACAACTAGAACTCAATCTAACTCCTTCTAAACCTGCGCCTGCTCCAGTTGATCCTCCTATGAGTCCTGAAGAAGCAGCTGAAGCTTTTAAACGCTTGAGAGAGATGCTGCAAAAAGAAAGCAGCGATAAGTTGGACGGGCTTGTGACTTCGCAAGATCTTAAGCAGTTAAAAACTTATGTTTTAGCTAAAAATGAGTTACGAGAACCCAGGGAACTAACCCCCGAGGAAAAGAAAACTGTGACGTTTAGAAAACGCGTAGGGTGGTCCCTTTTCAATCCACTCTACGATTTCAAACCTAGAGCTGTTACTCAGCAAATACAAAGTCCAGTTTATCGGGCTGTTTCTGATACTTTGGCCTCTGGAATGCTTGGTTCTTTTTTACCTATAGTGACAGGCTTACTTGCCAGGAATAAGTCATTTAAAAGTCCAACATCCAAACTAACCAGCAATGCCCTGTTAGGTTTGGGTGCAGTTAATGCCCTGATGCCTGCACTGGGAATTAAACAAAGAATAGAGAAACAGCTGCTCTACAATAAAATTACCGAGGAATACATGCGTCATCACCAAGAAGGATCCATCAACACAATGGATGGTATTCTGAGAGAAATGACTGCCAAGAAGCGCACACCTCAAAACTTAAAGCTCACAAAGCGCAAAGTCAAAACCGGAGAAGAAATTCCTAATATAGATGCGCTGACTCAACATATAGAAGACATAAAGAGACGGGCAGAAGCTCGCCAAGCCGAGCAAGATGCTTGGGGTGCAAAAACTAATGTTCGAGTACACACAAAAAATCCCATGGGTGGAATGCTCGGGGATATAATGAATTTAGGTCCTGCAGGTATTTATACAGCTATCGGAGCTCCGTTCAATATATGGAACAACGTCACAGCCTACAGTCGTGGAAAGAAAGAAATAAACGATCTGCGTGAACGCTTTGAGCGTAAAATGCGTGATAAATCCGAAGCTGAGGCTTTTGTTGAAAAGGTTAGAATGCCTCTCTATAAGCATCATCGCGGAGTAGAAGACAAGTTGCGTGAATTTGATGAGCTGTTTAAATCTGGTGAGGAAAGCCCACTGCTTCCACATCAAGCCAGAGCTATTGAACGATTAAAGCAACCGGATCAACCTGGGTTGATTTTAATGCATGGTTTGGGTAGCGGTAAAACAAGAAGCTCAATCGAAGCCTATAAACAATTAGGTATGCCTGCTGAGGTTGTGCTTCCGGCAGCTCTGCGTGAGAATTATGTAAAAGAGCTAAAAAAATGGCTAGGCAAAGCTCCCAAAGATGTAAACATTCAATCTCAACAACTTATTGCTCGCAAAGGCGCAAATCCTGAGGACTTTGAGGGAAAGTTGATGGTCTTGGATGAGGCGCACAGAATGCGCAATGAGGATACCAAACTGTTTCGTGCCTTGAAAGAAGTGCAACCCAAGAAACGGTTATTGCTTACTGGAACACCCATATACAATCATCCGGCAGATATAGCTAAATTAATCAATGTGGCCGCCGGCAAAACCGTATTGCCTGAAACACGCCCAGAGTTTGAGAAGGAGTACATTGCACAAAAAGTGGTGTTTCCCACACCTATGCATCGACTATTGGGCGTGAAGCCTGGGCAAGAGTTGGGAATTAAGAACAAGGAGTATCTCCAACATGTGTTCAACAAGATGATTGATTACCATGGTGGAAGTGCTGAGGGATTTCCCGAAATGACGCAGGAGAATGTTCGTGTTCCTATGGAGCGCGAGCAAGAACGTGTTTATAAAGCCCTCATGAAAGATCTACCATGGCACTTACGCATGAAAGTGCGTGCAGGGCTTCCACCAGATAGAAAAGAATTGGATAAGCTCCTCCCGTTCCTTTCCGGCGCTAGAATGATAAGCAATTCTTCAGAAGGCTTTACTCCAGGTGAAAAAGCACGTTCACCCAAGATCGAGCAGGCTGCACAATTTTTAAAAGATAAAATAAAGGAAGATCCGGAATACAAAGCGCTAATCTATTCCAATTATCTGGGTAGTGGTGTGAACCCCTATAAGAAAATGTTGGATGAGGCGGGCATACCTTATGGCGAGTTCACAGGAAACGTTAATGACAAGCTCCGCAACGATTTAGTTAAACGCTACAATGAAAACAAGTTAAAAGCTTTACTCATTTCCAGCGCAGGTGGAGAAGGATTGGATTTGAAGGGGACACGACTGGTGCAGGTTTTAGAGCCACACTTCAACAACGAAAAGATCAAACAAGTAGTTGGGCGTGCAGCTAGATATCTGAGCCATTCCGGACTTCCTAAAGAGAAACAAAACGTTCTGGTTCAAAACTATCTTTCCACGTTGAATCCGAGCCTTGCTGATCGCATGCTGAAAAAGCATCAAACCAGCACAGATGAATATTTGCAAAATCTGGCCGAGCAGAAAGACGCACTGAACAATGCTTTCATAAACCTCATCAAGAAGAGTAGTGTGAAGGTGGCAAAAAGCCAGGTCCTGAGAGATCTCATCGCAGCTAAAAAAATGAGTGATGATCGAGACTATATCGGAAAGAATGCACTCTTAAAAAAAATCATACATGAGCAGCCCAATGACTTTAAAGTGGATAGTTACTTGAACCGCGATTATGTGGGAATAACTCATAAACCCAGCGGATTCAAAATACACGCACAAAAAAAGATTGTTCCGTCACAACTCATAAACAGCTATTGACATTTTTCTGGCTTGTTTTAATTTTTGTTTATGAACAGCAAAATCGAAGCAGCTATCGAACTCTATCTGAACGACGACGAAACAGTACATCTTCCAGATGGCATGGATGATGCTTTTGTGGGAATTGCCAGACAATTCAACATTCCCTTTGCTGTTTATAGCCGCACCAAGTGTATCGGGATATTGCTGGAGGAAATGGATTCTATAGAGGAAGCCGAGGATTACTTTAACTTCAATGTGGCTAGTTCCTATCTAGGCGGTGGAACTCCGGCGTTTATAGAGACAGTCGAGGAAGACGATTAATCTTCGTCTTCGTAACCCTCGTCTCCAGGATATTTTTTTATAACGTCGTAATTGAATCGAGCATCTAGCAAGATATCCATGGCATCTCTATAATGCTTTTCAAACGCGATTTGGTCTTTGTCCGGAACCCCAGACATCACAGTTTCAAACATCGTAGTTGTGAGCGCGGCAAGAGTCACAGGACAAACACCAGCCTGTTCAGGTAGAACCTTGCAATAAGGATTGTCTCCCTCATACAACCCCAGCTCGAACAGCGGTTCTAATTTGTTCATCTCGACTAATCTCTCAGGAGAGCCTCTAATTCTTCTTCTTGCTCTTCTGGCGTTTTCATTCTGTATAGTCCGTCTTCTTCGACAACCATACCCTCAGCGATTAGATAATCTAACGCGCGTTTTACCTGTTCTTCTATTTCTTCTTTACTGTCCACAAGAATAATTTAACGCACACAGCACAGGTGTCAAGTTACTTATTTTTTTTAGCTGTTCCGAATTACAGGGTTGTAAAACATGTCAAAACTTTAACATTTTGAGTTGCTCCACGTCTGCGTACCCCCCAAGAAAAATACTGCAACTTTAAGGTATAGTAATATGAAAAGGCTTTTTTGCCTTTTTATAACCCAATAATAAACATAAACACAAAACACATATAAATGAACGATAACACTACTCAAACAACCACAGGTGAATCATCGCGTGAGTTTTTTCACGCTTTGAGTTCTACCGTAAAAGCGGAGCTTTCTCCGATTCTCCTTATGCTCCAAAGGGCTACGGAAAGCTTGGAAAAGATAGCCAACCAAGAGACAGGAACAACAGGAGCAGAAACAATAGGAACAGAATCAACAAGAGCAGAGCCAAAAAGAACAAGAAGAAGAATAAAGGCGATAAACAAGGAGCTTACTCCGCAGGAGTTGACGGCGCTTCGTAATTGGCTCGTTTCCCCCAAATACATCGCTGATAATACCTCGGAACACGCTAGACACATCAATGAAAAATTGTTGGGTGTTGCAAGCCTCAGCAGGCTGCTGGCCCTGTGGGCATGGGCGGGGCCCACGTGGTTTGAGACGGTGCACGGTCGCCGACTATACATGGCTCCCAAAACTAACAAAACTGAGCAATTCAAGCCCTTCATGCGAAAGAGTCAGACCCAGTTAGAAAATTTAAGAAATGGGTTTAAAGTACTCAGGACTTCTGCTGGGCTTTCTTTGGCCGAGGCTGCGCATAGAGTATCAGGCGCGCTAAAAAGCATAAAGAAACCAAAACCTGACGCTGGGTTTAGGTATGGTAAAATTCTGGAAAACTACGCCGCTGATCCCATTATAGGAACATATGCTTGGATGAGCGATTATGAGTCCCCGTGCGTACGTGCAAAGGCTTTAACTTCTTGGAGATGTGAAGCCCTATTTGAAGCTTATGGAGTATTTGGTGGCGAAAATCTCGAGACAATGGTATCACACATGCCGGAATTTCTCATTGAGGACTTTCGGCGCGATCTACCAAACTCAAGAATATTCACAGTGGTGGAGCGTAAAGAGCCACTAGCAATACCTGCACATATACGCAATACTAGCGAAGAAACGTCAACAGCAGAAACAACAAAACAGCCGGAGGCGTCAGAGGATGTTCCTCGTATGAGTCGTCGTGAAAGTCGTGAAGCGGCTGAGGCTTTCCTTCGCGGCGATATTCGTCCAATAGAGCGCAACACAACACTCAATCACGCTGAACCTGAGATGGGTAAGCGCTTCTCCGTTGTGATAAAATGAAGATTGCGGTGTTAGGAGAAATTGATCGTGCCACAGCCAGAGAAAAAGCTCGAGGCTTTGGCAGACACACTGTGGTGTTCTTCGATGGCGATAAATCCAAGAGCTTTGGAAAAGGTACTTGGGATGCTGCCGTGGTACTAAATAGGTTTTCCCATAAGATTTGGGAAAAATTTATCGACGAAACAGGTGGAAAAATTCCTACCCTGAAGATAAATCCAACCAGTGCCAGCAGAGTAAAAACCATAACCCAACTGAGGCATTGGCTTCGTCGCCACGATCAAACCGTGAGTTAGTATAGAAAAGGAGGAGCAGTACAAGCTGTTTCTCCTTTTTTTAGCTTCTGGAGATTGTTTTCCATCCGTAGCAATTTTCGTTACAGGTAGTGAATACTTCCGAGCAAATTATATTGTTGAATTTATCTATGTCACAGATATATTAATCTTTATGGGAATGTTCGACACTATCTACGTTAAAGCAAAACTACCACTCACTGAAGAACTTAATCAGCTGGAGCTCCATTGGGATCTTGTGGATTTTCAAACAAAAGATTTGGAGAACTGTTTGAGTACCTACACAATCACCGAAGACGGAAGATTGATGAGCTTTAATGACGCTTGGTGGGAAGAGAATTCAAACAATAGAGTAGCTGACCCTGTGAGCTATCACGGAGGAATATTATTTTATCACTATTTACAAGATATCCAGAAATATGATTGGTGGATAGATTTCAAGGCTTATTTCATCTACGGGAAATTAGACAAGATCGAGTTGGTACATGCGGAAAAAACACCAACAGCTGATAGACTAGCTCGACAAGAAAAATGGAAAACCGAGATGGAACAAAAAGAAAAAACCATTGGATACAAGATGCGTAGAATCCTGAGAAAAATTCCAGGCTACTCCAAAACCATGCGTATTCTAGGCAAAGGCGCATACAACGCAGCCAGCGCAATAAATACGTTCAGCATACGCTGGAGCTAGAGCGCTATGATCTATATATATAAACAATGTCCTGAAGAGTCTTTGGCCGGAAAAGGGCAAATGAGTCAGTTGTGCTGCCAACCTTGCGACGAAGGGAACTGCTGCGGCGATTCAGAAGTAAGAACAGTATTTGCTCAGCTGGCTTTCTGGTTGCGTGATATGGGCCAGCAGATTTCGGGTAGCGCAAATTATTGGGCCTATAGCAACACAATGCGTGGGCAATATTACACCGAGATTAATTGGAGCGGAAACCTGCAAGGTGGAGAAGCAGATCTTTGTACTTTCGCCCCTAGAACTTTCACCGGTACCGGAGCTAAACAAAAGTTCTCATTCACGGGTTGTGTGGGCTGCAACAGCACACCTCAAGAAAAATGGTGTTGCCGAGGTAACGACATGGGTAAATTTTCCTGGCAATGCCCTTGCGAGCTCTGTGACAGCACACCAACATTGCCGGTCACGTTCACCACAGGCAACGGCTGGGAATGGGATTCTTCTGGAACCTTCGGCACCAAAGGACCCACGTATAATAATCAAGTATACTGGCAATTTCCAACATTTCAAATAGGTCCTGTGAGCACAAATATGTGCTGGTGTACTCCGAATTACGCAGGTTGGTCTTATTTTTTTACACAGTGCGTCACAAGAACATTAGCCTATTGGCAATACAACCAAGATTCCTTCAAATTTACACTGAACTGGTTCTGGGAAAATCCTGCAGAGTTTCCAGACGGGAAGTGCTGGAAAATGCTGGGAGGAAAAGAATGTTGTGGTGATCCTCCAGGCTCAGATGCTTCTCCAGAAGAAAGAGCGCGTTATAACAACTGCTTTGAATGTGCTGAGGGTCCGCACGATGTTTGGCAGCGAGGGGCATTCACTGTTACCATCAATAAAGGAAGCGTGAACAGTATGCGTTGTAGAGTAGATCGAGGGCATTAACACTGTCTAAACAAGTAATGATGAACGATAAATTTTTCTTTTTAAACTATCTCTCGTTTGAGAGCTTAAACTTAACTCAAATGTGTTACAGCATAGGTTTGGGTTGCGCTACTCATGGAGCTACCCAAAAAAACACAATAATGGGTGCGAGCGCACATGCTGGTTATCCCGTGTCCTATCTCTACAAAGAAATACACAAACTGCAGCCTGAGGCTAAATTCATACTGCTGCGAGAAGATCCGCAAGTAATACTTAAGCATCTACTTTATGGAAAATACACTGAAAGTTACACCACACAAATCTTACACGATTTTGAAGAATTCTACGGTGTACGTATGGATGACTTGTCTTTTGAGTCATTGAACGCAAAAGCTAACACTTACTACTCGGAAGTTTCTAGTTATTTTGGACAAAGTCTCATAACGATAGACTTTCCTCTCTATCAAAGTTCAATTTTTAACTTTATTGCTTCTCCAGATTTTATAACTTTCTACAAGGCTTTGGGTCGTTGTTTTCGTGCCGGGCAAGCCGAGGATGCTCAATCGAGTGCGCTACGCTGGAAGAACAGTATGGTAAATCTTTTTACTAAAAAAGAGCACGGAAGTTTTCCTACAAAATACACTGTGGATAATGTTATGGGTATGATGATCGGAGGAGGCTCCGCAGAAAGCAATATATTTGCATTGAAAGCTTCACTGCAAACAACCTGATGAAATTTGATATTTTCCATACCGAAAAAGAAGAGCTTTTCCAGCCGGGTAAGAGTTCTTCCTTTTTTTTAGGTGGTGATGAAAAACACAAGAAGTGCTTACCCTTCCGGTTGGTGGGAGAACTGGGTTGGGATATCGTACTTCCAGAAACGTTCAGAGTGTACTGGACAGGTGGAGCAGAAAGGGAAGATATTGAAATAACTTCCGAAGGAGCTTCAGACTTTGTGACTTCCACGGTAGGCTCAGGTATTTTGAGTTTCAAAATACCTTATCTTTTTGATTTGGAGTCTGGTAATTTTTTATGGTTGAAAGGTCCGAACAACCATCCCTTATCTACAGATCTCTACGCCTGCGAAGGCTTAGTTGAATCTGACTGGTTTCCAGGAGATATCACGATGAACTATAAAATTCTCACCAGCGGTAAAAGCATCGAGCTAAAAAAAGGTTCACCTTATTGTCGGTTAGTACCCTACCCTAAAAACTACATTGAGAAATACACCCCAAGGTATAGGCAAATGAAAGACTCTCCGGAGTTTTACACAAAATACGCTACACACATTCATTCCAGCAAGTTTGCTGCGTGTTTTAATACTTTTAGCCACTACATGAAAGGTCTCCTAGGAAATAAAAAAATGAATAATTTCTTAAAAATAAAATTAAACCTACCTACGGGTGAAAAAAAATGTCCATTTCATAAAATGCTTAAACTATGACTATTGAAGATCTTTATAACAAAATTTCTGCCCGAGAAGATTTAAAAAACGTTTCTCCCTTGTTTGATACCTACACGAATCTTTACGATGCGTGGAGTATGAACCCATCTCCACATGCCCCGCAACTCACAGGCATGTCTAGACTACTCTCGGATCTATATCGTCAGTTTCCTGAGCTTTTGGATGAATTATTGGCTGGTTCGAAGTTACAAGATTTAAAACTTCCCGGCAGAGTGAGTCCGCCAGAGCTGCGAGAACTAGATCGAAGAATATTGCCTCCGGCTGGCGAGGGAGAACCTCTATACATTAAAAACACCGAAGAACAAGTCGAAGAAATAAAAGAACCTGGTCTCCTAACCAAAGCAGGAAATTTTGTTGCAGCTATGGCAGATTTTGCCAGTTCTGGATTTAAACAGGTTACTCCGGAACAATTGGCTGAGCGTAAGGCTATATGTGCTGGCTGTAAATTTTTTGATCCGGCGGGTTATGGTGGAACAGGTAAGTGCAGAAAGTGCGGTTGTTCAAGTTACAAGTTAGACATTGCTGCTTCGAGATGCCCGGTGGGTTATTGGGAAAGTATCGAGTAACCCCCCCAGATATATTTGATAGTTTTTCGTTATAATATTGTGATGCAGCTTTTTAGGCTGACTCGCAATATGAATGAAAACGACTATCAATTAAAATATTTCGAAACCCTCGAAAAATATACCGAAACTCTACTTGAAAGTAGAGAATACTGGGAAGCCTCTCAGGAGTTGAAAAACTCCTTAGAAACTTCGCTAACCGCGTTGGAAGATACTTACAACACAATCAGCGAAGCCGGAAAAAAACTCAGCAGCCTCGCTGCTGAATTAAACAACCACAAAGATGATCCTGAAGCCGTGGAAAGCTTGGCTAAAGCTCTCCAAGTTTTTGGTGGAATCTTTGAACAACAAATATGGCAAAAAGACACAAAAAAAATGTCCCAACAGCCATCAACAGAAGCCGCCGGACTGGTGCAGCTTGTAACTCGCGAGCTACGCCTAAAAGTTCAGCAAAAAAACTGAAACCGCCAGTAACCTTGGAAGCTATTTTCAAGGAGTTGGCGGTAATTAAACAAAAAATAAACAAGATAGAACATGCGTCTGACGATATATGGGTATAATAAAAAAACTCGTAACGGTCGTGAACTGGTTTGATAAACTATTCACGAGTAAAACTAAAACTTCTCTGCTTGCCAACTATATGTGCTGGTACAACGAAGAAGGGCAGTGGCTTAGAAGCATACAAGTCAACGGACAAATAAACCGCATGCTTTGGCATCAAAAAAGCTAAAGCGGCAAACCTCAACAATTAACTAATCGCGGGGTTTCCTGGTGTTCTATTCGCCAGGAGAACCGCAGTAAATAAAAACATATGGGAATGATAGAAGCGAAAATGGTGCGTGTGCCTGAGGGCGAAAGCGCAGCTAAAACGATAGAAAGATTGCGGAAAGATTTAAATAATTATTTTTCCGAGCATGACAACAGTTGCGACGGATATGATATACGGCTAGTAAAACCTGAAGATTTCGACGAGCTTTGGGAGACGCAGGAAACATACAAAAAAACTCCTGAAATAAAGGAGAAATACCGAGGCATTGCTAGTGCAGGGAAGCTCGTTTATTGCGAAATAGACTACTGATGAACAACAAAGCCTACATAGGAATTCGGTTAGTAGTTTTCGTTGTCTTGATAAATCTGTTGATACTTTTTTCATGGCTCTTAGGTAAAGGCGCAATCGGAGAAACGCTCAAATCAACAGATAAAGGCTGCGAAACTTGTGAAAAATGTAAATCTCCAAGATTTACTTTTTAGCTATGGCCATAGAGCAAACAAAATGGATTAGATTTGTTCCAGCCCAAGAAGAAGATGACTGGAAGCAGGAGAAATCTTACATGTTTCAAGCTCGTGTCATTGTAGATGAATCTACGGGAGTATTAGACCTAGACATGGTTTTCAACACTCCCGAGGAATCCGCAGAATATGCAGAATTCAACGCCCAACGAAAAGCTGGAAAAGAATATTACCTAGATATACCCGAACTGTGAAAAAAATAACCAACTACAAGAAGGCTTATATTGAGCTTGAAGCTCGATATAGGGAGCTCAGCCGTGAGGCTAATAAAATAGCTCCCACCATCTCCGCCCTATTGGCGGCAGAAAAAATCCATGGGGCAGCTATGGAAGAATTGCGTAATGTTAGAGATGTGGTGATAACGCACGACGTTTAAAATAAGATAGACACCTACCCTCGTGGGTGTCTATTTTTAGCTAACGCACGGCCTATAAGCCTAAAGCTGAATAAAAAAATAAAATAAGTAATACCGCAGTAAAAAACGAAGGAAACAAAATGAAAATTGAAATAATTAAAGGCACTGACAATAACCCCGTGGCGGAGTTTTTTTCCTCGTCCAGCACACCAGAGACGGATGCGGCATGGGCCTGTTTCAAAGGCTACATGGAACCTCTGCAAGATGTTAAAGATTTAAGCCGCAAACTTGAACGCGAGCGCGACGAGGCGCGGGAGGCGTTAGCTGAGGAAATAAAATTCCATCACCGGACTCACTCAGAGTTAGTGCAGACTCAGTGCCAGCTGCAGAATGCCATCCGCGAGCGTGACTTTAGCCTATGACTTTTGATTAGTCAGATAAAGCGTATTTAAAAATGAAGACAGAAGCAACATGAATAAAATAATCGAAACAATTCACACCGTAGAAGATAGAAAAAAGTTTGTATTAGCTCAGCACGAAGTAATCACAGACTTGATCCTGGAGAAGATGCAAATGTCTCGAGATATGCTTGAAGTGCAAAAAAAATTGGCTGACGCCCTGCAAGAAGTAGATTTGCGGGTATTAGATTTTGAGCGCATGCAAGAAGAAAGAGACGTGGCGTTGACTAAAGTTAAAAATCAAGCTGAACGTATAGTTTACTTGGAAGGTGCAACTAGCCACGCTGGTGGAACTCCGCTCACAAATGCTCGACGCGAACGCGATGTACTTTTAAGTCAGCTCAACGAAGCAAAAGAAACTGTTCGAGTCGTTGCAGAACACGCGGAAAACGAACTTCAAAATTTAGTCAACGAGCGTGACTTGGCACTGGTAGAGGTGAATAAGCTACGCCAGCTTTTTTCTAAAGTCCTTAAAGCTTTAGAGAATGGTTCCGAGTGCACAGCAACAGCTTCTTCGGAGTTTTTACAAGATGTACCCGCAGAAGTTGGGTTGGTTGTGAGCGAACTTAAAAAAGCTCGCGATTGCTATAAAACTGTGGCACAAGAATTAATTGCCGCCATAAGAATCAATACTCTACGTCAAACCTGGTCTTCGGCAAGTCCCGAGGATCTCGATGCTTGGCTGACTCCGTGGTTGAAAAAATTGGATAAACCGCAATAGCGTAAACCAAGAAATAGGTTATATTTGAGTCAAGGAGTACAACGAAGCACACCATGAAAAAACAGAAAGAAGAACGGATAATTCCCACACCACAAACACAGGAGGCTATACTAAAAAGTAACGGACAATGGAGTTTTGTCTTAAAAGAACTGAGTCAGAAGCTCGAAAGAGAAAATACCGAACTCCGAGAACTTGTAGATGGTGCCTACGATGTTGTTGAGTTGTCCTACAAACCCGAAGGAGAATACAATAAAAAATGGCGCATAGCCTGGATGGAAAAAGCTAAACGACTTGTTCCAGGTTGCGACAGCATGTTTTAAACTATGAAACAAGCAAAACAAAATCGCATAAGCGTTGAATTTGATGAGGCTCATCTAGGGGTACTCACAGCAGCTTTGGAAACATATTCCAGACTGCAATCAGGGCAGATAGGTATGGCCTTGGATGAAGTTTATTCTGATAGAGGCCTCACGTGGGAAGAAAAAGCTTATATCGAAAGAGCTGTTAGATATATTGCCTTTCCAGTTGAGCCTAGACGGGAGTATGACGGTCGCGGAGGTTTCTATGACCAGTATGATAATGAATACGATGAGCGTGGAAATATAGCGGTGGAAGGACCCATGTGGAAAAGCTATAAAAAACGCCCACATCTAAACCAGCAAAACGAAGCGTTTGGTGTGGGTTGTCCGGAAATGAAAATGGGAACCATTGCTTTTGAAATTAAAAAAGTTATAGAACAGTACGTGCATTACAAGCAAAATAACGGATATCGTCACATAACAAACGTTGCAGGAGATGGTGTGCGTGGCCGCGGGTATAGCGGAATTCCAGTTCCGCAAGTCGTAGGCTTTGAGCCTAAGCTGACTTTTTTAATACCTAAACGAAATCAGGCCCAGGTAGAAAAAATGTTCCAAGACGACAAAGCTTGGGATAAGTTATGGAAATATATTCGTGAAACAGCATTCAAGAAAAAACCATTACCTGCAGGCAAATGCCACAGGCTTCAAAAAGTTGAAAACCAGTGGTATGTAACTGTGGAAGAACCATATATTATATGAAAACAGAAAAAGAAATAAACCTAGAAGATATGGAAGATATAGCTTTCTACGAAAGCGGGTTATCTGCTGACGGTTGCCTAAATCAATTAGATGATTATGCCCGTAAAGCAATAACTCGGTATGGTAGAATTCTACATCAACTCATACAGAAAGATCAAAATTATGTCCAAATCAACGAGACTACCCAATAAATCAAAAACTAAAACCTCAGGTAGAGTCAGATTTCCAGATATGAGTTTGATCTCTCCGGAGTCGATAAAAGTGAACGAAACAGACATTGAGGTGACCTGGACCGCTGCGGGCGGACTGCCGTTGCATATGTGGTTACCTAGGGAATTTCTGGTGTGACTTTCTCACATTTAAGGAATTTTAAACTATGACTTTTTCCACATTTAAAAAAATAATCGAGTATTTGGAAGAATCTCGGGAGCGGAGTTTTAAACTCCATCAGCTAGGTATAGACGTCGGCAATCACACCGATCCCCTACATCACACTATAGAGCTTTTGATCAATGCTTTGTTTGGGGAGGTTGGGTCGGGCTGGATTGACTGGTACCTTTACGAGCGAAAATCGCCCTGTTCCGGGAAATATCTCACGGCATATGGCGCAGACGGAAAAGAAATTTGCCACAACGTAGAGTCGTTGTGGGAAACTGTAGAAGAACACATACAAACACATGAAAAAGAAAAAACCCAAAACCAAAAAAAAACAACTAACAGAAAAACAAAAGCTACAGGCAAGAGAAGGATTTCTCATGCTGTATGATCGCTGGAAACGCGGACTAATAAAATTCGACTAATATGCTAGCATTACCCACACTATATAAACGAACAGTTCTCGGAGATATTCAAACCTGGTGGATTGGAATCGAAGGGAATACCTACCACACAGTCAGCGGAAAGTTGGATGGTAAAAAAGTTAAAAACTCTCCCGTGATTTGTGAAGCAAAAAACGTACGTAGAGCAAATTCCACAACGCCGCAGGAGCAGGCTTTGATCGAAGCTAAAGCCAAATGGATTAAAAAGAAAAATGAAGGCTATAGTGAGACTGTAGAAATGGTTGATACCGTGGTTGAGCATGTGGTGCGTCCTATGCTTGCCAAGGAGTATCACGACTATAAGCACAGGCTAACTTTTCCTATCTACAGCCAGCCAAAATTGGACGGTCTTCGCTGCATAGTCACACGTAATGGAGCCTGGAGCCGCAATTGGAAACCTTTTCACACCTTGGAACACATTCAAGAAATGTTGGCTCCTTTGTTCGAGCAGTTTCCAACGATTGTGGCTTTTGATGGTGAGGTGTATAACCACGAGTATCGAGACGACTTCAATAGTATTTGTTCCTTGGTGAAACAAACAAAAGTTACTGAAGAGGATCTCGCAAGAGCTCGGGAAAAAGTGCAGTATCACATATATGATTATGTGGATACGGAGTCTGTTGAATTTTCTGCCCGCACCGAACAGCTCGAAAGCTATTTGGGAGAAACTGACGTTCTTGGTAAAATTCTACACATGGTGGAAACCAAGCGTTGTGAAGCCCAAGAAGCTTTGGACGATTTAATGGGTCAGTACATAGAAGAAGGTTACGAGGGGCAAATGGTTAGATATGCAGATAGCGTATATGAACATAAACGCACCGACAAACTTCTAAAACGTAAAGAGTTTGTAGATGCTGAGTATGAAATCATAGGCTATCGTGAAGGCAAGGGAAATAGGCAAGGTTGCATCGTGCTACGCTGCAAAACCGAAGATGGTAAAGAATTTGATTCTTCTGTAAAAGGTTCTGTGGAGTACGTGAGCAAACTCTATGCTGTAGGAGATAGCTTGATTGGTTTGATGGCCACCATCAAATATCAACGACTCACACCCGACGGTATTCCGAAGTTCTTAACCTGCATTAAATTCAAGAACAAGCAAGGAGACGAAATCGTCCCTGTTTGACTAAAAGGCTCCTTCGGGAGCCTTTTTTTTAGCCAATATACCCCCTACCCCACCCCCTTACGGTATATCTATATATATCAGGTATAACATGATGAACCCAGAGAGCGTTTTTCGCTCTCGCAACCAAAACCAACAACAAAATGACAAAAACAAAAACAACCACAATCGCAGAAGTCAGTGAAGTTATATTTAACGCCTTTGCTGAAGCACTTAAACTCGCAGAACCTATTTTGGCAACTAGTGATATTGATACATTTGCCGACGAAGCAAAACGTAAAAAATATATACAGAAAGTTAACAAAGGTTATGAGGCCGAGCACGCCAAAATAGCTCGAGCAATGCGGAAAGCCTTGAAAGAAATGAGCCCGGAGCAACTGGAAGCTTTACGCATTATGCACAAGCCTGAAAACTTGAAAGCCAAGATGCTCCTCGATCAAAGCATCATGCAGATACAAGCAAAAATTGGGGCAGATGCCATGCTTGACGAAGAATAAGAAAGATGCAAATACGATTAATCCTAATGGGTGCATTGATGTTATTCGTCTATGCGCTGCTCATAGCCTCAATGGCTCTGAGTCTGTATATAGCCTTAAAATGGGGAGATGACTTAGGGTTGGTGCTGTTTGCGCTAACCGGTTATCTCTTCGTTAAAACCACAAAACTAACAATCTAATCAAAATTAAAAAAATGAAATTAGCAACACTTGCCCGCCAATTAAATAACGGGCTCAAAACACACACTAAACTAGAACAAAAGATAACAGAACTTGAACGCTCGGCGGCGTCTGATGACGCTGCTCTTGGACTTCTTCAAATTCACTACAAGCTCTGTGTAGAGCGTACACGCCTCGAAGCAGAAATTGAAAGGATTCGTTTGGAGATGGAAGAAATCTTCAATACAGATCCTCATGCGCTGGAAAAAGTCACACGTA
>Ga0315903_10003330_pt1 | contig 22367 bp, 12 predicted proteins | sample LakEriMetagenome_7_FD_203524 | JGI IMG/M metagenome (GOLD analysis project Ga0315903, IMG submission 203524) | Freshwater fungal communities from buoy surface, Lake Erie, Ohio, United States - Buoy 2 MA119 | ecosystem: Environmental > Aquatic > Freshwater > Lake | place: USA: Lake Erie, Ohio... | reverse complement strand
TCAATACGAAACGCAACAAAAGTTGCAGTTCAAAGGACGGCTTTCTAGTTGGGAAACTCGACGTTCAATATGCATTGCACCGGTATGCTTACTCCCTTGTCGAGCATTACGCGGTCATTGCCGGCAGCAATTATGCGCGAACGCAACTTCTTCTGAGACTCCTTGTCTTCAAGGGTTAGCACCACCTCCACTTTCGCAAGTGAGTCGAGAACTGCAGCCTTCAGAAGGCTCGCACTGCGGCGTATACGTTCCTTTTCAGTATTTAGCACATCCTGGGTTTTGAATACCATTCGTGCCAAGGTTTCCATATCGTAGCGGGAATGTATGTTGAGTGTGGTGATCATAGTGTAGCGTTTACAGTTTAAGTTACCTGTATAACGCAGCCTAGAATAAAAAGGTTACGGCATCAGAGAAATTGGATTCTTACGCACCGCTTACTCACATCCGTTTTTTTGAATTTTTCACTTATTCGGTATTGCAAGACCGCGGCAATATCATCTCCAACGCACAACACAGAAGTACGGCGCCTCCGCCAAGCAGGAATTTTTGCATGCGTGAGAAAGTCAGAAATTTTTTGCTGACCCTTTGCGCCTAGTGGATGAAATCGATCACCCTCATGCCAAACTCGCATCGTGAAAGGAATAGAGACAAGGTCAGCATCGAGATATTGGCGTTTCGCGTCAAGAGTAAACTCAACCTCTGAAGCAAGACAATAGTCAATAGTCACACGTTCGTTCGACCAAGGAAGAGCTTGCACGGCTTCGCTGTGTGGTTCAGCACATTTCTGACAAGCCATGCTTCCATCCTGAACACACACTTCATAAACGCCGGCATTAAACCACGCGGCCTCAGTGGAAGACTCCGCGCACATGTATTCGAAGAGATGAATAACCTGATGTGAAGTAAATCCATATTCACTCAACCACTTCCACAAAATGACTTCCCCGAAACCGGAGTCAATCAGTGAGGAAATCGATATGACTTCTGTGTCATGGTCGCGAAAACAATGTTTGTCGCGAAAGGAGCGCACCGCCCAATCGACCAGTGCTTGTTCCTGGTGCATCCAGGAAGAACGCTGCTGAATCGCTTCATGTATAGAGGGGTTCAAGCTTTCCACTAAAGGCATTAATTCGTGTCGCACCCTATTGCGCGTATAGCGCGCAGTATCGTTCGTACTGTCTTGTCGCCAGGGAATCGCCTCTTCCTCGATGTATTGCAACACGTGGCTTTTGGAGACAGCTAACATGGGCCGAATGATGAAGCCTGTGCGCTCGGGCATTCCATATACTGACTTACCGGCGCCACCCCGAATAAATTGATACAACATGGTTTCGGTCTGATCATTGGCGTGATGGGCAGTGAGGACAACAGAAGCGTTGTGCCGGGCTCTCATTTGCTCAAACCAGGTGTAGCGCATTTTGCGTGCTACCTCCTGTGTTGAACCGTCATACAGGTTCCATTCGTCATTGCTTATGTTAAGCACCTCAAAGAAGATATTGCGCTTCACGCAGTAATCGCGTACACAATTCTCATCGCCATCGCTTTCCTCACCTCGCAAGCCATAGTTCACGTGCGCGACAAGGCAGGTATAAGACAATTCATAGAGACAGTGTAATAGAGCCATGCTATCGGGGCCTCCGCTCACAGCAACAACGATAGGTTGTTCCGTGAATACACCGTTCGATTCGAGCACATTTCGAATGTGGGTGGTAATAAGATGCATAGCTTAATGGAAACGGCAACTCAATATTGCCAAATCGTCATTGTATGGAGCGTCGCCTTTGAAGTCATTTAGCGATTGCATAATAGTATCGTTGATGACCGATATACCGTCTTTGAAGAATGCGAGAAGCACCTTTTCCAATCGCTCACTACCGTATTCTTCGTTATTGGAGTTTTCCGTCTCGACAAGACCATCCGTGAAGCACACAATGATGGCATCGGGTTCTAACACAACCTTGCCTTCGACCACCTTGGGAAGCTCCTCGAACATTCCCAAACCTATGGTGCCGAGTTTCAGTTGTTGTGTGTATCCGTTACCGTCTCCCATTACCGGGGGATTGTGCCCACAGTTTACATAGCGCAACAGACGGCTCGATTTGTTGTACACTCCAAGGAAAAGGGTGATATATTTTTCACCCAAGGCGGTTTGCATCACGCGTGAGTTCAGCTCGGTTACCATGTCTGTGAGGCTCCCTTGCTTGAAAGCGAAAATCGATCGCAGATACGCTTGGAAATTCGCCATTAAAAAAGCTGCGCTCACACCTTTACCCGATACATCGGCCATGCAAAACATAACCTCATCGTCATTTATCTCCATGAAGTCGTAATAATCGCCACCTACTTGCTGATGCGCCTTATAGAATGCGCTTACCTCGTAGTGTTTGTTTTTGGGTAGATGGTGCGGCAGCAGAATAGCCTGCATTTCGGCTGCCAATTCCAACTCCTTCTTGATACGTTCCTGGCGAATATTCTCTTCCTGCAATTGTCTATTTTGAATTGCAACTACCAGAATATTGGTTATAGTTTGAATAAACCGCATGTGCTTAATCACAGGGCTCATGCGGATTTCCTGCTCACTATTATCGCCTGCCAGCACATAGGCTATCGTATGGCCATTCTGAACAATGGGGATGGCCAAGTCAAACGACTCTTTCGAACGCCCTGCAGTAAGCGATATCTCCTTGTTCTTGGTAAAGAAATCATCGCTTATAATTTCCTTAATTTCCCCTTTCTGTACTCCGAATCTCAGAATACACTTCCAGCTTTCCTCCTTAGCGAACAGAATGATTTTTTCGATAGACAAATGTTCTCGGAGCACTCTTTCATACTGCTCCAGAAGGCTCGAAACGCTGAGGTTCGCATTAATAGCGGACGTTATCTCAAGTAAAGCATTTAACTTGAAATCACGTTGTTTAACCTTATTGTTGAGCCGCTGGTTATCCATCTGTTGAGTGTAACAAAGGTATTACATTCCAAGCTTTTCCATTGTTACAGGAAGTTTCCGTAGCAGTGCCAACTCACGATATTTCATGCGCGCCTCTTCGGCCGGAGTTCCAAAGTAGGACTTTCCTCCTTCCAAGTCCTTTGTGACGCCGCTTTGCCCCAATACGACAGCGCCCTTACCTATATGCACATCGCTCGTTACGCCTACTTGTCCCCAAAGAATAACCTCGTCCTCAATTTTAACACAACCGGCAATACCAACCTGAGCAGCGAAAAGACATTTCTTACCTATAGAAGTATCATGACCAATGTGCACGTGGTTGTCGATTTTCGTGTGAGCGCCAATGAATGTTGGTCCGGAAACCCCTCTGTCAATAGTGCATCCAGCACCTATTTCGACATGATCCTCGATGACCAAACTTCCCACGGAATGCATTTTTTCGCGACCCTCGGGGCGGTTTTTATAGTAAAAAGCCTCACTGCCCAAAACAGCATTAGCGTGAACAATCGAATTGTTTCCAATTGAAACGTTATTGTATAAAACCACACCGGGATGTAATACGCAATTGTCGCCAATTTCAATATTGTTGCCCATTACAACGGACGGATGAATAATGCTGTTTTTTCCAATAACCACATTCGATCCGCGAGGCTCCTGCGGCATAACCCATGGAGAAAAATGACGCGTAAGTTGATTGTAAGTGCTGAACGGATCATCCGAAAAAAGAAGAGCTTTCCCCTCCGGGCACTCCACCTTTTTATTGATGATGATTACCGAAGCAGCGCATTGTAACGCCTTATCATAGTATTTAGGGTGGTCCACAAATACAACGTCGCCATGCTCCACCTGGTGAATTTCATTAATGCCGGTAACCGGAAAATGATCCCCGCCTTCGAATGAACATCCGACTATATCAGCGATTTCTTTGAGTGTGTGTGGGCGAGTTAATTTCATGGTTCGTCAAAAATACGGGTAGGGCGACAAAAGAAAAAGGCCGCTATAGCGGCCTTTTCTATCCGTAGTTTGGAATTATTTCTTCACACGCTCGTGATACTGACCTGTAGTAGTGTCGACACGAACGGTATCGCCTTCATTAATAAAGAGGGGTACGCGCACATCTACGCCGATGTCCAACGTCGCAGGCTTTGTGGCGTTGGTAGCAGTATCGCCACGCACTCCCGGCTCTGTATATGTGATGTTATACTCGACATATTGCGGTAAATCACAACTCATTGGTTGGTCGTCTTCAGTATTGAATAACACGATACACTTCATTCCTTCTTTGAGAAATTGGGGTGCATTAATCATCATCTCAGGAATCGAGATTTGTTCGAAGTCCTCAAGATTCATGAAGTTATAATTATCGTCCTTGTAGAGAAACTGATATTCGCGGGTTTCAATGCGGACAACGTCAATCGCAACACCACTATTGAAGGTCTTGTCGACAATTTTGCCGTTGTTAAGGTTTTTGATTTTCGTACGAACGAAAGCCGGGCCCTTACCAGGCTTCACGTGCAAAAATTCGATTACACGCCAGATGTGGCTATCCATTCGAAAGCACAATCCGTTGGAAATGTCTGCGGTTGTTGTTGCCATTATAATGTGAATTAACGGCCGCGAAAGTACTTCGAATCATTCGACTCTGCAACCCGCTATTCTGAGATTACCAGAATTTCTACACGGCGGTTTTTAATTTGGTCTTGGATGGTTTTCTCGGGATAAACCAGTGGGCGCGTCATGGCGAATCCACGATATGAAATTCGATTTTCGGAAATCCCGTTTTGAACGAGATAATCACGAACATACTGTGCACGATTCCACGACAACTTGAAATCACCCGTTTCGTCATCCAAGCCATCCTCATTGGGCTTCGAAGCACAACAAACGTGACCCTGAATTTCAATCATCAATGTCGGGTTTTCTTTGAGCAGTTGCAAAAGCTTCTTGAGAATTGGTTTAGCCTCGGGAATTGTGCGGTGACTGCCGGGATAGAAGTTCAGTCCATCCATGATTAATTCGTCGCCTTCGTTTAACTCAGGTGTTGACTCGATGTCGAATACCTTCTTGGGTTTTTCTACCACAGCTATTGTGCTGTCGACTGCAGCAACGTTGATTGAATCAACGGCTACCTCCGCCGGTATTTCGGTGGGTACCTTGCTAGTCGACATAACAGAGTCTGGCACAACCATCTCGGCAATTGTTTGCGCTATGCTATCCACCTTTTCTTCAACCACCACCGATTGCGTCTGTGCCGAATCCGCCGGTACCGCTTCACTCTTTGGTGCGAGCGGTTCCTCTGCAATTAGCTCTGCGATCGGTTTCTCGGGTTCAACCGTAGGAGCTGCAACAATTTCCGGTTGTTCGGTTTTCACGGGTTCTTCCTTCGTTTCAGTCACAGCCTCACTCTTCGCCACTGCAACAGGCTCTGACTCCCTTTCTATCACAGGCTTTGTTTCGATATCGGATACCGGTTTTACCTTGGTCTCGTGTTCAGCGACAGTTGGTGCTTCCCCAGCCCAGCAGACCTTCAATGCGGTAACACGATCCGCTCGGTTATATCCCTGCCCCGGCTTCACGCAATTGCGTTCCGGGATAGCATATGAGTTGGCTATCGTGAGTTTGGGAAATTCAGAAACTTCAAAATAATTGCGCAGATATAATGCGCGATTGCCTGCTAGTTTGGAATTGTATTCATAGGTGCCGGGACAATCGGTAGCACCGTAAATCGTCACATCAATTTCATTCGTTTGAAAAAAATCGGGCGTCCAGCCCTTCTCTGCGAAGTCAGCCATGAGATTATCTCCGTCAATGGCAAACTGATTCACGTCGAAGTTCCATTGAATCGAATCGCAGCGGTTCGTTTGAGACTGCGCGTGTGAGATAGCTAATATAAAAATTATCGCCAGTGTGGATTGGCGAATGAGCGGACACATTAGGTTAGGTAATTTATACCCTGCGAAGATAACGATTATGGTTTATACTCTGCTGCACCCTCGAGTATATAATTCATTTGATAGATATCCGTTGCGTTAAGCTTCAGTTTTCCCCTGAAAGTCAGCCGCTCATCCGTCTTGTATGTTCGGTTTTTTCCTGCAAAGCGTAGATCGACCACCGACTCCGGTCCGCCACCACCACAGAAATAGCAGTTGGCATATGGATATCTGGAAACCACATAGAAGTTTTCATCATAGTCAACCGGAATAACATATCCTGTAATGAATACTTCCTTCCCTTCCATGGCCTTTACGCTCGACCCAAAGGTTGGCTTCCAGTAATATGAGTCAATGTCTTGGACGTACATTTCTTTGAACGTAACGTCCGTAAGTGTCTGCCACGTCAATTCCACGATAGCATCGTTCAAGAAGTGTGGAACCACCGAAAGCGATTCTCCGGGTGTCCACTCTATCATCGTCTTTGCTTTTATCGGTGGTGCCGGATCGTTGTTTACGCGCATGAAGCCGTATGTGCCGGCGGCAATAGCAATTCCGATGATTACAAATACAAGCTTCTTAAGCATTCGTCAACGTTTTGGAGATGTCTATTTTCAATGCCTGCCAAGCGGGTATGACCGACGCAAGCAATCCAACAAGCAAAGTTAGTCCGAGAAGGACTAGTTCTTGTGTGCTGATGGCCAAATTATCCAAACCATAGTGAAAGCTTTCTTTCATAAAATGACCCAACACCAGTAATCCGATACGGCTTAGCAAAAGACCTATGGCATAACCCAACAACACCAGCAATAAGCCCTCCTGTATGATCAGCGCGAATAGCGTTGAGCGCGTCCCGCCCATGGTGCGCATGAGTGCAAGCTCATAGCGTCGCTCACGCATGGAATTGAACAGCGAAATGAAAATGCTGATAAACGATATCACCATTATGACGATCGCAATAGCAGTAATGGTGCTTAAGCCCAATCCAAAATTGTTCATGAGCCTACTGTTTTCCACAGCCACATTAGCCAACTGCATTGTCGTATCCTCGGTTTGTTTGGAAAGCATTCCAAACGCTCCCTTGTTTCGTTTCTTGATGAGATAGGCGGTCATTTCGCGCTCCGGCTCAACCCGGGTTGAATCGCCTTCAAGACTGTCTGCCGAGGTAGTTTCCTCAGCGTGTTCGTGCACCATCCAGGTGGTTTCCACCGGAGTCAATATCAGATTATCAATCACAGAATTGCTGCGCGCGAATATTCCCACCACTGTAAAAACTTGATGGTGGTGTGCATCAGCGTCTTCTGCTGCATTGTCATATCCATGAACACTCGTAAACGTGCTGCCAATCTTCAGGCCTGTCTCTTGCGCTACAGATGCCCCTATAGTCACTTCAAATGGTGCGGAAAACATCGTTCCTTCGGCCGTTGTGCACCCATAGTGATTCGGGTATTTTTCATTCGTGCCCACGATACGAAACTTCTCATAATTGTCGCCATAGGCAAGAGGAATAGCCTCTGCAACCATCGGATTCTTAATGATACGGCGCGCCTCTGAGACTTTTATGTTTCCTGTTGGCACATCGACATGATAGATGTTCGCAAGCATACTTTGCAGTGGGCTTCCCTTTGCCGCTAGAACAAAGTCTATGTCTTTTATGTTGCGATCAAACTTTTCGCTAATCTGATTTTTCAGCAACAGCATCATCGAAATGATACCAATACCGAATGAAAGCAGCACAATGCTGAGCAGCGTATTGAGGGGTTTATGTTGGATGTTACTCCAGGATATTTTCAGCAGCGTCATAGCGTAATTTGTTTTTGGAAACGATCCTTCAGTCGCTGGTCGTGTGTTACAATAATGAGCGCGGCCCCTGTCTGACGCGCTTGCTCTTCGAGCATGTCGATAACCTGTTGTGCGTTTTTATCATCGAGCGCACTAGTCGGTTCATCAGCAAGTATCACAGCCGGCTTATGAAATACCGCACGCGCTATGGCGCATCGTTGTTGTTCACCGACGCTCAATGACGCCGGCTTCTGCGCAGCCTTGTTTCCCACGTTCAATCGCTCAAGCACCTTCATAGCTTCCGACTGCGCTATTTTCTTTCCCGATAAAAACGGCGACAACATGAGGTTATCGAGCACGTTAATGGAATCAACAAAATGCGCTGTCTGAAAAATAATCCCGATGTGCTGCCCTCGAAATTTATCGAGCGCGCGATTATCAAGTTTTGCCACATCCGTATTTTGAATTTGAATGCTGCCGGTTTTCGGGCGAATCATGCCCGCCAGCAAATGCAAAAGTGTAGTCTTTCCTTTACCGCTTTGTCCGAGCACAAGCAAGTGCTCTCCCGGCGCGCAGGAAAAGTCGGGAAAGGTGAAGCCGGGACCGGAGGGGTACTGAAAAGTTAAACCGCGAACATCCATCATCGTTGAAAGTTTGCACGAAAATAGTTGACCCGGTGGATAAGTACGAATGACTAAGTGCTAAGTAGGAAGGGCGAGGGACGAGAGACCGCTAGTGAGGGGGTTTTGGTGAGGGGCACGTGTTCGAATAAAAGTACCGCAATAGCTTGCTGCAATCGAAGGTGAATCCTTTCGGTACTTCGTCCTTTGTAATTAATCATGACGAGAATCACCATCCCTCCGCTCCCAAGTCCCCGGTCTCCACTCCCCAGTATTCCTTTCTGTGCTATTCTTGCGTTATGAATTTCAGACAACGTTTGCTTCGCTATGTAATCGGTGTGGCTATTGGTTGCGCCGTCGTATTTTTCATGTTCCCCAATTACGATTGGTTGGGATGGACACCACAGAAGCGCATGAAAGAAGATCTTCGCGATTTTCCGTTCAGTGTGGATTCATGTGCCGCCTATAAGATGACTTGTTACGGACTTTCGGAAGCACAGTTGCAGCTTGCCAAAAACGAGGGTAGCTTCGACTTCGATAAGAGCGATGTGAAGGCGAGCCCGCGTCGATATCACTTGAATTACGGCGACTATTCATTTATCATCGCCATGACCGACACCACATCCGAATTAAAAGATGTGATGAACCCCTCTAAAGTTTGCATGTGCCCGTAACGAATCACACACCATGAATTCAATCAAAGAACAAATTCGCTCCCTGACTGAAAAACACTTCGCTGATGTACTGGCTATGCGCCGTCATATTCACATGCATCCAGAGTTGTCGTATCAAGAAGTAGAAACATCGTCGTTCGTTGCTGCCCAATTGCAGCGTCTTGGATTAGACGTTAAAACCGGCATTGGCGGCCACGGATTAACGGCGTTTATCAAGGGGAAAAATCCCGACTCGCGTCTCATTGCCTTGCGCGCCGACATGGACGCTTTGCCCATTCAAGAGCAAAACACAACCGATTACAAAAGCAAACACGACGGCGTGATGCACGCCTGCGGACACGACGTTCATACGTCATCACTCTTGGGTGCGGCAATTATTTTGCATGAATTGCGGAATCAATTCGAAGGCACTATTCAATTGATTTTTCAACCCGCTGAAGAAGTATTGCCCGGAGGGGCGTCTCTCATGTTGAAAGACGGCGTATTCGCCCATCGAAAACCTCACGCAATCTTCGGACAACACGTTTACCCGGAACTTCCTGCAGGAAAAATCGGGTTGAAGCCAGGGGTTTACATGGCTAGTACCGATGAGCTGTACGTTACAGTGAAAGGTAGAGGGGGTCATGGTGCCAAGCCGAATCGTAATATCGATCCCGTTCTCATTTCTTCGCACCTCATAGTTGCTTTACAGCAAGTGGTAAGTCGCTGGTCAAACCCGGCTATGCCAAGTGTTTTGTCATTTGGAAAAGTCATTGCCAATGGAGCAACGAACATTATTCCGAACGAAGTAAAACTGGAAGGAACGTTTCGCACCTTCGACGAGACTTGGAGAAAAGAAGCTCATCACCGCATGGTTGCCTTGGCTGAAGGCCTTGTAAAAGGAATGGGGGGTGAAGTAGATTTTCGAATAGAGGTCGGTTATCCTGTTTTAAAAAACGATGAGACACTAACACTTCGCGCAAAAGAACGAGCTATTGAATATCTCGGACACGACAATGTGGTCGACCTCGATGTGCGGATGACGGCAGAGGACTTCGCTTATTATGGCCATGAAATGCCCGGTTGTTTCTATCGCCTCGGAACCGCATCGCCCACCGATGATTCTAAAAGCTTCAGTGTGCACCATCCGCGTTTCGACATCGATGAAGAAGCGCTGAAAACAGGTATGGGGTTAATGGCGTGGCTTGCGGTTCAGTAGGTAGTAGGGACTAGGTATTAGGTAATAGGGACTGAGGACCGAAAGGATACACCTTCGATAGTAGCATGCTCTTCCGGTAATCCGTAATTCGTAATCCGTAATTTATAATTTGTAATTCTCTGACTTGTTTTCACTCAAAACAAAAACGCCGCCCAAATGGGCGGCGTTTCCGTGTGATGTGATTCGTCTAGCGTTCAACGATCATTCTCTCATTCATCGTTTCTCCATTGATCGTAAACTCTACAAGGTAAATACCGCCTGTGAGTTGCTCAGCGAAGTCAATCTTCGTGAACAATGAACCGTCGACGGCGAAACGGTTCGTATATATCATGCGACCTAAGGCGTCGACTATCTTAACTGCAAGCTCTCCGCTTCCAATGTCTGTGAGGTTAATGTTCACTTCACTACCATTGTTCGGGTTGGGATACACCACTGACAGAGGTTGAGCTTCAAACGTTTTTACCGCCTGAGCACCTTGCTCCTCGTCGAGCATCTGGCTGGCCGCAGAACCTGATACAGCAATCACTTTAGCCGGTCCCCAATTGCCCTGGAAGTTGCCGCCGAAGTTGGGTCGTATACGCACACTCCAATAGCCCGTTGATGAAAGCTGTGTTGGGAATGCTGTGTTTAACGCAAGTGATGCCACGTTGCTTGTTGTGTTCACGGTAAACGGTGTGCCAATTACTGATGAAGCAAGACAATCAGACACTCGTGTGAATTCGAATGTGTAGTTGATAGCGCCACAAACATTCGAGGCACCAGCAACAGGATTCGCTAATATGCTACTAACTCTCGCAAGTACAGTCGGGCATATATATGTATTGCGCACTTCCACTTGGGGTTGTTGCATCATCGCAACGTTTTGGCAGTTGGCGGGAACGCTGTTACCCAATACGGTAATCATACTTTCGGTTTGGCCCAAACCATTTGTCAAAGAATAGTTTGCGTCTACTTGAACGTTGTAAACGCCTCCATAACGAAGTCCCAGCGATTGGTTGCCCAATGACACAATCCCGGTAAGGCTTGTAATGTTTGAATTTATTCCATTGGCGCTTCCCCCGATACCTGCGAAACCAAGTGTGTAGCTGGTTGCGCCTGTATACAACACCTTGAAGCTGCTGCAAAGTGATAGACCACCCGCAGGGACAGATGTGGCACATCCGCTGGCGCGCAAAGGAGACACGCAAATGGTATAGGTACCCACATTTGTAGCATCGTAGTTTCGCACACCTACATAATAGGTCTGACCCACTGTCAAGTTGCCATAGTTCAGGATTTCTGTTCCGCCAATAGCCGGGTTCACGTTTTCAGCATCTACTTGAGTTCCGGAAGCGTTTTGCAACTCAAGCACGGGGTTGAAACCTGCTGCGGTTACTCGAATACGCACCCCGGTTGAAGGAGCAACAAAACGGTACCATACATCGCGTCCACCGCCTGCAGCAACGTTTGCCGGATTGCCTTGTGTTGACACGTCTGTGTTCACCAGGGTTCCGCCGAACGTTTGGCAGTTGGGGTAATAGGCGTTTGTCGTATTCACATTGAGCAATTGCGCTGTAGACCATTGGTCAAACACTTGTCCGCTGCACGCCTCACCGATAAAGCCATCACAGTCATCATCAATGGTGTTGTTGCACACCTCTGTTACACCTGGATTTACGTTTACCGAGTTCTCATTACAGTCGATTGCGTAAGGAGTACCACCATGAGCGAGAGGACAGTATGGAATCAGCTGCGCAGGCCATGAAGCCGATGAGCACGATACTCCGGTCAGACAGCCAACTTCGTAAATAAACGATCCATAACCATCACCATCCATATCTCCCCACCACTCACACACCGGGTTTAAGTCAGCGTTGCTATCGCAGCAGTCGCCAGCTACGGTAACATAACCTGCCGGTTGTGTGCAGGCCACCGTCGACACTGAAGCATTTCCATAGCCATCACCATCATTATCTTGGTAGTAAATTACCAGACCCACGTTTACAACCGCTGAGGTTCCAATAATAGAGGAGCAAGAACCAACAGCTACACTAACCAAATTATAGGTGGTATTGCTGCTCAGGCTGCCTGTATTAACAGAACCGTTTCCAGAACCATTCAAGGTAATGTTTTGGTTTGCACCACCGTTCACGTTGTAGGTGATTACGGCGTTCGAATTACCATTGAATGTAATGGCTGTTGATTGACCCGAACACAACTGAGTTGAACCGCTGATAGTTGCGTCAGGAGCTTCTTGATAGGTAATAGTAGCGGTGCCGGTTGCTGTGTTTTGACACAATGCATCCTCGACCGTTGCCAGGCTGTAGGTGAGGTTTTGCCATACCGTTCCGGTATTAATAGTGGCAGAACCACTACCACTCAAAGCAACGGACTGGCTGTTGCCATTGAGGGTGTAAACAACTTGACCATTGGCCGGACCGTTAATAGTAACACTACCACTGTTTCCGCCGCACACGACAGCACTTCCTGTGATGGAGGCTGTTGGCAGCGCATTTACAGTAATAGCCGCAGATCCACTTAAACCTCCTACGGCCGGACAGTTGGCGTCGCTGAGCGAGCTTACGGTATATGTAGTTGTAGTGCTTGGTGATACCGCGATCGTAGCAGGGTTTCCGGCAGCGGTAAACGACTGACCATTGGAAAGGGTTCCGCTCCAGGGGCCATTACCGGTAAGCGCGATGCTCAATGGTGTGCTATTGCCCGAGCATATTTGAGCGCTGCCTGTCAACGCACCTGTTGGGCGCACATTCGCCACAACCTGAGCGGTCGTAGCACTGCTTTCACAGCCATAATTGTTTGTAGCTGTTAAGGTATACGCCGTGTTGACCGTTGGAGCAACGCCTGTCGGGTTTTGCAGTGAAGAGGTGTAACCCGCGGGGTTTGATGACCAACTGTATGTCGGAGTAGGAATAGCTGAGACACTTAATGAGTTCACAGCCCAGTACCAACCCCAAGCGGCAGTGTATCGTAGTCGAATGTAAACAGTTGGCTGATTCAAATATGCAGCGGTTAGCGGAATGCTAACGGTCGCGAAGTTGTTGCTTGCTCCTTGTGTTGTTGAGTATGTTGTCAAATTGACCCATGTGGTTCCGTTAAGACTTACATCAACGTAAGTACGATCGCTCGTCAGATTGCGTCTGAAATAATGATTGAGATTCACGGTTGCGGTCTCAATATTCTGCGTGCTGAACGCGGGTGATATTATGGAAACATCGGTAGTGCTGCCACTTCCTTGCAGGTCGCTATCGCTGAATATGAAAGCGCTACCGTCGGTTGTAGTAAATGTTTCGTCCCCGTTGTTGTAATTGTTTGCTTGAATTGTAAACGCCGCATTGGCCGGTGTTCCGCCCGTGGAGTTGTTTACAAGCGTCCAGGCAGCATTTGTTGTATTGAAATCTTCCGATATCAATGAAATCGCCGCGGAGTTTGACGTGCCGCTTGAGGTCAGATTAACGGATTCACCCAAGCAAATGGTCGTTCCTGATACCGCTGCACTTACCGCGCTTGGAACCGGATTAACTGTTGCTGTTGTTGCGACGCGTGAAGAATAACAACCCGAAGAAGAATTGTAAGCAGAGGCATAATACGTAGTCGTGCTTGACAATGATGGTGTAGTATAACTTGAGGTGTTAGCCAGTGATGCTCCACCGATTGCTCCACTATACCAATTAATGGTATTGCCGCCTGCTGTTGACGCGGATAAATTCACGGTTCCGGAACCACATCGCACACCATTTGTTGTTGTTGGAGCGGACGGTGAAGCGGTAACTGTTACTGTTGAGGTGCTGGCAGATACACTGCAGCCGTAGTTGTTGGTTGCGGTTACTGTATATGAGGTATTCACCAATGGCGCCGCGTCGGTTGGGTCCTCTACCGATGAGTTATATCCGGCCGGGCTTGATGTCCAGCTAAAGGTGGCTGCGGTTGAAGTGGACGCGACGGTTATCGAGTTTATTGCCCAATACCATCCCCAGTTCGCTGTATAACGCAGACGCACATAAACGGTAGGTTGATTTAAACATGGGGCGGTAAGCGGAATAGTCGCAGTGGCAAATGCATTTCGCACGCCTTGTGTTGACGAGTATGTCGCAAGGTTTGTCCATGTCGTTCCATTCAAGCTTATATCCACATATGCACGATCTGCCGTAGCGGCTAGACGGAAGTAGTGGTTGAGCGAAATGTTTGCGCTTGTCACTCCAACCGTGCTAAAGGCTGGCGATACAAGGGATACGTCGGTTACTGCGCCGCTTCCCTGAGCATCGCTATCACTGAACATGAAGGAACTTGCGTCTGAGGTAACAAAAGTTTCAGTGCCGTTGTTGTAATTGTTAGCCCGAATAGTCCAAGCAGCATTGGCCGGAGTGCCACCCGTGGAGTTGTTGGTAATTGTCCAAGCAGCATTGGCCGCATTGAAGTTTTCGGACAGCATTGTGTAGCTACTCGCTGAGTTGGAAGTTGCTGCAGCGGAGAGCGTAAGTGTTTCACCCGAGCAAATTGCACCGGGGGACACAGAGGCGGTAACTCCGGTTGGCGCAGGGTTTATGGCTGCAGATACCGCTGTTCGGGATGAAGAACAACCTGAAGTATTGTGTCGAGCTTCGGCGTAGTAGGTGGTTGTAGCAGCGAGAGAAGGCGTTGTAAATGTATTACTACTTGTAAGAAGTGCCGTACCGTTAGTTGCTACATCATACCAATCAATCACAGCGTTAGCTGGAGGTGTTGCTTGTAACACAAGTGTTCCACTTCCACAGCGTGAGTCCCCTGTAACTGAAGGAGCGGCTGTGGCCGCACCGACCGTGACAGTTCGCGTTGCGGTTGCATTCGAACAACCGCCCGTTCCAACAACTGTATATGTCATGGTAGCGGTTCCCGAAGAAACACCCGATACAACTCCGGAAAATGTATTGACGGTTGCAACGGCAGATCCTCCGGATGTCCAAGTACCTCCGCTGGTGCCATTGCTTGAAAATGTTGTGGTCTCACCAGGACATATATTCTGTGTACCCGATAAATCACCGGCATTTGGCGCCGCGGTTACAGTGACTGTTCGTGTTGCTGACGAAGCCGCGCAACCATTACCAGCCGAAAACGAGTACGTAATTACAGAAGTTCCCGCACTAATCCCTGTAACAACTCCGGAAGAATTTACTGTTGCAACTGATGCAGTGCCGGAAGACCATGTTCCGTTCAAACTACCATTAGTTGCAATCGTTGTGCTTCCGTTCGAACACAGCGCTTGAGTTCCACTGAGCGACCCTGCAACAGAGCACGGTTTTAAAACAAGAAACATGGCCGCCGTATACGCATTGTTGGATATAGTAACAGAGCCGTTTCCGGTTGCGCCCGGGATTGGTTTTAACGCCCAAGCAGCGCCAATGGATCCATCGTCTGCAGCGTTCGTTCTATAGTCCATAACCTCTGTGAGCGAGCTGGGAGAAGTGGCAACCCAGCCAGAGTGGGTTAAGTTTCCCGTAGTCATACTTAATAGAATTACGGCCGCATTATCAGTGGTTGTCGTTACCGAGGCGGCAGTAGCCGTATTATCGAGATCGGGAGACACTTCGAGGTTTCCCGGATCGATATCAAAAGGACCACCAACGGTACCATCTGACTTTACACCGCCTACACTTACCCCTGAAAAGGCTACAATCGAACCAATTGACATGTCTGCTCTGTTATTCGGATAGGTGAAGGTGAATGTTGTTCCTTCAGAGCCGTCAGCCACGCGGTAGAAAACAGATCCATACCAAGCGTTTAGTCCATTAGTGTTACCTTCACTGAACGTGGTTCTGCCATCAATCAACGTCCAACCCGTGGCCGTAGGATTCGCCAGACCACCGTTGTCGTTGTCGGTTTCGTTTTGTAGGATGGACGCAATCATCACATCACCGGCTATTACTCCGGTTGGTTTATTGATTACGATTGTAGTGCTTGCCGAGGTGTTCGTTTTCGACGTGCTAGCCCCCCGCTGTGCAATCTGCGCAACAACGATGTTGGCTCCTAGTAACAATACCAAAAGCAACATAGCTTTCGAAATAATAGCAGGCAAAAAAGAATGAGGACGAGGAGTTCCCATGAGCATAAAAATTAGTTTTCAGTTCAAATATTCATCGCAAATATACATCAACTCGTCGATTAAAAACAAAGATTAATAAAAAATTAATATTGGTTCGTCGATTCGCTGTGTTATTCGTTGAAGGGTGTATAACGAGGGGGGTGCCGGAAAGGTTACAAAAAAGGATAATAGGAGTATAGAATTGTAGGATTATAGGGGTGGCCGGCGCTTTCCTTTGGTTTCTTTGCTCACGGTCTATATGGGCTCTTGCTAGTTAAAGCTTATTCGGGATGAAAATGACGAATCAGGAACCCGATAATCCTACAATCCTATTCCCTATCATCCTCAAAAGAAAAAGCCGCCCGTGTCTTCACGAGCGGCTTTTACATATTTCGACATTAGTGATTAGTGACTAGTCATTAGCCACTAGCCATTAGCCACTAACCCTTACCTGCTTACCAGCCAGCGTACACTATTTACTTCATAATCCGATACCCAACTAATATAATAGAGTCCATTGGCCATTGAATTCGCAAAGCGTATCTCGTAGCGGCTATCATCAATAGGCAACACCTCATAACCCTCTACTTTACGACCTAGCTCGTCCATGATACTCCAGTTGGTAATCAACAAATCTGAGTCGGTATAAACGATCGCATAATCACCTGTACCCGGATTCGGGTAAACTCCTGTCACTGCATCCTGTGTCTCCACGCGTTCATCTAGTTGCGCTGTTTCGGGCAACATAGAGCTCAATGCTGTGTTGTTGACTTGAATTATCTGAGCCGGGCCATAAGCTGTTGCTCCATAGCTAAACACAGGCGCAATTTCAACCTTCCAGTAACCAACATTCGGGAATGGATATATTCCGTTCGGGAATGCTATATAAAGGGATAAATAAGGACTCGCACCAGGTGTGCTCACCACGAAGGATGTCCCAATCGTAGTAGTACCCGTGCAATCTGTTACCCTGGTGAATCGGTAGTTGAAGGAAATCGCTCCACACGCATTTGTTCCTCCTGTAACAGGCGCACCTACCAGATACGTCGAGCGGCTCAGTATTGCAGGACAACGTTGAGAGCTTCGCACCTCGATGAGTGGTGCGACCGCAATAGTGCGCGAGCAAACAGTACCTTGAATGACAATCGGCGCGTCGAATGCGCCTATACCATTTGGTAAAACGTAATTCGCATCTACACGCACGTTATACACACCACCGTTGCGCAAGGCTAGAGCTGCGTTTGATAGCGGCATTAACCCGGTTGACGTGGCTGATGTGGTTACAAACGGTGTAGGCGCTGTGCCGCCGGTTCCTGTAAAATTGAAGGTGTATGAAGTAGCACCACGATACAACGACTTAAAGGAGCTACAAAGGCTTAAACCTGCAACAGGCTGTGTGGTTCCACACCCGCTTGGCATCAAGGGTGAAATACAAATCGAGAATGTTCCACCGGCTGTGTTATTGTAGTTCCGAACCGCAACATAGTACGTTTGACCCGCGGTGAGTCCGGACACGTTCATAATTTCTGTTCCGCCAACTGTATTGTTCACGTTTTCGACATCTACTTGTCCTGTTGGATGGGCGGCTGTTCTCAGTTCAATCACAGCGTCAAATCCGGACGGAATTACACGAATACGCGCAGCGGTTGAAGGTGCTATGAACTTGAACCAGGTATCTCGCCCGGCTCCCGAAGCAACATTCGCCGGGTTTGCCTCTGCAGATGGGTCTGCGTTCAATAGCGTACCGACTATCGCTACACAATTTGGATAAAAAGTGTTCGATGCGTTTACCTGAATAGTATTCGCGTTTGCAAATTCATCGTTTGCAATTCCACTGCATCCTTCATCTACAATTCCATCACAGTCGTCGTCGACGGTATTACCGCAGAGTTCTGAAGCGCCAGGGTAGGCTGTTGCTGCACCGTCATTACAATCGATAGCATAAGGAGCTCCTCCATGTGCGCCAGGGTAATACGGATAGGTTTGCGCAAAGCCTGAGCATCCGCTTATGCAACCCGTAGCATAAATGAATCCACCGACACCATCACCGTCGGCATCTGCCCACCATTCAGACCCGGGGTTAATATCCGCATTGCTATCGCAGCAATCTGTGTTGTCTGCAACCTTACCTGCAACCCCTGTGCAAGAGGCAACAGGGGAACTCAGCGGATCGCCATAACCGTCGCTGTCATCATCATCGTAATAAAGCGTAAGGCCACTCACAACTAATGTCGTGTTATCGGCAATTTCAGCGCACGGACTGTTACCATAACCGGTCAGCGTAAAGGTTACCACATTACCAAAATCTCCTGCCGATGGTGTGTAGGTTGGGGTCAGTGTATTGGCCCCTGCAGTAATACTGCCGGCACCATTTTCAGTCCAGGCGATACTTATAGTGTTACTATTCGTTGCGCCATTTGCAAAAGTGAAGGGTGTAGTGCCGCAAGTCGTCAAACTAGATCCCGCATCCACTTGTGGGGGGGTTACAACCGTGAATGTGATTGTGTTGCTGGTATCAACAGCCGACGTCGTGCACAAATAATCAGAAGTGAAAATGCAACGCACCTGATCTCCATTTGCAAGAGCAAACGAAGTAAAAGATGAATCCGCATCACCGGTTGAAACACCGTTCACCTGCCACTCAAATGTGGGTAAACCACCGCCAAACAAGGGGATTGAGGTAACAGTAATCAAATCGCCTTCACATATGGATGTGCTTGCGATTCCTATGCTTATAGAGGGTGTTTCATATCCCAACACCGCCACCTCAATGGAGTTACTTGTAGCGGTAGACGGACTAGGACATTCCTCGCTGCTTGTCATATCAACGGTCACTACATCTCCATCAACCAGCGAAGAGGTTACGAATGAGCCGCTGTTCGTTCCTGCGTTCGTTCCGTTTATCTTCCATTGGTAAGTGGGTGTGTCGCCTCCATATTGGGGGGTTGCGGTAAAGGTTACGGAAGTCGCATCACAAAACGTCGTGGCGCTGCTGCTAATGGTCACGCCGGGTGCTACTACCGGATTAACAATAACAGTGGCGCTTCCTGTCATGGCACTGTTGCATGTTGCCGACGCAAGGCTATTGGCCACCACTGTGTAGACCCCACCCATAGTTTGGTTTCCAAATGAAAGTGCTGAGCCGGTTCCCGGTACTGCGCTGCCTTCATTTACTCCATCACGCTTCAACTGATAAGTGACACCGAGTTCTGAGTTGCTGATACCTACAGCCAGACCGCCTGAGCCTGAGCAGTAGTCGCCACCTCCGGTTACGTTATAAACCGTGGGTGTTTTGCATTCTGCGATAGCAAAATCTCCAAAGGTGCTTACGCCTGTGGCCTGTATGCTGGTTGCTGCGGGGGTCGCCACAGTTGGGTACGACCATGAGGCGCCGTAAACACCTATCAACATATCGGCAGTTGTTAAGCCTGCGTCGCGATCTGCAGAGACAAAGTTGAGCGTTGCAGAATAATTGCTGAATGCAGTTGAGTTATTTGTAACTGTGAAGTAGCGATTAACCGACAGGGTGGCGTCGAGTCCGCTGCTGGCAATTTGTGCTTGCTCTCCTGCTGTTGACTTCACAATTACGCCGCCGGCACCTGTTACGTTGTTGAAATCAAGTGTTACAGGAGTGTAATTACTTGCATCACCAATGGCGTATGCATAGCTGTTGGTTCCTGTCCCGATGCCTCTTCTCAGGTTTCCGATGATGTGACCGGAGCCTTGACGATCAACAGCTGTTGTTGCCGTGGCGCTTACGTTCAGTGTGTATGTTGCAGCATCAATGTTCGATGTGTTACTCGAAGAGAATACGAGCTGTGTACTAACCTGGACATCTCGTGCCAACACTACCGAGCCTGCGGTTTTATCGATAAAGAGATATGGGAATGCCGGGAATGATCCGTTGGAACCCGAGATTGTTTGTGTTCCGGCTCCATTCAAAAATACCGCTCGCGCATTGGGGAAGAAGTTGGCGCTCGTTCCATTATTCGTCCAATTACCTCCCACGAAAATATCCGAGCCCGATGCTCCACTGCCCGAGAAGTTTCCGTTCATATTCATATCACCCAACACAACAAGATCTTCTGTCATATTGAAGCCTCCGTAGTCGAGGTATAGAGATGATCCACTATCGATAGTCAAATTACCGCCCGTGCGGAAAGTAACACCGGCATTGGCTCCCGCCGTTCCTGCGGGGTTTAGTGTGGTATTATTCGAAATTGTGACGTGATGCGGATAACCTCTTCCTGTTGAAGCGCTCCATTCGAGGTTGCGTCCATAGAGAGCGCCAACATTGTACTGAAGCGTTGCACCGCTACCATAGAAAGGCGCGTTTGTATCAATATAGCCTCCGCTATTGATGCGGAAGGTTCCACCGTTCTGAATAGTCACGGTGCTGGTTCCGAAATTCACACCACTATTCGCATAGACGTTATAGGGGTTACAACTTCCACTGAAGCTTCCCAAGCCAACAAAGTTGATTGTACCACCCGCAGAGCCCGTTGCAAAACTTCCACTTGCAGCAACGATCTTACCGTTGGCGCTGATGTTGAGTGTGGCCCCGCTTCCAATAGCAAACGAACCCGATTGCAAGCTCAGCGAGTCTGTTGTCGTCGGCGCATTGGTAAGTGTAACAGTATTCGCACCGGATTGAATCGCTAGTGAACCGGTGATGTTCGTGGGCAGCGCAGTTCCGGTAATTTGCGCAGCAGATCCTGCAAAGATGTAATTAGCTGCTGCATTAAAAGTGCGTATAGTCGTTTGAATATTGCCGGTTGCACCGGTAGATGCAATACCGTCTGCAGAACCGATTGTGAGTGTTGCTGCGGACGCAAGTGAGAATGTTCCACCGGAAATAACGAATGCGCCGGTGTTCAAAGAACCGTTCACCAGCATCGTTTTACCGGCGTTCATGCTATGAGCAACATCCAACGCAATACTATGTGCCACTTGCACGGTTGTGTTGTTGTTTGCTCCGGGAGCCTGGGTTGCGGTCAGCCATGATGTTCCGTTGTTGTATTCCCAATTGCCCGGTGTACTAAAGTTACCGGAAGCTATTGTTCGGAAGTCTGCTTCGCTCTGCCCAACCAAGGTTGTAGTGGCAATTGTGTTAGAGTTAACCGAGGTTGAGTTAGAACCAACCGCTCTCACTACATAGCCATATGTTGTGCTCGACGAAAGCCCTGTTACTGTTTGTGTGGTTCCGCTTACCGATAAACCATTGTAGCCGGCAAGATTACCGGGAGCCGGGGTTATGGTAAAGTTGTCAATCACCCAACGCTCATTAGCTGTATTATTCAACAGGGTGATGCGCACGCGCAGTGCCGTTGTGCTTGGCAGGCCTGTAATGGTTACCGTACTGTATCCATCGGTTGTTCGGGCTCCTCCTGCTGCCGGTTGAAAGTCAGCCGAGGTACCGTCGCCGTCGTATGCTGTAGATGCCACTCCTGTGCCTGTATCGAAGCCCCAATAAGCGTTTGAGAAACCAAGTACACGCAAGGTGCTGCTATACGTATTTCCACCATCGGCGCTCACTTCAACCGTCACGATATCGGGTGCATCAGCTCCATTAGTTGTGCTTCCGATAGAGTAAGTAGCCAGTCTGAAACTACACTGCGGAGATGCGAGGGTTGTTGTATTTATGTTAGATGATGTGATGGTAACACTGCCGTTAGACTTACCGAAGCCATAGGTTCCATTAGAGGCGAAAGGAGAGGTTGCCGGACGATCACCTGTGCCTGTGCTTCCGGTGAAATATGAACCCGTGCCCGCTGTAGCAGTAAATAGAGTTGCTGTATTTTCAAATGAATCGTAAGTCAATGGGAATACATCCAACAAATACCCCGACGCACCCGCAACACTATTCCAGTTGGCAGTAAAGCTATTATCGGTAACAGAAGTACCCGCGGTAGCTATTGGAGCCCCAATAACAGTTGTTGCCTGCGACCCACTCAGCGGTGACGCTGTGAGGTAGTTGCGTGTACTTCCTGTTCCGTTGTAGCTGTATACTTCATAATAATAAGTGGTGTTGTCAATCAGACCTGTTTGAGCTCCCGTAGTAACCGCAGCACCCACATAAACAACTGTTGCATTGCCCAGGGTGTTGCCTGCTGTGTAGGAAGTTCCTGAAACGGGATTGGTATCCGGTGCGGAACCTGTTG
>Ga0315903_10003321_pt1 | contig 22394 bp, 21 predicted proteins | sample LakEriMetagenome_7_FD_203524 | JGI IMG/M metagenome (GOLD analysis project Ga0315903, IMG submission 203524) | Freshwater fungal communities from buoy surface, Lake Erie, Ohio, United States - Buoy 2 MA119 | ecosystem: Environmental > Aquatic > Freshwater > Lake | place: USA: Lake Erie, Ohio... | reverse complement strand
TTCCGCGGACTGGTGTTGGCCGAGGCCATCCCGGTATGAACAAGGCTTTGCGGTTGCCCGACTACTTGGGGCACATTTCTCCCAGCCTGCATGCGCAGATCAAGGCAGTTGTTCTGTGATGGCAAGACCTGCTGGCCTTTTCCACCGAAACCATGCTTGACGCCACCAACATCCAACTGTTGATCGACACCCACATCGTGTATGTGGTGCGGGTGTTGTCAGCGCTGGCCTCACCGTGACGATGGCCACAGCACCGAAGCGATGGCGCCCACGATCAGGCTCACCGCCACCAGGTCTTGCCAGTGCAGCACCTCGCCCAAGGCCAAGGCACCGACCAGCACGCCGAGCACGGGGATCATCATGACGCTCAAGGTGGATGCCAGAGGGGGCAGGCTGCGCGCCATCACCAGCCAAGCCACTTGGGCAAAGGCAAACACGCCCAGGCCGTTGTAGACGATGGCCACCATCGCGGGTTGGTTCAAGGGGTGCCAGGCAAAACCCTCGATCAGCCACGACAAGCCGGTGAGCACCACGCCGGTCATGGCGGTCATCCAAAAGGCCATGGTCAAGGTGTGCGCTTGCATGGTGGTGCGGCGCATGCGTTGTGTGCCATAGGCCCAGGCCGAGGCGGCCACCAGCAGCATCAAGGCGGCACCGGGCTGGCCCGACATGGCGGTGATTTCGTGCCACACCAACAGCAGCGCACCCAGGGCGGCAGCGGCCACGCCCAGCCATGCGCGCCAACCCATGGCGGCACCAAACCACACATAGCCAAACACCGCTGAAAAAATCGGCATGGTGTAGCCCAAGATGGCGGCGCGGCCACTGTTCAAGTGGGGCAGGGCCAGCATCATCAGGCCGTACCAGAGGAACATATTGGGAATGGACAGGTGCAGCAGCTCGCCCCACTCCGAGCGGGGCACCCGAAACGGGATGCGCCAGCGCCACAGCACCACGCCCAGCACCGGCAAGCCAATGCCAATGCTCATGACGCGAAACATCAGCGCTGGGTAGTCGGCAATGCCCCATTTCATGAGCGGCCAGTTGCAGCCCCACACCACGGTCATCAATGCGAGGATGAGGATTTGTCGGGGTTGCCAAGGGACCATGGCCCCATGGTACGCGTTGGCGGCCTGTCCCCGCGTTGGGGTGCGGTGCAAACCTAGAATGCGTTGCCACAAGGCCATGCGCGCTTTGCGACCTCACCCACCCCACCACCCACCCCACCACCCACCCCACCACCCACCCCACCACCCACCCCACCACCCACCCCACCACCCAGGCCGCCATCTGTGCCCTAAGTGCCTTTCCCACCACCCAGCCTGGATGCCACCATGCCCGACCTGACCCACCCCCACGCCCATCCGGTGTTGTTTTGGATGCAGCAATTCGCCCAAGGTGGCCTGGGGCCGCTGGCGGCCTGCGAGCATTACTTGGCGCGCATCGCCCAACACAACCCCGCGCTCAATGCCTTTGTGTCGGTGGACGCCCCACGCAGCCTGGCGCTGGCGCGCGCGAGCCAGCAGCGCTGGGACCAGGGGCAACCCCTAAGCCCGTGGGACGGTTTGCCCATCGCCATCAAAGACAACGTGGACGTGCAGGGCTGGCCGTGCAGCGCCGGCACGGCCGCTGACAAAGATCGACACCCCACCACAGATGCCCCGGTGGTGCAGCAACTGCGGGCCTTGGGAATGGTGGTGCTGGGCAAGCTCAATATGCACGAAGGGGCTTTGGGGGCGACCAACCACAACCCCACGTTTGGTGACTGCATCAACCCCTGGCGCGCGGGCTTCACGCCGGGCGGCTCGAGCGGCGGCAGCGCGGCGGCGGTGCGCGCGCAGTTGTGCGCTGCGGCGATTGGCACCGACACCATGGGCTCGGTGCGGGTGCCTGCGTCTTACTGCGGCGTCACGGCCTACAAGCCCAGTGCGGACCTGGTGTCCAACGGGGGTGTGGTGCCGCTGTGCCACATGCTCGACACCGTGGGCTGGTTGACCCAATCGGTGGCCGACGCGCAGGCTTTGGCCAGCAGTTTGTGGCCCATGGGCCAGACTTTGTTGTCGGCCCACGAATCTTTACCCTCACCATCACTGGCAACTGCCACTGCATCCGCATCCGCATCCGCATCCGCATCCGCATCCGCATCCGCATCCGCATCAACGCGGCCCTTGCGCCTGGGCCGTTTGGTGCAGGCCGCTGGTGTGGATCTGGCCCCCGAGGTGGCGCAGGCGTATGCGCAGTTGTGTGAACAACTCACGCGGGACGGCGTGGTGTGGGTGGATGTGGATGTGCCGCTGTGGCAGCCCACCGCCTTGCGCCAAGCAGGTTTGTTGCTCAGCGAGCGCGATGCCGCTGCCCACTGGACGGCCCATTTGGGTGCGGACTTGCCAGGCCTGAGCGAAGGCTTTGCCCGCATGCTGCGCTACCCCGAGCGCGCAGGGGCCGCCAAAATGGACCAGGCCCAAACCCTGCTCGACACGGTGCGTGCCGACGCGGCCCGCGTGTTTGACCCTGTGGACTTGCTGTTGATGCCAACCACCCCCCAAACCGCGTTTCACCACGATGCCCCGGTGCCGGTGAACCAAGCCGACTTCACCGCCTTGGCCAATGTGTGGGGTGCTCCAGCCTTGGCCTTCCCGTTGCGCACGGGTGACTTGCCCGCATCGGCACAGCTCGTGGCCGCGCCTGGGCGCGACAGTGCCTTGCTGGCCAGCACCCGTGCCTTGAACCTGGACCGATTTGCCCCACCCCTTGAGAAGGACTTCCCATGAACCCTGTTTTTTCTTGGCCTGGCCAAGCCCGTTTGGCCATGTCTTTTGTGGTCAATGTCGAAGAAGGCTCCGAGCAAAGCATTGCCCGGGGTGACAAATTGCCCGAGCCTGTGGATGAGTTGGGCGTGGCGCTGAAAATCCCCATCCGCAACTACGGCAACGAGAGCAATTACGCCTACGGCTTGCGCGCCGGTGCCCCGCGCATCACCGCTTTGTTTCGCGAATTTGGGTTCACATGCACGGTGACCGCCGCCGCCACCGCCTTGGCGCAAAGCCCGCATTTGATCGAGTGGGTGCAGCAAGACGGCCATGAGGTGTGCTGCCATGGTTACCGCTGGGTGCACCAGTTTTCCTACAAAGAAGACAAGGAGCGCCAGTTCATCCAAGACGCGGTGCGCACCATCAGCGAGGCCACGGGCCAACGCCCACGGGGTTGGTTGTCACGCTATCTGCTCACCGACAACACCCGCCGCTTGCTGGCCGAAGAGGGCTTCACGTATCACATGGACGATTACAGCGATGACGTGCCGCGCTGGGACCGTGTCGACACCACCCAGGGCCCCAAGCCGATGGTCATCGTGCCCTATGCCCTGGACACCAATGACATGAAGTTTTGGCTCGACCCGAGCTTCACGCCCGCGATGTGGACGGACTATGCGGTGGCCACCTTTGACCAGTTGCACAGCGAGGGCGCGGACCAACCCAAAATGATGTCGCTGGGCCTGCACCTGCGCATCATCGGCCGCCCGGGGCGCATCGGTGCCTTGCGAAAGTTCATGGCCTATGTCAAGCAGCAACCCGCTGTGTGGGTGGCCTCGCGGGGCCAGATTGCCGATCACTTTGCCCGCGTTTCACCCTTTCAAACCTGAGGCCTGGGCGCTGTCGTCTAAACCTTCGGCCGCCACCCGGAACGCGTTGTCTGGCGGGTGGTGAGCAGCCAGCCATGCGGGCCCGCCATGGGCATGCCACAGCGCCACGGCCAAGTGCGCCACCAAGCGCATCACCGACATATCGCTCTCGCGCAGCGTGTGTTTGGCCTGCGCGGCCATGACAAACATGCCAATGAATTGCTGCTGCGACAGCATGGGGCAGTACAGGGCCGAGCCCATGCGCGAGGTCTTGAGGTATTGCTTGAAGGCGGTGGTGCTTTGGGCCGTGTCGCCCAGCAGCAGGTCTTGCCGGTGGGTGTAGACCCAGCCCGGGTGCCCGCCGTCAATGGGAATCATCAAGCGCGCTTGCTCTGCGGGAAAACCGACGTTGCCCACCAGCATGTGGTGTTGGGTGTCGGGGGTGAGCACAAAGCAGCCCGAAATTTTGTATTGCGTTTGGCCCTCGGCCATGGCCCCGGGCACGGTGTGGGCCTGGGGGTCGCCCAGATGCGCCACACAAAACCGCGCCAATTCGCGCCAAGCCGATTCCAAGTCGGTACAAGACAAAGCCCGTGCATGGGCTTGGGTGAGCGCGTCCAAGGTGGGGTGGTGTAGGCTAGACATGACAGCAGTGACCCGTGTTCAACAAAATGGGCATTATGTGAGCACCTGCCAAAACCCTTTTTGAAAGACCACCGAGATGAGCACCCCCGAGTCGCCCTGGCAAGCCTGGTACAGCCACACCGCCTTGCCCACCCCCGATGGCCCTTTGTGCCTGGCTTTTGATGGGCCACTGGCACGCGTGTTGATCAACCGCCCCGAAGTGCGCAACGCCATGAGCGAGGCCATGTGGGACTTGTTGCTTCAGCATGTGCAGGCGATTGCTGCCGCGCCCCACATCAAAGCGGTTGTGCTGGAGGGAGCGGGCACGCAGGCGTTTTGCGCCGGGGCCGATATGGCTGAGTTTGCCCAGGTCTATGCCACCCCTGAGCGCACCCGCGCCTACAACGCCAAAGTGCAGCAAGCGCAAATCGCCTTGGAGCGCTTGGCCAAACCCACTTTGGCCCTGGTGCAAGGGGCGTGTGTGGGGGGCGGTTGTGGCATCGCCTTGGCCTGCGACATGCGGGTGGTGGCACACAGCGCCCGCTTGGGCATCACCCCCAGCAAGATCGGCGCGGCCTACAGCCTGAGCGACACCCGCCGCTTGGTGGCCTTGGTGGGGCCGGCGCGCGCCAAAGACATGTTGTTCAGTGGACGCCTGCTTGACAGTGAAGAGGCTTGGCGCGTGGGCTTGGTCGACCGCCGTTGTGACAGCGGGCAGTTGGCCGAGGTGGCGCGCGCGTGCATCGGGCCCTGGTTGAGCAACTCCAGCCATTCCATCGCCCACACCAAGCGCAGCATCCTCTCGATTGCCGGCATTGCCCCGGTGGCCGATGCCGATTTGCAAGCCGGGTTTGAAAACTGCTTTGCAGGACCGGACTTTGCCGAGGGCTATGCCGCGTTTTTGGCCAAGCGTTCGCCCAGGTTTCAGTGAACCATGGCATGCCCCGTGGCGAAACTGGGTGTGCAAACCAAGGGGTTTGGAGGGGGTTGAGCCCATGGGGGGTGTGCTAAATTCTGGCGAATCACTCGCCATATCTGTAAATCATTGGCCACCCCTTGACCCCATGACCACCCAAACCCCCCACGCCCAAACCATTCGCCAACAAGCGCGCATGGGCGTGTTGCGTGGCCACACCTCGGGCTTGGCGGGCGACCATGTTCAAGGCAATTTGGTCATCTTGCCACAGGCCTATGCCCAAGACTTTGCCCGCTTTTGCGAACTCAACCCCAAGCCCTGCCCGGTGCTGGGCATGGCCGAACCTGGCGACTTTGCTTTTCCGGATTTGGGCGAAGACATCGACATCCGATCTGACTTGCCCATGTACCGGGTGTGGCGCAACGGCGTGTTGAGCGAAGAGGTGGCCGACATCCGCCACCTGTGGCAGGACGATTGGGTCAGCTTTGTGATTGGCTGCTCTTTCTCTTTTGAGAGCGCCTTGATGGATGCGGGCATCCCTTTGCGGCATGTGCAACAAGGCAAGAACGTCCCCATGTTCAAAACCCATGTGCCCACCCAAGCGGTGGGCGTGTTTCAAGGGCCCCTGGTGGTGTCCATGCGCCCTATGAAGCCTGCCGCTGCCATCGAGGCGGTGCAGATCACGGCACGCTTGCCCCGGGTGCATGGCGCGCCGGTGCACATCGGGCTCCCCCACGACTTGGGCATTGCGGACTTGATGCGCCCCGACTATGGCGACGCCACCGAGGTCTTGCCCGAAGAGTTGCCGGTTTTCTGGGCGTGTGGTGTCACCCCCCAGGCGGTGGTTCAACAGGCCCAATTGCCCATTGTGATCACCCATGCGCCCGGCGCCATGTTGGTGACGGATTTGCTCAACCACCAACTGATGTCCCATTGATCTTTTTCATCACAGGAGTTCCCATGAAAGCTTCCCCTGCTTTGCTCAGTGCCTTGTTGGCCTTGGCTTTTGCCTCCCAAGCGGCGGCACAAGGCGCAAAAATCACTGTTCAAGCCATCACCCAAGCCTCGCCCAATATTCCCCAGTACACCCGGGTGGACCAGCCCATGCTGCGCGATGGCATTGCCAAGGCCACCAATGGCCGCGTCGAGATGGTGCTGGCCTCTTGGCCTGAGCGCAATGTGAGCGGGCCTGAAGTGTTGCGTTTGGTGCGCTCGGGCCAGGTGGACATTGCGGCCGCGCCCTTGACCACGGTGTCGGGCGATGTGCCCATCCTCGACGGCGTTGACTTGGCGGGCATGAATGCCGACGTCAAGCAAGCCCGGCGCGTGGCCGACGCCATGATGCCGGTGGCCAACAAAGAGTTGGAGCGCATGGGCATCAAGCTGATCGCCACCTATCCTTTCTCGGGCCAGATGCTGTTTTGCCGCAAAGCCATTGGTTCATTGGCCGACCTCAAAGGCTTGAAAGTGCGCACCAACGGCCCCTCGGCCGGCGACTTGATCAAGGGCTTGGGCGGGCAGCCAGTGTCGATTGCTTTTGGTGAGGTTTACACCGCCTTGGAGCGTGGCACAGTCGATTGCGGCATCACGGGTGCTGGTTCGGGCAATGGTGCCAAGTGGACCGAGGTCACCACCCACTTGTACAACTTCCCCTTGTCGTGGTCCACCTCGGGCTACTTTGTGAATTTGGCTTGGTGGAACAAACTCGAACCCGCCATCCGCGCGGAGTTTGAAAAGACCTTCAACGCGGTGCAAGAGGCGCAGTGGGCCATGGGCACCGAGTCCACCGATGACGGTATTGCGTGTAACTTGGGCCGGGCCAATCAGTGCAAGCTGCACACCTTGCTCAAGCGGCCCATGATCGAAATCAAGCCGCCAGCCAACATCATTGCCACCTTGCAAAAAGAGTTGTCTGAAGACGTGTTGCCTGGTTGGTTCAAGCGTTGCGGCGACCGCTGTGCCAGCGTCTACAAAGACGTGATTGAGCCCATCACGGGCGTCAAGCCGGTGGCTGGCCGTTGATGTGTTTGAGCTGATCGCTGCGCTCAACCGCCGCGCCATGTCCGTGGCCGGGTTGTGTTACCTGGCCATCACACTGCTGATTTGTTTTGACATCGTGGCGCGGCGCTTGCTGGGTTTTTCCAGCGGTGCCACGACCGAGATGTCGGGCTATTTGATGGCCGTGGGCATGAGTTGGGGCATGGCCGGGGCTTTGTACGAGCGGGCGCATGTGCGCATTGATGTGTTGATCCAAAAATTCCCTTTGCGCTGGCGCACACGGCTGCACTTGTTTTCCTTGACTTGCTTGCTGGTGGCGGTGTCGTTTTTTGTGTGGGGCTCGTTTTCCATTGCCCTGGACTCGTGGACGTTTGGCTCCACCGACCTGTCGAGCATGCGCGTTCCTTTGATCATTCCCCAGGGCCTGTGGGCCTTGGGTTTTGGGTTCTTTTTGATCGCCACGGTGGCCATCATGTGCCGCAGCCTGGTGTTGTGGTGGGGCAACCAGCATGAACAAATGAACCAAATGCTCAATGCGCGCAACTATGAAGAAGAAGCCGCCGAAACCTTGCGGGCGGTAGGCGACAAACGGGCCCCATCCATGGCGTCAGGCCGGCCATGATCGCTGCCGTTTTTGTGCTGGTGTTGGCGCTGGTCATTGGGGTTTCGTCCTTGATGGGTGGCGGTGCGGCTGTGCAGGTGTCGCAATCGGTGCCATGGTGGGCGCTGGTGTGTGTGGTGCTGGCTTTCGTGGCCTTTTTCGCCGGGGGCGTGTACATCGGTGCCGCCTTGGCGGTGTTGGCCTTGCTGGCGGGTTTTGGTTTGTCCGATCGGCCGTTTTGGAACTTCATTGGCGAAATGCTGTGGGCACCGTCCACCAACTTTGTGTTGGTCTCGGTGCCTTTGTTTTTGCTGATGGGCGAAATCATGTTGCGCGCCGGTTTGTCGGACCGGTTGTACCGCGCCTTGAATGTGTGGGTGGGCCGTTTGCCGGGCGGCTTGTTGCACACCAACATCATGTCTTGCGGCGTGTTTTCGGCGATCGCCGGGTCCAGCGTGGCCACCGCCGCAACCATGGGTTCGGTGGCGTTGCCGTATTTTGAGAAAAGCCATTACCCACCCAAATTGGTGCTGGGCTCTTTGGCGGCGGGCGGTGCTTTGGGCAACCTCATACCGCCGGGCATCACCTTCATCATCTACGGCCTGATCACCGAGACGTCGGTGGGCGCTTTGTATTTGGCGGCCATTGGCCCCAGCGTATTGGTGATCGTGTTGTTTTTGGCGGTGATTTTTTACTACAGCATCAAGCTCAAAATTTCGGCAGAAAACAGCACCACTTTGACCTTGTCGGCCAAGTTGTTGAGCTTGATTGACTTGTTCCCCACCTTGCTGCTCATTGGCTTGGTGCTCGGCACCATTTATGCCGGTTGGGCCACGCCCACCGAATCGGCGGCCTTGGGGGTGGCGGGCAGCATTGTGCTGGCCCTGGTCGATCGCAAGCTCAGTTGGCAGATGTTGCGCGAGTCCATGGATTCGACGGCGCGCACCACCTCGATGATCGCCTTGATTTTGTTTGGCGCGTATTTGCTCAATTACATTTTGTCGTCGCTGGGCATTCCGCAAATGTTGGCCAAGTTCATGACCGGTTTACCCTTGCCGGGTTGGGCCATCATGTTGGTGATCATTGGTTTTTACTTGGCCCTGGGCACGTTCATGGAGGGCATCTCCATGGTCATCACCACCATTCCCTTGTTGTTCCCCGTGGTCATGGCGCTGGGCTATGACCCCATTTGGTTTGGTGTGGTCATCACCATGTTGGTGGAAATTGCCATGATCAGCCCGCCGGATGGAACCGTGTTGTATGTGTTGCAAGGCATGCGACGACAACCCGGGCCGATCACCGACGTGTTTGTGGGCGTGATGCCTTTCCTGTTGGTCTATATGTTTGCCATTGTGGTGTTGATGGTGTTTCCGGCCATTGCCCTGTGGCTGCCTGCCCAATTGATGTAACCGGTCCGATTGCACATGAACCCTGCTTTGCACTTCACCATGGCCCCATTGGGGCAAGACGCATCTGCCACGCCTGCCACCTTGTCTGTGGTGCCCGTCCAATTTGTGATTGCAGGGTGGACCGGTCGCAATGCCGAGGCGATTGAACACCACATCCAAGAGTTGGCGGCACTGGGCATTGCCCGCCCGAGCCAAGTGCCGCTGTATTACCGCGCCGGGGCGGCGCTGTTGACCACCGCCCCCACCATCGAAACCTTGGGCCTCACTGCCAGCGGTGAAGCCGAGCCCCTGCTGTTGATGGCGCAAGGCCAATGGTGGCTGGGTTTGGGGTCGGACCACACCGACCGAGAGGTTGAGAGTTATTCGGTGGCCGTGTCCAAACAAATGTGTGCCAAGCCCGTGGCGCCCACCGTGTGGCGTTGGACCGATGTACAAGGCCACCAAGACCAGTTGCAATTGCAGTCTGAGGTTTGGGAAGACGGGCAATGGGTCACCTACCAAAAGGGCTTGCTCAGCGCGATCCGCCCCCTGCAAAGTTTGCGCGATGGTTTTTGGCCCGGGGGCCATGCTGCTGAAGGGAGCTTCATGTTGTGTGGCACCTTGGGCGCCATCCCCAATGCATCGGGCAAAGGCATCCGTTGGGCAGAAAAAATGCGGCTCACCTTGCATGACCCGGTGTTGGGGCGCAGCATCGTCCATACCTATGCCCAACAGCCCCTGGACCTGGTGAGCTGAGCGCGCGGCCAGCGGCTGCCCTAGGCCTTTGATCGGTTTCTATCGTGCAAGAACTCCGCTCCATGGCCCCTTTGATCGATGCCTTGCCAGCGGGTGCTCGCGTGGTGTTGCACAGCGGCCATGCGCAACCCCCCTTGTTGGCTGAGATGCTGGCCCAGCATGCCCCGGCGCTGCATGGCGTGCAGGTGTTGGCCACCATGCCCATGGTGGACGCGCCCTATGCCAGTGCAGCGGCGCTGGCCCATTTGAAGGTGGAGAGCTTGATGCCCGGTTTGGGCTTGCGCCAAGCGGCCTTGGCCGGCTCGGTGAATTTGCTGCGCCACACCGTGTTCGATTGGCCAGCCTTGTTTGCAAAGGGCGATTTGCGCGCAGATGTGTTGATGCTGCAAGTCTCACCGGTGGATGCCGATGGCAGGGTATCTTTGGGAGTCAGCGTGGACTTCATGCATGCGGCTTTGGCGAGTGCGCGGTGTGTGGTGGCGGAGATCAACCCCCACATGCCCGACACCTGTGGCCACAGCCGGTTTTCTGCACAGCACATTGATTGGTTTGTGCCCACCAACCATGCCGTTCAAAACGCCAAGATGCTGGCTCCGGATGCGGTGGATCAGCGCATCGCAGACCATGTGGCGGACTTGGTGCGCGATGGGGCGGTGATTCAAATTGGCATGGGCTCTTTGCCCGAGGGGGTGTTGGCCCGGCTTGGCCATTTGCGCCACCTGGGCTTGCACACCGGCATCTTCACCGACGGCATGCAAGCCTTGATGGAATCGGGGGTGGTGGACAACAGCACCAAGCGCTTCAAGCCCGGGGTGAGCATGTCCACCATGGCCGGGGGTTCCGCCGACTTGTATCGCTACATGCACCGCAACCCGGCGGTGGAAATGCACCCCTGCGATATCACCCATGGGCCGCAGGTGTTGGCGCAGATGGATGGTTTTTGTGCCATCAACAGTGCTTTGCAGGTGGATTTGGCGGGCTGCGTGAATGCCGAGTGGGTGGGGTCACGGCGCATGTCGTTGCCTGGGGGCTTGCCCAATTTTGCCCAGGGTGCCATGCAGGCCAAAAAGGGGTTGGCCATCATCGTGATGCGCTCTGTGTATGGGCCCGACCAACGCAGCAGCATCGTGGCGCAATGGACCGCGCCTGGCCCACCCACGCTGCTTGGGGATGGCTACCACTGCTTGGTCACTGAACACGGCGTGGCCCACCTGCACGGCCTGAGTCCGCGCGCGCGCGCCATGGCCATTGCCCGGGTGGCGCATCCGATGTGGCGTGACGCGCTGATGGCTCAGGCCCAAGTGCTGGACTTGTGATGTGCATCGATCGCCAGCGCTCAGACCCGTTTGTTTTTTAACCCGGTGGCACCCACCTTGCCACCCCCACAGGAGACCGACCATGACAGATCCCTCACGTTTGATGGCTTTGAGCCAAGGCTTTTTTTCGGTGCGAGACCAAATTCCCCCGGAGCGTTTGGCTTCGGTGGAGGGTGCGAAACCGCAAGGCAATATTGAAGTGCGCCGCATGATGGTGGGCAACGAAATTTTGATGCTGCACGTGTTTCGCGAAAAGGGCTTGATCGACCCGGTGCACAAACACATGGACCACGAAACCGTGGCCTACCTCATCCGCGGCCGCTTGCGCTTGGTGATTGGGGGCGAAGAGTTCATTGCCGAAGCCGGCACCTCTTGGATCCACCCACCGGGCGTGGACCATTTCAGCGAGGCCCTCGAGGACTGTGAGCAGTTGGAGGTCAAGTCACCGCCGCGCAAAACCTGGGAAACCTTGGCCTAGTGGGCTCTTGGAAAACGAGCAAGTTTTAAATCAAGTCCAGCACGTCTCGCAAATGGGCAGCTGTCTGAGGCAGTTGCCTTTTTTCAAATAAATCGACCATGTCTGCGGCCAACATGCTGGGTCGTTCCCATCGTTCCCGCATTTTTTTAATGGCCATCAATGCCTTCGGGGGGTTGAGCATGATTTGATTCAGAACAAACTGGTCTGGGGTTTGGATTTCAATATCAAACGTGGCCAACACCGATGCAGGAAAGTCCTTTGTGTTGAGGCTGACAATGGCGTCTGCATTGCCTCTGATGGCCGCTGCCAATACGTGCCTATCGCGCTCATCGGGTAATTGAATGCTGGCGATGAGTGGCGCGTAATCAACGATCAAGCAATCTGGAATCGCCTCACGCATGTGTTCAACGAGCCGTGGAATTTTGTCTGCGGCATCTGGGTATTTCTTCACCAACGATGATGCCCACTCATGCTCTATTTCTTGTGTCCACCTGGCGGTGTACAAATCGGCATGGGCGAGACTCAGCAGCACATCTCTTTGCAAGCGCGAGAACAGGACACAGGCATCCAACACGGCTGTGTAACGCCCGCTGATCGCCATTCACAGTTCCTCGCCCATGTCGTCAGATGATTGGCGAAGATTTTTAAGGGCATTTTCAGACCGAATTTTTTGTGCCTCTTGATACCGTATGAGTTCTTCAAACTCTATGCGGCGATGGCTGTTGACAAGACGGCACTGCAATCGATTGGCCAGGATCTCTTTGATGACAAATGGCCTGGATACGTTGAGAAAAGCGGCAGCCTCTTGGGTCGTCAACTCACACTTTTGTGGAACCAACATCATGGGTTCGCGTTTGGCCATCTGACGCAAAATATCTGCGAAGAATCGCAAAGCGCGCGGCGGCAAGATCAACTCTGGTATCGCTGAGTCATCGGCACCGGTGTTGATGGTGACCTTGATGCGCTCAGCTTTGGAGTGATCCAATGCGGCAACGATGCAGGCCCTGGCCGTGGCAGCCATCTCAGCCTCAGCTTCGCTGGCTGGATCAAATATATGTGGGCTCATTGATATCTCCTGGCTGAAGGATAAAAAACAGGTCTTTTAGAGACCTTAATCGCAATATTAGCATTAATCGAAATAAGCGAAAATATGACGCGAATCAAGTCATCGGAGCTTTGTAATTTTTAACTTGCGCAACGACAAGCTTGAAAAGTATTGAACGCGGGACCCAAGAAAACCCCGTCTCTGTGGAAAAGCATCTCTGCAAAGCTGCACCAAGATATCAGGCCTGATGTACCAAGCATTGGGTAAGGGCACTCACATCGGCCACCGACTCCAGCCGTTCGATCAATGCCAGCAGTTCATCGCCCTGGGCATGGGGCATGTCGGCAATGCCCCAACACTGGCGAAACTTGGTCTCGCAGGCGGCGGCACTCAAAGGGTTATCGGGGTGGCCAATCGGGGTGTGGATGTCTTTCTCCCAGACCCGGCCATCGTGGAGCTCAATGCGGATTTGTTGCGGCCACAGCGCATTCACGTCGGGGTTGTCATTGAGGCTGACGTGCACCTTGGCGGCCAAGGCATGCAGCTCAGGGTCGGACAGGTGTTGCGGGGCAAAAGACGCGGGTGTGCACGTGCCGTGCGACAAGGTGGCGGCCACCACATAGGGGATGCACAAGCGCGCATAGTTGGGCTTGGGGTGGGGGATGTCGGGGCGCCCCACCAGCCGGTAGGTCAGGGGCGGTGCGCCCACGTGCATGGCCTTGAGGTCGTTGGGGCCAAAGTGCAAGGCGGCTACGGCTTGCTGCATGGCGTCGACCGCTGCATGGGTCAAGCGACCGCTGGGAAAGGGTTTGTGCGACAACTCGGTGATGTGCCACTGCTGGCCCAGTTGCGGCCACCAATGCGCAATGTCGTGCTCGGTTTCAAACAAGGTGTAATAGCCATAGGGGCCGGTGAGGATGTCTTGCGGCCCGGTCATGCCCGCCATGGCCAAGTCCACCGAGGTCAAACCCGCACGACCGTTGAAGCCCACTTGCAAGCCCAGCAACATGGAGCCTTCCACATGGGCTTGCATGGTGCCCGAGGTTTGGCCGTACTGGATGCCAAAGGCGTTCATCACCGTGGCCTCGTCCAAGCTGGCCAACACACCCAAACCCGCCACCACGCCAAAACCGCCGCAGGTGGCGGGGCGGAAAAACCGCATCACTGATTTGGACGCCGCACCCAAGGTGGCTGCAATTTCCACACCCATGGTCATGGCCAGCAAAAACTGTTGGCCGCTGACGGGCCGACCGGCGGCGGCGCTGCGCTCTGAAAAAGCCAACAAGGCAGGCAACAACGTGGCCATGGGGTGAACCACGGCCGGTTCGTGCACGCAGTCCCATTCCAGGGCGTGGATGCGGTAGCCATTGATCACCGCCGCTTGGGCCGCCGGCGCGCGCAGGTCAGAGCCCCACACCACCGCTTCGTGGCCTTGGCCCCATTGCTGGGCGGCCACGGCCAATTCGTGGGCATGGGGGCCGGTGCGCCCGGCCACCCCGCAGGCCAAGGTGTCCATCAAGAACACCTTGGCTTTGGCAACGGCCAGTGGGCTGAGGTTTTCAAAGCGCGAGCGGCAGACCAATTGCGCCCAAGCGGTCAAGGGGTTGTCGGTCGGGGGTGTGGCGTGTGGGTTCATGGCAGGCTCCAGTAAATGCGTTCAGGGGGTGGGCGTCAAGCCCATGCGCAGGTAAAAAAACTTCATCACCGATGGCAGCACAAACAACTGAATTTGGGCCATCACCAGCATCAGTTGCAAATCGGGGGTCACATGGCCCAGCACCAGGCCGAGCAACACGGCCACGTTGCGAAAGCCGCTGATCAGGCTCACACTCATGGCCGCTTGCACGGTCAGGCGTTTGAACACCTGCCAGCCAGCCCACTGCCAAGCCAAGTTGAACAGCGCGGTCAAGGCCAACAGTTGCAGCACCAGGGCCGGGTCTTGGGTGATTTGTGCCGTCAAGCCATGGGTCACGCCCAAGGCGATGAAGACCATCACCAACACCATGCACAAGGTCCAGGCCGAGGCGTTTTGCTCAATGCGTTCAGGCGTGGCCCACACCCGCAGGGCAAAGCCGCCACCCAGGGAGATGCCCACCACCCACAACAAATTCATCAACATGCCGCCGGGGCTCAGGCCGGCCACCCCGCTGAGGGCGGCAAACAGGGGCAAGGTGACGATGGAGATCACGGTGGCGGGCAACACCACGGTCAACAGCATCTCGGCATCGGTTCCCAGCAAGGCGCAGTAAGGGCCGACCGAAATGATGGGCGGTGTGGCGGCCAACAGCAGCAAGCCCACGCCCATGTACACCGGCAGTTGCAGCACCGGCAAGGCCAGCCACACCACGGCGGGAACGATCAGCAAGGTCCAGACCCATACCGCCGCCAGCAAGCGGGTGCGCTGCGCCCAGGCCTTGAGTTGGCGCGGGTCGATGCGCAAGGCCGACAAGAACATGGCCCCCATCGACAGGTACAGCACAAAGGGCGAGACCATGGCAGCCAAGGGTTGGGCCAGCAAGCCGGTGGCGACGCCTGCCAGCATCAAGGCGGTGGCGTGGCGGGCCAAAAACTGGGACAGCGCTTGCATGTTCAGGGCCGCGGACTCACCCGCAAGCGTGCTTGGCTGGTTGCGGCCCGCGCATGCGCGCTCAAGCCTTGAGCAGCTGAGGCAACCACGTGATCAGACCGGGCCACACCGTCATCACCACAATCAACACCAGCATCAAGCTGCAGTAGGGCAGCGATGATTTGGCCACCCGGGTTTGGCTCTCACCGGTCATTTGTTGGATGATGAATAAATTAAAACCAACCGGGGGTGAGACATTGGACAACTCGATGGTGATGATCAAAAAGATGCCAAACCACACCGGGTCAAAACCCGAGGCCAACACCAGCGGGAAAACCACCGGCAAGGTCATCACCATGGCCGACAAACCATCCAAGGCCGTGCCCAAGATCAGGTACACCACCAGCAAGGTGAAGATGAGCATGTAGGGCGACAACTCCAGCGACTTGACCCACTGACCGGTTTCACCTGGGATGCCCAACATGGTCATGACTTTGGCCAAAAACAAAGCACCCAGCAAGATCAGCCCAATCATCGAGCAGGTGCGCACGGTGGACAGCAGGGCCCGACCGAGGTTGCGCCAACTCATCAAGCCCTGCGCCACGGAGATGGCCAAGGCCCCGGCGACGCCCACGGCTGCGGCCTCGGTCACACTGGCCAGGCCGCTGTACATCGAGCCAATGACCGACAAGATCAGCAAGCTCACCGGCAGCAAGTCTTTGAGCGACTCCACTTTTTGGGCCCAGGTGTACACCTCTGGATCGGCGGGTTGCACGCTGGGCCGCCACCAGGCTTGCAGCATGATCCAGCCAATGAACATGACCGCAATGATCAAACCCGGCACCACACCGGCGATGAACAAATCCAAAATGGACACATCGGCGAGCACGCCATACACAATCATCGGAATGGACGGCGGAATCATCAGGCCAATGGTGCCCGCACCGGCCAAGGACCCCATGGCCATGTCTTTGTCGTAACCGCGCTTGAGCAATTCGCGCAAGGTCATGCGGCCCACGGTGGCAGTGGTGGCGGCCGAAGAGCCGGAAACGGCGGCGAAGATGGTGCAGCCAATCACATTGACGTGCAGCAAGCCACCGGGCAAGCGCTGCACCCAGGGAGCGATGCCGCGAAACAATGACTCCGACAATTTGCTGAAAAACAAAATGTCACCCATCAGGACAAACAAGGGCAGGGTGACCAACTCGTCGGCGTTCAGGCGCGACCACACATCCTGGGCCAGGATGCGCTGAATGGGCACATCGCGAAACCATTCCAACGACAACAAGCCGGTGCCCAACAGCGCAAAGCCAATCCACATGCTCGAGCACAACAGCACGACCATGACCAACAACACAAAAACCGAAGCGATCATCATTCGGCCACACCTTGACCGATTTCGCGGTCATCGGCCAAATCGGGGGCGTCTCCGATCACCAAGCGCAACAAGCGCGCCAACAAGGCCAGGGAGAGCATGAGGGCACCCAGCGCCACAAAAGCTTGGGGAATCCACATGGGCGTTTGCATCACAAAGTAAGACACCGTGTGGCGCACATGGCTGCGCCAGGCTTGCTCGATCAAGCCGACAGTGAGCAGGCCACTGATGTACAGCGCACACAGGGTGCACAACACATCCAGGGCCCGCGCCAAACGAAACGGCAAATGGTTCAGCACCATCGCCACGCGGATGTGCGCGCCATAACGCAGCGCATAGCCTGAGCCGCTGAGCAACACAAAGGCACACAAATAAGAGGCGTACTCCACTGCCCACGGTTGCGACCACGCCAGGAACGATGCGGCCACCACCTCGACGAGCAACAGCACACTCAGCAACGCACAGGCACCCGCAGCCAGACACGCACCCAAAAAATTGAAACGATCAATCCATTCGCAACTGGAGCGAATCATGTTCATGGCACGTGCTGGGGTATGGCCACCGGCCCTCTTGCCGCCCAAAGCGGCAAGCAGCAGCCGGGGTGGTTATTTTTTGTTGGTTTTGGCCATGAAGGCCTCAATGATCTTGGCCGACTCGGGAACGTTCTTTTTGTATTCGTCCCACATGGGGCGGGTCACTTGGCGCATGCGTGCGGCCATTTCTTTGGTGGGGGGCTCGACCGTCATGCCGTTTTTGCGCAATTCGTCCATGCGCTTTTCATGTTCGGCCATGCTGACCTTCCAAAACTCGGGCTCCATCTCTTTGGCCAGGTTTTCGATGGCGTTGCGGTTTTCGGCCGACAACTTGTTCCACACCCCCATGTTGATGACCATGAAGTTGGACGCCCACAGGTGGTTGGTGGTGTAGGTGTGCTTGAGAAACTCCCAGTACTTTTGCGCCACAGCGGTGGTGCCAGAGGTCATCACCGCGTCCAAGCGGCCCGAGGCCAGGGCGGGCACGATGTCGGGGTTGTTCATTTGTTGGGGCACCATGCCCAGTTTGCTGACCATGTCGGCGGTCATGCGGTCATAGGTGCGCATGCGCACGCCCTTGAGGTCTTCAAAGCCTTTGGCGGGCTTTTTCAAATAGAAGTTTTGGCTGGGCCAAGGCACCACGTACAGCACCTTGTTGCCGCGCTTGGCCAAGTCCTCGACCCACTTGGGTCGCACAAAGCTGTGCATCACCTTCAGTTGTTCATAGTCATCGACCAAAAAGGGAATGCTCTCAAGGCCCAACAAAGGCAAATCGCCCACGTTTTGAAAGCCAGCAAATTCGGCCATGGTGGCCGCACCGTCTTCGATGGCGCGGACTGTTTCATTGGCCTTGATGCCCAAGGCGCCACCGGGGTGCACCGTCATGAGCACTTGGCCTTTGGTCACCTCGGCCACGCGCTTGGCGAAATTTTGGGCGTTCACCGTGTGAAATTCGGTGGGCCCCCAGGGCATGGAAATATCCAATTTGGTTTGGGCAGCCAACCAAGGGGCGGCAGTGAAACCGATTGACAAAATCAGCAGGCGACGAATCCATTGCATCTTGAGCTCTCCAGCGTGGTGTTGATCTGGTTCAGCCTAACAGATGCCCCACCGATATGTCAATTGTCCGGACAGTTGATGCGCCCTTTCATGTGCACCTGGCTGGTGCAAACCCAGGGGTGTGGTTCAACTGGACAGACGTTGTCGGGTAAACCCTGTGGACGCTGCGCGCCAGCAAATGATGGTGATGCCTTGTGTGCTGGTCGGATGCGGGCGCTGGTGGTAACCTCTTGGCTCCCTCTTGTTTTTGTCCGGACAAAATCCAAATGCACCGCTTGACCTCGCCCCAGTTGGGGGCCGCACCCGCATGAAGCTGACCGGCATTCGGGTGTTGGACCTGTCGCTTTTTTTGCCGGGCCCCCACCTGACCACCATGATGGCCGACCATGGCGCCGAGGTGCTCAAGATCGAGCCCCCTGGTGAGGGCGAACCGGTGCGTCACATTGGCTATCGATCGGGTGGCGAAAGCGTCTGGTTTCGCAACACCCACCGGGGCAAAAAAAGCCTGGTGCTGGATTTGAAAAACCCGCAAGACCATGCGCGCTTTTTGGATTTGGCTTGCACCTGTGACGTGATCGTAGAGGCGTTTCGCCCCGGCGTGGTCAAGCGCTTGGGCATTGATTACGACCGCATTGCGGCGATGCACCCGCGCATTGTGTATGCCTCAATTGCTGCCTTTGGCCAAACCGGCCCCGACAGCCAATTGGCCACCCATGATTTGGGCATGGAGGCCTTGGCCGGCGTGCTGAGCTTGAACCTGGGCCAAGATGGTCAACCCACCCACCCGCACATGCCGGTGTCGGACATCACCGGCTCGATGATGGCGTTGTCGGGTATTTTGATGGCCTTGTACCGGCGCGAGCAAAGTGGCCGCGGCGACTACATCGACATTTCCATGCATGACAGCACGCTGTCGTGGCTGCCCAATGCCACCGGCGCGGTGTTTGCCCAAGGCCGTGCACCCAACGTGCAGCAAGAGCGGTCCTGGGGTGGCAACTCGTTCTACAACATCTACCGCACCGCCGATGACAAGCACCTGGTGCTGGGTGCCGTCGAGCCCAAATTCATCCGCAACTTGCTCACCGCCTTGGACGCCCCTGAATGGATCGACACCGCCACCCAACCCCCAGGGCCGGTGCACGAGCCGGTGAAAGCTTTTTTGCGCGCCACGTTTGTGCAAAAAACCCGCGATGAGTGGATGCAGTGGTTCCAAGGCAAAGATGTGGCCATCGCCCCGGTGCTGGACTTGAAAGAGGCCTTCGATAGGCCTCAACTCCAGGCCCGCGAGATGCTGCTGCAAGATGCCCAAGGGCAGTTGCACATTGGCAACCCCATCAAGTTTCGCCACGAACCGGCCCAGATTGACACCCGCTTGCCCGGCTTGGGTGAGCACACCGCGTCGGTGTTGGCGCAAACCCCTGTGCGCAAGGACCCCACATGAGCACACCCTCGCCCAGCACTGCCGATTGGGTGCGCTGGATGGCCCGGACGGTGGGCCGCGCCGAACGCGAACGCGCCGCCTTGCATGTGCTGGACTGGATGGCTTGCGCCAGTGCCGGTTCGCGCACCGAACCCGGGTTGGCCATGGGGCGTTTTGCCCGCACCTTGGCCCCAGGGCCCTGCGCCACCTTTGCTGGCCCTGGCCTGTCCGAAGGCGATGCCGCTTTGGTGAATGGGTCGCTGGGCAATGTGCTGGAGATGGACGATTTTTATCGCACCGCCATCGTTCACCCTGGGCCGGTGTTGGTGCCTGCGGCTTTGGCCATGGCCCAAGCCAGCGGTGCCACGGGGCCGCAAATGCTCGATGCACTGGTCAAGGGCTTTGACATCATGATCCGCTTGGGCCGCTCGGTGGGGCCTGCGCATTACCGGTACTTTCACAACACCGCCACCTGTGGTGTGTTTGGCGCGGCGGCCATTGGCGCGGCTTTGCTCGAACTCCAAGCCTCGGCCATGCGCGACGCGTTTGGCAATGCGGGCACCCAGGCCAGTGGCCTGTGGCAGTGCCGCTTGGAAGACACCATGAGCAAGCAGTTGCACAACGGGCGTGCCGCGCAATCAGGCTTGTTGGCGGCGCGTTTGGCGCAGCATGGCTTCACCGGGGCGCATGCGATTTTGGAGGGGGAACTGGGGTTTTTCCGCGCCCTGTGCCCAGACGCACAACCCGATCGCATGGCCGGTGGCGATGAGGGCCGGTGGTTGATCCATGACACCAGCTTCAAGCCCTGGCCAGCCTGTCGCCATGCCCATGCGGTGATTGATTTGGCGCTGGCCTTGCGCGATGCCGTGGCGGGTGCCGACATCGTCTCCATCGATGTGCACAGCTACCGCGACGCCGTGCGCATTTGTGACAAGCCCGAGCCGCGCACACCGGTGGAGGCCAAATTCAGCTTGCAGCATGCGGCGGCGGTGTGTTTGCTGCGCGGCCAGCCAGGCTTGGATGACTTTGATGTGCCCGCCACGCAAGACAGCACCGTGGCGCAGTTGCGCGCCAAAGTGCGCTTGCACGAAGACGACGCTTTGACGGCCGTGTACCCAGCGCACTTTGGTGCGGCCATGCGCATTGCCTTGCGCGATGGGCGCCAGTTGCAAGCCCAGGTCACGGATGCGCTGGGCGACCCCGAAATTCCCTTGAGCCTGGCGCAGTTGCACGGCAAGGCCCACATGCTGCTCGGCGCCACCGCGCACACCCGCGAACACATCGAGACCCTCATTGCCGACTGCGCGGCCTTGGTGGACGCCCCCAGCGTGGCCGATGTGGCGCGCTGGATGCGTTGAGCGGCGCGATGTGCCCCCTGGATGAACCAATGGAGACCCCATGAGCGATTTGAATTACTTTGACGCCGCCGATGTGGCGTCGATTCGCCGCGACTATCCCTTGGGGGCGGCATTCATGAAGCGCTTCCAAGGCATGAGCGCCGACGAGTTGCGTCACTTGCAAAACCAGCGCTTCATGCGGCTCATGTCTTTCGCTTGGCAGGTCCCGTTTTACCAGCGCCATTGGGGCCGTGCGGGCTTGCAAGCGGGTGACGTGAAAAGCTTGGACGACATCACCCGCATTCCCATGTATTCCAAGTCCGACCTGATGGCCTCGGTGGAGGCGCATCCGCCGCTGGGTGACTTTCATGGGCAAGACGTTCACCCGGTGGGTCAGCGCCCACCGATCATTTTGCAAACCACCAGTGGTACCACCGGCATGCCCCAACCCTTGTTGTTTGGCCCGCGCAGCCGCGAAACCCAAAACGCATTGCTGGCGCGCGTGTATTTGCTGCAAGGCATGAGCGCGCAAGACGTGGTGCATTCGGTGTATGGCTTTGGCATGGTCAATGGCGGCCATTACATCCGCGAGACTTTGCTGCACTGGGTGGGCGCGCAAATGCTGAGCGCCGGCACGGGCGTGGAGACGCGCTCGCAGCAGCAAGTGATGCTGATGCGCGACTTCAAGGCCACGGTGTTGGTCGGCTTTGGCGACTTTGTGAAACGCTTGTCAGACGTGGCCAAGGAAAACGGCATCGAGCCGGGGCGCGACATCCGCTTGCGCATGATCACCGGGCACCTGGGGCCCGAGGGGCGCGAGCCCATGAGCCAGGCTTGGGGCGGCTGCGATGTGTACGACTGGTACGGCGTGGGCGACACCGGGCTGATTGCCGGCGAAAGCCAGGACCAAACGGGCATGTACATCATGGAAGACGCCCAGTTTTTGGAGATCACCCACACCGAAACCGGCGCTGCCGTGGCGCCCGGCGAGCCGGGCAACATGGTCAACACCTGTTTGTTCAAAGACGATATTTTTCCCATCATCCGCTTCAACACCAATGATGTGACCCACGAGGTGATGGGCAGCTCGCCCATGGGACTGCCGTTTCGCCGCATCATTGGCTTCAAGGGCCGCAGCGACAACATGATCAAGCTGCGCGGCATCAATGTCTACCCGACCAGCGTGGGAGTGATCTTGACCCAGGAGGTGCCGGCCTTCAATGGCGAGTTTGTGTGCATCGTCACCCGCGAGGCCGGGCGCGACCAAATGACCGTGCACGCTGAAATGCGCACCGGCGCACCGGCGGGCTTGCAAGAGACGTCTCAAAACCTGCTGCGCGCGCGCTTGGGCGTGGAGTTGGCG
>Ga0315903_10003318_pt1 | contig 22398 bp, 18 predicted proteins | sample LakEriMetagenome_7_FD_203524 | JGI IMG/M metagenome (GOLD analysis project Ga0315903, IMG submission 203524) | Freshwater fungal communities from buoy surface, Lake Erie, Ohio, United States - Buoy 2 MA119 | ecosystem: Environmental > Aquatic > Freshwater > Lake | place: USA: Lake Erie, Ohio... | reverse complement strand
ACGAAGAAGCAGAGAAGCACTTACTTCGATCACTTGAACTACTTACCCTCGATGAGGATAAGGATTGGGAAGATATCGTCGCGGTAAATAAGCATCTTGCAACAGCGCTTACAGCCCTTAACCGCGAAGAAGAAGCCCACAAACGTCTTGAGCGAATCAAGACAATTGAAGAGACAATCGCAGCATGATCAAGTCTCGGACAATCTTCGTAGCAAGTGCGGTGTTCCTATCCGCCGCACTTGCTACGAATCTCTTGTTAGATGAGCCCGACACAAAGCCAGCAATCAAGGTAAAGCCAACAGAAGTGCTCACCTGGGATTGCGAATTTCCCGAGCACAAACCCAAGGCAATCACCTTTACCTGCGCCTCAGGTGGACTTTATGTAGACAAGATCCAATGGACTTCTTGGTCCCAAAATGGAGCAACCGGCACCGGAATCTTCTACGAAAACCTCTGCGATCCCAGCTGCTCAGAGGGCGAGCAAGTCAGCGAAAAGGTAAATATCAAGCTTTCAGATCTCACCCCACGTAAAGGGAAGTTCTATTTAAGAACCCTAGACATCGAAACAGTAACCGGCAAAGATTTCACATGGGGCAGAGCCGGTACTTATCAGTGGGATGTCATGGAATTTATTGAGATGATGAATTGGGATAAGTAAGTAATGAAAACTGCTCAGGATATCGTCGCCTTGATTGAAACCTTGGGCGTGCGGTTGAGCAGTTTGGAGACTAATCAAACTTCCAATCTGAATCTGAATCTAGGTTTAAGCAACCTCGGCTTAGTTCACCAAGACCCTAGATTTCAATCTTCTTTCTCCTCACTCCTTAAGGAACTACAGGAGGTTTATGAAGAATATAAAATGAGGCCTGCTCAAACACATTGGGATCTGCAATCAGTTTTCGACCCCGTTAATGTTGCAACCAGTCTGATTAACGAAGTTCTAGATCAATTAGCCGAGGATCAATATTCAGTCTTGGATAGCGCTATCTACCTATCTCGGTTCGCAGAAGCAGCCGAGCCATTTCATCACCTTGTTGATTACAATTCACGAGATCCCATCAATATCTCAATTACTCGAGGGCTGAGTTACACATATGCGCTACACGGAGAGCGAACCGAGATGGAAGGTAGATCTTCAAGTGGACTTGTAAGGATCAATCAATTTATTCACCTATTAAATGAAATTCGACGAAGCTATGAATTGATTAGAGGGAAGCTCGATGGCGATGCAGATGAGATTCTAAACAACTTGGAAGTAGCAGATGAAATTCCCCTTAGACGTCGTGGGGATATATATGAATTTATCCAGGAATCAGAGAGCAGTTTTCGTGGCTGGTCAGAAAAACACCTTCCAATTGACGAACTTTTCTCTAAAGTTGATCAAGAACTGCTCTGCATTTACCGGCTTTACTATGGAATCAGGTCAGGTACTGCCAGCTGGGACGACCTTTTGTGGCACTTTGAAGGAATGTTTGACGCAGAAATCGTTAGAGGAATGACTCAGTTTTTCTCGGAAGAGGATGGCATCATCGGCACTGCAGTTGGAGAAGAAGAACCGATTCTTAGTTATCTAGGAGTCAGTGAAGGAATGAGTGAAGTCCGGAAGCTAGACCAAGCCTACGACTCTTGGTATTCAGAATTCCAGGAGAGAAAGAATCGAATCTATTGAGAATCTTTTCTTTATCCTTACGAGCATTCGTTTCCCATGCGGCTAACATTTCCTCATGCCCTGGCGAGTTTGTAGATATAAACCAGCAACCTGGAAGTCTGTAAGCCAATGATTGAAAAACGCCCTTACTGGCAGGAGCCAGATTTTGATCCTGAGAAAAAAGGATTGATTGAAAGTGAAATTTTGGCAGAGTTCCCGTCATTGATTCATTTTTCGCATTATGTGGGGAGTCACCATAACTTTAGTTTTCAGGAGAATTTAACTCCACAGATCTATACATACATTTTCTCAGATGGATCCAGAGAAGAGTTTGAACTTGAATTCCAGGACACACACCCCAGTGGCGATTTACTTCTAGAAGCATCTAGCACAGAGGGCTACCTCAAAAACTCTTTAAGTGTGCAAAAAATTAAAGAAGAGCTTTTCGTAGTGTCGTATATTCCTATGGATTTTTCATACTTAGCAAGCGAAGATGGAGATTCCGAGTTTGAAGGTGATTCTGAATTCGACGGAGGGGATTGGGCTGAAACCGCTGCAGATCAATCAGCATTTTATTATGAAAATAAACGGCAGCGAGAGCAAGCAGAGGAACTCAGAAATTCTGAGTTTAGGGATGTTTACGAAGATGCGGTCAAAAGGCGCAATCTCAAAGTAGATGAAATTGGGTTTGAGAGAACTCACCCAGAAATCTATCTGTCGTTACGCCAGCAACTACCCGACTACAAATCAGCCATGAGCCAGGCACCGAGCTACAAGTCAGGTCAACTGTTCACAAGGCACTTTCTATTTGATTATGTGTCAAAGAAAGATTTGCCTCGAGTTATTCTGGGAGAACCTTTAAATACCTCTGACATTGGCATCTGGCAAGCTGGAGTACTGAATGAGAAGGTGCACTCATTGCGTAATCAACCAATTGCCTACATGAAGCCGGATGGCAGAATCCTTTGGGAATCTCGCGAAGATCGCTACTTCTTTACTTTGGAGATTTTGGCCATACTGCAAGAGTTGATTGGTGAGAATGAAAGCGCAGTAAATCGTGAGAAACTAGATTTAGTCATCTATGAACCGAGAGGCACCTCTGAAGGAAATATCTTTATTGTGCGCGCCTCGACCAAGGATTTGGCGACGAGCATTGCAAAGACGATCAATTCAAAGTTTGGCAATACAGCTTCTAAGTTGAATCTAGTTTTAGCGCCTGATTCAGGTATCTATAAAGGCAGTAACGAGAACATAGAGATTAATCTCTATGGAAAGCCAGATCCTCATTTTGCTTCAGAATTTATGAGAGTTCGCGATGACCTGGCAATCTGAAGTTACCCCCGCCGAGTGGGATGAATGGCAGAAGCTTGCCCGCAAACTTTCTAAGTCAAAGAAGCAAGCAACGAGCCTTGGTGCAGAAGATTACGCCGCCCAAGCAATTGAGAAACTCTTACAACAGGAGAACCGCCCAGCGAATATCGAAGGCTGGCTCGCTCTAACGATCAAACGTCAGTACATCGACAGATTCAAAAAGATTCAAGCTCGTGGTGGTGCATCAGATCGAGACCTCACAGATGAGCAATGGGAGAAGGAGATGGTCTCTCATGCAATGGGCTCCCCATCAGGGATCATCATGGTTAAGGAGTCAGTAGGCGAAGTACTCGCAGTCCTCAACGATAAAGAGAAGGAGATCCTGATCCTTTCGGCAGCTGGATTCGATAATCACCAAATTGCTTTGTACGCCAATTACAAGACCAACAAGATTGTGGCTACCCGCCTTGCCCAGATCGCTGAGAAAGTTCGTAAATCAGTGGAAGAAGTCTCGAACTCCAACCGTTCTCGTTAATTTGCTCAATAGATTTAGGCTCTAGGAAAGAGACCGCGAAGTAAGGATCTTAGTTCGCTCGAACCCTTACCTCTTGAATCGTACCGCCAAGACAGAAGTACTATTAATTTTTCTGGTTCTCTGTCAAAATCCAGTTATGGATAAAGCGTGGATAGATGAAGCTGTAGAGCAATACATGAGTGAAGATGGTGATTGCGATTACGAGTGGGACACTATTTCGGAACTACTCAATAAGAGCAAAGATGTAACAGTTGAGGATCTTAGGAAGTTAACCGTTTGGGAAGATTCTCGAGTATTGGCATCTCTCATAAGCCATCCCGCTTGCGATATCCAACTTGTTCAGGATTTGAATGTAAAAGAAGTCGATGCAATGCATGATATCCATACTGCAATCCTTTTCTCGCCGCTATGCACCCCAGAACTTCGCAGTTATATCCTCAGCACGGATCAAAATTTTTGGAGTCATCTGCCTCAAGACGAAGTTAAAAGGCGAAAGAAGGTACTAGAGCAGGCATATAAGGATGATCCCGAGGATGTGATTGTGAGAAGGGCTCTTGGGTGGATTAAGAGCAAAGAAGGAAATCGTAAGGATGCACTTGCGATTTGGGGAGTCTCAGAGCCAAGTAGTAAATACATGACTGAAGGGCTCTGGAAATATGAACAGCCCAGACCAAAGAAGTTTAAAACTCCAAAGGGCATGGATCTTGATGAACTCACCCAAAATCCTGCAGTAAATCCATGGTTGCTTTATCAATTCTCATTTCTAAATAGTGATTATTACGAAAGTTTCGTAGCGAGTAATCCATCTTCACCATTACTTATTTTGGAATACTATGCGCAAGCTTGCCTTGAAGAGTCAATGAGCTCACTTGTGTTTTCAAATCCAGCTCTTCCATCTCATTTGTTCAGGTATGGTTTTTCAAAGAGATTGTATGAGCATCAATTTGGCATAGTGTTAGGAGAGTTAGCTGCAAATGTAGCTATTCCAAACGAACTTATCAAACATCTTGCTAAGCACAAAGATCCTGAGGTTTACCGCGCCCTTGCAAACAATCCGGTCTTTTTAGGCAATACTGTTCTTTCCAAAGCGGAAACCGAGAAAGTCATAAAGAAGGCCGAAGCTTCTTATTAATCGTCCCACCAATTAAGTCCCTTGAGGGAATCAGGTAGGTGTGGATTCTTAACCATCTGCTGGCGGTAACCTTTTTTAAATGGATCTTCTAACGAGCTCCATAACCTTAGGAACAGCTTCTCTGGCATCTTCTTAATCGCAACCCAATCAGGCTCGTTAAATCCGCAGTAAAGCATTTCGGGGTTGTGGACTAGATGATCGAGGACCACCATTGGAAAACTTTCCTGTGAAAGTAGGGAATCAAGAACAACAAAGAGGTTATTCCCATCATCATCAAACTCGAATCCGCCGCTGACCAACTCTTCATCAATGACATCGGAGAAGGTGGATGAGTTCATAGAAAGCCAGCACAATCCGGCATGGATGCCAACAAGCTCTCTCTCGGTTAGTGACTTCAGATTTCTTGGATTGACCAGACGATCCATAATCTTGCAGTAGCGCAAGTTATTGGTCTCATAATCGGCAGGGTTGGATTTTTGAAGGAGCTCAACTAGCCCTTCGATATCTTCTAAAATCATATGAACCCTTCCATCGCAGACCCAGAATCTACTTCTCGCCCCAGACAACCGCTACACCCGGTAACTTGTCAGTGGCCTTTGGTATAATTGCCATATACAGAGAGTTAAGGGGGAAAAAATGAATTACACGCTCATTTCACCCGTCTCTGCCCACACTTCAAGCCTGATAACCGGCTAGCTCGCTACACGCAAGGCCGCCAATCCAGGCCTTACCTCCTGCTTCATCTCACCTGTTCGGCTAACCGAACGCATTCATCCGTTTAAACGGACATCCCTGTCGGCTAGCCGACGCACTGTCTGGTTAACCAGACAGCCGTTAGGAATTCCTAACGACCCCGTTCGGATTCCGAACACCCCTCAAAAGTCTCCAAATAGATCTCATTGACTTTTGACCCATTTTTTCGTTTACCAATACAGAGGGGCAAAAACCCCAAGAACTGGAGAACCACATGCACGTTAAAGCACTGCTCGATGTAGATATGGTCGCAATGGAAGCAACCGACAACATCACCTTGATGCTCGACCTCACCGCACCTGCCAACCCAAAGCACACTAGCCGCCCAGGCCAAGCTGTGCAGGTTGTACTTGATCGCTCGGGATCAATGGATGGTCAGCCACTGGAATCTGCCAAGGGATCACTTCTTAAACTGATCGATCGCCTTGCACCACAAGATTCATTCGGCCTCGTGGCCTTTGATGACACCGCACTCGTTGTTGTCCCAATTCGCACAATGGCAGATCACAACATGCCAGCTCTGCGCAAAGCTATCCGCGAGATGAGCACTGGTGGATCAACAGATATCTCTGCTGGCTACCTCTTAGGTCTACGTGAACTCAATCGCGTACAAGCCACAGGTGGATCAACACTGCTCTTAATCTCAGATGGCCACGCAAATGCTGGCGAGAAGGATCCACAATTCTTCACAGATGTCTCAACAAAGTCAGCAGCTGACAAAGTCACAACTTCCACAATCGGACTTGGTACTGGCTACGACGAGACAATCCTGGAAGCGCTCGCACAAGGTGGCGGGGGAGCACACCGCTTCGCCGGAACCATCGATGAAGCTGTCGGTGCAATCGCTGCAGAAGTCGATGACCTACTTGATAAAACAATCGTCAACGCAGTCCTTCGCCTTACTCCAACTGCTGCAATGACATCAGCACCAGCAATCGAAGTATTGCAACGCCTTCCATATTGGAAAGATGGCGAAACATATGTCGTTCAGCTCGGAGATCTCTACAGCGGTGAAAATCGTCGCTTCGTGATCAACATCGAAGTACCTGGCATCGCAGCTCTTGGTCTCTGCAAAATTGCAGATATCACCATTGAATATCTTGATCTTGCTCAACGTCAGGAAATCTCCGTCACTATGCCGGTCAACGTCAACGTTGTCCCTGGTGATGTCGCTGCTGGTCGCATCGCTGACCCAATCGTTCGTGCCGAGCGATTGATCCTTGAAGCTCAGACTGCTAAGTCGTTGGCAGTAGACGAGCTTCGCAGCGGAAAAATCAAGGAAGCCTCAGGCCGCCTCAAAGGCACAGCGGCCAACCTTCGTCGTGAGGCTTCTTTGATTCCCGTAACCGATGAACGCAGTGCAGAGTCACTTGCAATCATCCGCGCAGAAGCAGATGAGATCGACACCTTGGCTCAGACAGCTGAGCACGAAGATGTCATGTACTCATCGAAGCGTATGACTGAGTCCTACTCACGTAAAACACGCTCTCGCAATGTCCGTAACCAACCCATTGATCCATCAGATATTCCTGATGAATTCATCAACTAAGGAGAACCACATGTACCCACAACTCTTTTCAATGATTGCACCAAACTTGTTCCAAGGCGGAACAGATGACGAAGATGTCATCCATCTTGCAAAGACCAGCAACCGCCCACGCACCGACCTTCCCTTCGATGCAATCGTCACCATGTATGCGTGGGCTCGCCCAGCTGATTGGAATGTTCAGGAATTCCGCTACGGAGTACCTGATGCATCGATTTCAGATATCGACCTTGCCCGCCTTCGCCAAGCTGTTGAATTTGGTTACGACCGCTGGAAGCAAGGCGACCGCGTACTTATTCGCTGCCAAGCTGGACTTAATCGTTCAGGGCTCGTAACAGCTCTCATTCTGATCAAGGACGGACTGTCACCAGAGCGTGCAATTGCTCTAATCCGCGAAGGTCGCGGAGAAGATGCGCTCTTTAATAACAACTTCCATACATGGTTGATGGAAGAAGGCGAGAGTTTCTTCTCGCCTTCTTCACAACAGGCTGCCTAATAGAAGAGGAGAAAGTTATGTGGTTATTTACAAACACAGGTTTTGTTAGCGCCGTCAGTAACGGCACAGATCTCATGGTTCGAGCAAGAGATAAGGAATCTCTCGAACCTCTTGCTGAAGCTACTAGAACCGAAATCATCAGCACACCTAAGAACGATTACCCCTACCGAGTCATTGTCACCCACGAGATCTTCTCGAAGTGGGCGGCTCATATGGCAGCAGGGATCACCTACAAGAACTTCAAATCAGAGGTATCTGCCACCCGTGGCTACGACTTTGCTCACCCCCTGATGAAGGTCTGGAGTGCCATGCATGAGGTTGAGGATGCGGGAGCTAGACCTTAATTATGCCCGAGGAGATTAGAACAATTTAAAGAAGGGATTAAGTTCTTTTGAATCTATGGAACGGTTCTCACGTTCGGATAAATCGTAGAGGTCGAATGCTGCTTGGGCTTCGTAATCAAAAACAACTAGTTCGGGCAGATGGTCCATCACCTCTGCCAGATGTGGGTGTTGTACCCAATCGCCCTGGGTACGCAAAAAGATTGATGATTCGCTTTCAATCGTAATCAACTCAATAGGACGAATTTTGTCTGGTGGAAAATAGAAATATAGGCCGGGCATTAAATTGTCTCTTGAGTGTGGAAGTCGCATACCGAGCCCATTCTGAGCCAGTTTTGGCCTAGGTCAAAAATTACAGCAGCGGGTGTAGATAAACCAGCAGATTTCAGTTATCGTAGGGAAAATTTCGGGAGGCTCAATGGCAGGCAGGGTTGCATTACCAGATCTAGCAATTCCAACTCAGGTGAATTCGGCTGGCTGTGGGCTCATCAATGTTTTTGCATCCGATTTATTTGACTTCATCGATAAGGGGCTTAAGAAGGCGAAAGGCCCTCACTGGTTGACAGAGATGCAGGTTCAGAATGTTGGGGCAGACCTCAATTACAAGGACCCTTCAGTACTCTTGAAAGAATTAGCTCACAAGGGCGGATCACCCCTACGCGCACCCATCACCGCCTTGGTTCCTCAGGCTAATTGGAAAGATTTCTACAAACGTCTAGAAGACTTACTTGGAGAAAGACACTTGTGGGTTCATAACTCAATTAGCGCCGATGCAGAGCAGCTTAAATCGCTAGCAATCCTCGTCAGCAAAGTCTCATGGACGCTGGAGCTTGCCGTAGTTTCTGAATGCCAAGCACTGCTAGATCACATCACACCCGATGAAACTGAAGTGGCGGTCGAAGCTCCTGAACCGGAAGCCGCCGCATCCGAGATTGCTGCAGAGCTGGGTCGCTTTACTAGCGATGATGAAACCCCAGTTGGCACCCCACTGGCTGGCCCATTCATCTCTCATTCCTACACACTCCATATGAATGGAAGCGTCAGGGATAGGGCCACAGATGAACTCCTAGGCGACTTAATCTCGGATGGAGACACCCTGGGTGCCCTTCTGATCGCCCGAAAGCCAAGCGGTGGGCGCCTGAGAGTGACCTCCGCCGGGGAAGTCGCCGCTTATTTCGGGGATTCTTGGGGATTTCTAGCTAAAGTCACGCCTGGAACCTGGTTTCCAGGGCATTTAAGCTGATTAAGCCAAAATTAGTTTGGCTAAATCCCATTTAATAACTTGACAAGGATTTAAGAAGTTATTACTCTTAGTAACATCTTAACTACAAGGAGTAACTAATGAGCGCAGATCTACTACAGGGCAAAGTCCTCACTGGATATCACCGCGAGGACACATTTATCGCCACCCGAAAGTACATGGGTGGGCGTCCGGTTTTCCATCTTGATATGTGTATTGCACAGCTAACAGCGGGTGTGGATGCGCCGCCTGTAGGGGTAGCCCAAGAGGACAACCGAATCGTCAAGGAAAACCGCGGTCGCCTATTCCGCGACTACGTGAACTCAAACAAGGAATGGGCTAGCCCAAGTCTGCTGCTCTGGTGCCCTATCGGTATTTTAGATTTCGATGCATTGCCACAGATCAATGATCTTGTGCGCGATCCATCTGTAGTACTTGGCGTTCTTTCTGTTCCTAGAAATTCACGTCAAAGTATCAAGATTCTTGACGGTCAGCACAGAATTCTCGGCTTTCATCTCTGGATGGATCAGCTCAATAAGGAGCTTCAAACTTCGAAGCTCAATTTGTCTGAGGCTATGAAGGCTGGACAGCCAAAGGTTATTGAATTGGCAAAAGCAAGAGTTGAAAAAGCTGAAGAAAATATGGAGAGAAGCGTTAAGGAATCGATCGGAATCGACATCTTGATTTGCTCATCTGCGAAGGAAGCTCGCCAGATCTTTGCTGACATCGCTAATAATGCACAAGGCATGGTCAAGGCACTTGCTATTGGGTTCGATCAATCAAAATTGGTCAATCGCGTAACAAGCATCGTAGCTTCAGATTTCCCACACCCATTGCTCGATGGCAAAGTTGACTTCAATAAGGACAGAATTGCTGGTGACAGCGAAATGCTAATTTCAGCTAAAACACTAGCTGATTCAATTAGAGCATTAACTGTGGGTATCACTGGACGCATCAGCCGCGTCCAGGAACTAGGTGATCTCGATGAAGACGTAACTCAGCGTACTAAGAAGTACCTTGACTGTATGCATAAAGCATTTGCAGATGATTTTGCCAAGACACCTCAAGATTTCCGCAAGACTAGCTTGTTGAGCAGTGGAACTATGTTCCGTGTTCTTGCTGGAGTCTGGTTTGAGTTAACGAGCTCGACAAATGCTCAAGGAAAATCTATCAAACCAAGAATGAGCGTTGAAGATGCCACAAACTTCTTCAAGAAACTTGCTCCAGAGATGCAGATACCAATCAAGCCAGGCAATAAGTGGTTAACCACTGGCGTCTTCCCAAGTCCGGCGGCTGGAGCTGTCGTCACCGCACCAGGATCTCGTAATCAGGAACTTAAGAAGCTCACCCTTGAAATCACGAACTGGGCTTTGGATCCAAAGTCATTCCCTTTTAACTAAACCCACTAAATTTTGCAAAGGACCAAGGAGACAATGAAATGACTATTCCAAAGATTATTGATAACGAGCGCTTCAGACTCCTTGATGTCCTAAAGGATGTATCCGATGACTTTAAAGACCTATCTATTGCAACGGGTTACTGGGATCTCAAGGCGATGCTTGCACTGGAAGATGAGCTTGAAAAATTCGACAAGGTCAGAATCCTCATTGGGCGTGAGCCGCAGATTCCTCGCGCTCAAGTTGAAGCGCCGGAGGAGGATTTCCCAGCCCATGACATTGAGATTGATTTACAGAACCTTGCACCTGAGTCAGAGCTACGCCAGATAGCACTCAAGACAAAAGAATGGCTCTTGAGCGGAAAGCTTGAGGTGCGTGTTTACCGCCGTACATTCCTACACGCAAAGACCTACATTTTCGGCAACTTTCACTCCCAAAAAGCTTACGGATTAATTGGATCATCCAACTTCACATTGAATGGGCTAACAACCAACACAGAATTGAATGAACTCGAATCAGACGAACGAGTAGTTTTGTTCCAACCGCAAACGCCCGAACAGCAGGCAAGCCACCTCTCTTGGTTTGAATCTAAGTGGAACGATGAACTAACTGAACCTTGGAACGAAAAATTAATTTCTATCGTTCAGGATTCTCCACTGGGAGATCTATTCTTCAGTCCCTACGAGACATATATCAAGACTCTTCATAATTTGTATCAGGAGGAGCTCCTTGATGAAGAGGAGTTTGGGAAGAAGTCTGAGCAAGGAAAGACACTCTTTGACTTTCAGCAAAAGAACATCAATGCCCTAGCCAGAAGATTAAATAAGTATGGAGTTGCCATGCTTTCGGACTCGGTAGGTTTGGGAAAAACTTCGACTTCTATCGGAGTTATCAAGCGATATCTCAACGACCCTGAAGGAAAAAAGAGAGTTGAGATTATTTGCCCTAAGTCCATTGTCAGCCAATGGGAGAAGGAACTCACCGAAGAGGGAGTTTTAGGTTATCGACCAATCACTTTGCAGAATAGCGCTGAGATTGAACGCAAACAGGAACTTGATGCGATTGCATCAGTTTCACTCTTCGTAATTGATGAATCGCATAATTTGCGTCACTCTGGTGGAGTCAGATTCCAGCAACTTCTTGACTGGATCCGCAGCAATCCTAAGGCTCATGTCCTTCTTGTAACTGCGACGCCCATAAACAACAGTCTTATGGACATAACAAGCCAGATCCTTCTTGGAGCAGCTGGTAATTCTGAAATCATGAAGGTAACAACCATCGATGAAAATGGGCAAACAATCCAAATCACCTTCCATCAGGCTGTTGAAAATCTCATGAAGAAGATCAACCAAGATTTGAAACGTGACAACAAGATTGACTTTAAGCACGTTCGTCGACAAATGACTCCGATAATTCGAGCATTTGTAGTAAGACGCACTAGACAGGGAATCCAAAAGGAGTATGGCTCACTAATTATTGACGGGAAACCAACAACATTCCCTGTCGTAAAGCCTCATGTCAATGACTACGAATTCACAGCTCAAAGCTGTGACAAAGTATCTAAGGTCACGAGCAAGACTCTTCCCCTGGACTTGATTTACTCTATTGATCCCGAGGCACTGGCAGAAGCTGCGAAAATGTTTAAGCACCCAATTCGCCAGCTCGACAAAATGCATCAATTGAACGAGAAGAATATGGTGCAAGAGTCAGCCATGTTCTATGTCTTCCAGCTGATTCTCATGTTGGGATTTCTTCCATACAGATGGCGGCTCTACCAAACGAAATTTTACGGAAAAACCAAGGATCAAATTCGTGAGCTGGGATTACCAGGGGACGAGAGCAAGAGCCTGCTCCAGCAGGTTGGGATTTTTGGAATCCTTAGAACAATATTCCTAAAAAGAATGGAATCCTCCGTCAGTGCTCTCGAAACTTCGCTCAACACATACTCAAGGAAATTGGATTTCTTTGCCAAAGGACTAAGTGAAGGAAAAATCCTATCCATAACCGATTTTGCAGCACTAGAGGCTAGTTGGGATGACGACGATGAGGATTACGCTGCATCTGAATTAGAAGAACGTGAAGTCGCATCATTCAATTCCAAGGATTTCGCAAGTCAAGAGCTGCTAGAGGATGTTGCTGTCGAGCAAGAGCTCGTCCGTGTAATCAGTGAGCAGCTAAAAATTCTAAAGAAGGATGATTCTAAGATTCGAAGTCTGGTAGAAATTCTCAAAGATATCGAAACAAAAGCGGCTGGAAGCAAGGTCCTTATCTTTTCGTATTTCTCTGACACAGTTACCTACCTGCAGGAGCACCTAGCTACTCTGAACCCGAATATCACCAAGGAAAACATAGGTTTTGTATCCTCAAGTAATGGATCTGATTCAGAGAAGCTAGCATCCCGCTTCTCGCCAATATCAAAGCGTTACACCCTGAAAAGTGATGAGACGGAACTTCAATATCTGGTCGCAACAGATGTTCTTTCAGAAGGCCAGAATCTGCAGGATGCGGGAATCTTGATCAACTATGACCTACATTGGAACCCGGTACGTATGATTCAGAGAAACGGCCGCGTGAATCGCCTAGGAACGAAACACAAAACCGTAAGCATCCACAACATGCGCCCTGAAAGAAAACTGGATTCATATCTGAATTTAGTCCAGCGCCTTCAAGGCAAGATTGACATGATTCGAAACACCATCGGAACCGATACTCCTGTATTAGACGAACCTGAAAATGCGATTGAATACGGTGATGCCGTTAAGGACATTTACGATTCAGATGAGCAGAAGCGCATTAAGGCTTTGGAAGATGCGGAAAAGGCTGCCGACTTCCTCCTCGCTGAGGATGACTACGTCCTAGATCTACTTGAGTTTCATAAGAACCACAGCGAGAATCTTGCTTACAGGGATCAGATTTACTCAATTCCTAATGGAAAGTGGGCGCTGCTTCCACAAGCAGAAAATAAGCACTCTGCTCCCGAGAAACTTTTTGGCCTTGTCGAGCTGAAACTTCAGCCTACGGGGGTGGCGCACCAATTCGTTTCAGTAGATGAATCAGATATGTCCATCAAAGCTCTCTCGAGTCTTCAAGCATTAGAGTGGCTAAAGACCAATCCTGATGATAATCAACGTAAGGCAGATAAGATTGAAAAGAATCGAGTCGCCATCAGTGATTTAATCTCGTCAAGTGCCAAGGTTTATCAGCATAAAGCGGCTACTGGTGCACCAATCGGCCAGGAGAGGGATGTATTGCGTTTGCTTCACGATCTGCAGTTCAGTTCAGAGGTCATAAATGCAGTCCGGTTCGCCTTTAAAACGAATGACTTGTACTACCGTAAAGAGGTTGACTCTCTTAAACGAAAAATCATGGCAGCGAAAAGAACTGGAGCCCAGTACAGCGTGTTTCTCGAGGAATTGATAGCCGTTGCAGAGAAGATTGAGGCTGGAAAAGATCTCAAGGTTGAAACCTCAGTAATCTCGGCAACAACCTCCTTGATCTACGTAAAGGGGGAGTAGTGAGTCGCTTCAACGAAGTTCGTGCACGCACCAAGGAAATTGAAGCAAATCCTTCTCTTGACGGGTGCAAGAGATTAATTCTCTCAGTAGTGAAGCTTTTAGATTCGAGTATTGATTCGGATGATTTAAACCTCTTTGAATTGTTTACAGATGACGGGCGGAAATTAGCCGCTAATGCTTCTTGGTTTCTGAGCGATACAAAAGTAAAAGATCACAAAGCCACCTATCAAATCTACCAAGATAACAGTTTGAACATAGACTTTAAATTGTTTGGTGTTCAGAATTCAAGTAAACGTGTGATTTCGTGGTCACAGGCATTAACTCCAAACTTTGAAGATGAGCCCTTCTATGAGGATTTGCGAATAGGCATAGACTTTATAATTTCCAAATCATTCGACCGCGTACAGGTGGCTTTGAGTAATAATTACGTCATCAGAATTCTCGAATTACACGGTGACCTGACAGCAACTTTTGAGGCAATCTTCGCCAAGTGGGAAGCAATAGGAGATTTCTCAAATAAGAGATTTGTTCACACATTATTATGGGAAAGTTTTGATCTTCATCCAATTAATAAGAAATTCTATGAAGGCATTGCCGAAAGATTTGTATCTCTCCGACAGTTTCTGGCTGAGAATGAAATTCTTGATGAGAATCACGCGTCACAATTTGCTAACAGGCTTATTGGAAGATTGGTGTTTTGTTGGTTCCTAAGGAAGAAAGATTTCATCGACAAAAGTTTTGATTATTTCTCATCTACCAATTACGCAGACGATACCAATTACTATCGTGAGAAGTTAGAGGTTCTCTTTTTTGATGTACTCAGTAAACCTATCAATGAGAGGAAAAGTGCAGACCTTTCTACCCCATATCTAAATGGAGGGCTTTTTGAGGATAGAGCAGATGATTTGTATCAAAGCAAAAGCCTTCGTTTCCCCAGCAACTATTTCGATGATTTTTACGCGTTCTTAGATTCATACAATTTTACGACAGATGAAAGTACAAGTCAGTACCAGCAGGTGGCAATTGACCCCGAGATGCTTGGAAGAATTTTTGAAAACCTACTTGCTGAAATGTCTGATGAGGCAGGTGAGCAGGCACGCAAGGCTAAAGGAGCTTTTTATACACCAAGAGAGATTGTTGATTTTATGTGCAGGGAGTCACTGAGAGAATACCTGCGATCAGCATTGCCTGCGGATGCCAATCTGGAGCAAAGACTTATTCAGTTGATTGACGGAAGCGACCGAGAATTTCAGGATCAGGATCATAACTGGCGCAGAGACTGGAAGCCTTACAAGGAAAACTTGATTGCTGCACTAAATGATTTGAGAATTCTGGATCCAGCTTGTGGCTCTGGAGCTTATCCGATGGGAATGCTGCACCTTCTAATGACAGTTTATGAGCGTCTGGATTCCGCACTCGGGAAAGACGTTCAAAAATTGAAATTGCAAATCATCAGTAATAATCTGTTTGGTGTTGATATAGAACCAATGGCAGTAGAAATATCCAGATTGAGAGCGTGGCTTTCCCTTGTGGTTGATTTAGAGCCGAGCGTAAAAAATGTTAAGCCGCTTCCAAATTTGGATTTTCGGTTTGTTTGTGCAGACTCCCTCATTCCTCTTGATACAAATGGAGCGCTGATGTTCGGAGAGGATCCAGAACTTGGGAACAAACTTGAAGAGATTAGAAGAATGTATTTCAGTACAGAGAATCTCGCTAAAAAGAAAAAATATAGAAGTAGCTACCAAGCTTTAATCAATGGTGAAGTTTCGATGTTTGGAGAATCCAAAAGAACTTCTCAATTAAAGTCCTACCAACCCTTTGACACTTCAGCAACTGCATCCTTTTTTGACCCAAGTCACATGTTTGGCTGTCATGATTTTCAGATAGTGATTGGAAACCCTCCTTACAAGGTGTTAGCCGGTGAGGATTCTCGTGAAGACCTAGAAAATCTGAAGAGCGTAGCTTCCTACAAATACGCTTTAGGTGGACGTCTTAATTTATACAGACACTTCATAGAGCGTTCAATTCAATTGCTTGACGACCGGGGCGTTCTTAGCTTTATCGTCCCGAGCACTCTGATTGCAGATAAGAATACGAGTGGGATTCGACGTATGTTCAGAGAGTCCGGCTCTTTGATGTTTTTGATTGAATTCCCCGAAAAAGAGAAAGTCTTTGAATCGGTAACCCAGGCAACCACTGTATTTCTTTACCACAACTCCTTCGAGCATCATGATTTTAGATTGTCAGTTGGTCTGAATTCAGCTAATTTGCCACCTTTGAATTCCGTAACGCTTGAATGGGAAGCAATCGAAACTCTATTTGGTAAGGATTTGACCTTACCAATGATTAAGTCGCCGCTTGAGCTGGACTTGATTAGAAAAATCAAGAGTGGATCCTTTCCGTTAAGTGACATTACTAATTGCTGGGAAGGAGAGATGAATCAGACATTTAAGAAGAATCAAATATCCAGCACGAAAACCAATCATATTTTTGTTCGAGGCGAACATCTATCCAGCTATTTTGTAGACTTGAAGACTGAGAATACTGATCGACGTTGGTTTGATTTAAAGGAACCGTCAGATCCCTCTGAAAGAGAAAGACTTGGGTGTCAGGGTGTTTCTAACATGGGATTACGGCGCCGTGTAATGGTAGCAAAAATCCCTAAGGGAGTAATTCTTGGCAATTCTCTGAATTATATTGATATTCCAAAAAACTATAATGCGGACATTCTTCTCGCTTTGTTAAACTCATCTTTACTCAATTGGTTCTTTCGAAAGCAAAGTACGAATAACAACGTAAATGTCTATGAACTTAACGCGTTGCCAATTAAGCGCATTGATAAGAATTTTGAAAAATCAATTCTGGATATTTTGGAAAAGATTGAGAAATTGACTAAAGAAAGTGACTATAGGCGTGATACCTCAGTAACGAGTACATTAGAAGCACTCATGGCGAAAATAGATCAAATAATTTATACGGCTTATGAGTTAAGTGAAAAAGAAATTACTTTAGTCGAAGATTTTTGACGTTTAAATAGTGGCTCGTTATATCAATCAATTTGATGTGGGTAAGCTGGGACTTACCTTTTCCATTAGTTAGGTTTATCATTAGGTTCATGACTGCTGAAGGTGCCGCATATGAGATGAACTCAGTACAGTCAATTTACAACTTCGCTCTCTTGCTAACCGGAAAGTCACTTTCGGAGGCTGTTAATTTACCGGAGAACCTGGAGAATCTGAAGGATAGAGGGCAGCTTGGGACCTTGATTGAGAAGTATTACTTCAATCACGAACCGCCCAATGATCACAATCCTGACTTCCCGGAAGCTGGTCTCGAGCTCAAAGTTACCGGGGTCAAAAAGAATAAATCTGGCAAATACGTCGCGAAAGAACGACTCGTTTTAACAATGATTAACTACCAGCATATTGTAAATGAATCTTGGCAATCAAATAGTTTCTATAACAAATGTAAACGCATGCTAATCATGTTCTATCTTTTCACAAAAGAGGTTCCTGTTGTTGAGAGAAAATTCGTACTGAATCCTCTTTTGTATGAAATACCCCAGAGTGATATGCCAATAATTCAATCAGATTGGGAGAAGATTCAACGGAAAGTGTTGCAAGGAAAAGCCCATGAAATCTCCGAAGGAGATACCTTCTACCTGGGTGCGTGTCGAAAAGGCGCAGGGGGAACCAATGAAAAGTTGAAAACTCAGCCATTCTCAGAGGTTGGCGCCCCAGCTAGAGCATTCTCCTTTAAGCAAAATTACTTGAATCAGTTGATACTCGGAAGCCAATCAACTTCGTTAATAGGAGCTAGCTCCACTCTCTCGATTGAGCAAGCCACGGAACAAAGGTTTGCAAAGTTCCTTGGAAGTAGCATTGACGAACTTTCTCTTGCGGTGAACCACTTCAAGAGAGACAAGAACCACAAGGGCTTCCACCGTGAATTAGCCACCAAAATTCTAGCCAAGGGCGGATCTTCGGTAGCTGAAATTGATAAAGCAGGAATTGAGATGAAGACTGTTCGACTACAAGCTAATGCCAAGCCCAAAGAGTCGATGTCATTCCCCGCTTTTGACTTTCTCAAGATTGGAAGTGAAACTTGGGAAGAATCCTCATTCTTTGAAAAAGTTGAACGCAAATTCCTCTTCATTGTTTTTCAGGTGGATGGTGACGGCGTCGAAAAATTGGAGAAGGTCGGCTATTGGAATATGCCCTACGAAGATCGTCTCGAGGCCGAGAGGGTGTGGCGCGATACTCAAAAGAGAGTTGCGATAAATGCCCACGATTTACCTGGAATGACTGAAAGCCATGTTGCACATGTACGACCTAAGGCCAAGGATGGAAATGATAAAGGTCTAACTCCTCAAGGCGACATGAGGACGAAACAATGCTTCTGGCTAAATGCTTCTTATATTGCCGAAGTCGTCGCTACTATTTAGATTTCATTTCGGATGCAATCACTTTTCCAACTTTTTCGATGAGACCAATCACCAGAGCATTACCCATGAAGAAAGCCCTCTTTGCATCAGAAACAGTATCCCCATCAGAGTTTGTAAGACTCCAGTCATCCGGGAATCCATTGAGTCTCTCAAGCTCAATGGGCGTGAGTCTTCGATAGCCATTCTTCGTCTTAATAATGTGCTTGAAGCGCGAAGGAGTTGTTCCACCCTCGCCGGTCAATATTGTCCGACTTGGATTAGTGATGAGATCCGGGAAAGCCATTTTTCCCTCAGCATAGTTATAAGTAACGCCACTACCTTTGTGCGTGCGCTCGATACTCTTCGCGCCTTTGAGATATCTCCATTCGTCAATTCGATTCTCATCGACCCAAAACTCTTCTGACACTTGCGAATCAGGCTGTAAGATGTCACCGAGAACAATAGGATTTGCAGCCAGCTTTGCTTGAGACTTAACTGTGTAAGCAATTCCGTCAATAAAATATCCAGAGTTCAGGAATGGACTTTTTTCCTTACCTTTATTGAATTTGGCGCTGAGTTCATCTGCATCGTAATCCAAATCAATTTCATGCAGATTTTCAACCAGCTTCTCAATGGGAAGCGCTTTGGCAAGGATTCCAGTCTTTGAAATGACAGAAGTAGGGTCGACTTTCTTGGCGTCTTTTTTAAACTTTGTTGCGACGATAAATACACGAATTCTTCTCTGAGGGAACCCATACTCGGCGGCATTGACTACCCGCCATTCAATCGAGTAACCCTCGTCGCCAAGAGTTTTCAACATAACTGCGAAGTCACGTCCTCGTTGATTAGATGGAGATTTCAGCAATCGATCTACATTCTCAAGGAAGATGAATTTTGGTTTCTGGCCATTCACTAACCGAAGAATCTCCCACCAAAGAACGCCTTTTTTGCCTTTGAGACCTTTGGATGAGTTAAGTGTCTTGGCAACCGAATAATCCTGGCATGGGAATCCACCCACGAGCAGATCAATATTCTTGGGAAGCGACTTGACTTTTGCGATATCAGTATTTGTATGACCGTCTTCTCCAAATTGAGCAACGTAAACATCTGAGGCATGTTGGACTTTGGTTGATGGTTCCCATTGATTCGAAAAAGTAGTTTTCCAGCCAGCGCGAGCAAGTCCGATGCGGAAACCGCCGACGCCAGCAAATAGCTCGGCGACGTTACCCACCGGGTTAGCTGGTTCTTTGTAGCCTTTAGATTTATAAGTCACTTGTTGCCTCCGGGATGAAGCATAGGAAGAAGCACCGACAAGGTGTGGGATCGACGCGCACTTGCCTTCTTGTCGATACGCTCCATTCACGAACACCTAAGGAAAGAGAGAAATCATGGGAGCTTGTCAGTGTGGTTACACAACGGATCCAGAGAAGAACTGCAATGGAACACATAATGTGGTTAAGGCAGTGAAGGCAGATTTGGCTGAGAAGCTAGAGGCTGCTGGCTTTCCACATGCTGCTGAATTTGTAAGAAATAACTAGCCCTTATTCCTTATTAGGGAGAGTAGAAGGAATTCCTTCTACTTCATCTGCCCACCAGCCAGTAGCCTCAACAACTTCGTGCGGTAGGTAGTAGCGAGTAACTGTTCCTTCATCGGTTAAGAAGACCTTAACCAGTCCAGGGATTGCCTTTCCTCGATTGAAGATTTCTCCAGTTAGTGCCAACCCCGCGTCATAGCCAGCGAAGCCAGAGAGTCCAATTGGAGGGCACTCACCGAAAACAACGTAGTCGAGACCGTTATGTGGCTGTGGATGCAAGAGCACATACCAATTGAAGTGCTGGCCTGGTGGGCCGGATTTGCCGGTGTAATCAGGAACGATGAGCGCATGGAAATCTTTCTCTGTTAAACCCATGCCATCAGTTATGTAGCCGAGGAATCCTGGTTTGGTTCCGCCATCTTCAAACTCGAGAGGTCGAAGAATGGTTCTCTCCCAAGTATCGAATTCGAGAACGAGCCCATGTGGATCACCATTACCTACTAGGGCATCCATTAACTCAGTAGGAATTTGAATTTGAGAGATGGTCTTCTTTGTTTGATAGGAACTCGGACCGGCATCTTGGGGGACGATTGATACATCTGGGTCATTCTCGGCGAGCAACGTATCTAGCGCCCATGCGGATAACTTTTCTGGCTGAAGGAAAAGAGCTCCCTTGGCTCTGAGTTGCTCATCCATCTCAGGTGGTAATTGGCGTGGAGCAATTCGCATATCGGTGAACACTGGCGGGCCAGGCTCCGACTTCTTCTTATTGAATAAACCCATAGCTTCGTTCCTCTCAAAGTATGCATAAATACTAGGGACTGGAATCGCTTATGTCAGCCCTTTTCCAAGACAAATCAGACCATCAAAGGGTTTCTCGCGGAGAAAGTCTTTGATAGGCAGTTCGCTAAAGGTATTCCGAAAAGCTTCCGCGAATCATAGTATTTAGATATGGCAGCTAAGAAGAGTAAGTCTGAAAACTATCTGAGTGTAGAAAACCTTCGTGAGTTAGCCGACGCAATGATGGCGCTTGAAGAGAAGAGTGAAAAGAAGTGGAGTAAGGCCGCCTTAAGACGCGGTGAAGACTTACAAGGATTAATTGGAACCAAATTTCCTGACATTGGTGACCAAGCCGCTCGACTTTCAATGTGGGTCGATCTCTATATTTATACTCACGTTACGCTTAGAGATAACGACTATTTCTTCACGCTTATGGATACTGATGAAGCAATTACTGCGCTAATAAAATATGAGAAGAAGAATCCAACTCAGCAGTTTCAGAGCATCTTCGAATGGGTCTGTGATTTTGGCTGCTTATTAACTGAAGGAAGCGGCAGCGATATTGGCGGATGGTTTCATGACTGGTTCTTTGAAGCGCTAATCGATGTTGACGCTCTAGCGGATAAGGAGTACCTCTTTCTAGATAACCCAACGAAAGCGCAACTAGAAAAGTTAGCAAAGAGTGAATCTGCGCGTGATCGAGTTCAAGCGGCTCTTCAGACAGAAACTGACCCTGAGTTGTTGAAGACTCTCTCCCAGGACAGCGCGACTGCGGTTCGCCAAGCTGCAGCTATGAACCCATCAACTCCTGAGAAAGCTCTCGATGCCCTTTCGCGAGATCCAGAGAAAGTAGTCAGCGAAGCAGCGCTCATGAACGAGTCAATTTCGATTGACTCAATTGAATCATCTGATAGCGAGTCAGGATCACTCAGCCTTGCCAGCAGTAAGAAGGCCACGGCAGAGACGCTGGCCAAGCTCGCAAAAGAGAGAGATGAAGAGGTTAGAGCGGCCGTTGCGGCTAACAAGAACACTTCCCCAGAGACCTTATTGTTATTAGCAAAAGATAAGTCTGATGATGTTAGAGAAAATGTCGCAGATAACCCAAACTGTCCGATGGAGATCATAAAGACACTCGTGCACGATAAGAATTATCTCATCAGGGGTGGACTCGCCATGAGGGGTGATCTCACCGAAGAAATGCAAAAAATTCTCTCTAAAGATAAAGAGCGTTGGGTCAGGGAAAGGCTGGCTGAGAATAAATCGACGCCTCACGAGATTCTGTTGACTCTGTCCAAAGATTCAGATTCTTATGTCAGGGGCTTAGCGCTTAAGAATGCCAATTTACGTGATGATGCGGTCAGCTCATTCGAAAATCCAATTGCCGTGAAGTTAAATGTGGCTAAAAACCCGAGCACTCCTTTGGATCTATTGGAGACGATGAGTTCAAATTCGGAGCTATTTTTTCATGAAGGGCAAGCTACATCTTTCGCGGTTGCAGTCGCCAGTAATCCATCGATATCTGATTCCGTAATGGCCAAGCTGATGAAGAGCAAGCAGAAGGAAGTTCTGAAAAAGCTGGCGGCTAACCCTTCTCTGGCCGCAAATTATCTCAACGAATTAGTTGAAATCAGTCTGAAGAAGTTGAAAGCTGCAAAGCCTGATTGGTCTGATCGAGATCTTGAACTTGGATTAGCCTCGAATCCGAATTCTCCTGCAAGCTATCTCACTGCGCTCTTAAAGTATCCG
>Ga0315903_10003313_pt1 | contig 22407 bp, 43 predicted proteins | sample LakEriMetagenome_7_FD_203524 | JGI IMG/M metagenome (GOLD analysis project Ga0315903, IMG submission 203524) | Freshwater fungal communities from buoy surface, Lake Erie, Ohio, United States - Buoy 2 MA119 | ecosystem: Environmental > Aquatic > Freshwater > Lake | place: USA: Lake Erie, Ohio... | reverse complement strand
GGTCGGGACGGTGAATCCGGGCGAGCAGGGCGCGACGAGCGCGCTGTCGATGACGGCGGTCGACGTGGTCGAGGTGGAGCCCGACGCATGAGCTTCGTTCCGAACCCGGCCGTCACGACGCAGCTCAAGATCGGGATGGCTCGCGGTCTTGTCGCGACGCAGCTCATCCTCGGGAAGATCGTGCGCGACCAGCTCTCGAAGCCGGGAACAGGACGGCGATACCGCCGCGGCCGCAGCGGAGCATTGATCCCGCGCGGCGCGCTGCGCGGAACCGGACGCGCCGGCCTGCTTCGCAAGATCGAGAAGGCTCGGAAGCGCAAGTTCAAGAATCTCAGGACCGCAGGCGTGCACGTCGCGTCTGCTCCCGGCAAGCCGCCGGCCGCCGATACGAACCGCCTGCGGTCCTCGTGGGCGATCTCCGAGTTGTCCGACAAGCTTCAGAAGGGGAAGCGCGACTCCTATCTGATCGAGATGAAGGTGCCGAATCGCGTCGGATTCATCTACGGAAGCACGGTCAAATATGCGCCGTGGCTTGAGTACGGCACCGCGCGCGTCAAGCCGCGCCCGTATCTGCGTCCCGCGATGGCTTCCGTCGGCAAGCGCATGGGGAAGATCTTCGCGTTCACGCTGAAGGAGGCGTTCAAGAATGCCTAGTCCCGGCCAGACGGTCCCGCCGCTCACCAACATCGTGAACGCGATCTACTCGCGCCTCTCGACCACGAGCATTGGCACGACGATGGGTGGACGGATATATCCGTCGCAGGCCGAGGCGGACGCGGCGTTCCCGCTCCTCGTCTACGAGATCGCCGGCGTCGACGTCTCCTACTTCATGGGAGGGCAGGCGCGGCTCACGGCCGAGGTCGAGTTCCGGCTGCACTTCTCGAACAAGGGCGAGCTGCTCCAGTTCACCGCGACGGACCAGCTCTCGAAGGCGCTCGAGAACGAGATGACCGCGACCGGGTTCGACCGGGTCAAGATGTGGCGCGTCGGTGCCGGCGTGCCTTCGTTCGAGGACGACTCTTGGTCGATCATCGAACGGTACAGGATGGTCGCTCACACGCTCTGAGGAACCTATGGCAGTCTCCACCTACGTCATCGGAAACGACGGAAACGTGTCGATCGGCTCGGTCGACGTTCTCAAGGTCCGCAGCTTCGCCGCGACGCTCCAGCGCGTCTCGAGCGACCTGACCGGGTTCGGCGACACGGGTCGCCGCCGCCGGCTCGGCATGATCGACCTCACGGGCTCGCTGACCGGCGTCGCCGGCGTCGGAAGCACGACCGCCACGACCGGCACCGCCGTCTTCTACGGCGAGAACACGCAGTACGCGCTCACGCTGACGATCTACGACGCGACCACGACCGCCGACGCGAAGATCGCGGCGAATGTCGTATTCGACCAGTTCGCGTTCAACTCCGACAAGGCCGGCGACGCGACCGTGACCGCGAACTTCTCGAACAGCGATGGCGTGGCTCCGGTCGTGACCTGGCTGACCTGATGAGCGAGATGCAGAACGTCGCGAGAGTGATCGGGTCCAGTCCCGACGACTGGCTCGTGACGCTCTGCCTTCGCGACGGGACGGTCCGCACCCGGCGCATCGCGCCCGGTCAGATCACGGACGACGCGGCGCTCAAGCTGACGCTCGCCATCGACAAGGTGAAGCCCGAGGACGTCGCCGACGCGCACGTTCGACGGGTCTCGCAGGACCGAGAGATCCACACCGAGAGGCTCGAGGAAACGCTCGGGCAGCTCCTAGAGAGGATGAGACGAGGATGAGCCTAGCGGCCACCAGACGGGTCGAGCTCGACGATGGTCGGGTGTTCGACGTGAAGCCGATCACCGTGCGCCAGCGCATGGTCCTTCAGAACCGCTACGTCGAGCGCGAGCGGAAGCGCGCCGCGGACGACGCGAAGGCGGCGAGCCTGAGCGGGCCGGCGGCAGCCGAGTACATCACGGACGCGCGGCGCAAGGCCGACAACCTTGGCGCGCTCGTGCTCTGGGCGTTCTCCGTCGACGGCATCCTTGAGATCCTGCTCGAAGCCGTGGGCGCCGAGAAGGCCGAGGAGATGGTGCGCGAGATCGAGCTGAAGGAGGCGAGCCTGATCGCGCTCGCTGCGCTCGGCGTCGATCTTGACCGATACACGGACAAGGACGCGCCGCAGGGAAACGAGTAGGGCCGGGAGGCCCGCCCGTGCCGCGCGACTTCGTCGAGGACGCGATGCACATAGCGCGACACCTACCCGGCCTCGGCAACCCGCTCGACCTGACGTGCGCGGAGTTCGACGCTGCCTGCGAGGCGATCACGCGCTCGTCCGACGACGAGTCGAAGCCCTGGCATAGGCGCTACGTGGAGACCCTGCGATGAACGCCGGCACGCTGACGGTCGCAGTGCAGGGCGACTTCTCTGCTTTCCTCGCGCAGATGAGCAAGCTCCAGCAGGCCGCGGAGGCCGAGGCGAAGCGCGTGGGCGACGTCGTCTCTAAGAGCATGACGAGCCGGATCGGCGACGGTCTCGGCAAGGTCAAGGACGACATCGTCAAGACCGCGGAGCAGATTCCGAGGGCCGCTGAGAGGGCGCTTCCAAAGGTCGTCAAGGAGGTCGAGAAGACCGCGAAGACGTCGAAGACGATCTTCGAGCGCGAGTTCGGCAACGAGAAGATCGGCGGTCTGTTCGGACGGCTGATCGGCATCGGAGCGATCGACGGGCTCGTTCGCAGCTTCACGGCCGGACTCAAGGGCGAGAAGACGATCGGTCAGTCGCTCTACGACTTCGCCGCGGGTCTCCCGGTCGCCGGCGCGTTCTTCGAGCTTGGATGGGAACTCGGCGATTCGCTTGCGACCGGGCTCCTCAACGCACTGAACGACAATGCGGTGGTGACGAAGGCCGAGGCGGCGGCGGCTACGGCGGCGGCTCGCGAGGAGGAGGCCCGCACCGACGCGATGAATAAGGCCAACGTCGAGCGCGCGAAGGCGAGGCAAGCGGAACTCGAGGCCGAGTATGAGTACAAGATCGACTCGCTGACGGAAGCAGCAAAGATCGAAGAGGCGCTCACCCGCGAGTCGGTCAAGATGCAGGTCGACGCCGCGCGCGAGTCCGGCGACGAGCGCAAGGCGATTGAGATCGAGCTCGCCGAGGAGCTTCGGCAGCTGGCCGACGAGCGCATCCAGGCGCTCGGCGCGACCGGAGGAGACGAGGCCGCGTTCAACCGTGCGCGCGACGCATTCACGAAGCGAGAGCAGTTCGCGAAGGAGCGCGCGGAACGGCGCATCCGCGAGGTCCAGACCGCCGAGGAAGAGGCCGCACTCGAGGTCGCCGAGAAGCAGCGGCAGATCGACGAGAAGGCCGCAAAGGACGCGCTCAACGCCGCAGAGAAGCAAGCGAAAGCCGAGGCCGAGATTCGACAGGAGATCGTCGGCTTGCTCGATCAGCGGATGACGCAGGGTGCGGCCGGCATCTCGAGCGCGCAGACTGCGCTCGGACAGTTCACCTTCGACGCGTACCCGGACCAGCAGAAGCGAAAGAACGACGAGGCGATCGTGAAGCAGATCACGGAACTCAACCGCAAGGCCAGCATCGCCGGAGGCTTCTCGTAATGGCGATCACAGTCATCGAGCAGCGCGACACGCGCAACTTCTCGCAGTCGACGGGCCGGGTGTCCGCGAGCCGGACGTTCGTCGTCTACGACGACGCCGCGCCGCTCACGACGCCGGCGGCCGTCCGCGCGTACTTCGACTCGACGAACCTTCCTCAGATCGGCGACGTGTTCCCGGGCGAGGTTGACGTCTACGCGGTCAACTTTGACATCTCGCTGATCGAGGACTCCGAGAAGGCGTGGCGGGTCCAGTTCTCCTACGAGAACGTCGAGCCCGGAGAGTCGCAGCCAAACGAGGAAGGCTACACCGAGATCACGATCGACTACAAGGCCGAGTTCCGCGACATCTACCGGCTCAGTCCGAACGTTCCGACGAACGGGAACCCGACTGCAAACGACATCGGCGGGACGCCGGTTGACGCGTCGGGAAGCCCGGTCTCAAAGCTTCAGCGTCTCTCGGAGCTCATCATCACCGAGGTCGTCGCGGCGTCCACATTCCCGGATCGCAGCCTGAAGATCCGCGCGGCGCGCGGAAAGCGGAACACGGCGGTCTTCCAAGGCGCGCCGATCGGTCAGGTTCTATATCAGGGAGCGACGGCGACGCGCATCGCGGTCAACAAGTTCCAGATCCAGCACCGCTTCGCTCAGGACGAGGTCTATCACCTTCTCCAAGTGCCGCTCAAGAATCAGGAAGGCGAGCCGAAAAAGGTGCTCATCAACGGCGTCTGGCGCGCCGAAGACGTGCGCTTCGTGCAGCCTTTCCCGGACGGCTACGACTTCAACATCCTCAGCGAGAACTTCTAATGGCGAACGAGATCACCGTGCAGACGAAGCTCTCGGTGCAGAAGAGCTTCCTCAACCACACCGAGTATCCGGGCGTTCTGACCTTCGACATGACGGGCAGCAACGCGACCGGCGGCGCTCAGAACATCGGGACCAGTCCCGAGACGATCACGATGGGCGACGTCACGACCGCCGGCTACGCCTACTTCCGGAACCTCGGTCCGACGAACTACGTCGACATCGGCACGGGAACCGGCACCAACTTCGCGGCGTTCATCAAGCTCAAGGCGGGCGAGGTCGCGGTCGGCCGGCTCGGCACGAACGCGCCGACGGCGCGCGCGAACACCGCAGCCGTCAACCTCCAGTACTACATCCTCCAGGACTGAATGACGCTCCCGCGATTCACAGCCGGCGCGGTCGGTCGCCTGACCTTCCGCGATCTGAACGAGGCTTTCGAGGCGATCGACCAGCTTCGCAAGGCGACCGACCAGAAGCTCGAGGAGCAAATGGCTCGGCGTCGGATCGTGCTGGCCCGGATCACCGGCAAGCAGGGCGACGACTACTCGTGGGAGGAGATCGAGCGCGTCTCCGGTACGACGTATCAGACGCGCGCGAACGGACGCAGCTCGGCCGAAGGCACTAACCAGTACGCCAACCCGATCGTCGGGCTCGGTCTGGTCACTCTCGCCATCGGCGACAACGTCGCGATCGCCAGCGCCTACTCATCGACCGGGCAGCTCTACTACGTTCCTCTCGCGGTCGCCGGCGGCGGCGGCGCGATCCCTGCGATCGTGCTCGGGTCCACGTCGGAGGGAAGCGGCCAGTGGCTCTACAACTGCAAGGAGGCGATCCGGCAGGGCGGCTTCTGGATTCAGAAGCCGAACGCGCAGACCTTCAGCGCCCGTAACGGAGCGGAGAATGTCCCGGATGCGTCAGGCGTCTACGGCGTCGGATCGCGGATCATCGGGAATCTGCTTCTCCTTCCAGAACGTCAGCCGATCCAGAACAACGTGGTCGTGATGGTCTCGACATCGTCCGACGGAGTCAGGTTCTTCTCGGTGCCGAACGGCTACCGGATCGAGTGCGCCCCATGAGCTACAACGAGTTCTCGAGGACATCCGCTCCGCGGCGTCGTCTTGCGCAAGTGAGTCCGTCTACGACTGCTTTGCGGATATACCAGTGTCCCGCAAACAAGGCTTGCAGGATCGACGCGATCTATGTGAGCAACGTCCACAGCGGCGTGACGGACATCACCATCCACCATCTCGCCCCTGGCGAGACGGCCACGACATCGAACGCGATGTACTACCAAGTCAGCGTTCCGAAGAACACGGTCCTCATCGACGACGCTCCGAAGTATCTGCTCGCCGGCGACACGATCATGGCTTCGAGCAGCACGGGAGCGCACGTCGTCATCACGGTCTACGGCGAGGAAGGATGAGCGCGGACCTCCTTTTTGCGGCGCAGTGCTGCTGCGGCGTTGATCCGCCGGACAACTTCTGCGCCGGCTGGGAGTCCTGCCTGCCGCAGACGGCATCGCTTTCGATCAAGATCAGATACGAGGAGGAGCGTCGATTCAATGACGTCGTCCTCGAGACGATCGTCATCGAAACTGATACGACCGCTCCGATGATCCGGACGGTCGTGACTGTCAACGGTCAGACCTCGACGCTTATGCGAAGCAGCTTCGGAAGCTGCACAATCACCGAGGAACGTTTTTATTACGGTGCTCCGGCGGCTGCGACGGTCGTATATCCGGACGACTGCCTATTCTCGACATTCTGTCCGTGCTCTTCCGGGATCGACCAGCGAACGCTCTCGCGGATCGCAAGCTACTCCGGAGCCATCGGAGTGCTCCCGGGCGACATCGACATCATCTGCACGGAGGGATGTCCGGCGGGCGCATTGCATCCGATCACCGGGACAAAGGGCGGCAAGATCGTCTTCAACCGCAACCCGATCGACACGGGCATTCTGTTTGAGATCACGAATCCGGACAATGGCTGCTTCTCCGAGTCGTACGAGACGGAGATCTTCGTGTCTCCTCTTTGGACGCGTGGAATCGACAATGGCCTTGGTGAGCCTCGGAGCTCACCCGGCTGCCTGACGCAATCGACATGGACCTGCGACACCGCCTTTCAAACGATCGAGGCGGGAGACACGAACCTGACCGACGCGACGTGGTTCTGCGGCGACTTCGGAGCGGTCACTCCGGAGAACCCGTTCGGCATCACATGCGGAGTTGTTCCGTGCGACGCGATCGGTCCGTTCCCGTACCCGGTCGTATTCTCGTGCGGCCAGTTCACCGTGCGTAAAAACTGGACCACGACGATCACCGTCTTATGAGCTGCTTCTTCGACCGATCCGGAAGGTGCCTGCATCCTCGCGTCGGAGGCGAGACGACGGCCGAGCGATGCGGCGCCTGCGTCGAGTATCGAGGCCGGCTCCGAGGCATGGGCGACGTCGTCGCAAAGGTCGCCGAAGCGACCGGGGTCGCGACGGTCGCGCGCGTCGTAGAGAAGGCGACCGGCAAGCCGTGCGGATGCGCCGAGCGCCGCGCCGCGCTGAACAAGGCGCTCCCCTTCACCGATCAAGGAGTCTGAGATGGCGATTACCTACGACGGCGCAAATGGTCTATTTACCCGGCTTGGCAAGCTCGTCGGCATGATGGACGCCGTCCGCACCCACCAGAACAACCTCAAGACGGAGCTCGCCGACGTCCAGAGCGTCTACTCGTCGGCCGACTCCTACATGATCGAGCAGCTCGTCGGGAACCTCGAGGCACGGATCGCGCAGACCGGAGGCATCCTCAACGACATCCGGATGTCGGCGGAAAAGACGCTGATCGAGATGTGCTACGCCGACGCGAAGACCTCGACTCGGAACGCGATGGAGAATCGGACGGTGCGCGACGCACTCGTCTGGCTCATCCGCGAGATGTCGGCCGACGCGGAGAGCGTCGACGAGACGACGAACTCGAAGGGCGTGATTTCCTACGGCGCGTCGAACAACGGAAACGGCGTCCTCGCGACCTTCTCCGAGTGTCCGAACATCCTGCTCTCAAACACCTCGGTCTGGCCGAACTGCCGGACGGAGCTCATCGACGTCCGCTGCATCCAGGACGCGCAAGACGGGTCAATCGCGAGCGGCTCCGAGGCCTTCGAGATCCGCGGTCAGCCCGCATTTGACGAGCTGGACTACCGCTTCCCGGCCGGCAGCGGCAAGCGCGTTCGGATGACGTGCGTCTCCGGCCACGTCGACGCCGGCCCGCGCGGCCAGAACATCCTCTCGAACTCCGACTTCGAGGACCAGACCTCGAACGTTCCGCTCCTCTTCACGGTCACGAGCGGAACCGCAGGCACCGACTTCCTCACGGAGACCGGCACCTACTGGCGCGGCGCGAAGTCGGTCAAGGCGGCGGCCACGAGTACGACGTGGGAGATCCGGCAGCAGCTCGGCACCTCGAGCGGAACGGTCGGAAAGCTCGTGCCGGATCGGCCGTACATGATCTCGGTCGCGCTGAAGAAGGACGTCGGCGCGACCGGCACGCTGCGGATCTCGCTCAAGGACGGCTCGGGCAACGTCCTGAGCGGCGGCCTCATGGCGATCACGGTCGGGCATGGCGCGATCTCGACGAGCTGGGGAGTCACTACCGCGACGGTCTTCTCGCCGCGCATCGTGCCGACGACGGTCTACCTCTCGGTGGAATGCACGGTCGGGATCGCGACCGCGGCGATGTACATCGACGAGGTGACGGTCGCCGAGATGACGCAGCTCGGAAACGGCGGCCCCTACTTCGGTATCGTCGCCGGCTCGAGCGACTGGGACGCCGACGACAACGTGCGCGTGAACTGGACGAACAACGGCGAAGGCGCGTTCAACACGTCCTTCGACCGTCTCTTCCGGATGAACGAACTGGGCCTTGCGCTTCCGAGCCAGTCGGGCGGCACCGAGACGATCGACGACGCGCTCATTTCGTGAGTTCGCCGAGCACGGTCTGCCGCGCCTGCGAGACGAGGAGCCGGAGTTCCTCGTCATCGGCCAGGTCGACGGCCATCGTGTAGAGATCCCAGGTCTCCCACGAGATCGAGGCGAACCCGAGGCTTCGGGCGGCGTCTCGCCGCCGGAACCCGTCGCCGTCGCGCACCCTTCGAGCGATCCGCAGGACGGCCGTGACGTGCTTCTGCACTCGCACCGCTCTCAGTTTTTCCGGTAGGGCTTGCCTTCCCTTTTCCATTTTCGTATGCTACCTTTCGATTTCGGCAAGAGCCGAAGAAAGTGAGAAAGCAATGACAGATATGGTCAAGGTGGGGCAGGAGCCCGAGTCGATCCGGGCCAAGCGCGATCTCATCATCGCGACGATCGCGAAGGGCGCGAGCCCGAACGAGCTCGAGCTCTTCCTCGCGGTCTGCGAGAAGACGGGCCTCGACCCGTTCACGCGGCAGATCTACCTCGTGCCGCGGTGGGACAAGAAGGCGGGCCGGGAGACCTTTCAGGTCCAGATCTCGATCGACGGCGCGCGGTTGACCGCGCAGCGTTCCAAGGAGTATGAGGGCCAGATTGAGCCGCGCTGGTGCGGCGCGGACGGCGTCTGGAAGCCGGTCTGGCTTTCGGACGAGCCGCCGTCGGCGGCCGCGGTCGGCGTCTTCCGGCGCGGCTTCCGCGAGCCGTGCGTCGCGGTCGCGCTCTGGCGGGAATACTGCCCGGTCGGGAAGGACGGACGGCCGACCGGGATGTGGGGTCGGATGCCGGCGCTCATGCTCGCGAAGTGCGCGGAGATGCTGGCGCTTCGCAAGGGATTCCCGGCGGAACTCTCCGGCCTCTACTCGGCCGAGGAGATGGCACAGGCCGACGCGGATATCCCGGCGATCGAGGCCGCCAAGCCGGCGAGAAAGCCCGCCAAGGCGCTCCCTGAGCCGGCCGTGGTCGAGGCGGTCGTCGAGGCTCCGGCTGCCGCAGCGCCGGCGGTTGAGGCCGTGACGGCATCCGTGACGCCGGCGGCGCGCAAGGCCGCAATCGAGGACTTGCTCGGGCCGGGGAACGGTCCGGTCGAGCGCGAGGTCGAGGTCGGCTGCGACGTGGATTTTGAGGCGATCGACAAGGGCGGCAAGCGTGTCTGGAAGGCGACGAGCAAGACCATCGACAAGCCGCTCGCGATCTTCGATCCGGCGCACCAGACGATGGTCGAGGCGAATGCCGCCTTCGGTCTCCCGACGCGGGTCCGCGTCCGCGACGAGGGCCGCGCGTTCCGGCTGCTCGAGGTCGTGAAGGAGGCGAAGCATGGGTGAGCGGATCATCGAACCCGGCGTCGCCTCGGTCCGCGCCCAGCTCGGGATCGAGCAGGAAGACCCGGCGATCTTCCGGCCGTACGACCTCGAGGAGATCCTTCCGGTCGCCGGCTACCTGAGGAACTCGCCGGATGTGCCGCGGAAGGTGCGGCGGATCATCGAGGTCGGGCTCGTGTACGATCTGAGGCCGCAGCACCTTGCGCCGCGGCTCGTGGCGCTCGGGAAGGCGCTCGGGCTCGCGCCGTCGACGGTCGCTCGGCACCGCGAGCTCTGGGAGGGCGTCGATCCGCACCTGCGGTTCGACTTGAACCAGCGCGCGGTGCGGATGCTGCTCGTGTTCCGGGGAAGCGCGACGCGGTAAGGAACACTGTTACGGACTTCTTTCCCCTTGATGCGATGCCGGCCGCCCAGTGCGGCCGGTGTCGTTTTTGCCGCGCGGGATTTGACGGGACTCGGAGGGACTCGGAGGGACTCAAACGGGACTTGGTCGAAGTCGGCACGGAGTCGGGACGGAGTCGGGACGGAGTGAAGAAAGTGGAAGATAAACTTCCACTTCTTCGCTCTTGGAAAATCCGACCATTTTTCCCCTTGACGCGACCGCCTCCCCCCCCCTACAACCCCCCCCAGTCACCCCTGGTATCCGGATGTCGTTCGCGTTTCCCGGTTCCTCCTGACGCTCAACTCCTCTGCTCCTCTCCTTCGTGGTCCTCGCGCTCGATGCGTCGACTCGGTTGAGCGATGGGTGATCGACATGGCTGCGACAAGTTTCCCTCATCGCAGTTGTTAGGGCGCGCGTTTTTCAACGCGTGCGCGGTCGCGAGCCGATCGCTACGATGCGGACCGCTGCACGACGCAGCAGAAGGAGACGAGCATGAACGGATTCAGGATGGAGCCCGAGGACTTCCAGCGTTTCATCGCGGAGGCTCGGCGGCATTTCCGCGGCGAATGGGACGAGACGGCGTGGGAGGTCTCGAAGCCGCTCATCATGCAGCTGCGCCCGTCGCTCGCGATGGCGGCGCTCCACTCGTACGCCGCGGAGAACGGAAGCGACCGCGCGCGGTTCATCTACGGGGTCTTTCGCAAGCACGTCGACGCGAAGGCTCCCGGCGATCAGGAGTGGACCAGCGAGCAGAAGAGGAAGAGGAACATCGAGTCGGAGCGGGTCGAGAAGGAACTCGCCCGCATCCAGGCCGAGCGCAGCTGGGAGCGGTGCCGCTCAACGATCGCGGCCGCGTCGGTCGACGAGCGCCGCGCCGCGGTGACGTGGCTCGGGAACCGCGGCTGGCGAATCCCCGTCGCCGAGCCGCTCGACCGCTGGCCGCACTCCGCGCTGCTTGCGGTGTCGGACCTGATCGCCGGCGTACCGATCCGCGACATCGACGGGCTCGAGATTCCGGTCGCCGAGTTCTACGGGCGCATGGGGCCGCCGGCAGGGCTCCCAGAGACCGCCGCGCGTTCGGCGTCCGTTCGGGCTGCCGACGCCTCGGAGCGCCTCAGCGGGGCAGGAAACCCGGTTTCCCGGGCTTCCGCGGCCGAGCCCGTGCCGGCCGTCGATCTCGATGAGATCCCGTTCTAAGTACCGATAACACGATTCGCGGCGAATCTTTGGATTTGGTGGCGAAACGGGTTGACGAGCGCCGACATACTGCTATCCTGATTCAACCGCGGCAAGACGCCGCAGAAGGAGACAGCAGCATGAGCCATCTAAAGAACGCCCTTATCAGCGACCTCATCATCCGCGAGGTCGAGTCGGGCAAGACGGTCCCGCAGGCAGTCGACGCGGTGTGCGGCGCTGGATCGTTCGAGCGCCTCGCCAGCGAACTCTACGACGCGTTCCGCGCGGAAGGAGGTGCCGCGTGAGCCGCGACCTCTCGAACCTCATCGAATGGATCTTGCGCTCGACCTCGCCTCAGATGGTCGGCCAGCGCGTCCGCTCCGCGTCGTTCCATGCCGGCAACTACGGCGAGCTCAAGCAGCTCCAGCGCGCCGGACGCCGCGCGCTCTCCGACCTCCGCGACGCTCGCATCCGGATCGGAGGCCGCCGTTGAACGCGCTCCTCCTCTCGCTCGCGCTCCTCGTCCCGCCGCCGGCAGGACTCGACACCGACCCGATCCTCGACGCGATCCGCGCCGTCGAGACCGGCGGCGAGGCCGACCCGGCGAACGCCGTCGGCGACGGCGGTCGCGCCCTCGGCCCGTTCCAGATCCACTACTCCTACTGGCTCGACGCGACCGAGCGCCGGCCCGACCTCCGCGCGCTCGGATACCAGTCCGTCCGCGACCAGGCCGTCGCCGAGCAGATCGTCCTCGCCTACCTCACCCGCTACGCGCCGGACTGGAACGTGCGAACGGTCGCGCGCATCCACAACGGCGGGCCGCGCGGCCACAAGAAGGCCGCGACCGTCAAGTACGCAAACGCGGTCGAGGCCGCCATCAACTGAGCCTGGGTACTCCGCGGCCGGATGTTCCGACCGCGGTGCGGCAGATGCCGCCGGACGCCGGTTCCCGCGCCGGATAGAAACGGAGAGCGCCTCGAAATGACGGCGCGGGAATCGGCGGTATATTCAACACAGTTCCAAGGAGGAACTCATGGCAGACAAGCCCTATCGAACCCTTCTCGACATCACGGACGACGTCCGCGCACTCGACGACATCCTCGCCGAGAACGGCGGCGACCTGTCCGACCCGCAGATCGAGTCCATCCTCTCCCAGTGGGAAACCGACCTCGAGGGCGACCTCGAGGCCAAGCTCGACTCCTACGCCGCGCTCATCACCGAATGGGAGGCGCGCGCGGAGATGCGCTCGGTCGAGGCCGCGCGTCTCGCGAAGCGCGCGAAGACCGACGCCGCATCCGCCGACGCCCTGCGCCGCCGGCTCCAGTTCGTCTTCGAGTCGCGCAACCTCCGGCCAGTCGAGACGCCGCGATATCGAATCGCCCTGGCGAGGAACGGCGGCAAGCGGCCGCTCGACATTCACGGCGAAGTGCCGGCGGACTTCCTCCAGATCAAGACCGAGCCCGACAAGGAGAAGATCCGCGCCGCGCTCGAAGCCGGCCAGTCCCTCCCCTTCGCGATCCTGATGGAACGCGCCAACAGGATCAGCATCAAGTGAACGAACGCGGACCGTACCTATCTCGAAACACGCGCCGCGGCCTCATCTCCCTCGCGATTCGGTCCGTGCCGGTCGACGAGCACGAGATCATGGCGATCCGCTGGATCGTCGCGCACTGCACCGAGACGGGCGGCAATCCGCTATCATTCCCCGAGCAAGGCCCGCGCACGGAAGCGCCGCTTGTCTCCCCTTGCCACCGGGTCGCCGGCGGGTCTCCGCTCCCGCCGGCGGCCCGACAAGGGGCCAAGGAGACCACTCCATGAGCAGCACCAAAGAGGGACTTGGGCTCGTGCGCGAGCTCCGCGAAGGCGATCGGATCGTCTTCGCGCGCGAGGGCGAGACATTCGCGACGATCCGCGTCCTCGAGGAGAACCGGATCGCGATGAAGTTTCCGAAGGACGTCAGGATCGACGTCGAGAGGGAGGGCTGAGGCGATGGACAGCATTGAGAACGTGGACGAGTACGGCGGGATCTCCCGGTCGTACGACGACGGCAGGAAGAACATCCTCACGAGCATCCAGCCGATCAGATTCCGGGACGGCGACGAGCTGCGCGTCGCTCTCACCGTCCTCGTCTGGGTTAGGTCGTACGACGGAATCCGCGACGCGCTGGCGAACGCGCACCGCGAGATCCTCGAAGGAGCCGAGCGCGGGTTCCGCGACATCGGCGAGATGTCGCAGAAGTTCGCCGACGAACGAGACACCAAGTAGCGGCAGGAGCCGCAAGGAGACAGCGATGCCTAGGACGATGAGCGAGGGATCGGTCACGATCCGGATGGGAGAGGTCGTCGAGCCGGCCGAAGTCGTGACGCCGGAGAACGAGGGAACCTGGACGCGGACCAGCGTCCACTACGACGCGTGTGAGACGCCGTCCGTCGTTTTCGTCGACGTCGAGTCGCACAACGTCGACACCGGCCAGAGCAACCCGGTCGTCTCGATCCGCTTCAGCCTCGAGGAGATCGCGTTCATCGCAAGCATGGTCGCCGCGGGCATGGAAGCCTGGGGAGGAGACCGCAATGGATGAGAACGAACGCGCGCGAACCGTCGCCAGGTTGCACAAGGCGCTCGAGCTGATCGACCATCGCGACGCCGACTACAACGGCAAGGACATCTGGTTCGACTGGGAGGAGCTCGACCGCATCCGCGAGGCCATCGTCTGCGCGATCCCTCTCGTCAGGTCGGACAAGCCGTGAAGCCGCTTCTCTACATAGGCGGTCCGCTCGACGGAAAGAAGCTGCAAACGCCTTCCATGAGCGTCGAGGTCTTCGGGCATTCCGGGCAATACACGCGCGAGGCGTTCCGGTTTACTCGGGAGTTCTTCGATCACGACACGCAGGAGAGAATCAAGCTCGAGATCTGGATCGGGAGAGTGATGGTCTGGAACTTCCTCGATGAGAAGGCGGATCTCGCATACATAATCCCGAAGCTCGATCGCGAGGACTTCGAAGTGAGGATCATCGAGGGAGACGAACTTATGCTTTATCCGGAGACACCATGAAGAACGGATTCGGAAAGAAATGGGACGCGATGACCGTCTCGGAACGGATCGACCATCTCCTCGCGGACTGGAAGACCGTCAGCGATACGAGCGACCCGCTCGTCCTGAGAGTCGCCGCCGCCGTCGCTCATCATGTGCTCAATCAGGCGCAGGCAGAGATTGAGCAGCTCAGGCTTTCCGGAGAGGAGAGGGTCGCAAACCTACGTAGCTACGACGCAGAGCTACGCGAGCAAGTCGCACAAACCAGGCGCGAGCGCGATGCGGTTCGCAGGTGGCTATGCAACATCCTGGCGAATCCGGAGATGGTATGCGACCTCGCAAAGCCGCTTGATCCTCGCGATGTCGCCAAAGAGCAAGGCTGGGACTGCTTCAAGGAGGAACGATGAGCGAAGACATCGTGGCGCGGCTGCGTAAGGAAATACGCAAGCGCGGCAGGGAATACCCGGTCGAGTTGCTTCCAGAACTAAGCGAAGCCGCCGATCAGATCGAGCGGCTGCGCGACGAGGTCCACCGGCTCCGCGAACAACGCGACCTCTGGATCGCCGGCACACAGCTGCACGCCGCACGCGCCGCCGAGCACCCGCCCGAAATACGCTCCCACCGGGACTCAGCCGATGCCTAGTCCGTGCTGCCGGGACCGCTCGACCGCTACAGGATCGCGCTATGGGCCGCGGAACGAGAGTTCCGCCGGCTCGGGCGCAACTCCATCGACGGCCGCGAGCCCCACGACATCGCGATGCATTCGCTCTTCTCTCCCGCGTGGTGCGTCCATCGCGTCAGGCTCGACGTCATCGACGCATACCGGAAGGAACGGGGCCGACGCGCTCGGACCGGAGAATCGCTCCGGCGCAAGTTCCAAGAGATCCCATCCGACCTCGCCACCCGCGATCCGCCTCATCATGCAGACGACTACCTCGATGGCTGGGACTTGACGCCGGGACAACTAAGGATGGTCCGCCTCATCTGCGACGGACTCACGAAGACCGAGGTCGCTCGATGGCTCGGCGTCAGCCAAGCCGCCGTCACGGACGCCATCCGGCGAATCAGAGAGAGGAACGAATGCCACAGGACTACGAACCCAAGGAACTCAACGTCCGAGACGAACTCCTCGACCTCGTCTACTGGTACGTCGGGTGGTCCTTCCTCGCCTTTTCCGTCGCCGGATGCACCTGGCTCTGGGCAATCCTGATCCTCTGGATCGCGGAAAGGTGCGGTCTATGAGGATCGTCCGGTGCCGGGGAACACACCCCACGCGCGGTCCGATCCACGCGACGCGGATCGTCACGAACCCCAAGGAGCTCACGAAGAACGTCGCGAAGGAACTCGCCGCCTACCTCCGCCGGCTCGGCGCAGAGAACGTCCGGTGGACGTGCGTCGGTCCGGAGCAGAGCGCCAACGGTCTTGACTGGCACTTGCCGACCCACTACGCTCCCGGCAGAGAGTGAGTCCCCCCATTTGCGCCGCCCGTCTGAGCCGATCGGACGGGCGGCGTTCTTTTTGCTTATGGATGTTTCCGCACAGTAAAAGAGCGACGGGAGCGGAACGAAGCCGGAATCGAGCGATGGAGGCGGAAACCGGATGCGCCGATCAAAGGCGCGCATGGGTTCGCTATCCAGACAGAAGGGCAAGCGCGTCGAGCGCGAGGCCGCCGCGGCAGTCGCCGACGCGCTCGCGTGCGAGGCGCGACGCTCCGTCCAGTTCTGCGGGCGAGCCGGCGACGCCGACCTCACCACGACCATCGAAGGCGTGCACTTCGAGGTCAAGGCCCGGGCGGCCCATTCGTGCTTCAGGTTCTACGAGCAGGCCGAGGAGGACGCCGCAGGCAAGGCGATCCCCGTTGTCCTGCTCCGCGAGGACGGCGAGCGCCGCTTCCTCGCGCTCGTCGATCTCAACCATGTGCGCGACCTCGCAGTCCGCATCTGCCGCGTGGGGGAAATGCCGTGAGCTTCGAGGACTTTCTCAAGATCGCCGTCCCGATGACGGTCGTGCTCGGTCCGCTCTTCGCCGCCTTCTTCTCGATCTCGTCCCGTCTCGCGAAGATCGAGGAGCGGATCGGCGGCGAGAACAAGCGCATCGACGAGGCGCTCGCGCGCCACGAGCACCACATCCACGAGATCCGAAACAGCCTTCAGGCGATCACTCTCGACATCGCCAGGAGGAAAGACGAAGGACGGTGAGACATGGGAGACGTGAAGACGCCCGACCGCGGCGTCGTGAAGGTCGATCTAGAGCTCGTCGGCAACGAGCCGACGTGGTTCCTGCTCCGTTCCGACGCGCACCATGACGCGGTCGGCTCGCACCGGGAGCTCGAGGAGAAGCACCTACGCGAGGCGCTCGAGCGCAAGGCGTGGATCGCCGACATCGGCGACCTCTTCGACTGTATGCAGGGGCGCTACGACAAGCGGCAGGACCGCTCGGCGCTCCGCGAGGAGTACCGGCATGGGCAGTACCTCGACCGGCTCGTCGAGGTCGCGGCCGAGCGATACGGCCCGTACATGGCGCGATGGTTCCTGATGAGCCCGGGGAACCACGAGACCTCGGTCGCAAAGCACAACGACACGCACCTGACGGAACGCCTCTACGCGCTCCTCAAGCCGAAGGCGCCGCACCTGACGATCGGCCGCTATCAGGGCTGGATCTCGATCCAAGTCCGGCGGCGCATGGCGAACACCGTCTCGCGCGTCGGGAAGATCGCGCTCGCGTATCACCACGGCTACGGCGGCGCGGCTCCCGTCACCCGCGGCACGATCCAGACGAACCGCATGGGCCTTGCGTGGCCGGACGCGAACATCGTCTGGAGCGGCCACACCCACACCGACTTCTATCTCTCCATCGCGCGGCAGCGGCTGAACGAGTCCGACCGGATCTACCGCGACGAGCAGATCCACATCCGCTCGCCCGGGTACAAGGAGGACACGATGGCCGGCGAGGGCTGGGCCGTCGAGAAGGGCTTCATGCCTCAGTCGCTCGGGGCGTGGTGGCTCAAGGTCTGGAGCGAGAAGGACGGGAACTCGTACAAGGTCCGCTACAACGTGGAGCCGGCGCGATGAACGACGAGAAGCCCGACAAGGCGCGAAAGCGAAAGGACGGGCATCTCGACCCGAGCGAGATCGAGGCCGCCTGCATGGTGCAGATGGGTCGCGAGGCGATCGAGACCGTCGGAGCGGACGCGGTGCTATTCGTCTGGACGAAGCAGCGCAAGCGAAGAACCACGATCCACTCGGTCTCGCTCGGAAACCAGCTGACCGTGCAGGGACTCATGCGCTGGGTCCGCGACCGCATCGACGAGATCGAGGATGCCGATGAGAAGGATGAGGAAGAGGACGAGGACGAGGAGGACGACTAAATGAGCCAGCTGTTCAGGACCGCGAACCAGACAACGACCTACTCCCAGATCTTCGGCTCGACGCCACAGTTCGCGTCGCTGAAGATCCGCTTCATCGGCGGCAACGGCGATCTCGTGACGAGCACGTCGAACACGAACGAGTTTATCTTCATCAACGGCAGCGACTCCGGCGGCAGCTGGTTCGACATGGGCGTGGTCGATCTGTCCAAGATCTACGTGAAGGCCGGAAGCGTGACCTCGTCGTGGTACGCGATCGCAAATCCGAAGACCTCTCTCCTATGACCGACCTCATCAAGCAGAATCGCGTCGCGGTCTCGCTCGTCGTGCTGACGCTCGTCGTCGCGCTCGGGCTCGCAATCCTCTCCGGCTGCGACCTTCGCAAGATGGTCGATCTCGACGTGCCGCCGGCGGTCTCCCAGTCGATCGACCCGGCCGGCGCGTTCCCAGCTCCCGGCGTCGAGCCGCGCGAGTACACGCTCGCGGACGCCGACCGCGTTGTCGAGGACTGGCAGCGGTTCGTGGACACGGCGACCCGGCAGCTCGAGGCGTCCATCGACGCGGCGAACGAGCGCCACGCCGTGCTGGCGTCGGTCGTCGATCTCGGCATCGCCACGGTGAACGAGGTCGCCCCCACGCTTCCGGGCGGCGCGTTCCTAGTCGGAGGCCTCTCGCTCCTGACCGGACTCTTCCTCAAGCGACCGGGCGAGGACAAGCGCGTCGCCAAGGAGAAGGAAGACTCCTACAACGCCGGCATCGAGAAGGCGAAGGCGACGATCCTCGGGATGATCGAGAGCGCGAAGGAGAAGGACGGGCCGAAGGCTTGATCTCGCCGGCGACGTACAACTTCACGATCTACCAGGGCGCGACCTTCGATCGCGTCTTTCAGTTCAACGACGCGAACGGCGATCCGCTGGCGACCTCCGGATGGTCTGCGCGGATGCAGGTCCGCTCGAGCATCGAGACGGCCACGACGCTCCTCAGCCTGACGCCGTCGATCAACTCGACCGGGCTCGTCACGCTCGCGCTCACGGCGACGCAGACTACCGCGCTTCCCGGTGACGTGGTCGCGGTCTACGACCTCGAGCTCGTGGACGGAACAGACGTGCATCGCGTCCTGATGGGCACGGTCACGATCTCAGGAGAGGTGACGCGATGAGCAGCGTGGTAATCAGCGAGACGCCGACCCTCGTCACGGTGGGAGCCGACGCGCTCGTCGTGCAGAGCGGTCCGCGCCAGTGGTTCGTCTCGACGAGCGGCAGCGACTCGAACGAAGGCAAGACGCCGACCGCTCCCTTCGCGACTCTCGCGCAGGCGCTCTCGGTCGTGACCGCCGGCGACGAGATCCTCCTCAAGCGCGGCGACAGATGGCGCGAGGCAATCGTCGATACGACGCTCGACGACATCACGATCGGCGCATACGGTGCCGGCGACCTCCCGACGATCGACGCTTCCGACGACGCGAAGGTCTGGACCTGGACTCAGGTCGGCGCGTTTTCGTACTACACCACGACTCTCTCGGCCGGCCTGCTTGCCGTTCTCCAGAACGCGGCGTATGCCGGCAAGATCCATATCGGCGTCTACGTCGACGGCGTGCAGCTCCTCCAGAGCTCGAGCTCGACGATAAACACTCCGGGAACGTACTGGGTCGCGAACAGCGGCGCGCCGAACTACACGCCGACCGGAGAGATCCGCGTCCACATGCCGCTCAGCAATTCCCCCTCGGCCGGCACGACGACCGTCGACATCACGGTGCGGCCGTTCGGAATCGCGCTCCGGGACGGCTGCACGATCAAGGGCGTCCGCACGATGCGTCAGGCCCACGACGACGGGTCGATCGTCCTACAGCGCGACTCGCTGCTCGAGGACTGCGAGTGCAACGACGGATCGAAGCACAACTGCTACGTCGCGTCTGGATTCATCCGGAACGTGCTCTGCTACAACGCGGACAAGCGCGGCCCGGGCGAGTCGGGAATGAACGGCGCGACCATGTTCGTGTCGTACTACAACGACCCGCAGACGTTTTCGGTGACTTACGAGCGGTGCCGCGCGATCATGCCGGGATACAAGAGCGGCTGGTCTTCGGTGAGCGGCGCGATCACGGGCTTCTACAATCACGGGCAAAGCACCTCATACCCGTACGGCCGCGTCACCTATAAGGACTGCGAGGTCCAGTCCTGCGACGTCGCGTACTCCGGCGACTGGAAGAACGGCCTGATCTACCGATGCAAGGCGATCAGCTGCCTAACCTTCGCGCTCGGAGGGAGCACGAACGCCTCGACGAACACCTACGTCATCGAGTGCCGCTCGAACCTCGTCAGCTCCGACTTCTCCTTCCCGGCGACGCCTGGAGCCCGGGCGCTCCAGCTCACGACGCGGAACGTCTACCTCGACAATTCGCAGTTCATCCAGCGCACGGCGATGGACTGGTTCGTCGACTCGAATCCCGGCCTCGATCCTGCTAGCCAGACCGCAGCGGTCGTCGCGTACGACGTCCGCTACTGCACGTTCCTCATGGCTCCGAACTCGCGCGCGAACGCCGAGGGATTCATCAAGGTCTGGCCCGGTCAGTCGCTCACGATGGCGAACTGCGCGCTCTTCGCCGACGAGGAGACTGATACGACGACTCCGGTCGGAGCGCCTGCCGTCTCGATCCACGCGGCCGCCGGCGGCAATCCTGCCGCGACATACGTCGGGAACGACAACCTCTACCACGCCGGCTTCGTGAGCGGGACCGCGCGTCAGGTGCGCTTCCACTATCAGGGTACGGACTACTTCAGCGAGCCGAGCCCGACCGGAAACGGCAGCACCTCCGCACTCTGGGACAGCAACTCGGCCGGCGGCGGGACAGACGGAACTTTCGACGGATCGGCAGATTCCGGTCCCGTGCTTCCGCGCTCGACGCGCCTGCCTTGGGACGTCGGTAGTCTCCCCCAGATGGCGTTCCGCGGCATGACCGACGGCGACTCGCCGGTCTGGGACGAGCGCGTCCGCTACCCTCGCACGTCGTGGTGCGCGATCTCCGGCTACGCCGGAGGCGTCAATCCTCCGGTGAAGGTCTACGGCAGCGGTCACTTCCCGCGGAACCACGCGAGCGTCCTCGCGATCTTCGACGTTCGACCATGAGCTTCAAGACCCTACCTCGCGAAGCCGGGATCACCGACGACTCGGTGACGGTCGCCAAGCTCAAAGCGACCGGGACGCCGTCGAACACGACCTTCCTCCGCGGCGACGGCCAGTGGGCGACGCCTGCCGGCGGCGCTGGCGGCGTCTCGGACGGAGACAAGGGCGACATCACCGTCTCGGGCTCCGGCGCGACCTGGACGATCGACAACGGCGTCGTCTCTCTCGCGAAGCTCTCGGCGACCGGAACTCCGTCCGCGTCGAACTTCCTGCGCGGCGACAACACCTGGGCAGCACCGGCCGCCGACGCTCCGGTCGGCGCGCAGTACCTCACGCTCGCGGCCGACGCGACCCTCACAAACGAGCGCGTCCTGACGGCCGGGAACCACGTCACCCTTGCCGACGCGGGAGCCGGAGGCGCGGCGACCCTCGACTGGCGATACAACTACGCGAAGCGGCAGACCGTCTATTCCGAGATGGTCATCATCCAACCGTGGGTATCTCAGGCGAGCGGGACATCCGCAGCGGTCTCGAGCACGACGACGGGCCTCTCGGATGCGGATCATTTCGGAGTCGCCCAGGCGACGACCGGGACCACGACGACCGGCCGCGCGGCGCTTTCCGGAAGCACGATCGACATGGTGACCTTCGGGACGATCGCGAGCCGCATAACCGGCGAGTTCAAGCTGCCGAACCTGAGCGACGCGACGAACACCTACACCGCGTTCTTCGGATTCAACGACAGCTACACCGCGCTCGGAGTCGACTCGATCGTATTCACCTACACGCACGGAACAAACTCCGGCAAGTGGCAGGCGCATACGCGCTCCAACTCGACGACGGCCGGCGGCCAGGATACCGGCATCACGGCGGATACCAACTGGCATCGCTTTGACATCGAGGTCAACGCCGCCGGCACCGAGGCCAAGTTCTACATCGACGGCACGCTGACGAACACGATCACGGCGAACATCCCGACCGGTACGGCGCGCGCGACCGGCATCATCTGCGGGATCGTCAAGTCGGCCGGAACGACGGCTCGCGTGATGAACATCGACTTCCTGGCGTTCGAGAGCGAGGTGAACCGATGAGGTGGGCGATCCTCGACGAGAACCGCAGGGTAGTCGCGCTGGTCGAGCAGGACGAGCGGCCGGCGAATGCCGTCAAGGCGTTCGATCCCTCCGCTGCCGTCGGGAAGTACTTCGACGGATGGAACTTCCGCGCGCCTTCGTGGACGGCGTACCAGTTCCTCCTTCGCTTCACGGCATCGGAGCGCGCGGCGTTCCGCGCAGCGGCTGCAGGCGATCCGGCCGTCGCGGACTTCCAGCAGCTCGCGCAGGCGGCGCAGGAAATAGTCGCCGACGATCCGATGACGGTCGCCGGCATGGACTATCTTGTCTCCATAGGGCTTCTGACGAGGGCAAGGGCCGACGAGATTCTCGGCGGCTGAACATCAAGGAGAGTGAGCGATGGAATACCAGAGCCAGTTCCGCCAGGACGAGTTCGTCGACCGCCTTCTCAACGTCGACGGCGGCACGTTCCTCGACATCGGCGCGGGCGATCCCGTCCGGTTCTCGAACTCGGTCTACCTCGAGCGCGTCCGCAGCTGGCGCGGCATCTGCTCGGACCCGGGCTTCGTCGAGGAGCATAGGGCGCAGCGGTCGTCGATCGC